>Ga0172380_10000928_pt1 | contig 52651 bp, 51 predicted proteins | sample Leawe162metaG_FD_119747 | JGI IMG/M metagenome (GOLD analysis project Ga0172380, IMG submission 119747) | Leachate microbial communities from a municipal landfill in Southern Ontario, Canada - Leachate well 162 metaG | ecosystem: Engineered > Solid waste > Landfill > Unclassified | place... | reverse complement strand
TGTTGGCCTCGCTGTAACCTGGCCGTAAACCAAAAGGTGCTACCGCCTTCCGGTTTGCTATTAACGCCAACTTCGCCACCCATCATGTTCGCCAACCGGCGCGTAATTGCAAGCCCTAAGCCGGTACCGCCATATTTACGCGTAATACTGCTATCTGCTTGTTCAAAGGCTTGAAATAACTTTGCAGCTTTATCAGGGCTAATGCCAATACCGGTATCTTGCACCTCAAAGCGTACCAGCAGGCCATCCCCACTATCTTCTAATAATTTAGCGCGTAAAATCACCAAGCCTTTATCGGTAAATTTAATCGCATTAGCGGCATAGTTAAGCAAAGCTTGGCGCAAACGGGTAGAGTCGCCACGAAGCGACTGCGGCACGTCACCTTTGTCAATTTCAAGACGCAGTCCTTTATCGCGTGCAGTTTCACCAATAATTGACTCAATATTTCCAAGGATGTTAGAAAGATTAAAATCGGTAAGCTCCAACTGCAACCGGCCTGATTCAATTTTAGATAAATCAAGAATGTCGTTAATAATGGCTAATAAATGCCGTCCAGCACTATCAATTTTATCTAAACGCTCAGCTTGGTGCGGTGTTGCACCCGCACGACGTAACAAATGCGTCAGCCCAATAATCGCATTCATGGGGGTGCGAATCTCATGGCTCATATTGGCTAAAAATGCACTTTTAGCCTGATTAGCAGCCTCGGCCTGCTCACGGGCATGAACCAGCTCAAAAGTACGGCTATCCACCAACGCTTGCAAATGGTTCCTATGTTGGTCTAATTCCATGCCGATACGTTTTTTCTCGGTAACATCCTCTTTTACCGCCACGTATTTTTTAATAGATCCATCGGCCTCACGTAACGGTGTGATAATCGCAAACTCGGTGTACTCGCTACCATCTTTGCGGCAATTGATAAATTCACCCTTCCATGGCCGACCTTGGCTTAGCTCAGCCCACATAGAGGTATAAGTTACTTGTGGCGTTTTTCCTGAATGTAAAATTTTAGGATTTTTACCGATGACCTCGTCACGGCTGTAGCCCGTTGCCTGCACAAAAGCCTCATTTACATATTCAATTTCAGCATCAACGTTAGTAATCACGACACTCTCAGGCGTTTGCTCAACTGCCTGAGCAAACTTACGCAGTTGCTCTTCATCCGCCTTGCGCGCTGTAATATCATAGATAAAACCATGCCAAAGCACTGAACCATCTGCCTCAGCTTCCGGCGTGGCGCTACCCAAGAGCCAGCGTATCGATCCATCCTCATACCTCACTCGATACTCATGTCGCCATAGTGTCAGGTCTTGTGCCGACTGTTGAATCGACGCAACAACATTTTCAAAATCATCGGGATGCGTAATAGACAACACAGAAGAGGCATCTTCAAGCACGTCTTCTGGATTAACGCGATAAATGTCGCGAATTCCGTCACTCGCGTAGGGGACGCAAGTCGTGCCATCGCGACGCAAACGATACTGATACACCATGCCGGGTACGCGGTTAGTCACTTTTTGCAATAACTTCAATGCACTTTCTCGCGCCGCTTCCATTTGCTTACGCTCGGTTAAATCGGTATTAGTACCAGATACCCGCAACGGCTTGCCATGCCCATCTCGCAAAATAAACCCGCGTGAAAGCACAGGCACATAATGCCCATCCTTGTGTTGCATTCTAAATTCAAGCTCATACGTGTCGGAGCCACCCTTGATGACCGTATCAAAGGCTTGGTTCACTTTATCCAAGTCTTCTGGATGCACAATCTGTTGCCATAAATGATCCCCCGTAGCTAGTTCATTGATCTCGTAGCCCAGCATAGCCCACCAATGCGGTGAGTAATACAGATCATTACTTTCAAGATTCCAGTCCCACGGTGCATCACGCGAACCACGCAATACCAGCTGCAAACGCTCCTCAGAGTTTTGCAACGCAAATTCCATATCGAGGCGCGCCTCTTCACGCGCAAAGCTTTCGAGTGCAAAACTAATGTCATTCGCCATTTCAATCAACAAATTCTGCACGTCATCATCAAAGGCGTTAATTTCACTGGCATACAAAGTAAAAGCGCCTATCGTTAACCCATGGCAACGCAACGGCAATGAGGCTGAAGCATGCCAGCCCGAGCTTTCACAGCGCTCACGCCAAGCCAATGTGCGGGGATCATGAAGAAAATCCTGCACAAAAATGGGGTGATTTTCACGAACAGAAGCGCCGGTAGGTCCTTGTCCAAAAGGACTGTTGGCATCAACCGAAATTTGAATGTCCGTTAAATAACCTTGCGCATCTCCACAAATAGCGACGGGCTTAATCAATGTGCTTTCAATATCAACCAAGCCAATCCACGCCATTTTCAAACTACCGAACTTTACTGCGGCATCACAAATACGCTGAAATAAATCCTGCTGATTATCACTACGCACAATCGCTTGATTACAGTAACTCAGCAATGCGTATAACTGTGACAGTAGCTTGATTTTATCTTCGGCTTGCTTGTGTTCAGTGACCTCTGCATAAATCCCTAGCAAGCCAATAGTTTCACCATTGATACTTTTAAGTGGCACTTTAGAAGTGCTTAACCAAATGCTATCTCCATTTTTAGTGGTTTGTGGCTCGATATAATTTAACTTGGCAATCCCACTTGCCATCACCTCAAAGTCATCACTACGATACAGCTCAGCTTGTTCGGCCCACGCCATTTGAAAGTCATCTTTGCCGATTAGATCTTCTGGTTGTGTTAAACCTGCATCTTGTGCAAATAATGTATTACAGCCAAGGTAGCGTAAGTGACTATCTTTCCAAAACACCCGGATTGGCGCGGTATCAATCACTTTTAGCAATAAATCGCGTGCCGTTGCAATTTCGGCTTCAGCTTGAATATGCGCAGTAATATCTTGCACGGTGCCGTGTGAAACCAATGGCTTGCCTGCCTCATCAAACTTCGTGTCACAACGTTCCTCTACCCACTTGGTGCGGCCGTCTGCCATCAATAAGCGATGCGTAATGTTGTATGGGGTTTGCGTTGTGAGCGAGTTTGCAAAAGCGACATTCACAGCATCACGGTCATCCGGATGAATCGCGTTTAAAAATGCAGCATAAGTTGCGCTGAATTTTTCGGGGTTCATTTCAAACAATTGATAAATGTGGTCACTCCATGTCAACCCACCAGTTTGATGATCTAGCGACCAGCTGCCCAAATTTGCAATGCGTTCTGCTTCGTTAAGGCGGAACGTATTTTCTTGCAGCATATCCTCCATTACCTTGCGCTCAGTCATATCACGCGAGATACCAAACAAGGCGGTCACGTTACCTTGCGCATCCCGTATTACGCCTTTAGCGGCTGAATACGTGCGCACCCCATCAGGCGTATTGACATTTTCTTCATAAGTATTTAACACGCCAGTTTGTATCGCGTGTAGATCGTTGGCTCTAAGCATTTTTGCTTGCGCTGGGGCGAGCAACTCGTCATCTGTTTTACCCAAAACATATTCAGAACTACCGCCTAAGGCAAGCGCTGCCGTTGGATTAACCAGCAAATAACGCCCTGCAAGGTCTTTAATATATATCGCATCTGAAGAGTTATCCGCAATCGCAGCCACTAGCTGATTGCTCTGCGATTTTTGTGCCAGCAGGGTTAACTGCTGCGTGCGCTGCTGTTGACTCCACAATAACCATAGCGCCATCATAATACTGGCGACGGCGGCAAAAGCGATTAGACTGATCCAGTACATGCTACGCCAAATGGGCGCGAACACTTCATCACGATCGATTTCAGCCACCAGCATCCAATCAGTGCCAGCAATAGGACGATACGCTGATAACACCTCAACACCACGGTAATCCTTGCCAGAAAATTCACCCGACCTGTTTGCCTTTATCGCGATTGTTTCAGGTAGTGTTGAACTATCAAGCGAAAATTTCAAGGTAAAGGCGGTATTTTTACGGTGACGTAATTCGTTCAAAAACACTACAGCATTGCCATCACGGCGCACCAGCAATATTTCTGCGCTGGCACTTGCGCTAGGCCAGGTTTGAATCAGCGGGTATAAAAAATCATCGGCTATGGTACTTAACAAGATGCTGGCTACCGCATGTTCTCCTTGCGCCTCTTTCACCACCACCGGCAACAGCCAATCTATGCGCGCTTTGCCGGCTTCATCTTGAAACAGCTGACGGCGTTGTAGCTGCATACTACGAATAGCCAGTGTATTTAAATCACGTATTTCCGGAGTTAACGCTAAATGCTCACCTTGAGCTAACAGCACATTACCTTGCTGATCCAACAGCACAATACTGTGATAGGACTCATCGGCAATGAAGCTTTTAAACCGTTCTAAAATTAGGCCTCGCTCTAGCGCGCTTGCCTTGCCTTGTGCTACTTTATGTATGCGATTATTTAGCCCCACTGATGCGGTTAACCCCTTGGCATCGCTACTTTGCTCTGTTAACCAGTGTTCAATTTGTTCTGCTTTAAGCCGCACGACGACTTCTAAATCTTGAAAGGCTTCTTTTTCAACCGCTGGCGTTTGTAAGCTAACAAATAACACCCCAATCAATGGTGCCACTAAAGTTAATGCAAAAAAAATGAAACTAATGCGAGCGATAGGTGGCTTTGTATTTGTCACGCCAAGCCTAGATGTTGCTGAACTTGGTTTTTCAGCCCAACTGCCAAGCAATAAATACAGCAAGCCCGTGGTCACAAGTACAAATAGCCAGCCTTTAATGGTGCTGGCCAGCTCTATTTGCCCGGGTTCGCTGAACAAGTGTGCGACTAACTTATCTGAGAACAGTATCCAAAGACTTGCCAATACAACGTAAATTAACACTGGCCTTAAAATAGCCAAGCGTTGCTCGCGGGCGACAGCTAGGTTTGGGTCAAGTGCCTCATGTATTGAGGCCTGATGTTGACTCATAGCCACACTTTCAATAGATTAAGGTTCATCGATGCTAATTAAGGTTTATTGGGCAACATCATCAAACTGCCTGCCAATTTCAGAAAAATCATCAAAGTTTGCAATAAAAGCTTCAACTAAGTCGGGGTCAAAGTGCTTGCCGCTGCCAGCCAGAATCACGTCACGCGCTTCGGCATAAGGCATCGGCAGCTTATAGGCGCGTACAGAGGTGAGTGCGTCAAATACATCGGCCAACGCCATAATGCGTGCGCAAACGGGGATTTCATCACCGGCCAAACCATCTGGATAACCGGTGCCATCCCATTTTTCGTGATGCCAATGCGCGATCTTTTTAGCGATGGTTAAGAAAGGAATTTTTACCTGAAAATCATTTTCAGCACTTTCAATCGCATCACTACCCATTTTTGCATGGGTTTGCATAATCGCCCATTCTTCTGGCGTAAGCTTGCCGGGCTTGAGTAAAATGTAATCAGGGATGCCTACCTTGCCAATATCATGCAAAGGCGCGGAGCGTGAGAGTAAATCAATATAACGATCCGTAAGCGTGTCGGCAAAGCGCGGATGTGTTTTCAATTTGGTGGCTAGAATATGTACGTAATCTTGAGTGCGGCGCAAGTGATTACCGGTTTCAGTGTCACGGATTTCAGCAAGATGCGCCAGCGCGCGAATGCTGATTTGTTGCGTAAGGTCGTTTTCTGCCATGCGCTTGGCGACCTCTGCCTCTAGCAATCCATTTTGATTTTGCAGCCAATCACGCGCCTGCTTGGCTTCAAGCTGCGTGCGCACACGTGCTAATGCCACCAACGGCTTAATCGGCTTGGCAATATAATCGACTGCACCTAGCCTTAGGCCAAGCTCTTCATCTGAAGATTCTGCGAGCGCTGTTACAAAAATAACGGGGATATTCCGGGTAGCGTCGTTATCTTGCAGTGTGCGCAACACCTCGTAACCATCCATTTCCGGCATCATCACATCAAGCAAAATTAAATCTGGCTTAGGTAAACTATTAGCAATACGTAGCGCCACAGGCCCTGATGTAGCCGCCAACACACGATATTGCGGGCGCAATAACTCGCTGAGCACGTGCAGATTTTCAGCCATGTCATCAACAATTAAAATTGTAGCATTGGGATTTTGGGTCATATCAGACTTAACTTATTGATTTATAAAAAAAGCACGGCGATTTTACTATCTCATCATCTGACTGGCTACCCACACAATTAGATGACTTGACCTACATCAAACTGTAACCGTTAATTTAATTTTAACTGTATCTTTCCAGGCCTTGCTATGCAAGGTAAATATACACAGGCTTATAAATCTAAGCAGAAATAATTAAGTGGTGCACTTCAAACAAAAAACCGCATTGCTGCGATTTTTTTGTGTGTGATCTCACTTCTACATCATGCCGGTATTTCTGCAATCGGCATCAATATATAGTGTATATCCGTATTTTTAAACCGAGTCTTAAAGTTCGCCGCCAGATTTTGCAAGTCAACAAGCGCAGCATGCATCATAAATTGCACGCACTGCTGCCTGCCTGTCACTTGCTCCATGATACTCAGCTTTACCGTGCCGTCACCATGGCTGCTGCCATGGCCACTCACATTACTGGTTGTAAAGCCGGAAATTGCGGTTTGTTGCAATAATAGATCAATCAATGTTTCCTCTAAATCAGGTGGTGCAATGATAATTAAAAGACCTTGCGCTACTGAGTTTTGCAAAGTTGTATCTTGTGTCATAGTCCACCTCTACTTAAAAAATCGTCGATAAAAAATGGGCAGCAATACTAATGTGAGTGCGGTTGAGGTCACCAGACCACCAATCACTACAATGGCGAGCGGCTTTTGAATCTCTGAACCTGGGCCGGTAGCAAATAGCAATGGCACCAAGCCAAATGCGGCAATACTTGCTGTCATCAACACAGGTCTTAGTCTGCGCTTTGCGCCTTCAACCACGATGCTTAATTGATCCATCCCTTGCGCTGCCAGCAGATTAAAATAGCTCACCATCACTACGCCGTTCAATACTGCAATCCCCAGCAAGGCAATAAAGCCAACCGAAGCCGGCACCGATAAATACTCGCCTGAAATCCACAAACCAAACACACCGCCTATCATGGCAAACGGGATATTAGACAAGATGAGTACGGCTTGCTTGATTGAACCAAAAGTAGCAAACAGCAACAAGAAAATCAAGCCGATAGCGACAGGTACTACAATAGCTAATCGAGCCGCAGCGCGTTGCTGATTTTCAAACTGACCACCCAGCTTAATGGAGTAACCTTCCCCCAGTTTCACTTCGCTATTGATGCGCTGCCTGGCTTCTTCTACAAAGCTGACTAAATCGCGATTACGGATATTAGCGGTAACCACCACCATGCGTACGCCGCGCTCTCTATCCACCTTTACTGGACCTTCTTCACGCTCTATTTTAGCCACGGCTGAAAGTGGCACGTTGGTGCCGTTAGACAGAGTGAGCATTAAGTTGCCAAAGTCTGACGGTGACGCACGTAAATCAGCGCTGCCGCGAAGCAACACCGGCGTACGTTTTTGGCCTTCTTGCACGACACCTACCTGCTTGCCTTCCAGCTGGGCCAGCAAGATATTTTCAATTTCAGCAATATCTAAACCCAGCCTGCCTGCGGCTACACGGTCTATTTTAATTTGCAGGTATTGAACACCACTATTTTGCGGCGTATAAACGTCCTGGCTCCCTTTAATCGAGTCCAAAATACTGATAATTTGCTGCGCTTTAGCATCGAGCGCCTTTAAATCGGGGCCGAATATCTTGATGGCTAAATCCCCGCGCACGCCTAAAATCATTTCATTCACGCGCATGTCAATAGGCTGCGTAAAGCTGTAATCCAAACCCGGTATTTGCGCCATCACCTTGCGTAGCTCGTCTATTAGCGCTTCTTTGGTTTTCATGCGCCATTCACTGGTCGGCTTTAAAATCAAAAAGTTATCAGTTTGATTTAAGCCCATCGGGTCTAGCCCAAGTTCGTCTGAGCCAACCCTGGAAAAAACACCTTTCACTTCAGGCACCTGGCTTAAAATAGCACGCTGCACGTTCATATCAGTGAGCAAACTTTGTTGCAGATTGATGGACGGCAATTTTTCTACCCCAATAATGAGATCACCCTCATCCATGGTAGGCATAAAGGTTTTACCAATTTGCGTATAAACAACGCCGGTAACAGCTAGTAGCACAAAGGCACCAATCACAATCACTTTGGCATGATCTAAAGACCATTTAAGGATCGGCTCATACACGCTTAACGCTTTTCTCACTAACCACGGTTCTTCATGGCTCACCTCTTTGAGTAAAAAAGAAGCCAGCACTGGGATGACGGTCAGTGATAAAAATAGCGACCCCGCCAATGCAAACATAATAGTCAGCGCAACCGGCGTGAACAACTTGCCTTCAAGCCCTTGCAAAGTGAGCAAAGGTAAAAACACAGTAATGATAATTAACACCCCCGCCGTAACTGGCACGCTGACCTCACGTACCGCACGATAAATAATATGCATTCTGGGCAAAGATGATCCTGCATTTTTGTGATTACTTTCATTATTATGAGCAAGATGTGAAACCACGTTCTCAACCACCACCACTGCCGCATCCACTAACATACCAATAGCAATGGTTAAACCGCCCAAGCTCATCAAATTGGCTGACATGTCAAAATTACGCATGAGTAAAAAAGTAAATAATGCAGACAACGGCAATATGAAGGCGATAGTTAGCGCCGCTCTAAAGTTACCTAAAAACAATACCAGCAATATCAACACCAAAACGACAGCTTCTAATAAGGCCTTGGTAACAGTGTTAACCGCACGCTCGACCAAATTACCGCGATCATAAAAAACATGAATATTGGTACCTTTGGGCAGACTAGGTGCAATTTCAGCCAGCTTGGCTTTTACGCCTTCGACCAATTTTTGCGCATTGGCCCCGCGTAAACCTAATACCAAGCCTTCTACCACTTCACCTGTACCATTGCTGGTTACAGCCCCATAGCGCGTCAGTGAGCCAATGCGCACCTCGGCAACATCGGCAATTCTGACCGACATACCTTGCTCGCTACGCACAATGGTATTTTTAACGTCATCGATGGTTTTAAAGCCGCCTTCAGCGCGCACCAACAATGAACCTTCGCCATCGCTTAGCCTGCCAGCACCACCGTTACGATTATTGTTTTCTAACACGCTTTGTAATGTATCAATTGCCACGCCGCGCGCATACATACGTGCGTTGTCTGGCACAATTTCAAAGCTGCGGACCAAGCCACCTAGCGCGTTCACATCGGCGACACCTGGCACTGTGCGCAATTGCGGGCGAATCACCCAGTCGAGCAAGCTACGTTTTTCTTGCAAACTCAACGTGTCGCTTTCCACCGTAAACATAAACATCTCGCCCAAGGGCGTGGTTAATGGTGCCATACCGCCTGAAATATCAGTGGGTAAGTTTCCCCACACCGCATTCAGGCGCTCTGCCACCTGTTGCCGTGCCCAATAAATATCAGTGCCATCTTTAAAATCCACCGTAATGTCAGTGAGCGCATACTTAGCCACCGCACGCAAGCCAACCTGATGCGGGATGCCCAGCATTTCAACTTCGATGGGTGCGGTAATGCGCGCTTCGACTTCTTCTGGCGTCATGCCAGGCGCTTTAATAATGACTTTTACCTGCGTTGAAGAAACATCAGGAAACGCATCAATCGGTAATGATTGATACGCTAGCGTACCAGCCGCCGCCAAACCTAGCGTGAGAATCAGCATGAGTAAGCGCTGTGTTAGCGCAAATTGGATAAGTTTAGCTAACATTATTCGCCACCCAAACCTAACCAGGCACCTTTAATGGCAGCAATACCTGTCACAGCAATTTTTTCATTGCCTTTAAACGCTGCATCTACAATCGCCTCATCCCCCTGCTCAGAAATCACTTTTACCGTGAGCGGGCTAAACCCGGTTTTTGTTTGTACAAACACGACCGCCGTGGCACCTTGCCTTGCAAGCGCAGATTTTGGCACGCTAAAGTGTTGCGATTGCGCACCAAGGCTAATTTCAGCCTCTACAATCTGCCCTGGCGATAGTTTTTCAGCGCCGTTGGTGATTTCTGCACGCAAATGCAAGGTTTGGTCTGCCTTATTCACGCTACGGATAACCGCAATCAGCTTGCCACTTGCCTGCAATTTAGGAATTTGTACCGGCATGCCTTCTTTAACAAACGGTAAGCCTTCAAGAGGCGCATGAATCTCCAGCCAAAGCGGGTTCAGTTTAGCAATTCTATACAGCGGCATCGCCATGTCCACACGCTGACCGCTGGTGACCATTTGCGCTAACACTTGGCCGTCCATCGGCGCCATAATGCTAATACCACTCGTCATGCCCGAAGTGGGGCTTAACTTGCGAATAGCAGCATCGCTCATGCCAGCTAAATTTAAAGCTTGCTTACGCTGAGCCAAACCAGCACTGGCTTCTTCATGCGCACTTTCGGTTTCTAAATAACGGCGCTGTGGAATAATGCCGTCTTTCAACAATTCAGTATCTCGAGATAGGCTTTTAGCGGCTAATTTCTTTTGTGTCTGCGCTTGCAGATAATCTCGCTGCAAATTTAGTAAATCCGGACTAATTAAATGCGCAATCACCTGCCCTTTTTTAACGCTTTGCCCTGCTGCCACATAGAGCTGATCTAACAAACCAGACTGCGGTGCGCTTACAACCCGCTCTTGCCCCACTGGCACCACGATTTCTGCAGGAAAGCGACGGCTACTTAACACGGTGTTTTTGCCGACAGTGCTGACGTTAACGCCTAAGCTTTGTTGCTGTGTTGCGGTCATCACCACCTCTGCCGCCTGTGCGGTATTAACTAAAACCACTGCAGAAAAACTTAACAATACAAAATAACGCTTATAAAAATAATTCATGGAAGCACTCCTACAGTTTGGTTGTAGCGGGCAATATCCCACTGCACTTGAATTTGACGGGTGGTAAATGCGCGCTCAGCCTCAAAAGTTTGCGCTTGTACGCGCAGTAAACTAACTAAATCACTCTCACCTAATTGAAAAGCCTTTTGTGCGAGCCTGACGCTCTCTTTAGCAATATCAAACTGCTTATTAGCAATGGCCAACTCCGCACGGCTCACACTTAAATTATGCTCGGCTTCATGCATTGCGGCTTCCAGTGTGTATTTAAGCGCTTCGCGCTCGCTCAAAGCGTTGCCGACCCCAAGCTCGGCTGCGGCTTTAATTGGCGCAGCACGCGTTTCACCACCAAATGGAATACGCAATTTAAGCCCAACGCTATCATTGGCAGTGCTATCAAATGCACCTTTTGTACTGCGCATATTAAATAACACTTGCATGTTTTCATGGCTCTCTACCTGCGCTAGGCTACGCTCTGTTTCTGCCAACCCCACCTTAGATTGGGCTTCAAGCCAGATTGACGATTGACTGTAATCCTCCAGCTCAGACTGCTTCTCGGTATAACTAGCAGGTAATTCACGTAAGCCTGTAAGCAAATAATAACGATGTCGCGCATGCATCACCTCAGCCTCGGCACGCAATTTGTCTTTTTCTGCACGTAAGGTTTCCTGTTGCGCAAGCATCACATCCGTTTTAGCCATTTCACCTGCTTGGTGACGCTTTTCAACATCGTGCTGAAGCTTATTAGCCACTTCTAATTGATTGAGCGCCAAGGCGAGATTATTGTCGTTGGCGGCAACGTCCCATAACGCCTCACGTAGCTGACCCGCCACATGCAGCTTTAAACTTTCTCGGCTCGCAATCACGCTGGATTGGCTCGCGTCCGCCACTTTTAGTCGGTTATTACGTTGGTTAGGTAGCCAAACCGGTAGCTCCATCTCCGCTTGCCACTCACGTTCACCGCGGCCACTGCCTAACACATCGTTTTGATGCAATAAACTCACCGCGGGCGCCGTTGGCAATATGGCATTAGCCACCAGTTTTTTGGCAGAAACAACCGAATCGCGTGATTGCAGGGTTGCCTGTAGCGGATGACGAAGAAATGTTTTCTCTAACACCTCGCCTAACTTTAGATTAGGGTTAACATTCAGTGCATCAAAATGATCAACCTCATGTTGAGCCGGCTCAGCAAAAACTATATTAGCTACCGATAGCAGTAAAGCGATCGGCAGAAAAGTTTGGATGAAATGTCGCATAAATTCTCCTGATTTCATTTTTGGAGCTAATGCCATTTTTTAGTCAATGGTGATATAGCCAAATGAAATAATATCAAAATGGTACTTACACTAGCGCAAATACTTTAACACTTGATTAAATCAGGAAAAAGGCGGAGCCCGCGGCTTGGATTGTGGGCGGAGATATAAAGGTAGATAGGGAGGTCGTGCAACACTAAGTCTAGTAAATTTTGTGGCTAGCACAAACAAAAACAAAACCAGCAATACTGCAAATAAAGGCGGTGGCAAAAGATCTACACTTTTGATGCGTGCTTTATCAACACCTACAGTATGTATCGCATCACTGACATTTTGCAGTACATGTACTTTATCGTTAGCTAAGGTATTTGTTTGCTCAAACGCTTGCATGTGGATATGCAAGCCTACACCCTGAGCGGGTGTATCAGCCTCAAAATGCCCATGAATAAACGGCGAAAAAGCTTGCAAAACTGCAAACCAAATCACAATAATCCACAAACTCTTTTTATTAAGTGCTAGAAACATGACTTACACAATATCAGCTTTTATTAAAAGATACAAATACATGTCCAACACCATTGTTAGCATAACCTTATAATTAAAAAGGTTATTTTATTCAGCGTATCTTTAAATAAACAACGTTGATTAATAAGTACGTTTTCTTGGTGTATAAGTCGAGCCAGTATTTTCAATATGTCTAAAAGTGATACGCCCGTTGTTTACATCATACGGCGACAACTCAAGCGTCACTTTATCACCCGCCAAAATACGGATGTGGTTCTTTTTCATTTTACCGCCAGTATAGGCAATCAGTGAATGGCCGTTATCTAACGTTACGCGATAACGCGAATCCGGTAGAATTTCCATCACAACACCGCTCATTTCAATCAATTCTTCTTTAGCCAAGGCTATTACTCCAATCATCATTTAAGACCCGCAGTTGAAGCAACAATCTAAATGAGTTTGTAGCAACATTAAAACCGCAGGAATAGTGGAAAAAATATACAATAGCGTAAGCACTACCAAACGCGGAGCGAACTATAGCCCTACAAGCTCAATTATGCAAGCTAACAGCATGATTAAACTAAAAAAAACAGTCTATCCCTATAGAAACCCTATAGAAATAATTAAAATAATGCTTGACACGGCCATTATTTACCCGTAAAAAGCATTCTAGGCGTTTGAATTTTTAATCTTTTAGTCTTTTTAAGATTGATTGTGTTTAAAAACCCGAACTTTCAGGGTGCCTCCCTTTTTTAAGAGTATGGAATAAGATATGGCAACAGGTTTAGTAAAATGGTTTAATGATTCTAAAGGTTTTGGTTTCATTACACCTGACGCAGGTGGTGACGATTTATTCGCACATTTCTCAGCAATCGTTGATAGTGGCTACAAAAGCTTAAAAGAAAACGATCGCGTTACTTTCGACGTAACTGATGGACCAAAAGGTAAACAAGCTTCTAACATTCAGAAGGTTTAGTACTTAAAGAATCCAGTAAAAATGACCCTTAATCGGGTCATTTTTTTTGCCTATATATCAAGCGCCTACTCAAGTAATTACAGTCGCTTGTGATATTCTTGCTTGTTCTAATTATAACATCGTGTAACAATCACCCAAAAGGGTACATGGTCAATAAGATTATATGGAACAAAAATTAACACCTCTAGAGTTAGCGCGTCAAACGCTTATTAAGCTTTCAAAAATACAAAGCCCACCGACGCCTGAAAATTACCGTCGTGTTTACGAGGAAATTTCCGGCATCCGGCCTAGTAAACAATCGGCCATACTCAACACCTCTCTTGAAAAAGTACTGCAAGAGAAAGGTCAAAATAACCCTCAATATACGTCTATTGCAAAAAAAATTGCAACCCTAATCGAGAAGCAAGACGCATCTAATTTAGAAACTCAACTGCGCACCCTGCTTCAACAGGATGCAAACACTGAAGATACAATCAAATGGGGCGCGTTGCTGCGCTACCTGCTAAAACAGTTAGATGTCAACCATAGCGGCTTAACCTTAAGCCGCAAAAAAGATGGGGTTAATCATGTGATTCTCCATTTTGGCAATGACTCCACCCAGTTGGGTCACAAAATCCAGGCCCTCATTACCTCATGGGGCGACGGGCAAGCAGGCATCGAAACGCCAGCCGTTGAGCAATCCGCAATATCAAGCCCCGCCCACGTACCATCAACGCCCCCAGTAAAAGCGCATGAGACAAGTTCAGTTAGTAGTAACGACGACAACAAAAAGTTAGTTGCAACGGCCTGGCGCGACATGCTGATTAGAACGATTAATTTAGTGGTTGCTCCTCAGTTTGCAGAAATACCAAGTGCGCTCACCAGAATTCAAGCACTAATCAAACGTGCGGAAGCGGCTGAAACCATTGAAGAGGTAGACAAACTGAATGATGCGTTAAAGTCCACATTGCTACGCGCTGAGATGCAAAACGATTCTCAACATCGCATGCAAGAAGCGCTTATACAGATACTGCGCCTACTGGTTTCCAGCATGGGTGAACTCACAATTGAGGATAAATGGCTACACGGCCAATTGGCGATTGTTCAAGAGATTATTTCCAAACCGCTTAACATCGATGCTGTTTACAATGCTGAAAGTAGCCTGAAAGAGTTGATTTTCAAGCAATCTAACATCAAACCTGGGCTACTTGCCGCAAAAGAAACATTAAGAAGCATGGTCAGTACCTTTGTAAGCCGCTTGGCAGACATCACCATTAGCACTGGAAGCTATCAAAGCAAAATTCAAACCTACCACGACCAGATTAACGCAACTGAAAACATTTCAGAACTGAGCACTATCCTCGAAAGCTTGGTGGGCGACATCAGCGTAATGAACGAAGACGCTAAACAAAATCATGAAGCCCTGCAAGAAACGCAGAAAAAAGTAGAATCTGCAGAAAAGCAAATCGTTGAACTCACCGTCAAACTTGATTACATTAGCGAAGTGGCGCACGAGGACTTTTTAACTGGCGCATTGAACAGGCGCGGCATGGACGAGGCCTTAACCAGGGAATTTGAGCGTGCTGACCGACACAAAACGGCACTATCACTTGCCATGCTCGACATTGACCATTTCAAAAAAATTAACGACACCTTAGGCCACTCCACAGGCGACAAAGCCCTCGCGCACTTAGCAAAGGTAGTGAAAGGCATATTGCGCAGTACTGACGTGCTAGCACGCTACGGCGGTGAAGAGTTTGTGATTCTACTACCCGGCTCAAAACAAGATGATGCAGTAGAGGTGATCTCAGGGTTACAACGCGAGCTAACCAAAAACTTCTTTCTGCATAACAATGAACGCGTACTCATTACTTTTAGCGCTGGTGTGGCTGAGAGAGTGACTGGAGAAGATGCCGATAGCATTTTGCCACGCGCTGACGCTGCGTTATATTTAGCTAAGCAATCAGGCCGTAACCGTGTGATTGGCGCTGAGCCTTCAGCACCCAAGGCGCAGTAAACCAAGGTGCAGTAAAGCCACCTCGGCCACCAATCAAAGTAAAACCTTTTGATCTTCAGTATTTATTCATAAAGTAATAAGACGAGCGTAGATCTTGGCTTATTACTATCAGAACCTAGTAATAAAAAGCTTTATTTTAAGCTGTCTTTAATCGCAATCAGCTCTTGCATCACCTCTGCAAAATCTCCATAGGCACGCCCGGCGGTGCGCGCATACCAATATTGACTATTCCACTTGTCACCCTCTATTTTATGTAAAACAGCGTGTAACCAGTTGGCGCTATTGTCGCTGTGGTTTTGTGCAATTTTGTGTGCAGCATCCCAATCACCATCCAGCGCGGCATTGACTGCTGTCATTAATTCGGCTTTATTCATGGTTATTCTCTAGGCTACGCAATAAGTTACTCTCAAAAAACTGCAACTTTTTATGCCTGGGTAAATTTTTTAATTGCGCTTCTGCGATGCTGGCCGTTGAACGGTCTGGGTATGATTTTGAAGCCATTATTTTAATAGGTGGATTAGCTCGGGTGTAACGCGCGCCTTTACCTGATAAGTGAGTGGCGAAACGAGCTTCTAAATTATTGGTAATACCTGCGTAATAGGCACCGTTATTACACTCTAGCAAATATAGACACCAACTGTCTTTTAGTGCGCCGGGCATTGGCAATAAATAAGTTTTAGAAAGTACCTGCCTGAATGAACTCCACTTTGTAGCCATCAGGGTCTTCCACAAAGGCAATGACCGTGGTGCCGTGCATCATGGGGCCAGCTTCACGCACGACTTTGCCACCTGCGTTTTTTACGGCTTCGCAGGCTTCATAAGCGTCAACAACTTCAATCGCAATATGCCCATAAGCTTTGCCCATATCGTAGCTTTCAACGCCGTAATTATAGGTCAGCTCTAACACGGCATGGTCACTTTCAGCGCCGTAACCTACGAAAGCCAGACTGAATTTTCCGTCTGGAAAGTTATGCTGGCGTAGCAACTTCATGCCTAAAATTTCAGTGTAAAATTTAATAGAGCGCTCCAAATTACCAACGCGGAGCATGGTGTGTAACATGCGCATAGATTTTTTTCCTTTAGATTAACACGTTGAAGCGAAATTTATTAACCGCACTTGTCAGCTTACCGACTTAGTGTTGGTTATATATTTTCTCTTATTGCGCGAAATAACCACTTAAAATCGCGCAATAAATTGCGCTCCTACCAGACACTACTTTTTCATCGTCAGCTGATAATACTTTTCCAGCAACTGCTCTTTGCTCTCAACCACTTCCGGATCAAATGGAATGCAATCAATCGGGCACACTTGCTGACACTGCGGCTTATCGTAATGGCCTACGCATTCTGTGCATAAATCCGGGTTAATTTCGTAAATCTCTTCACCCTGAAAAATCGCATTATTCGGGCATGCTGGCTCGCAAACGTCACAGTTAATACATTCATCGGTAATCATTAAAGCCATTTACTCTTTTACTCCATCCCAGCGCATAAGGGTGCTATCGACATGATGCCCCCAGAATCCTTTAAATGAACGTTGCTGTTGTGAAAACAACATCCTTAATTTGCCGTTACCATATTTATCATGCCAACTGACCAATAGGGTGTACGGCCCTTCTTGCTTAAACTCATCTAACGTGCCTGACACTTGCGTGCCATCTCTTTCAGTCATGACATATTGTCCAGACCTAACGCCCTTATCATTCACACTAAATTCAGTTTTAATTGGGATATTAATCACAGAAACCACTTGGCCAATATAGGTGCCAGACAAGTTCTGCAATGGGTTAGGTTTATTGGTTGCACAGGCCGAAACCAAAATAATTAGGCAAAGTAGAACGCATTGACTAAGTTTTTTCATCATTTACCTAACTTCTGTAAAATCGCGTCCTTCACTGTGGGCGACACAAACGCTTGCACATCACCACCCAGTGTGGCGACTTCGCGCACCAGGCTAGATGAAATAAACATAAACTGCTCAGATGGTGTTAAAAACAGAGATTCAAATTCTGGGTAAAGCTTACGATTCATGCCTGCCAATTGAAACTCATATTCAAAATCAGAGGCCGCACGTAAACCGCGAATCACCATATGTGCACCTTGCGCCTGCACAAATTGCATCAATAAACCACTAAACCCTAGCACACGCACATTGGCATACATCGAAAACACCGTCTGTGCCAAGCGCACGCGCTCATTCAACGTAAAAAGCGTTGTTTTATTTGTACTCCCAGCTACGCCTACAATCACCTCGTCAAACAGATGTGCAGCACGGTGGACAAGGTCTTCATGACCCAAGGTAATGGGGTCAAAAGTGCCGGGGTAAACGGCAATACGTTTTTTTATGTCAGTCATGTGTTGATTTTAACAGATGATAAAATACATTGCCCGCTTTGCTTTGCTTGACGACCTGCCAGGCATCTGTCGGCTTGATTGCATACTCCGCTTCTGCATACACCACGGCATCTTTAGTTAAATGCGCGGGTAACAACAGCAACACTTTATCTAGCCAGCCTTGGTTATAAGGTGGATCAAGAAAAACAACATCAAATAACTGCTGATTTTTAGCTATAAAACTCAAGGCATCTGTATTAAACACTTGCGCATTGGTAGCTTGAAGCGTGGCTTTGTTTTCTAAAATCGCTTTGTAAACGACTGGCGTTTTTTCTACCAAAACAGTAGATTTAGCATTGCGCGATAACGCCTCAAATCCCATCACTCCCGTGCCTGCAAATAAATCCAGGCAATTTAAACCAGTTAAATCTTGCCCTAACCAATTAAACACAGTTTGCCTGACGCGCTCTGGTGTTGGCCGCAAACCTTCAGCTTCAGGAAACTTAAGCAATCGGCTACGCCACTCGCCCGCGTTGATGCGCACCGTATTTAGTTTTTTAGCTACGACTTTACTCAAAATTGAATACCGACCTTTTTCTACATTGTTTTTTGGCGTTACTTAGCTTCAGGCGCACCCACGATCACCGTTACAAAATGTTCAGATTTTAGGCGACGGTTAAACGCGTCTTTAATTTGCGCGGTGGTTACGCTAGCTACTTTTGAATTGTAATCGTCCAAATAGCTTAATGGCAACTTGTAAAAACCAATCATCGCCAGGTAATCCAAAATTTTACCATTGCTATCAATTCGCATTGGAAAACCGCCAATAATGTTGTCTTTTGCAGCTTTTAGTTCTTTTTCAGTCACACCTTTTTTAATAAAGTTATCCAAGGTTTCTCGCACTAATTTAAGTGCGTCATCAGCTTGATCTTTTTTAGTTTGCAAGCCGATTTGAAACGGCCCAAGCTCTGCCATCGGCATAAAATAGCTATACACACTGTAAACCAAGCCGCGCTTTTCGCGGACTTCTTCCGTTAGACGTGACACAAAGCCGCCTCCACCTAAAATATAATTACCCACATACAATGGGAACAAATCAGGGTCGCTACGCTTAATGCCGGTATAGCCTAACAGAATATGTGACTGTGAAGCGGGGTGTGCAATGCGCTGCTCTATAGCCTGCGTTGGCGGGGCCACGACTGCGATTGGCTGAGCTAATGCAGCTTTAGGCAATCCACCGGTTATATTTTCTGCAATGGCATTGGCCTGCTCACGGGTTAAATCGCCAATAATGGCAACTACCGCGCCTTTTGCACCATAATATTGATCATAAAAACTTTGCAGGTCTTCACGTTTTATTGTTGCCACGGTATCAACCTCACCGCTTTCATCCAAGCTATACGGGTGATTCCCATACAGCGCATCCATAAATGCTTTATTTGAGATGCTTTCTGGCTGCGTTGCAGATTCTTGCAAGCTTGAAATAATGCGCGCTTTTTCTCGCGCTAACACCGCTTCAGGAAAATCAGGTTGTTGCAACACCTTGGTAAATACCTCAAGTGCCTGTGTTTTTTCACGCTCGCTACTTAAAGTGCGCAATTTAAACGCTGCGCGATCTGCATCAAAACTGCCACTTAAAACAGCCCCGACATCAGCCATTTTATTGGCGATTGTTTCGTCAGTCATGCCAGCTGCACCCAGCGTCATTAAGTATCGCGTCACGCCTGCTACGCCAGATTTTGCGGCGGTGTCGCGCGCGCTACCCGCGTTAAAGTTCACGCTTACATCGACAATTGGCAAATCATGGTTTTCAACGAAATAAATTTCGGCACCTGAACTTGTTTGCCATTGCTGAATTTTGACAGCGGCGTCACTGTTAAATGCCACTAAGCTACTTACTGCTAGAATTAAAATTTGAATTTTTTTCACTTTAACTACCTTAACTAGATCCCCGCCTACACGAGAATGACAAACTTGAAAATTAATCTATTCAATTAAATTCAAACGGCTAAGCAAGACTAGGCGCACAATTCCGACGTGTACAATAAGTACACGAGGTGTTGTGCAACAACGTATTGCGACATACGACTTTTCAAGTGCTTCAGCACTTAGAAAATCGGAGTGCCTGTGGTACGCAGTTTGAAATTTAATGCACATGCGGCTTACCTTGTGGCTTAGCATTCGGATCCATCGGTTGCGGATCAAGTGTTGCGATAGTTAAATTATCTTTACGCAAATATTTGTTAGCCACTGCCTGCACTTGCTCCTGCGTTACCGCACGCAATTTTGCAGGATAATCCTGCAAGATTTTCCACGGAAAACCAATTGTTTCAATGGTGCCTAGCTGCATGCCTTGATAAAACATGGAGTCACGTTTATACACATCTGCTGCAATTACACCGGCTTTTACACGGTCTAATTCTTCGACGGTGACACCTGAGTCTTTAATGTTCTCAATTTGCTGAAGTAATGCGGCCTCTAGCTCAACAACGGTTTTACCTTCACTTGGCGTGCCATCTAAAGCAAACAAACTTTGGCGTCCGCGCGCTAATAAATCGTAGCCAGCACTCGCATCTATCGCCAACTGTGTTTCGCGCACCAATTTTTGATTAAGGCGTGCCGCAGGATTGCCGCTGAGTACACCAGCTAACACCTCTAGCGCATAAGGCTCCCAATCGGTTTCGGGGTTTGCCAATGCTGGCACATGATAACCCATGAGTAAATAAGGTAACTTAGCTGGCGCCTTCACCACCACACGGCGCTCTCCAATTTGGGCGGGCTCCATTTGTGGTTTACGCACAGGCAAAACTTTAGGTTTTAAATGACCAAAATGCTTTTTCGCCAAGGCGTAAACTTCTTGCGCGTTTACATCACCAACCACCACCAGCGTCGCATTGTTGGGGGCATACCAATTGCGGTACCACTCACGCGCATCCTCCACGGTCATATTTTCAAGATCATTCATAAAGCCAATCACAGGCCGTGCATAAGGGTGCGCACGATAAACCACACCTTGAAAAGCCTCATTAACTTGAGATTGCGGCTTGTCGTCAGTGCGCCAACGCCGCTCTTCCATCACCACTTTGATTTCTTTTGCAAAATCTTCCTCAGTGAGCTGTAAATTTACCATGCGGTCTGCCTCTAACTTAAACGAGAGAGGTAGGTTGGATTTTTCAAGCTGTTGAAAATAGCAAGTGTAATCAGTGCTGGTAAAGGCGTTCTCCTTACCACCTGCTGCCGCAATCAGGCGTGAAAATTTTCCGGATGGCACTTGTTTAGTGCCTTTAAACATCATGTGCTCCAGCACATGTGCTACGCCGGTCTTGCCATTCACCTCATCTAAACTGCCCGCACGGTACCAAACTTGCGATACCACCACGGGGGAGCGATGATCTTCTTGCACAATCAGCTTAAGCCCATTATCCAGCTTGAATTCATGTATGGATGCATTGGCTAATGCTAACTGCCCCCAAAAAGACAAAGGTACTGACAGCAATAATATAAAAATTCTTTTAACACGCACGGTGATGAACTCCTGTTATTTTCGGAATTGTGACAAACATAACGTTTGATTGGTTCATTATCCGGCATCCCACATAATAACCAAACAGTTAAAGGGCTGCATTTTCGCGATAGTTGTCATGCATATTTCATATGGCACAAGTTTTTCGAAGCATTGGGTATTAATCAACGTGCCAAAAAACTCAGCCAAAGGAAGGAGTCATTAGGTCACTTTCAATGGTAACGACATCCTGTTGCGCCTTCATGCGTGCTACATAGATATGCTCGATAACCTTAGCGGCATATGTTGCCGATAATCCGTTCTCACCGGCCGTGAGGTGTTCCCATAGCCCGGTACTACGTTGAGGCTGGCTTTCAGTCGAACCGGGTTGAGCCATGATAGTCTGGCCTTGAAAACGACCATCGGTATAGAGGGCAATTTTTTCTGTTTTTACTGGCGTTTGATTATCTGCCTCAAACTCGGTCATGGTTGCTGCACGACCGCGGCTTGGGTTCATGTGAACGAGCGTGCGTGTGCCGTCCTTGTTATAAAAATCAATTTCGATATCGCCCGAATGGCGATAAACGGTAATCTGCTGCCTGCCGCCATCTTCATGAGTCATCACAAATCTTTTGGTTTGTGAAGTGATGCTGCCATTGCTTTCTACCTGTGCTTTTATCACTGGCGATTCACTTAGCTTGATAAACAGTTTGCGTGCTTCCGGCGTGAGTTGTGCATAGTCATGATGCCCTTCTGGAATGCGGTATTGTCCAAACCCATCCACCGATAAACCGTGCTGACCATTAAACATCGCACCCATGGTGTGGTCTTTACCCATAATTGTGGTGGCAACGGGGGTGGAGTATCCGCCCAGCATCAGCGCTGTTTTGATGGGTGCAGGCAGAGATGCCCCAGGCAGCATGGTGTGCCCCGTTCCCGTACGCTCGCTCAGGTATTCATTTTGCATGAATTTGTCGTAGTTATACGTGGCAATATCATTGGGGGTGCGTACATCATGCACCTGATGCCCCGCACTTTTGTAGCGCGCAATGGCTGCATCATAGCCGCCCAGCTCTTTAAAAGAGTCGCCGTTTATGGTGTCGCGTGCTATCGGCAGGCTATTATAGACATACACGTCCATACCATTTTTCAAGGCAAAGCTTTGCGCCATACCGCCGCCCAAACTGTGCCCGGTCGCGGCAAAGCGGTAATCTTTGTAATCGGGATTTTTGCTGATTTCGTCAAACGCCTTTTGCGCTTGTTTCTCAATCTTGGCAAACTCGCTGGCACCCGCGTTGGCAAGGTCTGAAACCCAGTTGCTCCAGGTATCCGAGCCTTTAAAATCAAAGGTGATTTCTTTGGTTTTTTCGTTAATCGAAATTAAAAACTGGTTTTCCAGTTTGCCGGCTTCGTTATGCTGGGTGTTCCAGCCTTCCGGGCTACCTTTTACCAGATTTCCCTTACTGTCCTGGTTGGCAATAATCCAGTCTGAGGGTAAATGTACGCTGGGTTTTACGTGTTCCCAATATTGTGGGTAGGGAGCAATTTCGTTGGCTTTACGAATATCCGGCCGAGGATAGGCCCAAAAGGCCAAATGCATACCGACCCTTGAATCTAGCCGGTCTAATGGATTGCGCGGGTCTATCGGTTGCTTAGTCGTGTCAGCCATCGTTTACCCCTTGAATCGGACTACCTGTCCAGTAGTTCTGCGGGTGGAAACTTGCAATTGCGGTCTATATCTTCCCAGACTTTTTGGCGTGCAGGGTCTTTGAGTATTATTGGTATATATATTCCCTCGCTAGGCTGATAATGATAACCATCTCTATATTTAGGCCAGATCTTATAAGCAATAGAATAATACGTCACTTGTGGTCGCGGGTTGGGGTAATCGTAACCCGTAGTCAAACGTCTGACATAGCACTGTTGTTGCAGTAAAGGCAAAAGTTTGGCTAAGCCGGATTCCCAAGCGGGAAGGTTTTCGCGAGGCCCCATACCGTCATCTAACTGACCTGGCTTAGGCTCACTGGTTGCTTCCTGCAACGCCAATAGTATCCTGGCATCCATAGCGCCTTGGGCGGCAGCTTTTTCGAATAAGGCGGTAATGGCTTGATGGTCTTTCACATCTTCTATCCAGCCATCGGAATTACCCAGTGCGTAGTAGTAATCCCCCATCGGGTCACCCTTGGCTTGTAAGGTCTTGATGTGTCTGTTAAAAGTGGCAATGCTGGATTTAACCTGTTTGCCTATTTGGGCTTGTTCCATTTTTATGGCCATGTGCGCACCCGTCATGCAACCGGTTTGTAGTGACGCTAAAAGTACAATCAAGCTAGCAGATGCGGTTGATTGTAGTGAAATGATATTTTTTAAGTTTTTGTGCATAATAATTGAGGCAAAATATATTCTGGGCGTAAAAACTTAAGGATGCGCGGATTAAATCGACGAGCGAGATAAAGTGCCAGACGCACGGAACGCAGGAGCCGAGATAGTACGTGGTGTTTTGAAAACCAGCAAATTTAAATCGCCACCATTAAAAAAAGTCATTGGATAGGAACTATATACTACATCCCACGGATGGGGTTGGTGCAATACTCAAATATTAACAATTGTTTACACCCACCTCCTTCAGTCTTAATTCTTATCAGTTATATCAATATACATATCGATTATTTTCAATAATGACCACTCTTTGTTAAAGTGTTACAAATTTTAAAAACAGGCACTTCAATCAAAGGGATTGCAGTGAAATTTACGCATAAACTCTTACCGCTTTTAGCTATTTTAGCTGCAAGCAACGCTTCTGCCACTAACGGCTATTTTGCTCATGGCTATGGGGTAAAATCACAAGGCATGGGTGGCGTAGGCATTGCATTGCCACAAGATGCCATTGCAGCAGCAGCCAACCCGGCTGGCATGGGTTTAATTGGTGACCGCGTAGATTTTGGCGTAACCTGGTTCAGACCGCAGCGCGAAGCTGAAATTCTCGGCGGCAATGCTTTTGGTGCCGATGGCAAATACGATGCAAACGACACAGAAAACTTCCTGAATTTGGCTATAACCGCCAGATTAACCCCAACGTAACGCTGAGTGTGAGCGTTTATGGCAATGGTGGCATGAATACCGATTTCAAAAAAGCCATTCCACTGTTTGGCAGCACAGCCCCAAGAATGGATTTATCGCAACTATTCATTGCACCAACGGCCACATGGAAAATTAACTAATCAAATACCGTAGGCATTGCCGTTAATCTTGCGTATCAACGCTTTGAAATCAAGGGGCTACAAAACTTTACACTCGTCAACGACTCTACATTTGGCACCCCTTCACAATCATCCAACAATGTAAGCAACAAAGGTTACGACTCATCTTACGGTGCTGGCGTACATATAGGCTGGATTGGTCAGGTGAGGCGATGCGGTAACATTAGGGGCAAGCTACCAAAGCAAAACCTACATGAGCAAGTTTAATAAATACAAAGGCCTGTTTGCAGAAAATGGCGATTTTGACATTCCGGAAAGCTACGGCGTAGGTATTGCCGTAAAAGCAAGCCCAGCACTGACCGTAGCTGCAGATGTACAGCGCATTGAATACAGCGAAGTGGATTCAGTTGGCAACTCGCTCAGCAACCTGTTCACCGGCAATCAACTCGGCTCAAACAAAGGCCCAGGTTTTGCCTGGCGTGATGTAACAGCGGTTAAAGTGGGCGCCAGCTATGCATTTAATGAAAGCCTGACCGTACGCGCAGGTTATAACCACTCAAGCCAACCTATTCGTAAAAGCGAAATTTTGTTTAACATCTTGGCGCCTGATGTGGTTCAAGACCACGTAACATTAGGCGCCACGTATGTGTTGCCCAGTAAATCCGAATTATCCTTCTCTTACATGCATGCGTTTGAAGAAAAACTACGTGGCAACGGCTCTATTCCCACAGAATTTGGCGGTGGCGAAGCCAACCTGAAAATGTACGAAGACTCTCTGGGCATTGCATACGGCTGGCAGCTTTAATTTAAGATATAATCCACTGAACAAGGCCGCGCACATACTGTGTGCGGCTTCTTTTATTTACTCCTAAATTAACATTTAAACCAAGTGATGGCATCAACGCTATGATAATCGACTGGAACAACTTTACGCCTTGGTCTGCGCTGGCAGGTGGCGTGCTTATTGGCATCTCTGCATCGCTTTTTATTTTGCTTAACGGACGCATTGCTGGCATTACCGGCATCATTGGCGGCTTGTTTCGACCTGTAGCGCATGACGCAGGCTGGCGCATCGCGTTCACGCTTGGCTTGATTGCGGCACCTATCGTTTGGCTGTTATTTGGTCAGCTTCCAGAAATTACAATTGATGCGGGCTACGGGCTGCTTGTTATCGCAGGCCTCATCGTCGGCTTTAGTGCGCGCTACGGCTCAGGTTGCACTAGCGGGCATGGCGTATGTGGTATTTCACGCTTGTCTCCACGCTCTATTATTGCCACGCTGGCCTTTATGGGCACAGGCTTTTTAACGGTTTATATGATGCGTCACTTGTTAGGCGCATAAAAAATGAAAAAACGTTTAAGCAATGCCAGCGCGCTCATTTTTGCACTGCTATCTGGCCTAATATTCGGCCTTGGGCTCATTTTGGCGGGGATGGCCAACCCAGCTAAAGTGCTGGCTTTTCTTGATCTAGCCGGCTGGTGGGACCCCTCTCTAGGCTTAGTTATGGGCGGCGCTATTGCCGTTGGACTGATTGCTTTTAAAATAGCCGGTAAACGTAGTAGCAGCTTTTTAGGCTTACCGATGAACCTACCCACCTCGCGCATTATTGATAAGCGCCTAGTCATTGGCGGCTTAATGTTTGGTATTGGCTGGGGACTCGTTGGCATATGCCCTGCCCCTGCATTTGCTTTGCTTGGCACAGGCAGCATTAAAGGCATTGTTTTTTTAGTTGCCATGCTAATCGGCATGGGTTTATTTGAGCTGTTTGAAATCTATTGCAAATCTAAACAAGCTTCAACAAAGTCATAACTACACTACATTGCTTAGAGCCTGGTTCATTTGCAAACGTTTAAGTGAAACGGACTACGCACGCTGAATTAAGCTAAAATAGCGCATCTACATCAAGCGATTTATTAGCGACTTAAATTTATGTTCGATTTCTTTAAAAAAGACAAAACACCGCCTAAAGCAGAACCAAACAAACCCTTATCTATTGAAGCCGATGTCAGCAAAAGCTGGGCGGAGCGCTTAAAACAAGGCTTAGCCAAAACACGCAATCAACTTGGCAGCCAATTATCCAGCTTGTTTGGCGGCGGCAAAATTGATGCTGAAGTTTATGAAGAACTCGAAACAATTTTACTCACGTCAGATGTCGGCGTCAGTGCCACACAGCATTTATTAGACGACATTAAAGGCCGCGTTAAACGTCAAAGTTTAGATGACACTGTGCAACTTAAAGCCGCATTAAAAGACGCGCTTTCTGATCTACTGTTACCGCTACAAAAGCCTCTGCAAACAAGCGCGCACCAACCTTTTGTTATTATGCTCGCCGGTGTAAACGGTGCGGGCAAAACCACCACTATTGGCAAACTGGCTAATCACTTTCAATCGCAAGGTAAAAGTGTGCTCATCGCAGCAGGCGACACCTTTAGAGCCGCCGCACGTGAGCAATTGCAAGTTTGGGGTGAGCGCAATAACGTGCATGTGGTTGCCAGTGAGGGTGGCGATGCTGCGGCCGTGATGTTTGATGCCATTAACTCCGCACGCGCTAAAAATATCGACATCGTATTAGCCGATACTGCTGGCCGCTTGCCCACGCAAATGCACTTGATGGATGAAATTGCCAAAGTAAAGCGCGTGATGGACAAAGCGCTACCGGGTGCGCCGCATGAAGTGTTGTTGGTATTAGATGCCAACACTGGGCAAAATGCAGTGACACAAGTTAAAATTTTTGACGATGCACTGGGCGTGACAGGTTTAGTATTAAGCAAACTGGATGGCACTGCCAAAGGCGGTGTCATTGCGGCGATTGCGCAAGCGCGCCCTATTCCTATCCGCTACATTGGCATAGGCGAGGCGATTGATGATTTACGGCCATTCATTGCCGATGAATTTATTGATGCGATGCTTGATTAAGGCATGTTGACTTAGTCAAAAATCAAACCCACACGAGATACAGATAAGCCTGTTGTGCGCCTTAAGCGCACTGAATTTGAAAGCGTTAATAAAAAACTAAGGGGTTACGTTAAGTAACCCCTTAGTTTTTATGCACGGCCAGCTGTTTCTAAATGATGCGTTTAAATAATGTGCGCTTATCAAATCGATATGAAAGTACATCGGGGATGTAAGTCGCCAGCACCAATAATGCGGCAATAATTAAAAATATCCATCGCACAGAATACGCCGTTACAAACTTTGCCGCAGGGGTTTGTGATTGCACAAACTCATAAAACTCAGGCTTATCGGTACCTTCTATGTATTGCCCTTTAATTTCGTTCGCCATATCTTTAAGATGCTCAACATCTAATTTTGATAAAAAGCGGTCAAACTCTGCATAAGCAACGGGAGGATCTGGGTCATCCTTACTAGCATCGTTATACATAATGCCACCACCCGCACTTTCAGAGGCCGCATCTGTTCCCCAATAACCGACAAATTGATTATTGGCATTAAAGCGTTTAATCGGTGAGGCCTCGTGACCGCCAACCCCCACAAAAACAACATTTTTACCAATACGAACGTTGCTTATATCCAGCTTGTTAATGCCGTTCGCTTTAGGGGCTTCATCGCCATCGGTAAAAAATAGCATTTGTGCAGGAATGTTAAGGTACTCAAACGTAGCTTCAGCCGCCTTCACACCAAAGGTCATCCGGCTATTGCCGCTCCAAGCCATGCGCCATTCCAGATGATCAATTGAATCAGTAATGATGTCAAAATTTGCACATACTTCGAGAGGCATAAACAGCAGGGCGACATTTTCTGCGGCAAACACGCCCACGCTAACGTAAGTGCCGCAGGGCGAAGTTCTCACTACTTGTTTCATCAAATGCTGTGAGTAGGCCAAGCGACTCACAGTTTGAGCGACTACCTTCATATCTTCTGCATTCATGCTTTGCGATATGTCAGCAACCAGCAAGTAGTTATGCACTTCCTGTTTAAGTTGTATTTCGGGCTTAACCAAAGCCAGCAATAAAAATAGCGAGGCCACAACCAGCAATGCGGTTTCGTAGTTCTCTTTTAACGTTGAAATTATTTTGTTCATGGCAAACCTTGTGGCAAGTTACTGATTTCCATCCCTGAAGGGTCCTGTGCTACCGTTTTTATGTTTTTTGGGATGATTGAGAGCAATAAACTCAAGTTAAACTTTGCCGCTTGCGAAGTAGGATTGAGCTTTAACGCTTGCTCGTAGGCGGATTTTGCCTGTAAATAATCAAACTTAGCCTCCTCTTGTATTGAACCATCCTCTGCAACCAACCGCTGCAAGCCCGAACGAAATAAATTGTTAGCAATATTAAAATGAATCTGTGACTTTAAGTGTGTGCTGACCTCAAAAGTATCATCCTGCTGTTTTTTAGGCGCTTCCAGTAGCTGACCAAAGCCTTGTGTCGCATGCTTAAAATTACCCGTTTTACCCTGCTGGTAGGCATCTGCATATTTTGCATGAAAAGGGTAATTGTCATCATTCACCACTTCTCCCGAAAGTAATGCGCGATTGACCTTTCCTATTCTTTCGGTCTGATAGACTTCATACGCTGTCCCAACCACGCCTGCCAGTAACATCAAGCCTAGCAGCTGGTTTATGCGTTTTACTCGGTTTTTCATTCATGCACCCTCAAGTTCTTAATAATCAATAGAAACAACCCTAATACCAAAGCAATGATGATGAATACCCTTGAATAATCATAGCCAGCAATCGTTTCCGTATATTTAATGGTTTTTTTCTCACGAGAATCAATATCACTAATAGCAGATTGCAGTGTTTCAGGATTGTCTGCTTCATAAGCCTTGTATTTAAGACCTAATGATTGAAAGTAATGATGCAAAACAATTGAATTTGGCACGCGATCCACCTCATATTCTTCTTTAGAAAAAATACTTGGTTCACCCGGCTCTCGCAACATAATCCAGTAGACACTTAAGCCTTTATTTTTTAAGCGTTCGCTTAATAAAAACTTAACACGCGGACTAATCTTGCCGGCACCATCTGATAATAAAATAACCGCTCTGGAACCTGAGCTTTGAATCTTATCAAACAAGCCAGCGGCTTCAGTTAAGCCGGCGCCAATATTGGTTTGGTTGAGCGATGGACTGGTGGCGGCATGAATAGCCGCATGAATGGCATCACGATTGGTGGTGATTTTAACGCCATACAAAGCCGAGTTAGTAAAGCCAATTACCCCCATCATGTCATCTGGACGAGAATCAATAAACTGCGTAATAATTCGGCGTGCCGCTGCAGATTTTATTTCAGCCACATGTCCTGATGAATCGCCGGCAAACGGGTGATCCATACTAACACTGCGGTCGATGACCATCACTGTTTGTGCACCTTTACCAGCACGCTGAATTTTTTCATCATGTCCGCGAGGTGATGTCAAAGCAATAACGACACTCACCAGAAGTAATGAGGTAATGAGCTTAATCGCTAGATTTAATCTGTCAGAAAGTTCATCTTCAGGCATTATCTCCAGCCAAGTGTACATTTTCCCTTGATGACCTTTAAGCCAAAACGGTAGCAGTGCAAAGGGTAACAGCGCAAAAGCCCAGGGGTTTAGAATCTCCATTTAAACGCCTCGCTCGCAATCACGTAACTGCTTGCTCAATTGCACTAGGTTTTGTATTACCTTGGCACTATCACGCGCTTCTATCGAATATAAGGATTGATTGGAGTCATTGAAAAACTGTTCAATCTCACCTTTCATTTTTTTAAAACTTGGGCGCATGGTGACAAAACGATCAATATCGCGGGCAAAGATATTGGCACGATACAGTTTATTAAATGCCTGGTGAATATAAACCAAGGCCTGCTTCTCTTCCTTAGCAGTTTTAGCTACAGAGGATTTGGATAATCGTTTTAATTGACGGTGTGCTTGGGCAAAGGCGCCGCCCATGAATGGCAGCCAATTGCCGTCTGCATTGATATAAAGCAAAGCCAGCAAGCTTGCTGCCAGCACACTCAAAAACAATATGAGCCGTGTTTGATGTGCGCTGATAGCGACTAGTGGCGGCGTAAATTCAGGCTGTATATTCTTTTGAGCGGTTTCAATGCCGCCACTCACTAACGGTGAAAACCAAAAGCCCCATGCTGGCAAGTCTATCGCCATTGTTTGATTGTCAGCTTTTTCACCTCCCGTTAGCGTGAATTTCTCTGCCGGCAGTTGCATGACAGCGGGCGTATTCGTATTGGTAAACGCTTGATAACCAAGATTAACCGTATATAAAGTACGTGTTTTTTGCTGGTCAGTTTCCACATTGACCTCCACCAACTCGATTCCATTAGCTTTTTTGCCTTTTTTAGGAAAAGCCTCTTTTGCTATTTGGTAAGGCATTGGCACGTCCAGCACCACTTTTCGGCTTAGTTTGTCGCCAATCTGCACACCGTAGCTTGCGCTAGGATTGGTTAACGAGACTATTTTTGCCACAGCAGCATCAGCGACTTGAGTCGTTTCTGCATCCTTTGCAACTACAGCAGATAGATTCAGCGCCAAGCCTGCCGCTAATAGATAGGCCACTAAATTTGCAGATACGGTCATTTTTGAAATAAGTATTTTCATTGGGTTATATTTCATAGGTTCATGTTTTGTTCAAAATAATGCGTCATGGTTTCTGGTTTGTAATCACCGTGCATAAATAGTGCAGGGCTATCAAACTTTAGAAATAAAGCTTCCAGCGCATGTCTGCGTTCATTGAAAGCACTGATGAATTTAGCCCTGACTTCATATCTAAAAAAGAGCGTACGATTCAAGCCGGTTTCAGGGTCTATCATGGTACCAAAGCCAAACTTGGGCAGTTTTTTGTACTCTTCGTCATCCCAAAGGACGATAGGAATGACTTGATGTGCAGACATGGCCGTAAGCGTTTGCTCAATCACACTCAGCGGCATATGAAAATCTGAAATCCAAAACACCAGCCCTCTGCTTTGCCCGAGGAAGTTTGGCACATCAGTCACACCTTCAGCACCTACCCGCATTTTTTGGTAATCGTGCAATTGCGCAATCGCTTCTTTTAATTGATGCAGGTTGCGGCTTAAGGGTAGCGTGTAGTCTTCAAGCACATGGCTGTTGTAGCCAATAAAGCTAAACAAATCACCAGTTTGGTAAGCCGAGTTCGCCACCGCAGTAGAAATTTCAATTGCTTTATCCAACTTACGTTGACGCCCTTTAAACTGCATGGAACTGGATAAATCACACACTGCATAAATCGGCGTAGTGCTATCCTGATTAAACTGCCGCACCTGCACTTGTTCAAACGGGTCACGCAGTGTTTGTCTGATATCCATGCGCCTCGCGTCCGGGTAATCCACCAAGTTCACATTACCGCGGTACTCCAAACCAAGACCACGTTGTGTACCTCGATGGTCGCCTAATTGTATGCTCGCGGACTTCCAAGAAATCACGTACTCAAAAGGCTTTGCATATGACGGATCATTAGATAACTCAGATGCATTGCGTGCAGCACTACCTACAGATAAGCTCATTCGTTAGCCTTATTATTGATGGACTGAAGGCTTTAAGCCGCTTTACTAAAAGTAGTACTAGGCACCGCCACCGTACTCATAATATTGGCGGTAAGCTCTCGTGCCAGCGCTGTTCTGCGGTTTTCATACATAGCGTTAAATACCAGTCGATGCGAAATAACTTCATGGAATACTGCATGAATATCTTCAGGGTACATGCTGTCTCGGCCATTTATCCAAGCATTCACGCGTGCTGCCTTAAGTAACATCCCCATGCCGCGCGGGCTGGCACCGGTTTGGATAACACGTGTCACATCAACACTTTCCATCGTTACACCAAATTTTTCAGGGTGCTGCGTCGCCTCCCACAGATCCAATGCGTACTCTTCTAATACATCACTGGATTTAATGTGGTTTTGCAATAAATCCGAGAACGCATTGAGCTGGTCAAACTGCAGAATATTGCTTTCAACTTGCTGCGTGAGCTTTTCCGCATGCTGGAATTTAGTGTTGAATACCAATGATTTCTTTAACTCGCGATCAGTTGGAATTTCAATCGGGATTTCCATCATAAAGCGGTCACGTGCTGCTGAAGGGATTTCAAACGTCTCGTTTTTTTCAACCTGGTTACGGTCAGCAAACACAATCATGTGCGGCATACGGTATTCTTTTTTAAACGCACTTAAATGGCGTTCTGCCATTACGCGCAACATCAGCGCATGTACTTGCGGCCTGGCACGGTTGATTTCATTAAAAAAGAATACAGATAGATTTTCACCTGCGCGCAATAAAGGACCTTCATCAATTTGCGGGCGACCATCCGGACCCAAAAAAGTATGATAAATCAAGTCATTTGGCATTAAGTCAACCGTACCCTCAATACGCTCATAAGCACCGCCAATGCCGCGCGCAATGGCTTGCAATAAGGTGGTTTTACCTACGCCCACGCCACCATCAAGCAATACATGTCCACGTGCAAAAATAGCAATATTCATCAACCGAATGGCTTTATCTTGGCCAACGATGACATTTTTAACTTCGCGTTCTAACTTCAGTGCGTGGCTACGCCAGTCGGTGAGTTGCGCGTCTAATGGTGGTGACATAAGAGTTCCTTTGCTTAGCCTTACGGTTAAGATGTTTAAGTAAATTGTTGCAAGTTTGTTATTCAGGAAAAACATTACGTAACAAGCAGTGAATGCAATGTAACAGAATGTAACCGCTCCACAATCCTCCAGATTGGATATACTTACTGGTCCAGAAGATATCCATATAAACTAAATTTTATATAGTCCAGATTGATAATTACTGTTATTTAGTACTAGCGCAAACTCAGCTTCTGCTACGTCTCAGCTTTTGCAACATATCTGGCAAAAACGTCACCAAGATTGAAAGCGCGGCTAAAAGCAGATACAACCAACGGATTGAATACGGCGTCACAAACTTTGCCGCGGGGGTTTGTTGCTGTACGTAGTTGTAAAATGACTCAGAATCTTGAGCTTTAATGTATTTACCTTTAATTTCTTTGCTTAGTGTTTGTAAATATTCTTCATTTAACTGTGATAAATAACGGTCATACTCTGCAGTTGCAATGGGCGGATCAGCCTCATCTAAGCTAGGGTCAGCATAATTAACGCCTACCGCACCCGCATTGTTGTTATCGTTAATGGGCCAGTAGCCCACGCGTTTATTTGCGGCGTTATAACGTGGCACAGCTATTTTTTCTTTTTCGCCAACGCCGACAAAAATAAAATTATCGCCCATACGCACGCTGCTTAAATCTTGCTTAATAGTCACGTTCAGCCAAGGCGCCTCATCACCGTCGGTAAAGAATAAAAGTTTAGCTGGTAGATTGAGTGAATCAAAAATATTGGCGGCGGCCTTGATGCCGAAACTAATACGGCTATTGCCTTTCCACGCCATACGCCACTCCAGGTGCGCAATTGTATCCATCACCACATCGTAATTTGCACACACTTCTAAAGGAGAAATCAACAAGGCAACATTTTCTGCCGCAAACACACCCACGCTAACATACGTGCCACAAGGCGAAGTTTCGACAACTCTCTTCATTAGAAATTGTGTATAAGCTAGGCGGCTGACATTTTGATTACCCAGCTTCGCATCCTCTGCATTCATGCTTTGCGATACATCAGCAATCAGCAAGTAGTTATGCACTTTTTGTTTGAGTTGAATTTCAGGCTTAAATAGAGCGAGCAACAAAAATGCGGTAGCACACAAATACAACAAAGTTTCATGGTTTTCTTGCAGCTTAGAAAAAATATACTTAACTAAGCTCATGCAATTTTTGACTTGACTGTTGAATGAAATATGAGAACAGCCCCTTTACCAAACCCGTAGCTTGTAGTTAGCAGACTCGCAAATAAATATATTTGGAAAATTTGTGGTGGCGGTACTTTGGGTGTATCTAGTATTGGAAAGATAGCCATCAATAAAAACAGACTGGAATTAGTAAAAGCACCTATCACCATCGCCCAGCGCACATGCCAAGGGAATGGTACTTTTGCTGCATAGTAACCAAAAATTAGCGCGCTCATCAGCAGAAAGTCAATATGGGCCTGAAGCAAGCGGATGAATTTACCTGCAAAAATATCTTTTAATGGCACTATGCCAAAATTTAAACCAACCATACACCATGCAAGCAATAATGCCATTAACATCCATAGGCAGGCACCCCTAATTAGTACCAGATTTCCAGCATGTCTATCATTTTGATGCATGATTATTCTCCTAATTTATTATCAGTTTTGGACAAATGCAGATAAAACATTCGTTATTTTTATCTGGCTAAAGTATGAAGTGGTCAATGATTGTGTGCAGTGTTGTAACGGCGTAAATATTTGACTGAAACGGCGGTTTCTTTATTTACATTTCAAAATACAACTTTTAATATCATCACTACTTTTAAAATAAAGTTGTAGCTAAATAGGTTTTTATGAATAACCACCTACAATCACCATTAGGCAACGTCTCAACGGTAGAAAAAAGCAATCTGCTTTCTACAGCTAACATTCCTGTACGCGAACGACGGGATTGGCTACAAACAATGATTTGTCAGGAATTTACGCGCGTAGAAATAACGCCTCCCGCCACTGATGACCTGTTTAATGAAGTTACATTTTATACATGGAACAAACTACGATTATCAATCATTAAATCCCATGCAATTACTATCGATAAATTACCACGAGAACCTCACTTAGCTAATCAGGATAACTATCTCGCTGTAATCCTGCTTTCTGGTAAATATCTGCTTGAGCAAAATGGGCGCGAAACTTTTCTTCAGCCTGGCGACATGGCTATTTATGATGCTACGCAACCACATCGAATCTATTGCCCACATCACTTTTCAAAGTTAATTGTCTCCATTCCAAGAACGGTGATGCGAGACAGAATTGCCGGGATCGAACACTGTACTGCGTTGAGTATTTCAGGAAAAGAAAGCGTGGGCTCGGTAGCATCTCACTTCATCCGCACCGTTGCCAGTCAGGTTGAAACGATGAATGCAAGTGAGTTTTCTGCACTGTCGGAACACTCCCTTGATTTATTAACGTTAGCATTAACATCCATACGCCCGCAAGATTACAATCTATCCCGAAGTCGCTCAATTTCGCTAAGATTAGTTAAAAATTTTGTAGCGCTCCATCTTTCAGATGCAAGCATGAATACAGCCATGATTGCGTCAGGCGTACACTTGTCACCTCGATACATCAATGAGTTGTTCAGTGATGAGGGCATTTCGCTGATACGCTACGTCTGGAAGTCCAGACTTGAACGTTGTCACAAAGACATATTAAACCCTGCACTTATTGGGTGTCGGGTTTCTGAAATTGCATATCGGTGGGGATTTAATGATTTCTCTCACTTTAGTCGTGCTTTTAAGCTGCAATTTGGTATGTCGCCGAGAGACTGTAAGAATAATGCAGTTTTAATGCTGAAATGAATCTTGATTAACTTTTTTCAACCTAAGAAAATCATCGCCCATATTGCATCGACTTACCTAGCAACCCTCAAGTTTTAATAGACTATCTGGTCCATGAAAATTTGGCATATACTGAATACTTGAAAAATCCAGCTTATGCCATAAGGAAGCTATGCTACGTGCTTGGAAGCTTAATTTAGTACTTAAACGCACCTCTAATCAGTCGGTGTACTTGCAAATTGCACAACAGATTGTTGATGAAATTCAAAGGGGGCGGCTCGCGCCGTCGACGGCAATGCCTGGTACCCGAAACTTAGCTAAAAAACTCAAGGTCAATAGAAAAACCGTGGTGTTAGCCTATGATGAACTAACCGCCCAAGGCTGGCTTACTACCGAAAGCCGTAGAGGCACTTTTGTATCGGCAAATCTGCCTAGCTTTAGCGCACAACCCACCCCAACCAAGCTCACGACTAAAACGCATGCCTCTCAAACCACCAATACAATACAAACCGCCACTAGCTATCACCCACCCTCACCTAATACCATAGAATTTAATGATGGCATCCCCGATACACGGCTCATTCCGTTTGATATTCTTTCGAGAGCGTTTCGACATGTATTGCTGGCAACCGCTAAAAACAGCCGCCTCGGTTATGGCGACCCCAAAGGTGTGCATGACCTACGGCTTGCGATTGCCACCATGTTGAATATGGAACGCGGTTTAAACGTTGATATTGACCATATTTGTATTGCACGTGGTAGCCAGATGGGTATATTTCTGGCAGCGCGTGCTTTAACCAAAGCCAATGATTATGTCGTGGTTGAAAGCTTAAGCTACCCGCCCGCTAGAGAAGCCTTTAGATCATGCGGCGCCAAAATTTTAACGGTGGGTCTTGATGAGCATGGTATTGACATCAATGCGCTAGAAAAGCTTTGCAAAAAACATGCTATCCGCGCTATTTACGTAACACCGCATCATCAGTTTCCTACCACAGTCATGATGACCGCCGAGCGCAGATTAAAACTATTGATGCTAGCCGAACAATATGATTTTGTTATCGTTGAAGATGATTATGATCATGAGTTTCATTTCTCGCATCACCCGGTATTTCCACTTGCCAGCACTGATCACCATGGTCGCGTCATATATGTTGGCTCACTGTCAAAGGTATTGGCGCCTGGCCTGCGCGTAGGTTATTTGGTAGCCTCCAAAGAATTTATTCAGCAGTGCGCAAATGAGGTCATGCTAATTGACCGGCAAGGCAACTCCATTACGGAGCAAGCCGTTGCCGAACTCATGGCATCTGGCGAGATTAAACGTCATATCCGTCGAACCTTTAAAGTTTACAACGAGCGCCGCAATATTTTAATTGAACTCATCCGCAATGAACTAAGCGAATTTGTAAGCTTTGATGAGCCTAACGGCGGCCTGGCTATTTGGTTACGCTTAAATGACGGCATTGACATTGAGAAGTTGGTAAAAAATGCCCTTCACGAGCAGGTGCGTGTTTTACCGGCATCTCTTTTTTCAGAATCGCCACTCAATATCAATGCCATCAGGCTAGGATTCGGCAGCTTAAATCCAACCGAACTTACTGAAGGCATTCAGCGCATAAAGCGTGCTTTTATAGCATGAGTCTGCCCACTTTTTGATGCATGACGTTAGGGCACCTCTATTAATTCAAGTTGCAAAGCCAGACAAGGCGCAAGTAAAAAATTGGACGCAGCATATGGGTGATATGTAAGGAATAATTTTTTATGAGCAACGCAGTATCGCTACGGAAATTGAATTAATAGAGGTGTCCTTTATTGCCTAAGTAATTTTAGCGCTACAATACAGCCATGATTAAATTTGACCAAGTCACCAAACGCTACCCCGGTAGCGATGAAATTTTAAAAAATGTCAGCCTGCATATTGAGGCCGGCGAATTTGTATTTGTAACAGGTCATTCTGGTGCTGGCAAAAGTACCTTATTAAAGCTCATTGCGGCAACCGAGCGGCCAACGAGCGGTACGGTACTCATCGCCAATCAGAACGTCAGCCAGCTTAACGCCTCAGCAATTCCATTTTTACGCCGCAGGTTTGGGTTGATCTTTCAAGATCATAAATTATTGTACGACCGTAATTGCTTTGAGAATGTTATTTTACCGCTACGCATCAATGGCGTATCAGGCAATGAAGCGGCTAAACGCGTACGTGCAGCCTTGGATAAAGTCGGACTGCTGCATAAAGAAAAAGCCATGCCGATTACATTATCTGGCGGCGAACAGCAGCGGCTTGCTATCGCACGTGCTGTGGTGAGTCGCCCATCCATCCTGATCGCAGATGAACCCACCGGTAATTTAGATGCAAGTTACGCCGCAGACATCATGGCGATTTTCTATGCGTTTAATCAGGTGGGCGTGACCGTCATTATGGCAACCCACGATGCCCTTGGCATGAGTGCCACGCAAAATCGCGTTTTGCACCTCGATCAAGGGCAGCTCACGCAAAGTTCGCCCTCGATTACCGGCATCAATCAAACAGCATTTAATAGTGACGTATCGACATCATGAATAACTGGCTAAACCATCAATTGCAAGCAATCAAACTCGTGTTATCACGGATGCGTGCCAACTTGCTGTCATCGTTCATGATTTGTTTAGTGGTTGGCGTTGCCATGTGTTTACCCAGCTTATTTTATGTAGGGGTAGATAACCTATCTAAACTTACTGACCACATGCAAAATGAGACTGAGATTAGTTTGTTTCTGAAACTAGACGCGAGTCGGGACACGATTAGTGAAATTGATCGTTTGTTGGCAAAAAACTCTGCCATCAAGCAGTATCACTTAGTGACAAAAGATGAAGCTTGGCAGCAACTGCAAGCCAAATCTAAAAGCAACCCGGACGTAAATGATGCGGTGAACCAACTTGGCAAAAATCCGTTACCCGATGCATTTTTCATTCAGGCAAAATCTGTAGAGCCTGATGATTTAGTAGTGCTTAAAACATCACTGCAGCGTATTCCAGGGGTAGAACAGGCATTGCTCAACACTGACTGGGCAAAGCGTCTTTCAACCATTATCAGTTTGAGTAAGAAATTAATATTTTTTATTGCTGCATTGCTCGCCATTGTGCTTTTAGTGATTATCGGCAACACCGTGCGCATGCAGATTCTGACCCAACAAGATGAAATTAAAGTGAGCTACCTAATCGGTGCAACCAATAGCTTTATTAGAACCCCTTTTTTGTACGCAGGCGTTTTTTACGGATTATTTGGCGGGTTGTTCGCAGTATTGATGATTTTAGGCATCACGCTAACATTTAATTACGCTATCGCTGACTTATCAAGCCTCTATAACAGCGACTTCAGCTTAACTATATTCAATGGCAGTTTGTTTTTAACCGTGATCAGCACAGCTGTATTAATTGGCTGGCTGGGTTCATATCTAGCAGTCACACGGGCTATAGCCTCAATCATCCAGCTACAAAAAAACCATTAACCCTGAACGCTGCCAGCCAGTTTAGGGTTAACTCGTGGGCCAAAGTACTTTAACTAGCAGGCCGGTGCCTGATGGATTGCCGCTTAATATCAACTGCGCACCATGCAACTCTGCAATACGGCGCACTATGGAAAGACCTAAGCCACTCCCTTCTTCACCACTGCCTGAAATTCGATAAAAACGTTGCAGCACTTGATCGCGTTCAGCTTCAGCAATACCAGGGCCAGTATCGCAAACCTCAATACTGACACCACCATTGCTTTGTAGTGCAACTAAAACTCGCCCACCTGCCGGCGTGTATCGAATAGCGTTATCTATGAGATTACGTAGCAGCAAGCCTAATTGGGCATCATCACCGAGCACACTGCAGGCTGAATTTACTTCAAGCGCCATTTCAATATGTTTCGCATGCGCCAATGGCTCTAAATCCCTCATGACTGAGGCCGCCAAGTCTTGTAGCTCAATTGGCTTAAAGGCGAGGGTGGCCGTTTCAGGGTCAACTCTGGCTAATGTAAGCAATTGTTCTACCAAGCGCGTGGCTCTATCAACGCCGCGCAAAACATTTTCTAAGGCTGTGTTGCGCTCAACTTCATCGTTAGCGCGCAAAGCCACCTGTGCTTGAATTTTAAGGGCAGCAAGCGGCGTGCGTAACTCATGTGCAGCATCAGCCGTGAAGCGTCGCTCTCCCTCAAACGCCTGTTGCAGGCGTGCAAACAAATCATTTAAGGCTTGAGCTAAAGGTGCAACTTCTTCTGGCACACTTTTCATTGCAACAGGCTCCAGTCTATTAACTGCACGCTGCTTTACTTCTTGTTTTAGTTGTTGCAATGGTCGCAAGCCGGCGCCGACAGCAAACCAGATAAGTAATGCCAGCACTGGCAAGGCGATTAGGCTCGGCAATAACATTTTAAGTGTGATGTGGCGGGCTAAATTTTCTCGCCCAGCAATCGGCTCAGCCACTTGAATCATGAGTTCATGACGCGCATCCCACCTTGTGAGTACGCGCCATGGCTCACCATTTAGCAGCGTTTCACTATAACCGTCACTTGCACTTCCCATCTGGGTAAAGGGTGCCGCGCCGGAACGCATCAGCAAGCCATTTTCAGCCCAAATCTGAAAGGCAAGTTTCAGCTCATATTCGTGAGAAGTGGCTATTATTTCATCATCGCCATGCTCAATACGCTCATGCAACTCATGACGCGTTGTTCCAAGCAGCACTTGCGCCGATTGTGCGAGCTGCGCATCAAATAATTGATCAATTTCATGTCGTGATTCAACATGCGTAAACCATGCCGCCATCAACCAGGCAACGCCTAGGCCAAGTGACAGCAACAATACAAGTCGCAAACGTAACGAGTTCACGGCTTACTCTCCACCTTATCAATCACATAACCCACGCCGCGCAGCGTGCGTATCAGCTCGGCGCCTAGTTTTTTACGTAAATGATGAATATGTACCTCGACCGAGTTACTCTCAACTTCTTCACCCCAGCCATAAAGATGCTGTTCAAGTTGTTCTCGCGACTGCACACGGCCTACATGCAACAAAAGCTCATGTAACAAGGTGAACTCACGCGCAGAAAGCTCGATAGTCTGCCCATTTTTACTGACCTGATGTGTGGATGGCGTGAGTTCTATTTCACCATGCTGCAATGTTAGCGCCACTTGCCCCGCACCGCGACGCAGTAGTGCATTCAGGCGCGCTATCAGTTCATCCAGATCAAACGGTTTGATTAAGTAGTCATCAGCGCCTGCATTTAGGCCCACCACTCGGTCGGCTACGGTGTCACGTGCAGTCAAAATCAGCACTGGCACTGTTAAATGACGCTCACGCAACCATTTAAGCACATCCAACCCGCTCAATTTAGGCAAGCCAATATCCAACACCATTAACGCATAGGGTTCAGTTTCCAGCGCCAGCTTCGCTGCCAAGCCATCTTGCACCCAATCGACAGCAAACCCTGCTTGCTTCAGGCCAACTCGCACGCCATCGCCCAACAGGGTATCGTCTTCTACTAATAAAATTCGCATACGTTGAATATTAACGTGGAATCTTCACTTGCGACTCAGAAAAATTACCTTTTTCTGCACCTTGATGACAAGCAATACAATTAGCTGCACTGCCGATGCTTTTACGTTTAAAGGTTGTAGGGGATATTTCATCATGCTTGCTTGTAAAATAACGCGTTTCACTAATGCGTAGCGGTGCTGCATTGGCTGGAATCGACTGATTGATTCGGCTAGAGCGACGGTTATTTGACTTATCAGCGCTATTTGTCGCCAAAAAACGTATAATTTCATCGCGTGTCGCTGGGTCAAGGCTGGCATTCTCGCCAAAGTGCTTATCGAGTCCGCCCATCATTTTATTCCAAGATCTTTCAGGCAATAAACCAGGATGATAAAGCATGTGGCAGCTACTGCACTCTGCCTTCCATTTAGCATTGGTCACAGGGGACATTTGACCGCCGCCTTCTTCCATCCCGCCACTTGCCAGCAAAGCACTGGCTGAGGTGATGCTGGTGATGAGTAGCAAAAACTGCATCCAACTTTTCATGATAGTTCTCCTTATTTAATACTGATTAGGTACTGTATATAATCGCCTTTTTCCTGCGCATTACATGCACGCTCCAGCACGTCTTTACAGTTGCGACCAAACCATTTCTCAACTTTGGCTGCATCGGTAAAACGTTGTGGATTAGCGATGGTTGCCATCGGCTCAATCACCTTATTGGCGCGTGTTTTACCTTGATTGCGCGGGTCAGCTGTATGGCAAGTAGCGCAACTCACTTTTTTACCATTGCTGTGATTACGTTCGGTACGAAAAAAACTAGCACCACGCTCTGCCGAAAATCCGGAAAATGCAGGATTCTCTTGCTTGGCCTGACCCTCATATTGTTTAAGTAACGCTTGCGGCGTCTCGGCTAACGCATTCACACTAAACAGCAATGCCAGTAACATGGTTTTATTCCGCATGATGATCTCCTTGTGTGGGTTCAATTTCATATTGATACCCAGTCACCATAGACTGAGCAAGTGGCGTTTTATCTTGATGTTCATGCCAGATCAGCGCAGCAATATGGATAACGACAAAACCCATCAATAGAGAATAAATAAACTCATGTGGCTCTTCAAAAGTATCTTTCAGCCAAGCCATATCACCCAGCCATGTATTGAAAGGGCCTGTGCTATGCTCAACGGCCGCAAGACCCAAGCCCGTAATCGCCATAGTGATGAGTAATAAGTAAACGAGAATATAAGCACCACTTGCCAACGCGTTATGCCCGAAACGCGGTTTAGTTTGTAGCTTAAAATGGCGAACCGCATTCCACCATGCGGCTGGGTGCCACATGTCGGTAAACCTCGCGTGACGTGGGCCCACTAAACCCCATGCCAGCCGCGCCACAATGCCAACAACCAATGCGTAGCCTATATAGATATGCAACTGCCATAGGGTATCTTCACCAGCACCCTTTTCAAACAGGTCTGATAGCCAAATAGTGGTCATAAGAAACAGAATGGCCAAGCCATTCCAAAGATGAATGAGTCGAAGTACTGGGTCGTAAACCTTTTGCCTGCGGTAAGTAATGGTTTCCATGATTTGCCTCCTGTTTAAGTACGTGAGGCAGACTATAGATTAAGATTCTTAACGCAATCTTAAGAAAAATATAATGTAAACTTTTGAGGCGGTGCTAATTAGGCTCAGCTGAGTGCTGAGCCTGGAGATATGAATTTTTATTGCATTTACTTGGGGATGACGACACAGTTCAACGACACTGAACTGAAGTACAGATGATCAAGCAAGCGTTCGGCAATCTTGGCCTCAGCTCCTGCCAACGCCGTTGCGTGCTCAAAAAACTCATGCGGCAAGTAAACTTCAGCCTCAACTTTGCCTGCAATGTAATGGAATATCACACGTTGCGGCTCTGGCAAGTCATTGAGCAACGGCGCCAAATGCATTAACAAGCTTTCGCGTCCGGGCATTTTTAGTGCGTTACTGTCGTGCTCAAGATCATCTTCTGGATCAACATGCACTAACACATCAGACACCGCCGGATGGCTATTCAGCACACGCCCACGTGCGCGTTCGGCAATGCTGTGCCCTTCTGATACGCTAATACGCGGGTCAACCAGAATATGCGCATCCACTAAGGCACGATGCGCCATGCGTCGAGTACGCAGTTCATGCAGACTGACTACACCCGACGTGTCTATTAGTGTCTGACGGATACTATCCACCTCTTCAATGGATAAGCCTGCATCAATCAACTCCTGAAACGCATCCCAGGCAAACACGACGCCCATGCGCACAATCATAAAACCGACCACAATCGCAGCCACAGCATCGGCATAGATAAAACCCATCAAATTAGCGCCAATGCCTACCGCCACCACCAGGGACGAGGCGGCGTCTGAACGAGCATGCCAGGCATTGGCGATCAGCATCGGCGAACGCAAGCGCTCGCCGATGCGTAACATGTAGCGGAACAGCCCTTCTTTGGCGACAAGCGCAATTAACGCCACCCATAGTGCCAACGGTGCAACTGGCGGCAAATGTTCAATGTTTTGCAACTTCATCGCGGCAGCTACCATAATCGCGCCGCCAGTCACCACAAGAATAGCGCCCAAGGCAAATGAAGCTGCGGTTTCTACCCGACCATGTCCATAAGGATGACCTTCATCAGCAGGATTTTTACTGTGATGACTTGCAATCAGTACCAAAAAATCGCAAACCAAGTCGGAGAGTGAGTGCAAACCATCGGCAATTAAACTTTGAGAATGCGCAAAAAATCCAACCACAATCTGCAAAAATGTCAGCACGATATTAACCGCAACACTGACCCAGGTAGATTTGTTGGCTAAAGCATGGCGCTGTGGATCGTCGTAAGAAATGCCTGCGTGGTCTTGGTTACTCATTAGATATATTTTATTGGTTGTGTTTTTGAATTATACGGTTATTTTTACCCACCTGCTCACGCGCAAAAACAGCTAATAGCGCTTGTTTGTCGTCAAATATTCATACGCCAACTTGACTAAACGATTTAAGAAAGCTTTAGGCTCACTTGGTGCTCCTACTTTTGTCTTTCAGTATCATGAAGGGTAAACTAGACAGCTTATTAAAAAAAGACTTACGCAATGCAACATTTTGGTATTTACATTATCGGCGATGAAATTCTGTCTGGCAAACGTCAGGATGCTCATTTGCGCTTTGTCATCCAAGCCCTTAACACGCGGGGCTTGCAGTTAAGCTGGGCGAATTATTTAGGGGATATTCCTGAACAAATCACGCACTCGCTACAGGCAAGTATGGCGCGTGGCGATATTGTATTTAGCTTCGGTGGCATTGGTGCTACGCCGGACGACTTTACACGGCAGTGTGCGGCAGATGCTGTTGGCAAGCCAATTGAGCGTCACCTAGGGGCCGTGGCAGAAATTGAAGCACAATACGGTGAAAGCGCTTACCCCAAGCGTGTGCTGATGGCAGACCTTCCGCAGGGCGCAACGCTTATCCCCAACCCGGTTAACCGTGTAGCAGGCTTTGCCATCAATGAACATTATTTTGTGCCTGGCTTTCCAGAAATGGCGCACCCCATGATTACCTGGGTGCTAGATACTTACTATTCGCATCTATTTCATACGCAGGATTATGTTGAAGCTTCGATTTTGGTGATGGATGCAGGTGAAAGTAAGTTAATCGATTTGATGAATGCTATTTTGGCGAAATACCCGAGCTTGAAGCTTTTCAGTCTGCCAAAGCTAGATAAAAATCGCACCATTGAATTAGGCGTTAAGGGTGCAACTAGCCATGTTGAAGCGGCAATGAGTGATATCAAGCAAGCGATCACAGCGCTTGGCTTTCCTTGGTCAGGGATCTAATTGAAGTGCAGATCCCATTGCGGTGCCTGTTGCATCGCGCCGTCAATTAACAGCCCTATTCCGGGCATGCCGTTCGGCAAGCCTGCCGGCGTTCGTTGCATTCAGCTGAATAATGAAAATAGCTGCATGATTTTTGGGCACCCTGAACGCCCCGCTTTTTGTGCGAGCTTGCAGCCTAGTGAAGAAATGTGTGGTGACGAAGCGATTGGACAATCTCGCGAATATGCCATGGCGTGGCTAGGCGAGCTAGAAGTACTGACACGCCCTTAGTAAACATAATTTCGCATATAAGCCAATTGACTTATTGCACGAATATTAAGAGCACCGTCGGTGCCAATGATTTTTTAGACTAGGGATCACGTCACTTAAAAACATTGTAAATTTACAAACTTTAAGTTTTCTATCGCCACAATTGCGTATAAAATAGGCAGCTTTCGCGCAAACAATACAAATCAATGCAAATTGGTCACCATATCCTAAAAAATAACCTAGTTGTCGCGCCCATGGCTGGCGTAACAGATAGACCTTTCCGTCAGCTTTGCAAAAAGATGGGCGCGGGTTTGGCTATTTCCGAGATGGTGACCTCGAACTCACTGCTTTACGGTAGCGAAAAAACGCTGCGCCGCGCCAATCATGAAGGCGAAGTGAACCCGATTTCTGTGCAAATTGCAGGCGCGGACCCTAAAATGATGGCGGAAGCTGCAAAGCACAACGTAGATAACGGTGCGCAAATTATCGACATCAACATGGGCTGCCCGGCTAAAAAAATCTGTAACGTAATGGCGGGCTCCGCCCTACTTAAAGATGAGCCGCTGGTAGCGCAAATCTTGAGGGCGGTGGTAAATGCTGTGGATGTGCCGGTCACCTTAAAAATCCGCACCGGTTGGGATAAGCAAAACCGCAACGCAGTACAAATTGCCAAAATGGCTGAAGATTTAGGCGTACAAGCACTTGCGATGCATGGCCGCACCCGTGCCTGCGCTTACATGGGCGAAGCTGAGTACGACACCATCGCTGCGGTTAAGCAAGCGATTCGTATCCCACTCATTGCCAACGGCGACATCACCACGCCAGAAAAAGCCAAATTTGTACTCGATTACACGGGGGCTGATGCCGTCATGATCGGCCGTGCTGCACAAGGTCGGCCATGGATATTTCGTGAAATTGAGCATTACCTCACCACGGGCACACACTTATTGCCACCTACGGTAGATGAAATCCATCGCGTCATGTTTGAACACCTGCATGATTTATATGATTTTTATGGTGATTTAACTGGCATGCGCATGGCGCGCAAGCACATCTCCTGGTACACCAAAGGGTTAGCTGGCTCTGCACAATTCCGCCACAGCATGAACACATTGCAGACGATTGAGCTACAGCTACAAGCCATCAACGACTTCTTTGCTGAACTAAAAACTAAAAACGAGCGTTTGGTTTACATTGACCATGATGCAGATGATGTTAAATCCAGCACACACGATGCGCTAGCAGCCTAGAGAAGCCATGTCAGAAAATTGCAAACTAAGCCAAGCCGTTAAAGAGTCACTAGACGACTACTTCACACACCTCGATGGTGAGCCGCCTCACGCAGTTTACGACATGGTGCTAGGTTGCGTTGAAAAGCCTTTATTGCAATATATTATGCATAAGGTCGGTGGCAATCAAAGTAAAGCCGCAGATATATTAAACATTAACCGCAACACGCTGCGTAAAAAAATCAAGCAATATAACCTCGAATAATCAACCTTACCTTCAAGAGTTCTCAAATGGCAACTATTAAACGTGCGCTTATCAGCGTTTCTGACAAAACCGGTATTATCGACTTTGCAAAAAATATCAGCAATTTAGGCGTTGAAATTTTATCAACCGGCGGCACCGCTAAATTATTCCGCGACAACAACATCCCCGTCATTGAAGTCAGTGACTACACGGGATTTCCTGAAATGCTAGACGGTCGCGTTAAAACCTTACACCCAAAAGTCCATGGCGGGATTTTGGGTCGCCGTGATTTACCTGAACACGTAGCGGCTATGCAAGCGCAAGGCATTCCTAATATCGACATGGTGGTCGTCAATTTATACCCGTTTGAAGCGACTGTAGCAAACCCGGACTGTACGTTAGAAGACGCGATTGAAAATATCGACATTGGCGGCCCGGCCATGGTGCGCTCAGCTGCCAAAAACTGGAAAGATGTGGCCGTACTGACCGATGCCAGCCAATATGCCGACGTGCTGCGTGAGCTACAAAGTACAGGTGGCGCAGTATCGCAGGCAACACAGTTTGCACTTTCTGTTGCCGCATTTAACCGCGTTAGCAATTACGATGGCGCCATCAGCGATTATTTATCATCATTTAACCTGAATGGCTCGCGTAGTGATTTCCCGGCGCAAACCAACAGTCGTTTTATTAAACTGCAAGATTTACGTTACGGTGAAAATCCGCATCAACAAGCTGCATTCTATCGTGACCTTCACCCGGCACCTGGCTCACTAGTAACAGCGGAGCAATTACAAGGCAAAGAATTAAGCTACAACAATATTGCCGACTCTGACGCAGCCTGGGAAACGGTAAAAAGCTTTGACAGCACCGCATGTGTGATTGTAAAACACGCCAACCCATGCGGCGTGGCGTTAGGTACTTCTGCGCTTGACGCCTACTCAAAAGCATTTAAAACTGACCCAAGCAGCGCATTCGGCGGCATTATTGCCTTTAACACCATCGTTGATAAAGCTGCGGCTGAAGCAGTTTCTAAACAATTCGTAGAAGTGTTAATCGCGCCCGACTACACCGCAGAAGCCCTGGCTATTTTTAGTGCCAAAGCCAATGTGCGCGTGCTTAAAATCGCGCTACCTAAGGGCGGCGTTACCGCGTGGGAACAAGGCCGCAACTCGCATGAAACCAAACGTGTAGGTTCAGGCTTGTTGATCCAAACCGCAGATAACCATGAAATGAACATTAGCGACCTAAAAGTTGTCAGCAAAAAACAACCAACGCCTGAGCAATTGCAAGATATGTTGTTTGCGTGGCGCGTGGCAAAATATGTGAAATCAAACGCAATTGTTTTCTGTGCTAACAGCATGACGCTAGGCGTGGGTGCAGGCCAAATGAGCCGTGTGGACAGTACGAAAATTGCCGCGATTAAAGCGCAAAATGCTGGTTTAACGCTAAAAAATTCAGTCGTTGCCTCTGACGCCTTCTTCCCGTTCCGCGATGGTATTGACGTGCTGGCTGAAGCAGGCGCCGCTTGTGTGATTCATCCAGGTGGCAGCATGCGCGATGAGGAAGTGATTGCCGCAGCAGATGAGCATGGTTTGGTGATGGTAGTGACTGGTATTCGGCATTTCAGGCATTAAAAGTTGATTTTCGCTACACCTTAGCGATTAGACACATAACAAGGTTAATGAATGCAACAGCTGACAATTTTTGGAGAGTTAAATAAAACCGTCATCTCAATAGATGACGTAGCTAGCTCAATCAAAGTGTCAACTGCCACCGTTAGAAACTGGATTAAAACAGGATATTTAATTCAGTCTGGTAAAAATCAAGTTTCAATCGAATCAGTCAAGCAATTTAATGAAAAAATTGCAGGTGCTCAAAAGCTTGTAGCGCGAGCCAATAAATCACAAAAAGATGATCATAACCATGATGACATTTCTCATGCAATTGATTTACTGCTAGAAAACAAGTCAATTGACGGTGCGTTGGTTAGCGACCAATACGAGCAATTATTGTCAAATGCTTATAAAAATAAAGAGGGGATTTACTATACTCCCAGTGAAATAGCGCAACGTTTTTTTGAGCACCTTCCTCCGGATTGCACGGCACTTACCTTTTGCGATCCATGTTGTGGTTCTGGTAACTTCTTAGTTGCTGCACTCAAAAAAGGCTTCAAGCCTGAAAATATCTATGGGTTTGATTTAGACCCAGTAGCAATCAGAATTGCAGAAAAAAGAATTTTTGATAGCTCAGGATTTAAAACCCACAATTTACGTCAACAAGACTTCCTGGATATTCAGCAATCATCTAATGTTGATAAGTTTGATGTTATTTTCACCAATCCACCTTGGGGTAAAAAGCTAGAAAAATCAAGAAAAAATAAACTTGCCGCCGCCATCAATGCAGGAAATAGCCTTGACACCAGTGCGCTATTTTTCTTTCAGTGCCTTAAGTATTTAAAAAAAGAGGGCTCGCTAGGACTATTGCTTCAAGAAGCTTTTTTTAATATCGCTACTTTCGAAGATGCGCGTAAAAAAGCGTTATCGCTTCAAATTCAATCTTTGATTGATTTTGGAAAGCCTTTTAAGGGATTGATTACAAAAGCGAGAGGAATTGTTCTAAAAAATACTGAAAACGCAGACTTAACTCATCTAGTAACGGTTGAAACAGCGAATACCCGGCATTTGAGGACGCAAAAATCTTTCATCAATAAGCCTAAATCTATTCTCGACTTTACTTGTAGCCAAGAAAGTGCAGAGGTGATTGACCATCTATTCAACATTGACCATGTTAAATTAGCAAACAATGCTAAATTTGGGCTGGGCATAGTGACAGGGAATAACGAAAAACATTGCATCTATAGTCCAAAAAATGGCTATATCCCTGTTTACAAAGGCTTTGAAATTTTTAAAGATAAAGTTACTGAAGCTACCAGCTATATCCCCAATGATTTCTCGCAGTATCAACAGGTTGCACCAATGGGCTTATATTTAGCCAAAGAAAAATTGATTTATCGGTTTATTTCCTCAGACTTAGTGTTTTATCACGACACTGCGCAGCGGTTTATACTTAATAGCGCCAACATGCTCGTTTTAAATGAGGCCTTTCCAGTCAACTCGGAAAAACTAAGTCACTTACTCAATAGTAAAGTACTGAACTGGTTGTTCAAAAATATTTTTGATACGCACAAAATACTCAAGGCAGATATTGAATCGCTGCCTATTCACTTTCGTTACTTTGAAACGCATTCAGCTTTCTCTGAAAATGATTACTTAAATTATCTTGGCATAGAAGAAACACCTAATGGAACTTATAGAATTAAAACATAAAATTTGCGAGAATTTCACTGGGTCAAATGACGAGTTAAATCATGTGTTAGAAATAGTCAGTCAAGATCGTTCAGTTTTTCCTTTTAACGAATACGAACACTTGATTTTAAATCTCATCGCGCTTGGCGGACTTACCTACAATCAATATTTAGAAATTCGCTCAGAGTACATTAGCGAAAATCCCTATTTATGGATATTTGAAATCTCTGCGCCCACCACATTTGGTAAGTTTGCACAAACATACGCGCAAGGAAAATCTACATCATTAAAAATTCCTTCAAAAAAAATTGACCTGAACTTTTCAAATGAATACGACTTATGGCTTGATGGCATTAAAATTGAAGTGAAAGCTTCCAGAGCAGTAAATAGCAATAGTAATGAACCGCTTTACGTTAAGGCACTATCAAGAAAAACCAAGCAACCATTTCTAATGAACTTTCAACAACTCAAACCGCAGTGTTGTGATGTATTTATTTGGGTTGCCGTTTTCAGAGATGAAATCGTAGTGTGGGTAATGAGCGCATCAGAGGTACTAAGCAACCCACTATTTTCAAAAGGACAACATCGTGGAAATAGCGGTAATGAAGGGCAACTACATATCACGCAAGACAACATCCATTTACTTGATCAATATGAGCTAAAAGACGCCAATATAGAGGTTATGATTAAAAAAGCTGCAAACCGTAATTAACACGAATTAAACAATTGCTTTAAATACTTGAAGTCACAATGTGTGACTTCAAGTTTAGATTAGGAAAAACAGAATAATGAAAATATTAGTCATCGGCAGTGGCGGTCGTGAACATGCGCTAGCGTGGAAAGTCACCCACAACAAAGAAGTCAGCCGCGTCTATGTGGCGCCTGGCAATGCTGGCACTGCCATTAACCCAGATATGATGAATGTACCGATTACTGCGGTTGCTGATTTAGTAAAGTTTGCGCAGGATGAGAAAATTCATCTCACCATTGTCGGCCCTGAAGCACCGCTATCTCAGGGCGTGGTTGATGCCTTCCGCGCGGCAGACCTCAAGATTTTCGGCCCCACCCAAGCCGCCGCACAATTGGAGTCTAGCAAAGATTTTGCCAAAGCCTTTATGGTGCGCCACAACATCCCCACTGCTGCTTATGCCACTTTTACCGATGCAAAACTGGCGCATGATTATGTGAGCCAGCAAGGTGCGCCGATTGTGATTAAAGCGGATGGCTTGGCCGCTGGCAAAGGTGTAGTGGTCGCCATGAGCGATGACGAAGCCCACGCGGCAATCGACGCCATGCTCGAAGATAACAAACTAGGTGCGGCCGGCGCACGTGTTGTGATTGAAGAGTTCTTGCAAGGTGAAGAAGCGAGCTTTATGGTGATGGTGGATGGCAAAAATATCTTAGCCCTTGCCACAAGTCAGGATCACAAACGCTTATTAGACGCGGACCTTGGCCCCAACACAGGCGGCATGGGCGCTTACTCACCTGCACCAGTGGTTACGCCTGAAATTCACGCAAAAGTCATGCGCGAAATTATCAAACCTACGGTTGAAGGCATGGCAAAAGATGGCATTCCATACACGGGATTTTTGTATGCGGGCTTGATGATTAGCCCGAATGGCAATGTTAAAACGTTAGAGTTTAACTGCCGCATGGGTGACCCAGAAACGCAGCCGATCATGATGCGTTTAAAAAGTGATTTAGTCGCGCTGATGGAACATGCAGTCAATGGCACACTAGACCGTGCTGAGGCTGAGTGGGATAGACGTTATGCTTTAGGCGTGGTAATGGCATCTGCTAATTACCCGGAAACGCCAAGGTTAGGGGATGAAATTACAGGCTTGCCTAAAAACTTAGTTGATGCACACGTATTTCACGCCGGCACCACGCTAAAAGATGGCAAAGTAGTTACCAGCGGCGGTCGCGTTTTATGCGTAACTGCCTTGGGTGAAACCGTTAAATTCGCCCAACAGCAAGCTTATAAAATCCTGGATGAAATCCAATTCAACGGCGCACAATTCCGTACCGACATTGGCTACCGCGCCATTAAAGGCTAAGCCGTAGAGGTTGATCATGAATACCCAAGACGTACTAAGTTATTTACAAAACCTGCAAGCAAAGATCGTCGAAGCAGTTGAGTTGGTTGATGGCAAAAATTTTCTGCAAGATAGCTGGCAACGCCCTGAAGGCGGCGGCGGTACTTCTTGCTTGCTGGAAGAAGGCAATGTATTTGAACGCGCCGGCGTAGGCTTTTCTCACGTAATGG
>Ga0172380_10000927_pt1 | contig 52655 bp, 55 predicted proteins | sample Leawe162metaG_FD_119747 | JGI IMG/M metagenome (GOLD analysis project Ga0172380, IMG submission 119747) | Leachate microbial communities from a municipal landfill in Southern Ontario, Canada - Leachate well 162 metaG | ecosystem: Engineered > Solid waste > Landfill > Unclassified | place... | reverse complement strand
TTCTCCTCGTAGATGCTCCCAGCCTTGACCCAGATCTGGACCGTGGCCACCTTGGTGCCGGGGGTCTCCTTGACCAGAACGGTCAGGCCGTTGTCGAGCTTGTTTTTATGGAGGTGCGGGGCGATTTCAACGGCTTCGACATAGGTGGGGGTCATGGTTATACACAGGAGAAAAAGGAAGAGAAAGAAAGGCTGCAACCGGTTGTACAACCCGGATTCAGGCCTCGCGTCTGACTGTCTGATCTGGCTCATGGTTTTTGGCCGAGGGGCTGTAATAATCGTCGAGCTTCTTGCAAAACTCTGCCGAATTGAATCCCCCCTCCCTCGACGGGAGGGGGTTAGGGGGTGGGTGAAGTCGCAACCTGTGGATTTCATAGTTATTTTCCCCTCTCCCTAACCCTCCCCCGCCAGCAGTGTCAGCGGCGAGGGGGAGGGAACTTTCCAGCCGTTGTTTTTGTTTCCCGAGCACTGTAAACATCTACAGATTCTGCGTCAAGGGATCAGGCAGGGGGAGCGCTTTTTCGTCTCACAAGCAGAATGAGCAACCCGGTCCCGATCATCAGGCTGCTCAACAGCTGGCCCATGGTAAACGCATTGAACAAAAAACCGATTTGGGCATCGGGCTCGCGGAACAGCTCGACAATGGAGCGAAAGATCCCGTAGAACACGAGAAACAGGGCGAGGAGCGAACCGGAGGGCCAGCGTTGTTGCCAGTATCGGTTTTTCAACAGCCAGAGCAGGGAGAAAAGCACCACCCCTTCGAGGAACGCTTCGTAGAGCTGGGAAGGGTGGCGCGGCATCACTCCGCCCGTGGGAAAAACCATGCCCCAGGGGACATCGCTCATCCTGCCATAGAGTTCGCCGTTGATGAAGTTGCCGATTCGGCCCAGCCCCAGGCCGATGGGGGTGGTGATGATGTAGACATCCGCGCTCTGCCAAAAGGGGAGACCGGTGATCCGGCAGAAAAGCAGGCCGCCCACCAGCATGCCGACCAGGGCGCCATGAAAGGACATGCCGCCCTGCCAGGTGGCCAGGATATCCTGGGGATTCTCCATATAATAGCCGGGATTGTAAAACAGGACATAGCCCAACCGGGCGCCCAGCACCAGGCTGACGATCAACACCAGGTTGAGGTTTTCAAAATGCCGGGCCAGCACGGTGAGGTTGTATCGCTTGATCTGGTGCTGGACCAGCAGATAGGAGGCGATAAAGCCCAGGACATACATGAGGCCGTACCAGCGGACCTGGAGGGGGCCGAGGTGGAGGAGGACAGGGTCGATCTCAGGGTAGGGGAGCATGATGGCGGCGCAAGGTTAAAGGTATAAGGCAAAAGGAAAAAAATCGGGCAAGTGACGGGAGCGCAAAAAAACGGTAGTATGGCGTTCCGTATCCAGCATACTCTAACCGTTCCCGGCAGGAGAGACAATGCAAATCAGTCTGATCACCCTCAATGCCCGCTACTCCCATTCCTGCCCTGCCCTGTTCCATGTGCGCAACGCCTTGGCGCAAGGGCTGCCGGAAAGTCGCCTGGTGCTGCACCAGTTCACCATCAACGATCCCTATTACCAGACCCTGCTCCGCATCACCGGCGACCAACCCCAGGCCCTCTGTTTTTCGGTGTACATCTGGAACAGTGACTACACCATGCGGCTGGTTGGCGACCTGAGGCGGATTTTGCCCGAGGTGCCGATCATCCTGGGCGGGCCGGAGGCAACCTTCATGGCCTCGGCGAGCCTGCCCGCGGGCTGCACCGTTGTCCGGGGCGAGGTGGAGGGATTGGGGGATGATTTTTTCCGCGATCTGGCCGCGGGAATCCTGCAAGCCGAGTATCGAGCCGCCCCCACCCCTCTGTTTGCCATGCCCTATCTGGAATCCGATTACGCCCCTCACCTGGCAAACCGCAACATCTACTACGAATCGTCCCGGGGCTGCCCGTTTTCCTGCAGCTACTGTCTCTCCTCGGTGGGGCAGGGGGTGCGCTACCGGGATCTGCCCGAGGTGGAGCAAGAGCTGGCCCGGATTCTGGCCCATTCTCCCAAGATCATCCGCTTTGTGGACCGGACCTTCAACTCCCTTCCCGAGCGTTCTTTGGCCATCTGGCGCTTTCTCCTGGCCCAGCCGGGAGAGACCCTTTTTCATTTCGAGATCGCTCCGGATCTGTTCAGCGAAGCGATGTTCGCCTTCCTGGCCCAGGTTCCCCAAGGTCGCTTCCAGTTTGAAATCGGCTTGCAGTCCACCAACCCGGCCACGCTGGCTGCGGTAAACAGGAAGATGGATCTGGCCAGGGCCGGGGAGAACATCCGTCGGCTGGTGGGGTTGGGCAATATCCACCTGCATCTGGACCTGATCCTCGGGCTTCCCTCTGAAAGCGAGGCAACCTTTACGGCCTCGCTGAACGAGGCGTTCGGCATGGCGCCCCACCATCTCCAGATGGGCTTGCTCAAGGTTCTGCCCGGCACCGCGATCAGCAGGGGTGCGGACGAGTTCGGCCTTACCAGCTCGGCCACCCCGCCCTATTCGGTGCTGGCCACCCGCTGGCTGGACCATGCGACGCTCTCCCGTTTGTACTGGCTGGGCGAGTGCCTGGAGGCTTTTTACAACAACCGCTTTTTCCGTAACACACTGGATTATATCAGGAAAAGAGGAGAAGAGCCCTTTGGCTTCTTTGCCCAGCTGCTCTCCATCTGCCAGGCGGCGGATTTTTTCGCCTATGCGAAGACCCAGGAGCTTATGACCCGGATGCTGGTGGAGCTGGCCAAAACGCGGCCGGATCGCGAGCTGTTTTGCGAGCTGGTGCGGTTTGACTGGCTGGTGAGCGGGCAGCGGCTGCCGCCGCCCTGGCTGGATGCGGAGCCGTCCAAGGAGATCCGGGATCATCTCTGGCGGAGTCTGCCGGAAGAGTTGCCCCCGCATTATACCCGGCTGACCCGAAACGAGTTTTTCAAGCGGGGGATCTTTGCCCGGTTTTCCGGTCCGCTGCTCAAGGCGGTGGGGCTGACCCAAGGCGAGTCATCCCCTGGCGGCTATGTCTGCTTTCTCCCGGAACAGGAGCACGTTGCCGGGCATCAACGCCAACGGCATGCGGTGTTGTAGGGCAATGCAAAGTTAAAAATGGAGAGTGAAAAGTTTAAGGGAAAAAGCCTCAGCCCTTCGACTCATTTTTCATTCTTAATTTTTCATTTTTAACTCCCGCCTACACCGCCAGCCGCAAAATCTCGACAATGGTTGCCTTGGGGTAGAGGTCGCCAATCCCCCATTGTTTGGCAAGGCCCTCGGCATTCTCCGCGATGGTCCCGATATCGGCTGCCGGGATGTCCACCTCAGCCAACCGCACCGGCGACTTGATCGCGACAAACCACTGCTCCAACGCCTTGATCCCTGCCTCGCCGGAATCGAGCCCGAAGATCTCCTTGGCAAACCGCGCGAACTGGCTGGGATTTTTCGGCAAATACCACTTCATCCAGGCGGGCATGACGATGGACAGCCCGGCCCCGTGGGGGATGTTGTAGATAGCGCTCATGGCGTGCTCGATCATGTGGTTGGGAAAGCTGTATTCGCCGATCCCGGCCGGGGTCAGGCCGTTCAAGGCCAGGGTGGCGGTCCACATGAAGGAACCGCGCGCCTTGGCGTGGCTGGGTTCGGCCATGATCAGATCGGTGGTCTCGATCACCGTCTTGATGATCCCTTCCACCAGCCGGTCCTGGAGATGGGTGCCGGGCTGTTTGGTGAAGTACCCCTCGATGACATGGGCGATGGCGTCCACCGCGCTGTAGGCCGTGTAATTCAGGGGCACGGAATGGGTCAGCTCCGGATTGAGGATGGAGACCTTCGGGTAAACATGGGGCGAGGAGATATTGTATTTCTGCTTGGTTTCCGCATTGGTGACCACGGAGTTGCCGTTCATCTCGCTGCCGGTGGCCGCGATGGTCAGGATGGTGAAGACGGGCAGGGCGCGTTCCACCTCCGTGCCGACAAAGAACTGCCAGACATCGGAATCGCTCAAGGCGCCCACGGCGATGGCCTTGGCCTCGTCCAGCACCGAACCGCCCCCCACCGCCAGGATCGCCTCGACCTTGTCCCGCTTGGCCAGGGCCACGCCTTCCCTGGCATGGGAAAGCACCGGATTGGATACCACCCCCCCAAACTGGGTGCACCCGATGTTTTCACCCTTGAGGCTGGCCAGAACCCGGTCGAGCAGACCGCTTTTGACCACCGAGTTGCGGCCATGGACCAGCAGCACCCGGGTGATCCCGGCGGCTTTCAGTTCCGAGCCGATCAAGGATTCCTTGCCTGCGCCGAAGATGATTTTGGTCGGGTTGTGAAAGGTGAAATCAAACATGGGTTCTCCTTGTGGCGGATGATCCGGTTTTTTGCGCTGGAGCGAATACGATTATATCGTTAAAAATACCGTATCACTCTCCGGCTGTCACTCGGTATCATGAAGCAGCGGGGAGAAGAATCGCACAGGCTTTGAAGACTAGGCGGGTGTTGGCCGGAGGGGACATCGAAAAAACGGCGAAAAAAAGAGCCCCCTTGTAAACTATCGCACCAGGTGATATAGTAATTTATGAAAAGGATATTCAAAACCCGCACGTTTTCCCGGTGGATGCAAAAAAGTGCATTATCTGACGATGCTCTCTCGCGTGCGGTTTTTGAAATGGCGCAAGGGCTTGTCGATGCAGATCTTGGCGGGCGTGTGGTAAAGAAACGTGTTGCCTTGCCTGGCCGGGGGAAAAGCGGCGGCGTTCGAACCATTGTTGCGACCAATCGAGGAGATCGTTGGTTTTTTATGTATGGCTTCGAGAAAAATGAACGCGCAAACATTGACAAGGACGAGTTGAAGTTTTTTCAGGAAGTAGCGAAAGAACTACTCGGGTTTACTGAGTCTCAATTGACGGCAGCCCTGATTGCAGGGGAAATTATGGAGGTGTGTGATGGCAACGGCGAAACGGAAAAGTAGAATTCTTGAGGAAATGCACGAGACCGCCCGAGGCTTGCACAAAATTGGGTTGATCGATAAGCGCCGCATGGGTGAATTAGAAGCCCTGTGTGGGCTCGCCGTCCATGAAATGCCCCCTCAAAAGATCAGGCAGTTACGGGAAAATGCACACGTCAGCCAGGCTGTCTTTGCTGCTGTGCTGAATACCAGTATTTCTACTGTCCAGAAGTGGGAGATTGGCGACAAGAAACCAAGCGGACCGTCATTGAAACTACTTAATCTTATCGAACGTAAAGGATTGGAAGCTGTCCTTTAACTGTCTTGCGTTATGCGCGCTTGCAATGACAAGCAGGCACAAAAAAAGGTTTACGGCAGGTACCGTAAACCTTGAATTTTACATGGCTCCCGGGGAGGGATTCGAACCCCCGACAGGGTGATTAACAGTCACCTGCTCTACCGACTGAGCTACCCAGGAACGATTTTCAATTGAACGCGGGCAATATAGCAAGTGCGCATTCGTGCGTCAACATTTTTAGAAGATGCTCCAAAAACAATTCTCTTGACCGCTTCCGGGCAGAGTGCTAATAAAGCAGCTTCCCATTGTCGTCCGTCGGGGCGTAGCGCAGTCTGGTTAGCGCGCCTGCCTTGGGAGCAGGAGGCCGGAGGTTCGAATCCTCTCGCCCCGACCATCTTTTTCCCTCCCCGCCCTGTCTATCCCTCACGATCTAATTCACGGGTTTACCGCGCCATCATCAATAAGTTGTTTCAGCCGGGCGCATTATCATTTATATTTATTGTCTTTGATTTTGGTTTTTCACCACGATGGTGACCTGGAAAGCCTTGCGACGGGCTGTGCCGCATCGAAATGGAAAGTTTTTGTCCGAGGAAAAGAGCATGGATATTCAACTGGAAAAAATCACGGAAAACGAAGCAAAACCCAAGCCGGACCAAAACGCCTTGGGTTTTGGCAGACATTTTACCGACCATATGCTGGTCATACCCTACACCGAGGGCAGGGGCTGGCACGATGCCGCGATCCGGCCATACCGGAGTTTTTCCCTCGACCCGGCGGCCATGGTGCTGCATTACGGCCAGGCTATCTTTGAAGGGATGAAGGCGTACCGGGGCAAGGACGGCGGCATCTACCTCTTTCGCCCGGAGGCAAACATCGAGCGGATGAACCGGTCGGCCGCGCGGCTCTGCATGCCGCAGTTGCCTGTGGACGAGGTGCTCGCCGCCTTGAAGGAGCTGTTGCGCCTCGATCAGGACTGGATTCCCTCGGCCAAGGGCGCCACCCTGTACATCCGGCCCACCATGATCGCCACCGAGGCGGCCCTGGGGGTGCGACCGGCAAAGGAATACCTGTTTTATGTCATTCTGAGTCCGGTGGGCGCCTATTATCCCGAAGGATTCAATCCGGTCAAGATCTATGTCACCGATAAGTATGTCCGCGCAGTGCCCGGCGGGATCGGCCATATCAAGGCCGCCGGCAACTATGCCGCCAGCATCATGGCGGCGGTGGAGGCCCATCAGGCCGGGTTTACCCAAGTGCTTTGGCTCGATGCCGTGGAGCGGCGCTACATCGAGGAAGTCGGCACCATGAATATCTTCTTCGTCATCGGCGACGAGATCATCACCCCGCCGCTGGGCGGCAGCATCCTCCCTGGGGTTACCCGGGATTCGGTCATCCAGATGGCCAAGGGCTGGGGGCTTACCGTGGTGGAGCGCAGGATTTCCATTGACGAGGTTTTGGCTGCCCAGGAAAACGGCTCGCTCAAGGAGATTTTCGGCACCGGCACCGCGGCGGTGATCTCCCCGGTTGGCTCCCTGCATTACAAAGACCGGGATTGTCTGATCAACAACGGGAACACCGGGGAGTTGTCGCAAAAGCTGTTTGATGAAATCCAGGCCATCCAGTATGGGGCCAAGGAAGACCCCTACGGTTGGGTGACACGGCTCTGATCTTTCAGGGGGGGGGCAGGGGGGGCAAAAGAGGCCGCGCCCAAGAAATTTATGTAATTTTTTGATATCATTAGATAAAAAAAGTAAACAGCCGCTCTTGATTTTTTAAGACCCGATACATATTGTGTGCCATCAAGGCAGGAAAGCGCCGCACCAAGCGGTCTTCCCTGCCGCTTCATTTACGGGTCGGGAAGCGCTTCGGGCTGTTGTTCCCCCCGATGTGTCGTTTCGTGGTTACACACAATACATTACCAAAAACAATTGGAGGCATTACATGAAAATTCGTCCGTTAAATGATCGTGTCCTGATCAAAAGACTGGAGGAAGAGCTGAAAACTAAGGGTGGGCTCTTTATCCCCGACAGCGCCAAGGAAAAACCCGCCGAGGGCAAGGTTGTCGCCGTTGGCAAGGGCCGCCACAACGAAAAGGGCGAGCGGGTTGCCGTGGATCTCAAGGTCGGTGACCGCGTGTTGTTTTCCAAGTATGGCGGCAACGAGATCAAGATCGATGGAGAGGATTACCTCATCATGCGTGAGGACGATGTTCTCGGGGTTCTTGAAGGGAAATAACCCTGCCTTTATAAATCGTACTTCGACAGATTGTGTAATTTTTTGTGATTAGACGGAAAGGAGAATTACCACCATGGCTGCAAAAGATATCAAATACGGTGTAAAAGCCCGTGAGTCCATTCTGAATGGCGTAAACATCCTGGCCAATGCCGTGAAGGTTACCCTCGGCCCCAAGGGCCGCAATGTGCTGATCGAGAAATCCTACGGCGCGCCCATCATCACCAAGGACGGCGTTTCCGTTGCCAAGGAGATCGAGGTAAAGGACAAGTTCGAGAACATGGGCGCCCAGATGGTCAAGGAGGTTGCCTCCAAGACCTCCGACGTGGCCGGCGACGGCACCACCACCGCCACCATCCTGGCCCAGGCCATCTACTCCGAAGGCTCCAAGTTGGTTGCCGCGGGCAACAACCCCATGGACATCAAGCGCGGTATCGACAAGTCCGTCGAGGCTGTGGTTGCGGAGCTGAAGAACATCGCCAAGCCCACCAAGGAGCAGAAGGAGATCGCCCAGGTCGGCACCATCTCCGCCAACAATGACGCCACCATCGGCAACATCATTGCCGAGGCCATGGACAAGGTCGGCAAGGAAGGCGTTATCACCGTGGAAGAGGCCAAGGGCATGGAGACCACCCTGGACGTGGTCGAGGGCATGCAGTTTGACCGCGGCTACCTCTCTCCGTACTTTGTCACCGACGCCGAGAAGATGGAAGTAAACCTGGAAGAGCCCTTCATCCTGATCAACGAAAAGAAGGTCAGCAACATGAAGGATCTGCTCCCCATCCTTGAGCAGATCGCCAAGATGGGCCGTCCCCTGTGCATCATCGCCGAGGATGTGGACGGCGAGGCCCTGGCCACCCTGGTGGTCAACAAGCTGCGCGGCACCCTGAGCGTTGCCGCTGTCAAGGCCCCTGGCTTCGGCGACCGCCGCAAGGCCATGCTGGAAGACATCGCCACCCTCACCGGCGGCCAGGTGATCACCGAAGACCTCGGCATCAAGCTGGAGAACGTCACCATCAATGACCTCGGCACTGCCAAGCGCATTGTCATGGATAAGGACAACACCACCATCGTGGACGGCGCCGGCGACAAGAAGAATCTCGAAGCCCGGGTCAAACAGATCCGCGCCCAGATCGACGCCTCCACCTCCGACTACGACCGCGAGAAGCTCCAGGAGCGTTTGGCCAAGCTGATCGGCGGCGTTGCCGTTATCAATGTCGGTGCAGCCACCGAGATCGAGATGAAGGAGAAGAAGGCTCGGGTTGAAGACGCCCTGAACGCCACCCGCGCTGCGGTGGAAGAGGGTATTGTCCCCGGCGGCGGCGTTGCCTACCTGCGCTGCCTCGGCGCCCTGAAGAACCTCAAGCTCTCCGCGGAGATGGAGCTTGGCAAGCAGATCGTGGCCCGCGCCCTTGAAGAGCCGGTACGTCAGATCGCCAACAACGCCGGCCTCGAAGGCTCGGTGATTGTGGAGCATGTCAAGAACATGAAGGGCTCCAAGGGCTTCAACGCCGACACCGAGAAGTTTGAAGACCTGCTTGAGGCTGGAGTCATCGATCCTGCCAAGGTAACCCGTTTCGCTCTGCAGAACGCGGCCAGTGTTTCTGGCCTGCTGCTCACCACCGAATGCATGATTGCCGAGCATCCTGAGGAAGACAAGGGTGCGGGCGGCGGCATGCCTCCGGGCATGGGCGGTATGGGTGGCATGGGCGGCATGGGCGGCATGATGTAAGCGCGTACCTCCCGCTGTTTCTTTTGTATTGCACGGAGCCTCCGGTTTTTTCGCACGCGGAAACACCGGGGGCTTTTTTGTGGTTGACAATTGCCGCAAAATCTTGAATATAAGGACTTTCTTTTGCACGGCGATGTAGCTCAGTTGGTTAGAGCATACGGCTCATATCCGTAGTGTCCGGGGTTCAAGTCCCTGCATCGCCACCATTTTACAATAGTACTCGTTGAAATTATCGCGGGTTGCAGTATACAAAAAGCTCTCGGTTCGATCTAACACATCGAACGGGAGCTTTTTTTATGTCGAAAACCGGTTTCTGTTGCGGGTGTCCGGCAGGGGACAAGGAGAGGGTATGTTCAAGAAGGCTTTTCCGTGGATGGTGTTCGTTACCGCGCTGTTGATGCTGCTTGGTTGGTATTTCGGCGCATCAGGTGGAAACTATTCCATTACCATCAACGGCGAAGAGGTGAACACTCTTCAAAAAGTGGCACTTGCCACGGGAGGATTGTTCGTTGCCGGGCTTGCAGTGGTGGGGCTATTGGCTCTTGCGGCCCTGGTTCTGGCCGGAACCTCCATGGTCTTGCTGGGGATATTCGCCTTCTTTTTCCTGGGGTTGCTCTTTGTGTTTTTTCCGGTCTGGGTGCCGGTTGCCGGAGCGGCGATTGTTATGGCGTTTGTCTTTCGAAAGCGTAAAGACAGAAACCCTGCCGATAAGCGGTGCTGGTAACCTGGCATTTCCCTGTGTGGCGGCCTGGCCAGCACTGCGCCCAATAAAAAAAAGCGCTCCCATCCCACGGGGAGCGCTTTTTTTATTTTTATGATCCGTGGCCGGAGTTATTCGTCGTCTTCCAGATCGTCCTCTTCAAGCTCCTCATCCTCCAGAGCCTCGGCTTCATCATCGGTGTCGTCATCGTCGGTTCCGGCATCATCATCTCCGGACAAATCATCGTCCGCGGAGGAGTCTGAATCCTCCGCCGGTCCGGCGACAAGGTCTTCCTCATCCTCGGCCGAAGGCTTGCGGATTTTTGACGGGGGCAGAATGATGGCGATGATTTTTTCAATATCTTGTCGCACCAGCGGATCTGCAAGACAAAAGGCACATTCGGCAATGTGCTTTTCCATGAAGGAGGCCATGCGCGCGGGCGCCATGGACTCTTCCTGGACTTGGGCATACCATGATTTGACAAGCCTCTGTAAGCGCTCGCATTCCATCGTCTCGTACTCCTTTGTCTGATTCAAAAGCGGCGCAACACCACCACGAAGACAAGCCCCATGCTTGCCATAAGTCGTTGTTCAAAATAGCCGCAAAATTGAAATACCGTGCCCGGCGGCAGCAACGATGTATTTCGTAACGGCTCCTAAGTCGAGCCATATGTACCGTATTTTTTTTCCGCTGCCCAGACTCTTTTCTTAAAAAAAGAAAAATGTTGTTTCCCATGGGACAACATTATATCTTGGCTCAGCGGATGGAAGTGGAAAGGGCTCTGGTGGCTCTCCCGGACTTCAAATCCGGTGCACCGGGTTAACAGCCTGGTGGGTGGGTTCGATTCCCATGCACTTCCGCCAAAAAAATAATGCAAAGTTAAAAATGGAGAGTGAAAAGTTAAGGGAAGATTTCTCCTGCTTTTTACTCTCCATTTTTCATTTTTCACTCTTCACTTTCATCAACGGATATCCCATTTTTTCCCGCTGGGCCACGAACTGTTCCGCAACCTTTCTCGCGATATTCCTGATTCTGCCGATATACCGGGTCCGCTCCGCCACGCTGATAGCCTTTCGTGCGTCCAGCAGGTTAAAGGTGTGCGAACACTTGAGGCAATAGTCATAGGCAGGAAGGATCAGTTCCGCATCCAACAGCCTGTGGGCCTCGGATTCAAAGGTGTCGAAAAAAGAGAGCAAGGCCGTTACATTGGCCTGTTCGAAGTTGAAGGTGGAAAACTCCACCTCGGCCTGATGGAAGATATTGCCGTAGGAAACCTCGGAGTTCCAGGCGATGTCGTAGACGCTGTCCACCCCCTGCAGATACATGGCGATGCGCTCCAACCCGTAGGTAACCTCCACCGTGATCGGGTGCAGCTCCAGGCTGCCCGCATGCTGGAAGTAGGTGAATTGGGTAATCTCCATCCCGTCCAGCCACACCTCCCATCCCAAGCCCGAGGCACCCAGGGTCGGGGATTCCCAGTCATCCTCGACAAAGCGGATGTCGTGCTCCAGCGGATCAAGGCCGAAGCGGGTGAGGCTCTCGATATAGAGATCCTGGATGTTGGGGGGAGAAGGCTTGATCATCACTTGAAACTGGTAGTAATGCTGAAGCCGGTTCGGGTTTTCGCCATACCGGCCATCGGTTGGCCGCCGCGACGGCTGGACATAGGCGGTTTTCCAAGGCTCCGGGCCCAAGGCCCTAAGCAGGGTAGCCGGATGGAAGGTGCCGGCCCCTACTTCCATGTCATACGGCTGTTGCAGCGCGCAACCTTGCCCCGCCCAGAATCTGCTGAGTTCTAAAATGATATCCTGAAAATACATGTGGTTTCCTTGCTGTTAACTCTCCCCTCCCGCGAGGGGAGAGTTTGTCGTGCGTTCAGATATCCACCTCCCTCGTGCAAATGGAGGAGGTCAAATTTGTCATGCCGTTGACTCCCTCTCCCCTCGCGGGAGAGGGTTGGGGTGAGGGGGAAAGCCCAGACCACCTCCCACCAAACAGCACGGGGGGGGCTTGCCGCGAGACAAAGACAATAATCTCAGGCCATCATCCTTTAATACATAGCACGCAGGGCTGGCAAGATTTTTTTACGAATAACAAGGGAGATAGCGCCGCAGCGGGGAGCGCGGGCGTCTAATGTGTCCGGTGGCAGTGTATTTGGAAAAGACGAGGATGCAGCGAAAAATCAAGAAAATGACATCTGTTGGCTGTCCCCCCTCAGCATTTTTCTGAAGGAGTATTCACAATTTATCCATTTTTATTTTGACAACCGCGTCAGACTGCGGTAACAGGGTATAATTCCTTATTTTTATGAGGAGTTGCAAGCTGATAGCCGTAAGCTTCAGCTACAATCCAGTTCACGATCTTGCTGCCACCTTCGAGGGGGGAGCATGAACCATGATGGCATGTGGACGTCGCATGCCACCAAGAGGGAGGGGGTGGATGACACCCCGAATGACCAAATATTTTCTTAAGGAGAAAGTGGGATGGTGAAAAAAATTTCTACATTGGCACTGGCCGGTCTTCTGGCTCTTCCTGCCTTGGCTTCCGCGGGTGCGGGCGGCGCTGCCGGCGCCTCGGACATCCAGGCGCAGGTCGATGCCCTGACCAAGCAGCTTGAGCAGTTGAAGTCCGAGATGGCAAAGGTGAAGGCCGCTCCGGCAACCGATCAGAGTAGCAGACTACAGGCTCTGGAGGAGAAGGCAGACAAGTGGGATCTGGCCTCTCGTATCCAGTTTAGCGGTGATTTCCGTTCCCGTTATGATTACTATAACAGGGATCGGAAAGTGTCTAACGTTGCCATGTTTACTCCGCCTGGTGCACCGATCGCATACACCGATGTAACGGATCATAATGATGGACTTATGACCAATCGGTTCCGTCTGGACATGCGCGCCAAGGCTCTGGAGGACGTGGAGTTCAAGGGGCGTCTGGCCATGTACAAGGCCTGGGGTATGCAAAGCACTCCAGATGGCGAAGGTTATTCTGGGATTGGCGCTTTCCCGGCTTTTGATGGTAATGCAACCCGGACCCCTAGCGACAGCGCCTTGCAAGTGGACCGTGCTTTTGTGAACTGGAACAACATCGGCGGCGCTCCGGTCTGGTTCTCTGTTGGTCGCAGACCCACAACCGATGGTCCTGCTGCTCAACTTCGCATGAATCAGGATGAGCGGATGGCCACCCCCACTGCTTTTATGGATTGGCCATTTGACGGTATCTCCGTGGGCTATGCCTATAACAACCTCTTTGGCATGCAGGATGCCCCTGGCCGGGTTCGCGTTTGTTACGGCCGTGGCTTTGAGGCCGGGTTGAACCAGAACGACACCGGGATTAACGATACCGATTTTGCCGGGGTGAGCTGGGATATCTATAAGAAGGGCAACAGATTTGCCTATGTGCAGTCCTTTGCAGCCATGGATGTTTTTAATTTTCCTGACTGGTCCGCGTCTTCGCTTGCCGCTATGGAGGCTGCTGGCTATGCTACCGCTGCCCGAAAGAATGTCGGCAATATTTATCACACCTCTGGCGTATACCAGGACAAGTATGCAAACCTGAACTACTTCGGTTCGCTTGGCTGGAGTCGCACCGATCCCAATAATGAGGGCATGCTGAACGATTACACCTCTGGCCTAAATAATACCAATGAAGAGAATGGCTATTCTGTTCATGTCGGTGTGCGCTACGACATTCCCGAGTCTCTCTTCAAGATTGGCGCCGAGTACAATCATGGTTCCAAGTACTGGATTGCCATGACCCCCGGCCATGATGATTTGTATGCCTCCAAGTTGGCTACCCGTGGTAATGTCTATGAGCTCTACACCATCTACGACATCCCCGGCGGTGAGGCGGTATCCAAGTTCGGCAAAGCCTTCATCCGTCTCGGTTACCAGCATTATGACTACGACTATACCGGCTCTATGGACTGGAACGTCATGCCGTATGATGTTGGTGATGTCAATGAAGCCTGGAAGGCAAACTTTGCGGGCCAGGACATTATCGAGAGTGCTGATCAGGTATACCTGACCTTCGAGGCCGCATTCTAATCCGGTCTTTCGTGTAGTACCTGTTGTTCATGCAATAACCGAAGAGGGAAGGGCGCAAGCCCTTCCCTCTTCTTGTTTGAGGGTACGCTCTGTGAAAAGCTCTTGATAATGTAATCCGTGGGGTTACATTAAGGCATGCTGAAAACTTTCAAGCACAAAGGGCTGGAGGCCTTCTTTGCCGAAGATAACCAGCGGTTTCTCTGTCGGGCGGATAAAACGTATTTTGGACTTGTTGGACGATGCGGCCAAGGTCGAGGAACTCAACATCCCAGGTTATGGGCTTCACTCGCTGAAGGGTGATCGCAAGGGGGAATGGAGTATGAAAGTATCCGGCAATTGGCGGATCACCTTTCGTTTCGAGGATGGTCATGCCCTTGATGTGAACTTGGAGGATTACCACTGATGGAAACCAGGCGTGATAAAAAACGAAAACCCACTCACCCCGGTGAGGTACTGCGCGAAGATGTCCTGCCAGCCCTGGGGCTGACACAACAGGAATTTGCCAATCGTCTTGGCGTATCCCGGCGAACCGTATCCGAGTTGCTGCACGAACGTCGCCCAGTGACTCCAGACATGGCGATCCGACTGGGAAAATTGTTGGGCAACGGTCCCGAGATCTGGTTGAGAATGCAACAAACCCTGGACCTATGGGAACTGGACCGCGGACAGCGCTACAGCCATATCAAGCCAGTGGAAATGGCCGCGTAGGACCGGCCTCGGGCAAGCACGGGTTTCATTTCATGCTTTGCGGGACGCTTGCGGTATGATATATATCATACTGGAGGTGCCATTATGGGACAGGCAAAGGTAGCAATAACCATGGACGACATGCTTTTGGCAGAGCTTGACGATTTGGTTAAAAGGCATTTGTTTCCCAATCGCAGTAAGGCGATACAGATTGCTGTTGCTGAAAAACTACAACGTCTTGCCAAAAAACGTCTTGCTGCGGAATTGGCCAAGTTGGATATGGCGGAAGAACGCTCTTTCGCGGAAGAAGGAATGGGGCTGGAGCATGATGCATGGCCCACATATTGAGAGGCGAAATTCGTTGGGCTGACCTGAATCCGGTGCGCGGCTCCGAGCAGGCCGGAACCCGGCCAGTCCTCGTCATCAGCAACGACATCTTCAATGCACGCGCAGGCGTTGTCATTGCCTTGGCTCTCACCAGTCAACCCCAGAAAGCGGCCTTTCCTCTTACCTTCGAGCTTGAGCATCCAGATCTTCCCAAAAAATCGTGGGTTAAAATCAGCCAGATTCGTACCCTTGCCGTGGAGCGCATCGGGGCGCGGATATGCCGAGTTACGCCTGAAACACTTGGCCAGATCGTTGAGGGTTTGAATGAAATAGTTGGAGATTAGGGTTTCAAAAAGAGCCACATCCCATGTTTTTTTGTGCGGGATGTTCGTCGGGGTGAGGTGTTGCGGGAAGATGTTCTGCCAACCCTGGGGTTGACGCAATTGGAGTTTGCCAATCGTCTGGGCGTATCCCAGTGCGCCGTCTGACGGCCAAAGGGTTTTTTTTAAGTTGTCTTGTTGTGAAGAGGGAGGGGCGTAAGCCCTTCCCTCTTTTTGTTTGGTATTGGCGGAGCGGGATCGGAGGGTGGGTGCCGCTATGTCAGCAAGTATGTAATCTTTCGGTTCTTGGGCTGTAATCTTTGGCTTGGGGCACATATTGACGACGGTTACCGGTTTTGGTATCATGCAAATGACAAAATGAAACCAAAAAGCAACCGTGCGGAGAAGTGAGATGGCAACAGTTACAGTTAAGAATATTCCCGACCAGATATACGAGACTTTGCGGGCGCTGGCAACGGAACACCGGCGGAGCATCAACAGCGAGATCGTGTATCTCATTGAAAAGGCAACTAGGAGCATCAAGATCGATCCGGAGGAACATCTGGCCGCCGCAAGAAAGCTCCGGGGAAAAACCCGTGCTTTTGCGGCCACGGACCAGGAACTCTCCGCCGCCAAACGGGAAGGCCGTCCGTGATCGTCGCGGACACAAACATTATCAGTTATTTTTACCTGACTGCCGAATATTCCACCTTGGCGGAACAGCTCTATGCGCATGACCATGACTGGGCCGTTCCCCTGCTCTGGCGAAGTGAATTCAGAAATGTGCTCAGTCTGTATGTGAGAAAAAAGATTTTCCTGCTCCCTGATGCTGTGGAAATTTTCGAGGCGGCTGAGTTGCTGGTGCGGAACCGGGAATATGAGATAAATGGCGTTCAGGTGTTGCGGCTCGCTCAACAAAGCGGCTGTTCGGCCTATGATTGCGAGTTTGTCAGCCTCGCCCAGGACTTGCATGTGCCGCTTGTCACCATGGACAAAGGGATTTTGGCCGCATTTCCGGAAAGAGCTGTCTCACTTCCAGCGTTTCTTGAAAAAAAGTAACTCCCCTTTATCCCGGATTATTCTGTGCATTACGTCTATTTCCCCCATCTCCCGGCAGTTTCCAGCGCAACGTTTTCGCGTCATGGCGGCGCAAGCGAGCACCCGTATCATTCGCGTAATGTCGGCCTGCATGTTGGCGATGACGAGGCGCTGGTTTTGCAAAACAGGGCCATTATCAAGGAAGAGCTTGGGTTGGCCCGGTTGGTTTCGGCGAAACAGGTGCATGGGGACAGCATTCTCAATGTGGATTGGCTGCCGGATGCGGATGTGGAGCATGCGGACCATGACGCCCTCATGACAAATATTCCCGAGATCGGCCTGATGATCCAGCAGGCCGACTGCCAGGCGGTGATGCTGTACGACCCCGAACATGGTGCGGTGGCCAATATCCATTCCGGCTGGCGGGGCAGCGTGGCGAACATCATCGCCAAAACCGTGGCTGCCATGATCTTTGCCTATGGCACGAGACCTGCGGCGCTCCTTGCCGCCATCAGTCCGTCCCTTGGCCCATGTTGCGGAGAATTCGTTCAGTATCGCACCGAGCTCCCCCTCTCGTTTCATGCCTATCAGGTGCAGCCCAATCATTTTGATTTCTGGGCCATCAGCCGCGATCAACTTCGGGCCGCAGGGGTGCGTATCGAACATATTGAGATCGCCGGGCGTTGCACGGTCTGCAATGAAAATTATTTTTCCTACCGTCGCGATAGGGTTACCGGCCGCTTTGCTTCGGTGATAGGGATGGTAGCACCATGATAAACTCTCGCGCCATAGCCATGGATACGCTCCTCGCCTGGGAGAAATCGCAGGAGCCGTTGGATCAGGTGCTGGATACTATGCTGTCCGGGGCTGCCGTGGACGATCCGCGCGACAGGCAGCTTGTCATGGCCTTGGTTTACGGGGTTGTGCGTTGGCAGGGGTATCTCGATGGGATCATTCAGAAATTTTCCAGCCATCCTTTGCGGCAGATGAAGTCCCTCACCCTCGCGGCGCTGCGGGTCGGGTTGTATCAGCTTGTTTTTCTGGATCGGGTGCCGGAATCGGCTGCCATCAATGAAACGGTGCAGGGTTTGAAATTGGCCCGGCAGCCGAAATGGCTCACTGGCTTTGTCAACGGGGTGCTCCGCGCCATGGCCCGGCAAAGAGTATCCCTTCCCGCGCCCGATGAGACGGCGGCGGTGTTGAGCCATCCGGCCTGGCTGGTGGCGCGGTGGGAAGCGCTGTTCGGACCGGAGCGCACCAAGAGAATTTGTTTGATAAATAACATCCAGCCGATGTTGGTGGTGCGGGTGAACAGCCGCCGCATTTCCGTAGACGATTGGATGAGCCTCCTTCGGGAAAATGGGATTGAGTGTGAGCGGGGCTTGTTTGCTCCGGAGGCGGTGCGGATCAATGATTTTCAGGGCTCTGTCACCGTCTTGCCCGGCTATGGCGAAGGCTTTTTTGTGGTGCAGGACGAGGCAGCCCAGATGGTCACGCAATTACTGGCGCCTTTTGTTGGCGCCAAATATCTGGACGGCTGTGCCGGGCTTGGCGGCAAGACCCTGCATCTGGCGCAGCTGTTGCCGGAGGGCGCCAAGCTGGTGGCTGTGGAGCCGAGCCTGAAACGTCAAGTCCTGCTTAAGGCCAACTTGCAGCGCCTTGGCGGGCTGAAGATAGAAACCCATGGCGTAACACTCCAGGAGTTTGCCGAACATCGCCAGGGTGGTTTTGCGGGCGTTCTCATTGATGCGCCCTGTTCCGGCCTGGGCGTTATCCGTCGACAGCCCGATATCCGCTGGAAGCGATCGCTTGCGGCATTGCAATCCTATCAGGTCCGGCAGCGGGAGTTGCTGGGGGCAGCCTCGGGTTTGCTGGAAAAAGGAGGCGTGCTCGTCTATGCGACCTGCAGCGTTGATCCGATGGAAAATGACGAGGTGATTGCTGCATTTATCCAAGAGCATCCTGAGTTTTCCCTCACCCCGGCCCAGGAGTATCTCCCCGAAGCGGCCAGGAGTTTGTGCGATGATCTGGGATTTTTTAAAACCACGCCTGAGCAGGGGTTGGATGGTTTTTTTGCCGCACGGATGCAAAAACAATGAAGAGTGCATAGTGAAAAATGAAAAATTGGAAATAAAGAATGACATTGCCGCGAGGAGCATACAATATGCCCTACAGGTGATCCACCTCTACCGCGAGCTGCAACAGGACGAGGTGGGAAGAGTTATTGGAAAACAGTTTTTGCGATCAGGGACTTCCATTGGGGCAAACGTGCAAGAAGCACAAGGTGCCCAGAGCAAGGCAGATTTCATCGCAAAAATGTCCATAGCCTATAAAGAGGCGCTTGAATCGGCCTATTGGCTAAGGATTTTTGAAAGAGCGAAAATTACTTCGGGGGGTCGGTTGGCTGGTTTGGTTGATGAAACCGAACAGTTGATCAAGATTATATCGGCCATCCTGATTACGGCAAAACGGGGCAAGAAAACAGCCTGATTTTGCATTATGCATTTTTCACTTTTCATTCTTCACTGAATTCATGGAACCAAAATACATCAGCATCCGCGGTGCGCGGATGCACAATCTGAAGAATATCAGCGTTGATCTGCCCCGCAACCGGTTGGTGGTTTTTACCGGTTTGAGCGGTTCGGGCAAGTCCTCGCTGGCTTTTGACACCCTCTATGCCGAGGGCCAGCGCCGTTATGTGGAATCGCTCTCCACCTATGCCCGGCAGTTTCTGGGGCAGATGGAAAAGCCGGAGGTGGATTCATTGGAGGGGCTGAGTCCGGCGGTGTCCATCGAGCAGCGGACCACCAGCCGGAACCCCCGTTCCACAGTGGGGACCATCACCGAGATTTACGATCACCTGCGGTTGCTCTTTGCCCGGGTGGGCAAACCCCATTGCCCGGAATGCGGCGAGGAGATCAGGCCTCAGTCCGTGCAGGACATGGTGGCAAGCCTGCTTTCCCTTGAGGAGGGGACCAAGATCGTTCTGCTGGCCCCGTTGCTGGACGGGAAAAAAGGCGAGCACCAGGCGGTGCTGCAGAAACTCCGTCGCGAGGGGTATGTCCGGGCGCGGATCGACGGGGATATCCGCGATCTGGGTGAGGAGATCGTCCTGGAAAAGAACAAGCGCCACACCATCCAGGCTGTGGTGGACCGGCTGGTGATCAAGCCCTCGGTGGCCAGGCGGCTTTCCGACTCCGTGGCCACCACCGTACAGTTGGGATTGGGCTTTTTGTTGGTCCAATTTCCAGAGGCCGGGCAGGAGATCCTCTACAGCGAGCATGCCGCCTGTGTCCGCTGCGGCAAGAGTTTGCCGGAACTGTCCACCCAGCTGTTTTCCTTCAACAACCCCAAGGGGGCCTGCCCGGAATGCGGAGGCCTGGGGGTGAAACAATTTTTCGATCCGGAACTGGTGGTGCCCAACCCGCGCCTCAGCCTCAACCAGGGGGCTATCCTCCCCTGGCAGTCCAATTCGCCCTCCACCTATACCCAGGAACTCATGGCCGGACTCGCCCGGCAATACGGCTTTTCCCTCGATGCCCCCTTTGCCGAGCTGCCTGAGCGAGCCCGGGAGGTTATTCTGCACGGGAGCGGATTCGAGGATGTTGTTTTCGATTATGTGCGTTTCCGCAGGCTCCACACCCACCGCAAGCCCTTTGGAGGGATTCTCCCGCAACTGGCCCGGCGGTATCTGGAAACCGGCTCCGGCTCGGTGCGGGAAGAGCTGGAACAGTACATGAACGAACAGGACTGTCCGGCCTGCCATGGGGCGCGGCTCAGGCCCGAGGCCCTGGCCGTTCGGATCGGGCAGTGGAATATCCATGGTTTGACCAGCCAGAGTATCGGGGGGCTCCTGGAAATCTTGCCGGCCCTGGCCTGGACCCCCCAGGAGCTGTTCATCGCCGAGCGAATACTGAAGGAGATTGTTGATAGGCTCTCATTTTTGCACGATGTGGGCTTGGGCTACATCTCGCTGGCTCGCAAGGCGGCAACCCTTTCCGGCGGCGAGGCCCAGCGCATCCGGCTTGCCTCCCAGATCGGCTCGCGGCTGGCCGGGGTCTTGTACATTCTGGATGAGCCGAGCATCGGGTTGCACCAGCGGGACAATGCTCGGCTCATCAACACCCTGACTAGGCTGCGGGATCTGGGCAATACCGTGCTGGTGGTGGAGCACGACGAGGACACCATCCGGGCGGCGGATCATGTGCTGGACATGGGGCCTGGCGCCGGGGTGCATGGGGGGGAGGTGGTCTACAACGGCGAGGTCGCAGGGCTGTTGCGTCATAAAGCATCTCTCACCGGCGGCTACCTCTCCGGCCGTTTGTCCATCCCGATTCCCAAAAAGCGGCGGCGTCCCGTCTCGAAAAAGGGATGGCTCACCATCCGGCAGGCCACGGCAAACAACCTGCAAGAGATCGATGTCCGTATCCCCCTTGGCTTGATGACCTGTGTCACCGGGGTTTCCGGTTCGGGAAAAAGTTCGCTGGTGATCGAGACCCTGTTCAAGGGAGCGGTCAACTATCTGGCGCACGGACCGGGACAAGCCGGCAAAGGCTGCACCCTTGATGGTCTGGAGCAGATCGACAAGGTAATCGACATCGATCAGAGCCCCATCGGCCGCACACCCCGTTCCAATCCCGCCACCTACACCGGCCTGCTTACCCCGGTGCGCGAACTCCTGGCCCGATTGCCCGAGGCGCGGGCAAGGGGCTATCAGCCGGGCCGCTTCAGCTTTAATCTGAAGGGCGGCCGGTGCGAGGCCTGCGAAGGCGAGGGGGTGATCAAGATCGCCATGCATTTTCTGCCGGATATCTATGTGACCTGCGAGTCGTGCGGCGGCAAGCGCTACAACCACGACACCCTGGATATCGTCTATCGCGGCAAGAATATCGCCGAGATTTTGGCCATGAACGTGGAGGAGGCCCTGGCCTTTTTCGCCAAGGTCCCCCAGATCAAGGGCAAGCTGCAAACCTTACAGGAGGTGGGGCTGTCCTATATTGCCTTGGGTCAGTCCTCGGTGACCCTGTCCGGCGGTGAGGCGCAACGGATTAAACTGGCCAAGGAATTGAGCAAAAGAAGCACCGGCAAAACCCTGTACATCATGGATGAGCCGACAACCGGGCTACACCCGGCAGATATCCAGCATCTGCTCCATGTGCTGAACCGGCTGGTGGAGAGCGGCAACACCGTGGTTATCATCGAGCATAACCTCGATGTGATCAAAACCGCCGATCATCTCATCGATCTCGGCCCTGAAGGCGGAGATCAGGGTGGCGCCATTGTCGCCCAGGGTACCCCCGAGGAGGTGGCTCGGGTCAAGGAATCGTACACCGGGCAATTTCTCGAGAAGATTCTCGCTGGCGGGCATTAGGCGCGCTGTGCGAAAAGCCTAGGCGCAAGGAGCGGGTGATGCGATGAAAATTATAAAAGACCGTTGAAGTTTCGGCATATTTCATTATAAAGAATGGAGTGTCGTGCTGGAGCAGGTTGAACCGTGGCGTGTGCCATACAGAAACTCAGATAAGGAATTGCGAATCATGACGGAAGAGAATACCGAGGGCGCCCAGGCGTCGCAACCACCTGTTTTCCGGTTGCAGAAGATGTATCTGAAGGACCTATCGTTTGAAAATCCCGAAGCTCCGGATGTCTTTCTCGCCAAGGGCGAGCCCAAGGTTGATGTGAATCTTGCCTTGAAGCACCGGAAGCTGGAGACGGAAGACCATTATGAGGTCACCCTGGCCATTACCGCCAAAGTGACCAACAGCCAGACCGAGAAAACCCTTTTTATCATCGAGGTAGAGCATGCCGGGGTGTTCTTGCTGAAAAATATCCCGGAGGAACATATGGCTCCGGTATTGTCGGTGGAATGCGCGGCCCTGCTCTTTCCTTTCACTCGCCAGATAATCAGCCAGGTTTCGGTGGACGGCGGTTTTATCCCCTTTCTCATGGAGCCGATCAATTTTCATGCTTTGTATGAAAATTCAAAAAGGCAGAAGGCGGCGGAACAGCAGTAGTCGATTGGGAAACATGAGGACACAAAAAAGCCCGGCATATGCCGGGCTTTTTTGTGTGGAGCATGCGTGTTGAAAATCAAAGAATTTTAGGCTGGAGCATGATCACCAGCTCACTTCTCTTGGTGGCCTTGTAAGTCTTGGAAAAGAGATTGCCAATGACTGGAATATCGCCAAGAATTGGTACGCTATTGCTCTTGTTGCTGCCGGTGCCAGTATCATCGGCATTGTCAATAAGACCGCCAACCACCACCACTTGCCCGCTTTTTACACGAACAGTGGTGTTCATTTCTCGCAACTTAATTCTCGGAACACCGATTTGCCCACCCCAGCCGATTATATACTCAACCGCATTTCCATCAAGCTTTGATGTGACCGGCGTCAAGTTAAGGATAATCTCATCGTTTTCCATGATGGTGGCTATCACCGACATGCCGATACCGGACATGAGGGTTGCCGTTGTAACGGTATATGTCACCGCGCCTGTGGTGGCATCAACCCTGGATTCAACCTTGTCGATATATTTAATACTGTCACCCGCGGTGATCAGCCCTGGCTGGCCATTCATGATGCTTAATTTCGGGTTCGCCAGTATATTGGAATGCCCTTGGGTGTCGAGAAAGTTCAGGGCAAGGGAAAAAGGGTTAGCGCCCGAATCCAGAGCGATGTTACTCACTACCCGGCCACCGCTGTTGGCTGTGGCCGCATCGTAGATGATGCCATTGGGGCCAAAAAGGGTAAAGTCGACATTTTTTCCGCTCAGAAAATTGGTCCAGTCAATGCCACGGCTTTCGGTATCATCTATAGCAACCTCCACGATTTTAGCCTCGATGGAGATTTGACGATAGAGTTCCGATTTCAGGTTGTCGAGATACAGGGCAATCTTTTCAACGAGGGGTCTCGGCGCGGTTACGGTGATCAGGCCGATGGGTTTGTCGATACTGTAATAGCCTTTTCCGGATTTAACATCGCGTTTCGTTGTTGTGGTGGCGGCGGGAGGAGGGGTGGCGGCAGCTACAACTGCCGCAGCTCCTGTTGCTGTCGTAGTTGTAGCAGGAGCAGGCGTCGTAACGGTTTCCTCCCATATGCCAAGGATCTGGTCGAGGTTTGTTTTAACATTGTCCCAAATATCAAATTCGTTTTTTTCACTGGTAAGCTGGATATTGCCCTTGAGATTGCTTGTCGCTGTGCCTCCTCCCAGCACATCCCCGCCGACCCCAGTGGTATAGGAAGATTTCACAAAGGGCATGGCCACATGGAATTTCCGGGTTTCCCTGTACTTCACCACAATGGAATTGCCCTGAACTTCATGAAAATAATCCTTCTGGCGAAGGATACTGTCCAGTGATTTGAAAAAATCGTCCTCCGCCCGGATATCCACATCCACCATGGCCATCTGGTCAACATCGCTTGCCCAGCTGATATTCATGCCCTTCAGGGCTGCCAGCCGTTTCATGATGTCGCGCAGAGCCACCGGCCCGGTATTGGAGGAGATATCGGCTCCCACCGGTATTGCCAGCCCTTCCGCTCCCGTAGAGCCAATATTCTGGGCAGAGGTTTCTCCCAGCATATAAGCAGGTTTTTGAAAGCGGACCGGCAGTTGGCCAGCTTCCAATGGCTTGGCCTGTTTCCCTGGCGTCGAAACCTTTGTGGCAAGCGGATCGTGAGTTGCCTCGGTTTGGGCGGCAGGCGCGCAAGCGGTAGTGAGCAGCAGGCTGATCGCTGCACAGACAAAGAAGTTGGCTACGCTTAGAGTTTTCTTTTTCATGGTGGCAGTCTTTCTACTTTTTTTGAGGTGAAAGAAATTTGTTGAAATCGCAAAAAGCCGCGCTTACAACAGTGGTCACTCTGTAACTTTTTTAATTATGTTACGGACCTGTGTCATCGTTCCCTTTTCACGAGACCATCAAATTTCAGGTAAAAACCGAAAACGCCTCAACCTGGGAAGTTAATTTGCCGCAGCAATTCTTCCTTTGATGAATTGCTGTAAATCTTCCGGCACTGTGTAGCCTGAAAGCAAGACCGCATTGTATGCTGCGACGGCCTGTGCGGAATGCCCGAGTTTGTCCAGAATGCGGGCCTTGGCCACCAAGGTGTCAAGGGTATCCCCGTACAAGGCTTCATGCCTGGCCAGCAGGGCCATGGCTCCATTGTAGCTCTGGTACTCTTCGGCAAAGGAAGCATAGCTTATCAGCGCTTCGCTGGGAGGCGTTTCCCCGCTGATGGCCAAATCAAAGTATGCTTTGGCTGCTTCGGTTTTTTTCATGTTGGCCGAGCCGATGGCAGCCTGGAGGGCAGCCCCTGCATTGGCGGGTTCAAGGGTCAGGGTTGCCTTGGCATAGTGGACGGCCTTGGCATTCAAGCCAAGCTGAGTGAGGCACAGCGAGGCGATGCGGCTTGCAAGCTGTGCGTTTTCTGGCCAATTGTTGAAGGCTGATTCGTAAAGCGACAATGCCTTCTCATTTTGGCCGTTTTTTTCTGCCGCATTGGCTTGCTGGATCAGGGTTTTTGCTTCGACAACCCCTTTTGGCGTCTCAAGGCGCTGTTTTACGGAGATGGCCTCGATCCGTTCGCCCCCCTTGATGGAAACTGCTTCCGTGGAGGCTTTTGGCCACTGGAACTGTTTGGTTTTCGGCGAGATGACGATGGTGTTGAAACGTTCTTCTTTCTGCAGTTCCTTGAGGTTGAGGATGATATCCAGGGCAAAGTCCCACGGGATGTCGTTGAGTGCAAGGGTCAGCGTGCCGTTGACCCCTTCGTCAACGACGATATTCTGGCCGCTTATTTCACCGAACAGCCTGAACACATTGTGGAGATCAATTTTAAAGAAATCCACGGTAATTTTTTGTTTTTCATATCCGGCAAAGGCAAAGGAGTCCGCCTTGGTGGTTTTCTCTGAAGCCTTCGAGGGTGCAACGGGAGCGGCAGCTTTGGCTGTCTTGGGCTCCTGGGATGGTTTGGCTGTAACGGATTTTGGTTTGGCTTTTGCGCTGCTGAACTTGGGAACGATCAGCTCCGAAGCGATGGTTTCCTGGGCAGGTGCTGGCGCTGGTGTCTCGGGAAGTGCAATTTCAGCGGGTTGGGAAGGAGCAGGTTCAGGCTGCAAGGGAAGAGTTTTGGCCTCGGGTTGTCTGGCCTCTGCTTTTTTAGGCGTATTTTGCTTCACGATGCCAGCTGCTACGCTTGGTGCGGCACTGCTTGCCCCAGGTTCAGCGATCTTTACCAACAAACCATCGGGTTTGTTTTCCACCTCATAGGTGAATAGATCCTTGAGGCCGGAATCAAAAACGATGCGAACCGCTGAATTGCGCTGGGCAGCACGGATTTTTGCCAAGGCAGTGCCAACGGTGTGTTGCAGCATCTTCCCAGGCAGCGCAACATTGGCAATGTCAATATACATTCTGGCAGGAAGGGCACCCCTTTTCACAAGATGGGCTTTCTGGAAATCTTTGATTGGTCCGTTTGTTTTGATAAAGACGCGGGTTTCGTTCGGGTTGGTGGTGTCAATTTCAATGTCTTGGAGCATGGATGCCGAAGGAGCTGGCTGGCTGGCTACGGCCACAGCCTGCTGTTCCGCCTCGGGTTCGGGAGCCGTCTGGGTGAGCTGGGGAGGCATGGACATTGTTTTGGCAAAACTGACGACAATATTGTTCCCCTTTCTTTCGATGGTATAGGCCGGGTCGCCGGAGAGATATATCTCGAGCCTGGCTATTGCCGGATCCTGGTCGGTCAAGGCGATATTTTTAATCTCCTGCACCGGTCCTTGCGGCAGATTCACCGGCAACGCCGCGGAATCGACGAGACTTGCATCGGCTATGTCCAGCACGATCCGCAGGGGATCGAAAAGTTCGTACATGGTGTAGGTGGGTGGCGTCCGCCCCTGGACAACCAATTGCAACCCATCGCCAGTCTGGTCAAGGGTAATGCCCGATATTATGTAGGCCGCTTTTGTCTGGGATGCGGTCTTCTGGGCAAAGGCTGTCCCGGTCAAAAGAAAACAGAATATCATCAGCCCGGCAGAGATAGACTTCAGGCGGGTAATAGGGGGTGTCATTATTTTTCTCCCTCTTTGCTTAATATCATCTCGATTTTGCGGGATGTGCGTTCACCGGCAATATTTTTTAGTGACTGTTCGATGATTACCTTGTCTTGGGCTATTTGTATAACTTCTCCCGTTTCTCCGATTTTTGTACCTTTACGAAGGACATAGCCAATGCCGGAGGAATCCTGCACCATGGCAAGCAACCCGCGTTTGCCGGAAACGATGGCAACCAAGGTAAGTTGGGAGGGCTCATATTTTTGTGTTCCCGTCAGTTCTGCCTTGGCTTTTGCATCGGCCTTCATGATTTCCTGGGTGAGGAAAGGGAAAAAGGGATCTGGTCTTTCACGGTTATAGATGAAGGGCGGAGCTTGACCGCTTGCCAGGGCTGTTTCCAGGGCTTGGGCCGGATCGGTGATGGCGGCGCCTGGCGTGACAGGCTCGTTCTGGGCAGAAGCAATATCCCTTAAGGCCAAAGAGCACACACAGACAATAAGGGCAAGCGCGAGGAAGAATTTTTTTGCGGACACGGTGTTCATCATGATGAATGGTTCTCGCCAAAGGCAACGGTTATAGCTCTATGGCCCTTTAATTTCCTGTTGCAAACGTCTTACTTCTTCCCTTTTACATCCTTATTCGCACTTGCCGCAATTTCAGCCGGATCGAGAAAGCGGTAGGTGACAAGCTGAAAGGTTGCATTCAAAAGCATCATGCCGCCTGTCTGCTTGGGAGTATCCATCTTGATGTTGTTCACGGAGACAATACGGGGAAGCTTGCTGATCCTGTCAAGGAAAACGCCCACATCATGGTACGCGCCCTGCACCGCAATATCCACCGGGATTTCCGCGTAAAATTGCTGCGGTTTTTCGGTGAGCGGCTTGAAGGACAGAACATCCAATCCCGAAGCGGTGGCCTGCCCGGAAATCGTGGCCAGGAGCGAGGGGATTTCCTTTTGATCGGGCAGCAGCAGGGATGCCTCGGTAAACTGTTTTTCAACTTCCGCCATTTCGGCCTTGTGCTTGTCAAGACCCCGGGCGATTTTTTCTACTTTCCTGATTTCTTCTTCGATTCCGGATTTTTTTGTTTCAAGGTTTTTTATCTCGTTGTTTTTCGGGGAATAGGCAAGAAAAAAGAAGGCTACGCACGGCAGGATGCAGGCTGCGGCGGCGATCAGCATTTTTTGCTTCATGTCAAGCCGGCTTACCTTGCTGTCTAGAAATTTCTCAAGGCCTGCCTGGATTTTTTTTATGTCAAGCGCCATGGCTTCTCCCGCCCAAGGTGTTAACTGTTCGGTACAATAACATTGATTGTGAGAGCAAAAGATTTCAACTTCTGCTTGGCAACGTCTGTTTGCGCGGAGCTGGTCAATTCCGTTTTTTCAAAATATTCGGAGGCTTCCAGTTGCTGCATGTATTGGGCAATGGTTTCGTTATCCAGGGCAATGCCTTGCAACTGCAAACGTCCGGCTGACTGTTGCAGGGAGTTGAGCCACATGCGGCTTGTCGGGGTGCGGGACGCGACCTCATCGAGGACGCGCACCGTAACCTGGGCATCGGCCTGGAGTTTCTTTATGGAGTCCAACTTCTGCTCCACCATCTGTTTTTCTTTTTTCAGGGTATCAATCTGTTTTATGATGGGCTGATAGGACTGTTTTTTGTTTTCAAGCGCAACAAGCTCATCCTTTAGGTTGGTAATCCTACCGGCCAAGGCAATCCAACCGACGGCAAGAACAAGCAGTACCAGAACAAAGGCGACGGAAAACCCCAGAAGTTCGGTTTTCAGGCGTTGCCGTTTTTTCAGCTGCCTGATCGGCAGGAGGTTGATGCGGATCATGCTATACCTCCACCGGCCTTGTCGCCAAGCCGGCAGCAAGGGTCATTTCCGGAGCAATGCTTTTCAGGTAGGCAGGGTCGATGGTTCTGCTATCCACCGCCGCTTGCTTGAAAGGGTTGAAGATTTCAACAGGGATATCGGTCTCTTTTTCAAAAAACTCGGTAAGGCCCTGTATTTTGGCGCCACCACCGCTCAAGATGATTTTTGAAATTGTTTCATCCGGATGGTTGGAATAATAAAAATCAATGGCGCGTTTTACCTCTGTTACCCACTGCCCACAGGTATTGGCAAAAAGGGTTCCAAGCTCTTCCTGCTTTTCTTTAGCGACAATCTCTCCTGTTTTCAAGGCCTCTGCCTCTTCAAAGCTAACGCCAAAAAGATTTTCTATCTGTTCGGTCAACTGCCGGCTGCCGAGGACAACATCCCGGGCGAGTATTGAGGCGCCATGGGAGATGATGTTGATGTTCATCTTTGAGGCGCCGATATCCACCAGGGCGACATTGTCCGCCAGGCCAAAATTTGCTTCAAAGGCGTTTTCCAAGGCAAAGGCGTCCACGTCAACGACAACCGGCTGCAGTCCTGCTGCCCGCAGCATGTTGAGATATCCATCCACGACATCCCGCTTGGCCGCGACCAGCATGACATCGGTGCGGGCTTCGGACGCAGTGTTCGTTTTCAGATCCTGGAAATCCAGGTAAACGTCTTCAATATCGAAGGGGATATATTGCTCCGCCTCTGATTCGATATGTTTTTCCAGTTCCTCTTCGGTCATCACGGCCAAATTTATTTTTTTGACGATGACGGAGTATCCCGAAATGGAGATGGCGACTTTTTTGTTCTTTATTTTCAGATTGCTGACCAAAGAGGTGATGACCTTGCCCACGGCCGCCGGATCTTGCAAGGCGCCGTCTTCAAGGGAATCGGGTGGGAGCAGGGCGCTTCCCAGAGCCACGAGCTTATACCCCTGGCCCGTTTCCTCCAGTTCGCAGATTTTGACGGCATGGGAGCCGATATCAAGGCCGATGGAGAGAGTTTGCCTTTTAAGAAAAGGGATATGCAAGGATGGCAATTGTAATTTTTTAAAACCCGATTTGCCCATGAGCTCCCCGTGACCAAGGTTTTCTGGCTGTGCACATCCGCGGGCCGACATCCGGTTGTTGCGCGGAATATTTTCTAACTGCGCTTGTTGATTATAATTTTATCTATTTTATTGCATTAGAGACACAAAAAAAACATGGTGTCAAGCATAAAGTCAGCGATAGATCGTGGATTTTTCTCATAAAAATTGAGTAATCGAAAGAGAGGATCAGTGAAAGAGTGGGCTGAAAAATTCAAAAAAACCAATATGTTGTGTTTTTTGTAAATGGTCTCTACTACAGGTGGTTCGCACCTTTGGAGAAAATTCAGAATTATTTCCGTCTGGAATTAAATAGAATTTCTTGGCCAGACGCATTCAGCCCCTTGTTTTTATTTCGGTCTTCGCTTATTTTGCGGCCATCTTTCCAGGCAATGGACCTGCCGATCGGCAATTTTTATTTTCCCTGGATGAACAGATTGTGATGCGAGGATCATGCGTGTGAAGAAAACTCCTGGCAAGACGATGGAAAAATCTGTTGTGCGAGAATATGTCGAGGCAATCATTATTGCCTTACTGCTCGCATTTTTCATCAGAACTTTTGTGGTGCAGGCTTTCAAGATCCCTTCCGGGTCCATGATTCCGACCTTGCTGATCGGTGATCATATCTTAGTCAACAAATTCGGCTATGGCGTAAAAAACCCTCTGAGCGGGGCGACCTGGATTACCGTGGGAGATCCCCGACGGCATGATGTCATTGTGTTCAAGTATCCGCAAAACCCTTCCCAGGATTTTATCAAGCGGGTTGTTGGGGTTGCCGGAGACCGGGTTGAGGTTGTGCGCAAAAAGGTGTTTGTCAATGGGGAGCCCTTTGTCGAGCCCAATGCCGTGAATCTGGAAGCGGAGGTTCTTCCGTCTCCCAGGGACAATATGCCTCCGGTAACCGTGCCGCCGGGTGCCGTCTTTGTCATGGGGGACAACCGTGATAACAGCCACGACAGCCGATTTTGGGGGTTTGTTGATCTCAAGGCCATCAGGGGCAAGGCTTTTATGCTCTACTGGTCATGGGACAGTGAGAATTTCACGGTGCGCTGGAATCGGCTTGGCAAAATAATTCCTTGAAAAAGTTCTGGACCATTGGCTCCTGTTTTTTTTATTCTGAATCGATGCGTTGTTGCTCTTCATTATTTTGGCGCGGGAAGTTCTCTTTGGTCGCGCTGATATTGCCACGGAAAGAATCGTATGGACCCCGAGTACCGATTCAGCCATAAACATGTCCTTGGGCTTGCCGATCTTTCCCCGGAAGATATTCAGGCCGTTTTGCAGACAGCGGAATCGTTCAAGGAAATATCCGCCCGGTCCATAAAAAAGGTTCCAACCCTTCGCGGCAAAACCATCATCAATTTTTTCTTTGAGCCAAGCACCCGGACCCGCCTTTCCTTTGAAGTTGCCGCAAAGCGCATGAGTGCGGACACCTTCAATATCTCCAACTCGGGCAGCAGCACGGTGAAAGGGGAAACCCTCATCGACACCGCGCGGAATCTCGCCGCCATGAACCCCGACTGCATCATCCTCCGGCATCCGCGCTCAGGTTCGGCCCGCCTCCTGGCCGATCATGTCGACGTGTCCGTGATCAATGCCGGGGACGGAACCCATGAGCATCCAAGCCAGGGTCTTCTCGACCTGATGACGGTACGGGAGGCCAAGGGCGGGATCGCGGGGCTGAAAATCGCCATTATCGGCGACATAGCCCACAGCCGGGTGGCGCATTCAAACATTATCGGTTTTTCCAAGATGGGAGCGACCGTAACGGTAAGCGGTCCGGCGACTCTTATCCCTCCAGGTATTGGGGAGCTGGGCGCCCGGGTCAGCCGGAGCGTCATGGAGGCGGTTGATGGGGCCGATGTGATCATGGCCCTGCGGATTCAGAAAGAGCGCCAGCAGGATCCCCTGTTTCCGACCCTGCGCGAGTATGCGAAATTTTTTGGCATCTCGCAAAAGGTGGTGGCCGCAGCCAAGCCCGAGGCGATCATCATGCACCCCGGTCCGATAAACCGCGGGGTTGAGCTTGATCCCAAGCTTGCCGATGGCAGCCGTTCGGTGATTCTGGAGCAGGTTACCAACGGGGTGGCGGTGCGGATGGCTTTGATTTATCTGATCATGGGAGGCGATTAGCATGCCCGGAAGTATTCTTCTGAAAAATGGGCGCGTGATTGATCCGGCGAACGGAATCGACCGGATCCAAGATGTGTTGATCGCAGGCGGCAAAATAAGCGCGGTTTCCCAGCCAGGCTCTCTTCCCGAACAGGGAGGCGTTGTTTATGACTTGCAGGGGAAGTGGGTGGTGCCGGGACTGATCGACATGCATGTGCACCTGCGCGAACCAGGGCACGAGTACAAGGAAACCATTGAAACCGGAACCCGCGCCGCCGCTGCCGGGGGCTTTACCGCCGTGGCGGCCATGCCGAACACCAAACCGGTCAACGATAATCAGACCGTGACCGTGTTCATTCTGGCAAAGGCTGCGGAAGCCGGTTTTGCCAGGGTCTACCCGGTTGGCGCGATCAGCAGCGGGAGTAACGGGGAACACCTCGCCGAGTTCGGCGAACTGCGCCAGGCCGGGGCGGTTGGTGTAAGCGATGATGGATTGCCGGTGGGCAACAGTCAGCTCATGCGCCGGGCTCTCGAGTATGCGGGCAACCACGATCTGCTGGTTATTTCCCATGCCGAGGAGATGACGCTCAGTCACGGTGGCGCCATGAACGATGGCGCGTTGGCCACCCGGCTCGGGTTGCGGGGCATTCCCCATGTGGCCGAAGAAATCATGGTGTATCGCGATTTGGCTCTGGCTGAATTTACCGGGCGGCCCATTCATATTGCCCACGTCAGCACGAGGGAGTCGTTGTCTCTGATTCGGAGGGCCAAGGAAAAAGGGGTGGCCGTGACGGCGGAAACAGCGCCGCATTATTTCACCCTCACCGAGAAAGCGGTGGATGGGTATAACACCCTTGCGAAAATGAATCCTCCCTTGCGCACCGAGGCGGATGTGGCTGCGGTGTGTGAGGCACTGCGGGACGGAACCCTCGACGCCATTGCCACGGATCACGCCCCGCATGGCGAGCTCGACAAGGACAGGGAGTTTGATCTGGCGGCCAACGGGATCATCGGCCTGGAAACAGCGGTGCCGCTAACCTTGCAACTTGTTCGGGAGAATCAGCTCGACGCCCGGAGGATGGTGGAGCTGCTTTCGATGAATCCGGCACGGATCCTCGGGGTGCCGGGCGGAACCCTTTCCGTGGGCGCGCTGGCGGATGTCACGGTGATTGATCCGGAGAAGCGGTTTGTGTTTACCGAGGAGAGTATTCTCTCCAAGAGCAGGAATTCTCCGTTTCTTGGCTGGGAACTACAGGGGAAGGCCGTGTTGACTATCCTGGAGGGCAGGATAACCTGGCAGGAAAACGGTTTCAGCTCTTGATGTCCAGCAGACTTCCAAGCATTTCATCCTCGACCTGCACGGTTTTCAGGTTGGCCTGAAAAAAACGGCGGCTCAACATCATGTTGGGCAACTCTTCGCTCAGCTCCACGTTTGATTTTTCAACCAGGGTTTCTCCCGCAGGGGTCTGTTCGTATACCATGGGACCAGGCGTCTCGATTTTCTGTGCCACCGCCTGTATGCCTTGCGGTTCCTGTTCGTGCAGGGTAACCCGCGTCTTTTTGTAGCCATCCGTATTGACGTTGGCCACGTTATTGGCATTTGATTCAATCTTTTTCTGGATCGCGGTCAGGCCGGAAAGTGCCGAATGGATGCCGGAAATCATGGGGTTGTCTCCTTGTGTCCTTGCGTAGGGTATCCCTTATCATATTTCCTTATCGGCCTGTTTGGCAAGCAGCTTTATTTTTGTGTGTGGCAATGGGACGGCTTTGCAGGTATATCTGATAGGAACACCGCAGGTGCGCGTCGCCTGCTTTTTCCGATGATGCACGATGAGGGTTGTTATGCCTTTTTATACCGCGCAGGATGTGGCCAGATTTTTCCTTAATCCCCTCTTTCCGGTATTTTTTATCGGTCTGGTTCTGCTGCTCAAAAAGGAGCGGACACGCGCCGGTCTGCTGCTCCTGCTGCTCTATCTCTATGGGGTCAGCATTCCCTATACGTCCCAGGTTGTCATGGCCAGATGGTGGGTGGCGGATACGGTGAATCGCCAAAGCACCTATGATGCCGCCGTGGTGTTGGGTGGGATAGTTGATTACAATTGGTATGTGCGGCACGCGGCGGAGAATGAAGAAGAGATCTTCAAATATGTCTCCGATTACCAGCAGCTGGGGCAGAGTTCCGCGCGGATATTGACGGGAGTCGCTGCGGTAAAAAGCGGCCTGGCCGAGACCTTGCTTCTCAGCGATGTGAGCATCAAGGGGGTGAACGAGACCAAAATCCTTCTTGGTCTTTTGGAAAGGCAGGGGGTTGATCCTCAAAAGATCGCTGTCCACGGCAAGGTCCGCAATACCCTGGCCGAGGCAAAAAGCGTTAAGGCCTATTGCGAGAGCAAGGGCATCAAGCGAATCCTGCTCATTACCTCGGCCAACCATATGCGGCGGGCGGCGGCGCTGTTTCGCAAGCAGGGCTTGAATCCGGATCTGTTGTCAGTTTCCAGGGACAATACCCCCATTACCCGGGAGAGTTTCGTCCCTTCCGACGATGGCCTGGAGGATACCTACGGGATGCTCTATGAGCTTGTCGGCTACACCGCCTACTTGATCCGGGGGAATCTGTAACCTTCGCTTACTCGTCCTCGCCGATCTTCTTGGTATACCCGCATTCCTTGTTCGGACAATGCAGCTGCAGGCCGCTTTTCTTCGTTTCCCGCTCAAGCAAATAGACCGATCCGCACTGCGGGCACGGCTCATTGACCGGCCTGTCCCACAGGGCGAAAGAGCATTGCGGATACCGGTTGCAGCTGTAGAACACCTTGCCCCGCTTGGAGATCTTCTGGATGAGCTCTCCGGTGCATCCTGCTTCCGGACAGGGAACCCCGGTGGTGGTGGCGCGGATGTTCTTGCAGGCCGGATAGCCGGAACAGGCCAGAAACTTGCCGTAGCGCCCATTTTTAAAGACCATGGGTTTGCCGCATTTTTCACAGAGCTCGCCTGATTCGGCAGGCTGTTCCCTCTCGACGGGCACGATCTTGCCCTCGTCGTTTCTGGTGAAATCCTGGGTGTGTTTGCACTCCGGATACTTTTCACAGGCAAGAAATTCGCCGTTTTTCCCCCACTTGATCACCATTTTGCCGTCACAGAGCGGGCAGGGCAGGTCGGTGGGGATGGCCGTTTTCTTGATCGATTTCATCTCCTCCTTGGCTGCGTCCAGGGTCTTGCTGAACGGCCCATAAAAATCCTGCAGGACCTTGAGCCACTGACTGTTGCCGGCCTCCACCTCGTCGAGTTTTTCTTCCATGGAAGCGGTGAACTCTATGTCCAGGATATCCGGAAAATGGGCGACAAGCAGTTCGTTGACCAGCTTGCCCAGGTCGGTGGGCATGAATTTGCGCTGGACCAGCAGGGCGTATTCCTTCTCCTGGATGGTGGAAAGTATGGAGGCATAGGTGGAGGGCCGGCCCACGCCGTTTTCCTCCAGGGCTTTCACCAGAGTCGCCTCCGTGTACCGGGGGGGCGGCTGGGTGAAATGCTGTTTGGGCTCGATGTGCAGAAGGGAGACGGTATCGCCTTTTTTCAGGTCCGGCAGGGTGGCATTGTCGCCTTCCGCGCCATCCCCTGCGCTTTCGTCCACCGCCTCTTCGTACAGGGCCATGAAGCCCTGAAAACGCATGATGGAGCCTACGGTCTTAAAAACAAAGTCGTTGGCCGCCAGCAGGGTGATGGTGGTTTGGTCATACTCGGCCGGGGCCATCTGGCAGGCGAGAAAGCGCTTCCAGATCAGGGAGTAGAGGGCCAGCATGTCTTTTTCCAGAAAAGGGGCGAGTTTTTCCGGGGTGTTGCGCACATCGGTGGGGCGGATGGCTTCGTGGGCGTCCTGGGCGGATTTGCTGGTTTTGAAGATGTTCGGCTTGGCGGGGAGGAACTGTTCCCCAAAGGCCTCGGTGATATACTGCCGGGCCTCTTCCAATGCCTCGTTGCTGATCCGGGTGGAGTCGGTTCGCATGTAGGTGATCAGACCGGTGGGGCCTTCGGCGCCCAACTCGATGCCCTCATAGAGCCGCTGGGCCAGGGTCATGGTTTTTTTCGCGGAAAAACGGAGCTTGCGGTTGGCGTCCATCTGCATGGTGCTGGTGATGAAGGGCGGGCTCGGGTTGCGTTTTTTCTTTTTCTTTTCGAGGCTCTCTACCTGAAAAGAGGCGTCCCGCACCGCTTCGACAATGGCCTGGGCCTCGGCATCGGTGCCGATCTTGTTCTTCTTGAGATCGATCTTCTTGCCGTACGCCTGGTCGAGCTGGGCGACAAAGGGCGGGGGTGTTTTCCCTTCCAGGGTGGTGTGGATGGACCAGTACTCTTCCGAAACAAAGGCCTCGATGGCCTGTTCGCGCTCGCAGACCATGCGCACCGCCACGGACTGCACCCTTCCCGCGCTCAAGCCCCGGCGGACCTTGTCCCACAGCAGAGGGGAGATCTGGTAGCCCACCAGACGGTCCAGGATCCGGCGGGTCTGCTGGGCCTCGAAACGCTGCTGATTGACCTCGGTTGCCTGCTCGATGGCGGTGAGGATCGCTTTTTTGGTGAGCTCATGAAAAAGAACCCGGTGGATGGGCTTGTGCGTGGCTTGCAGGATTTCGGCGATATGGTGGGCAATGGCCTCCCCCTCGCGGTCCGGATCAGGGGCCAGGTATATCTTGTCGGCCTTTTCCGCCGCGCTTTTCAGGTCGCTGATGATTTTTCCCTTGCCACGGATGGTGACGTATTGGGGGGCAAAATCATTGGCAACATCAACGCCCAGGGTTTTAACCGGCAGATCGATGATATGGCCCACCGAAGCCTTGACCGTAAAGTTTTTGCCGAGATATTTCTGCAAGGTCCGGGCTTTGGCCGGGGATTCAACAATGATCAGCGATTGTGACATGGTGTCCTGTGCGTTTTTGTTAAGCTGGCGCAGCTGCGACTCTTTCTCTAGGGGCCTTATACACTGGACGAATGTGGTTCCGCAAGCCTTTGGTACTGTTTGCCCGGTAAAGATGCCACCAGCCCCTGGAGTTCGAGGTGGAGGAGGATCTCGCTTATCCTGTGGGGTGGTAGTTGCGCTGCCTGGATAATCTCTTCGATGTTTCTGGGGTACACCTCAAGCAGGGAGAAGACCTGGCTCTCGTCCGGCGGCAGCGGCGGGGCCTCCACCCTTGTTTGAGGAGGGGAGGCCGGGGCGGCCAGGGACAGTTCCGCAAGGATGTCGGCCGCGCCATGCACGAGCTTGGCGCCTTCCTGGATCAGGCGGTGGCACCCTTCGCTTTTCGGGGAGTCGATCCTGCCGGGGATGGCAAAAACATCCCTCCCCTGTTCAAGCGCCTGGTGCGCGGTGATCAGGGTGCCGGAGCGATGGGCGGCTTCCACCACCACGACGCCCAACGACAAGCCGCTGATAATCCGATTCCGGGCGGGAAAGCGAAATCCTTCCGGCAGGGTGCCCAGAGGGGTTTCGCTGATGATCGCGCCGTGGGCGGCGATCTGCCCATGGAGTTTCTTGTTCTGGCTGGGATAGACGATGTCCAGGCCGCAGCCCATGACCGCGATGGTCTTGCCTCCTGCCGCCAGCGCTCCCCGGTGGGCGGCGGTGTCAATCCCCAGGGCAAAGCCGCTGGTGATGACAAGATCGTCGCGGGCCAGCTCCGTGGCCAGCCGCTCCGCCACCTGCAACCCGTACGAGGAGGCGGCCCGTGCCCCGACCATGGCGATGCCAGGCAGGCTGAGGAGCTGCGGATTTCCCAAAACGTGGAGAATCACCGGCGGGTCGGTTATTTCCTTGAGCAGGGGAGGAAAAAGCGAATCGTCCCAGCAGAGCAGGGTGGTGCCTGCTTTTTCCGCCAGGCAAAGTTCCTTGTCCGCCGCTGCCTCGGCAATGGTCCTCTGGCCGCACAGGGAGGCAAGGCAGTCTTTGCGCAAAAAACCGCATTCCTCAAGCGCCTTGCGGCTGGCCGCGAGAATCCGCCGGGCGGAGCCGAACCGTTCGACAAGTTTCTTGAGGGTGGCTGGGCCAAGCCCCGGGGTAAAGGCGAGGGTGAGCCACTGGTGTTTGGTGTTCATGTCATCAAGACCGCAAGGGATGGAAGCGTGAGTGTCTAAAACCCTGACAAAGGGCTAAAGACTCAGGCTGGAAGTTCGTAGCCCGGTTTTTCCGGGTAAAGTTGTTGTCAGGCGTCGGAGCCAAAAAAACAGGACATCCGGCAATGGAAGCCCTGTTTTTTTGGCTTGTAATCCGGCTAATCGTTATAAAAGGCGAACAGCAGATTGCGCCGGGTGGGGTGTTTGAGTTTTTTCAGCGCCTTGGCCTCGATCTGGCGGATCCGTTCCCTGGTTACGGCGAAGTTGTCGCCAACCTCCTCCAGGGTCAGGTCAACCGAGGTATCGATGCCGAAACGCATGCGCAGGACCAGCTCCTCGCGCGGGGAGAGGGTGCGCAGGACGTTGCGGAGATTCTCCCGCAGGCTTTCCATGGCGGTTGCCTCATCCGGCGAGAGCGAGTCCACATCCTCGATGAAATCGGAAAGATAGCTGTCCTCGCTGCTGCCGATGGGGGTGTCCAGGGAGAGGGGCTCTTTGGCGATCTTCAGGATATTCTTGACCTTGCTCAGGTCAATATCGAGCCGTTCCGCCATCTCCTCGGGGGTGGGCTCACGGCCGGTTTCCCGCAGGAAATCCTTGGCGCCCTTGAGGAGGCGGTTGATGGTGTCGATCATGTGCACCGGGATGCGGATGGTGCGGCCCTGATCGGCAATGGCCCGGGTGATGGCCTGCCTGATCCACCAGGTGGCATAGGTGCTGAATTTGTAGCCCCTCCGGTATTCGAATTTTTCCACGGCCTTCATCAGGCCGATGTTGCCTTCCTGGATAAGGTCGAGCAGCTGCAGCCCCCGGTTGGCGTATTTTTTCGCCACGCTGACCACGAGGCGCAGGTTGGCCTGCACCAAGGCATTTTTTGATTCCCGGCTGGATTTTTCCCCGGCGCTGATTTCTCCAAGCAGGGTGGTCAGGGATTCATGATCGATGCCGTGGGTTTTGGCGCATCCCTGCAGAAAGAGGGCATACTTGGCCTTGTCTTCCCGGATTTGCGCCGGCGGGGTAAGCTTGGCCCCTTGTTTGCGCAGCCGGGTGATGATGGTGGAGAGATGCTTGGCGCTCAAGCGGTCGTTTTCAAAAAGTTTGGCAATCGCCTTGGTGTTCCGTTTGATGCGGATCTTGATTTTTTGGGCGTCACCCTTGGTAATGGCGGGATCGAGCAGGTCGAGACGGAAGGCCGAGAGTTCTTCGTTGAGCCGGTGCGCCTCGCCGATTTGCCAGAGAAAGTGTTCCTTTTTTTCTTCGTTGACCTGGTTGTTTGTTTCATCCAGGCCGCGCAAGATGTCGGCGATGGTCCGTTTGCCCGCGAGCATCTTGTCCGCAATTTCCCGCAGGTATTCAATGGCCAGGGGCGTGGTCAGGAGGGTGTCCTGGATAAGTTTTTCCCCGTCTTCGATCTTCTTGGCGATCTCGGTTTCCGCCTCCGAGGAAAGCAGGCCGACAGAGCCCATTTCCTGGAGGTATGCCTTGACCGGATCCAGCTGGTTGCCGGAGAGATCGCGGGTTTTTGTGATCAATCCTTCGTGCGGGCTGTCATCCTCCGGCTCGACCGGATGCAGGTTTTCCTCGAGATCGCTCTCGCTGTCCAGATCCAGATCAAAAATGGCGGTCAGGTTATTCGGGCGCTCAACCGACCAGCTGCTCTCTTCTTCCCCCACGCTTTCCAGCAAGGCGTCCTCGGCCAGCAGCACACTTGCCATTTCCTTGGCGGCGGTTATCCGTGGTTGTTTGAATCCTTTCTCTTGCCTCGCCATAGCTTTTTCACCCTCCTAAGTTAATTCGTCCCACCTCTTTAACTTAATAAAAGCCGTCGAAAAGGAGTACAGGCCCTAAGAATGCAGCGCCTCATCCATCTGGATTTTTTGGGTCATCAACTCCATCAGGAGCTGGTTATTTTGGCTCTGCTGGGCCTCGCGGATTTGCCGCATGAGCCGTTCCTTTTTTGCCTTCAGGCTGGTTGTGGTGAGCCAGTTCAGCATCTCTTGAGCCATCTGCTCCCGCAACTCTTCGGAATACGAGGGGGTGGAGATGAGCAATCGGGAAATAAAAGACCGTTCCGGTCCGGTGGCAAGGTCAAGGAGCTGTTCCGGCCCGCCGGAGAGATCCGGCTGTCTTTTGAGCAGATGGAGAATGGCCAGGCCGAACTGGTTCATGATGACCTCCTCCAGGCCGGCTTCCTGAAAGGCGGGCAGGTATTCCGGGTACGCCACCAGGAATTCAAGCAGCTGCCGCTGCTTGATCGGGAGCTGGTCCTCGCCTTTTCCCTGCGCTGGAGTTGGTTTTGCGGTTGGGCTGCCTGGCGGCTGGGCTGGGACGACCCCCTCAAGGAGCTGCTGGGGCGCAAGATCCAGCTTTTTGGCGAAATGGGCGACAAAGAGGGTGCGCTGGAGATGTTGATCGCCAATGGCCTTGATCAGCTCCCGCAGTTCTTCCACGATTTTGGTTTTTCCCGCCACGCTTAACCCATATTGGGCGACGAGCTTGTCAAAGACAAACTCCGGCAGGGGCATGGCGGCTTCAAGGTGTTTGTGCAAGCCGTCGCGGCCGAACTCCCGGACAAAGGTGTCCGGATCGTGGGCCTCGGGCAGCACGGCGATCTTGGCCGTGACCTGTTCGCTTAAAAACAGCGGGACCGAGCGCATGGCCGCCTTGAGCCCGGCCTGGTCGCCGTCAAAAAGCAGGATCACCTCGTCGGTGTAGCCCTTGAGCGAGCGGACATGGGCTTGGGTCAGGGCGGTGCCCAGGGGGGCGACCACGTTGCGCACCCCATGCACGGCCAGGGACAACAGGTCGAAGTTGCCTTCGACCACCAGGCAGTTCTTGGCCTGGCGGATGTGCTCCCGGTTTTGGTAGAGGCCGAACAGGGTCCGGCTTTTGTCAAAGACCGGGGATTCCGGCGAGTTCATGTACTTGGGCTGGCCGTCGTCCAGGATGCGACCGCCAAAGGCGACGACCCTGCCGGTCAGGCCGACGATGGGGAACATGACCCGGTTGCGGAAGCGGTCATAAAAGCCGCCGTTGTCCCGGGGTACGATCAAGCCCGCTTCCTTGGCCGTCTCGGTGGTGATCTTCTGCTTGGGCAAACCGTTGACGAGAAAATTCCAGCTGTCCGGGGCAAAGCCCAGGCGGAATTCCTTGGTGATTTCCTCTGGAATGCCCCGTTTGCCAAGATATTCGCGGGCTTTCCGCGCGCCGGGATCGGACAGCAGGAGCTGGTGGAAGAGCTCGGCCGCCTTTTCGTTGGCATTCTGCAACGCCTCCCGCTTCTGGGCTTTTTCCCGCTCCTGCGGATTCAGGGGCTTCTCCGGCAGGGCGATCTGGTATTTGCGGGCCAACTCCTTCAGCGCCTCGGCAAAGCTCAGACGGTGAAAGTTCATCATGAAGCTGAAGACATCCCCCCCCTCGCCGCAACCAAAGCAGTGGTAGGTTTTGCGGTCCGGGTTGACGGTGAAGGAGGGCGTTTTTTCGGAATGAAAGGGGCAGAGCCCCTTGAGGTTGGTGCCGGCGCGCTTGAGGGAGACGTGCTCGCCGATGATCTCGGCGATGTCCGCGGCGTCCTTGATGAGTTGGACTGTATCGTCGTTCTGATTTACAGCCATACCGTCAAAAAGACTCCTTGCAGCAAAAGGAAAGGTGCACGATCCGCAACAACTGTTGTATGATAACAGCCATCTTTCTGTGTAATCCATCTGAGGGGGGTGTCAAGGGAAAAACGTAGAAAAGTCAACTTTTTAGGCTGTTTTGGGCGTAAAGATTTTATTAAATAATTAAACCCTTGAGGGGTTTCTCGGCTCGCTGCCCTATCTTTAGGAGAAGCTGTTTCATGAAAAACCGTTACGATGAAAAAGAGGCCCAGGCCTTTGTGGGGGCCTATCCCCAGTGCCCGCCGGAGCTTGCCCTCCGGGTGTATACCTCGCGGCTTCTTGGTGCGGAAGAGGATCTTGTTTTGCACGGCGGCGGCAACACCTCGGTGAAGTGTTCCATCACCAATCTGGTCGGGGAAGCGCAGGAGATCCTCTATATCAAGGGGAGCGGCTGGGATCTGGGGGTCATCGCGCCCCAGGGCTTTCCCGGTCTTGATCTGGCCTATCTCCGCAAGCTGCGCCAGGTCGGGGATTTGAGCGATGCGGAGATGGTCAACCAGTTCCGCACCCATCTCCTTGACGCCGGTTCGCCCAATCCCTCCATCGAAACCCTGGTGCATGCCTTTCTGCCGCAGAGGTTCATCGATCATACCCATGCCGATGCCATTGTCACCCTGACCAACCGGGAAGATGCGGAAACCCATCTCCGCGAGGCGTTGGGTGAAAATATCGGCATTCTGCCCTTCATCATGCCGGGTCTGCCCCTGGCCCTGGCCATGGCCGAACTCTATGAAAGCAACCCCGGAATCGACTGCATCATTCTCAAAAACCACGGCATCTTCACCTTTGGCGAGGATGCGAAAACCGCCTACGACCGCATGATCGACCATGTGAGCCGGGCCGAGGCGTATCTTGCCGAGCGTGCCGCCGGGGCAACCGCAAGCCCTGTTGCCGATCCGGGGGTGGTGCAGCCCTCGGTGGTGCTGCCCATCCTGCGGGGGGCGTTGAGCTTTGTCGAGGAATCGGGCCGCCGCCGCCGCACCATGCAGCTGGCTGTCCGGCAAAACAGGGAAATCCTCGCCGCCCTTGCCCGAGCCGATGCCAAGGAGCTTTTCGCGGGCGGGGTGCTCACCCCGGACCATGTGATCCGGACCAAGAATTACCCCCTGTGGCTTGAGGCGGCGGATCTGGACGAGGAGGCGACCCTGGCCGCGGTGCGGAACGGACTTGCCCGGTACCAAGAGGAGTATGACCGGTACTTCGCAACCCAGGTGGAGGCGAAAAAGGTCGCCCGCACCAAGCTCGATTCCATGCCCCGGGTTGTGCTGGTGCCGGGGTTGGGGCTGGTGGCGGCCGGGTTCACCGGGAAGGACGCCGGGATTGCCGCGGATATCGCCGAGCATACCCTCGCGGCCAAGCTGCTGGGCGCGCCCCTCGGCCCGTACCGCGAACTCGGGCAGGATTCCATCTTTGACATGGAATACTGGGGTCTGGAGCAGGCCAAGCTGGGCAAGGCAAAGCCCAAGCCCCTTGAGGGCCGGACCGCGCTGGTCACCGGCGGGGGCGGGGCCATTGCCATGGGGATCGGCCGCAAGCTCCTGGAGGCCGGAGCCAGGGTTTTCATGACCGACATCAATCAGGAACGGCTGGAAACGGTCTGCCATAATCTGGCCGACACCTTTGGCAGCCGGATGGTTTCTCCGCTGCTCATGGACGTGACCAGCGAGGAATCGGTGCAGATGGGCATGGCGCAGCTGGTCATGCAGTGCGGCGGCTTGGATATCCTGGTGCCCAACGCGGGCATCGCCCATGTGGCGAAGCTTGCCGAGCTGAGCGAGGCCGCCTTCCGGCAGGTCATGGAGGTCAACTGTATGGGGGTTTTTCAGGTGATCAAGGGGGCGATCCCGATTTTCAAGCGTCAGACCACCGGCGGCTCCATCGTGATCAACAGCTCGAAAAATGTCTTTGCTCCAGGGGCCGCCTTTGGCGCCTACAGCGCCTCCAAGGCCGGGGCGCACCAGCTGGGCAAGATTGCCGCCCTGGAACTGGCCGAGTTCGGGGTGCGGGTCAACATGATCAATGCCGATGCGATCTTCGATGACGCCGGGGTTTCCTCCGGGCTCTGGGATGTGGTTGGGCCCGAGCGGATGCGCTCCCGCAATCTCGATCCGGAAGGGCTCAAGGACTATTATCGCCAGCGCAATCTTCTGAAAACCACGGTGCATGCCGACCATGTCGGCAACGCGGTGGTTTTTTTCGCCAGCGAGCAGACCCCCACCACCGGCGCCACCCTGCCGGTGGACGGCGGGATCATGGCCGCCTTCCCGCGCTAAGGGAAAGACAGGTCTGGAAATGACGCCATCCTTGGTGTATGGTTGCCCAAGGCACACGTAAAAAAATGAAGAATCAAGGAGGCTGGTTTCCATGGCGGAAATAAAGAGCACCATGGATATGGTGATGGAGCGGGCGGCACGGATGGCCGCCGGAGCCGGGGAAGGCGATTATCTCGGCGAGGAGCGGCTTAAAGAGGGGATGCGGATCGGCGCCGCCTACATGCGCGGGGAACCGGGCATGGGCGAAAAGCTTGCCGCGTTGCCGCCGGAGGTGAAAGGGGTGGTGCGGAAAGGGGCGGTGCAATCCTTGCTGCGCAATATCTTCCTGGCCCGAGAAACGGAAAAGCAGGCCTTGGCCGACAAGGCCATGCAGGGCCTGGTTGAAGTCGGTCAGGGGGATGGCGAGCTGCTCAAGATTTTGACCGAGATGAAAAAAATCCTCGATGGCTACCGGCAGCATGGCGAGCAGCTCAAGGAACAGCTTGAGGCCCAGTTCAGCCAGCAGATGGCGATGATGGAGCAGAACCTGGCCAAGCAGACCGGCATGGCCATGAAGCTGCAACCCTCCCAGCACCCCAAGTTTCAGGAGGAGTGGGCCAGGATTCAAGGCCAGCTCAACGATCAGTACGGCAAGGCCCTGCAACAGCTGAAGGATTTGGTCGAAAATTATCTGGTCACGGAGGTTGCCCCGTAACCGAGGGGCGATGGTTTCAGGAAAGGAGAAAGGCGTGGAAGCAGAAATCTGGCTCGATGTGGAAGAGGCCGATCCCAAGGATCTGCCCGAGGTTGAGAAAAGGTTCAAGGATTGGTACGCCGCCGGGGCGGAAGCGCGCTACAACAAGCCGTGCTTTGCCTTCCTCACCGTGCTGGACAAGCCGTACCGCTATCAGGTGGATTTCGGGCAGGCCGACCTTACCCAGTCCATTCAGGGGCTGCACGGCAAGCTCTACCGGTTCGGGGTCAAGGTTTTTGTCCATTTCATGCATTGATTCCATGCCGAGCAAGGGAGCCCTTGAGCGGATCAGGCGCAGCCTCAAGCGCCGCCAGCTGGACGGTATCCTTGTAACCCAGCCGGAAAACCGCAGGTATCTGAGCGGCTATACGGCCAGGGACCACGCGATCAACGAGAGCGCGGGCGTCCTGCTCATCCCCAGTGAGGGCGAGCCCTATCTGCTCACCGACTCCCGGTTTCACCTGCAGGCGGAAGAGGAGGCTGCGGGTTTTCGGGTCAAGCTCTATCCAAGGGGGCTGTTTCCCCTGTTGCGCTTGTTGCTCAAGAAGCTGCGCATCAAACGGCTGGCCTTTGAGAGCCATTATTTCCTCCATTCCACCTCCCTGACCCTGGCCAAGCTGGCGGACAGTCTCAAGGTGGAGCTGGCGCCCCTCACCGGGTTTGTCGAGGAGCTGCGGCTGGCGAAAGACGCGGAGGAGCTGGCCAGGATCGAACGGGCAGTGCTGCTCAACGAAGCGGTGTTTCAGGAGATCTACCCCACCCTGCGGCCTGGTCAGACCGAGAAAGAGGTGGCGCACGCCATCGAAAACGGGATGCGGCTCAAGGGCGCGGAGCGGCCGAGTTTCGAGACCATCGTCGCCGGTGGTCCCAACGCGGCCCTGCCCCATGCGACACCCTCCGACCGGCCGTTGGCAGCGGGGGAAACCATTGTCATCGACATGGGCCTGGTGCTGGACGGCTACTGTTCGGACATGACCCGCACCGTGGTGCTGGGCACGCCGGACGACAAAACGGTGGCGCTGTTTCGCCTGGTGCGCAAGGCGCAACTAGCCGGGCTGGGCAGCCTGCGCGCCGGGATAAGCGGCCTGGCGGTGGACAAGATCGCCCGTGGGGTGATCGAGCGGGCGGGCCTGGGCGAGCGGTTCGGCCATGGCCTGGGCCACGGGGTGGGGCTGAACGTCCATGAAGGCCCCTCGCTCAACTACCGGAATCGTAAGCCCCTTGTTCCCGGTATGGTGGTCACGGTGGAGCCGGGGGTGTATATCCCGGGTTGGGGCGGGATCCGGTTGGAAAACATGGCGGTGGTTGAAAAAGAGGGGTGTCGGGTGTTGAACCGGGACACCACCTTTCTGGATCTGTAACGGTTCAGCAGCACCACATCTGCGTCGTCATCGGCCTGCTCATGTGCACTAGCACACTTCGCAAGCCTCTTCCTCGCATCTGCGGCACTGCTGAACCGTTACATTTATCCGGTCGGATTTTTAAGCTGTATTTTCAATCTTCTCAGGAAATTCACATGCGAAACGATCAACGGGCCGCGGATGCGCTGCGGCCGGTCACTATTGAAAAGGGTTTTCAGCCCCAGGCCTATTCCTCGCTGCTCATCACCATGGGCGGCACCCAGGTCTGTTGCGCCATCACCATGGAGCCCAGCGTCCCGCCCTTTTTGCGGGGAATGGGCCAGGGTTGGATCACGGCGGAGTACGGCATGCTGCCCTGTTCGACCAACAGCCGCATGCAACGGGAGGCGGCCAAGGGCAGGTCGGGCCGCACCTATGAGATTCAGCGCCTTCTGGGCCGCTCGCTCAGGACCATGGTTGATCTCAGTCTGCTGGGCGAGGTGACTCTCCGGGTGGACTGCGATGTGCTCAAGGCCGACGGCGGCACCCGCACCGCCTCGATCACCGGCGCGGCCATTGCCCTGCGGGATGCCCTTGACCGCATGTTGCGCGAGGGGGTTCTCGCCACCCCGGTGGAGATTCTGCCGGTGGCGGCCATCAGCGTGGGCATGGTGGATGGCGAGGCCCTGCTCGATCTCAATTATCTGGAGGATTCCAATGCCGAGGTGGATGCCAACTTTGTCATGACCGGGGATGGCCGCTGGGTGGAGGCCCAAAGTACCGCCGAAGGCAAGCCCTTTAGCCCCGAGGATTTCATCCGCATGGCAGCCCTGGCCCGCAAGGGCATAGACGAGCTGTTCACCCTGTGGGCCTTGTGATGACGACCTCCCCCTATACCCTGCATAGCCAATCCAGCGACTGCGCGGCCCGGCGCGGCGAGGTCCGCACCCTGCACGGCACGGTGCAGACCCCGGTTTTCATGCCGGTGGGCACCCAGGCCACGGTCAAGGGCGTGACCCCGGAAAACCTCAAGGAGTTGGGCGCCCAGATCATCCTCGGCAACACCTACCATCTCTACATCCGGCCCGGCCACGAGCTGATCCGCTCCTTCGGCGGCCTGCATAAATTCATGAATTGGGACCGGCCGATCCTCACCGACAGCGGCGGTTTTCAGATCTTCAGCCTCAAGGATCTCACCAAGATCACCGAGGAGGGCGCCCGGTTCAAGTCGCATCTCGACGGCAGCAACCTTTTCTTGAGCCCCGAGGATGCCGTGGGTGTGCAGGAGGCCCTGGGCAGCGACATCATGATGTGTCTGGACACCTGCATCCCCTATCCGGCCACCCGCGAGGAGGCCATTGCCTCCACCGATCTCACCTCCCGCTGGGCCAAACGTTCCCGCGCCGCCCATAAAGAAAGGGGGCAATTGTTGTTCGGCATCATCCAGGGCGGCATGTACCCCGACCTGAGGGCCAAGGCGGTGGAGGAGCTGGTGGAGATCGGCTTTGACGGCTATGCCCTGGGGGGCTTGAGCGTGGGCGAACCCGCCGAGCTGATGATGGAGATCACCGAACAGATCGCGGCGCTTATGCCTGCGGATCACCCCCGTTATCTCATGGGGGTCGGCACCCCGGAAAATCTGGTGGAGGCGGTCTATCGCGGCATCGACATGTTCGACTGCGTCATGCCCACGCGAAACGCCAGAAACGGAATGCTCTTTACTTCAAGCGGCAGGCTTGTTATAAAAAATGCTCGCCATCAGGATGACCACCGGCCCGTGGATGAGGAGTGCGACTGCTACACCTGCCGCAATTATTCCCGCGCCTATCTGCGGCATCTGTTCATGGCCAGGGAGATTCTCTCCTCGCAGTTGAACACCATCCACAACCTGCATTATTATGTGGGGCTCATGGCCCGGATGCGCACGGCCATTGAAGAAGATCGTTTCAGCCAGTTCCGCCGGGAGTTTTACGCCAAGCGGACGGTAGAGTAATAAGGAAGCAGGCGGATTTCGGCCTGTCTGAAAAAGTTAAATCGAATCGGAGGGGTTTATGGTTAGTGTAGCGTATGCCGCGGACGCAGCGGCTGGTGCAGGTGGGGCGCAAGGATTGATGAGCTTCTTGCCTCTTGTTCTGATCTTTGTCGTGTTCTACTTTCTCCTGATCCGTCCCCAGCAGAAAAAGGCCAAGGAGCATCAGGATTTCATCGCCAATCTCAAGAAGGGCGACGAGGTTCTGACCAGCGGCGGCCTCCAGGGCAAGATCACCGGTCTGACCGACCGGGTGGCCACCCTTGAGATTGCCGACAACGTCCGGGTGAAGATTGCCCGCTCCTATATCCTGGGCTCGGTGTCCGCGGACGGCGGCGAGGGAAAAGAGGGTGCGTCTTGCGCCATCGGCGGCGGCGGTAAAGGGTGTTGAGGTTGAGCTAGCCCTTCACCGGGAGTGAAGCGAAAAATGAGATTTACGGCCTGCCTGGTTTTTCCAGGCAGGCCTTTTTTTGTGGTGGTGCCCGTCAGCTATTCATAGTGGGTCCACATCCGGATGACCTTAACGGTCTGGAGATCATCCATGACTTGGTACACCAACCTGTGCTGGATGTTGATCCTTCGAGAATATGCACCGGAAAGATCGCCGATGAGTTTTTCGTATGGCGGAGGATTTTTGTAGGGATTTTCCCTGAGGAGTTCCAGCAGCCTCTCGGCTTGCGGTTTCAGTCCGGATTGGGTGATTTTTTTGGCATCCTTCTGAGCCTGCTTGGTAAAAATCAGACGCCAGCTCACCATTCCAGCTTCTCGTCGCACTCTTCAATGGGGCTCTTGAGTCCGTTCTGAATAGATTCGCGCATGCCGGGGATTGAGGTGAGGTACAAGGTTTCCTGGATTGCCCGCCAATCATCTTCCGAGACAAGAAACGCGGAATGGCGCTTGCCCACAATCTGAATCGGGTCATGGGATTCCGCTACGTCATCGACGAGGCTGTACAGGCATTTTCTTGCTTCTGTTGCTGAAAGTGTTGTCATGGTCAGCCCTCCTTCGTACGCTAAATCGTACGCGCAGGAAGACCTTTTGTCAAGGGGGTTCTGTAAACGGTCGCAGGAAGTTTGTATCAGCAATAATTAAGTATTGTGTCCCCGGAATTGGTCTTCGAAGCCGGCTTGCCGGCGTAGCGTCCCTCTGGAGTGCCGGGTTAGCCAGCAATTTGATTGAGGAGCGCAATGTCTTCGACATGTTTCGGTTCTTTGCTCAGCGATAGCAGCAACAAAAGGGTTTCAATTGCGGCTACTTTCACGGGTGTGTTACCGATTCTCGCGTCGTGGGCTCGGCTCCAATGCTGATCGAAGTCGATGTCTTCGCCGGGTGTGAGAATGTCTGCATTGAAATAGATCTTCGCCGGAATTTGAGCCCTCTTTGGTCGCAGGAGTTGGTCGGTAGTGATGCTGTGCTGTATGAGAGGGCATGACGACAAAACCGCAATTACTTTCTCAGCCGTATCAGGGGAGCGCTCAATCAGAATGTCAAGATCGCCAACCTTGCGTTTAGGTGCGTGGTAATGGACGGCAAGACCACCGACGATGATAAAGCGTGCCCCCAGGTTGACTAAGGAATCGACAAGTTCTTGATTTGCCCCGGGTGTGAACAGTTGTTTGGTCATCACTCGCCTCCGCTACGGCACAGGGCTAGATATTTGGTCCACTTGAAACAAAGCGCCTATTTGGCACAATCAAAAATATACCTGTCACTAGTTGGTGACGTTACAGAATGCACACGAGCGGAAAGTCCTCGCTTAGCGCATTCAGCCTCAGCCAACTCCAACGCCTTCTCTACCCCCATGTCAGGGACTCCTGCTCGTACAACCACCGTGCCCGGAGTGGAGCTTGTGATTTGAGCGGCACAACCAGCTATTGTGGCAACCGTAAATACAAGAAAATAACTGGCCTTAATCGGGTTCATGATTGCCTCCTAATTTGCTTTGGCTAACGTATATTGAATGCCTCGCGAAAGACTCTCCTTAGTTCATCGACTTGACCGAACATGGTTTCGCTCTCGGCTTCCGCCACACTTGACAAGGTATCGTCGTATTTCACATCATGTGAGTAGCCCGGCATTGAGAATTGATCGGCGGTGAAGTCGTACCTGATGCCATTAATTCGGTTGTAGAAGTGGCGCCCGTTTGGTGGCCACCCTCCAGTTTTCAATATTTCTCCTCCAAACGTTTCCCAAATTACGATGGCTGTTGGAGCGCATTGACCATAGGACGGCGCAGCATCGGGAGAAAAACAAAAGCTGGTCTTGGCGGACCAACTGCGCTCTAGGGCGCGCCTCACTTTAGATAACAGAGCATCGTCCATAGGAATGAGACTGGCTAACTATATTATTATCTCGTGCGAGATTTTGTGGCTTACTCCCCCGCATGGCAACCTTACCCTGCGGGAAAATTCGGGACACTTCCCCTTTTTCCGGCCGACCTGACCTACGAGTGGGCATGCACAACTGCGGCAAGGGTGTCGGCTACCCACTTGTTGACGCTTTTCCCTGCATTGACGGCGGCGGCGACAATCTCGCCGTGCAGCGAGGATTCCACCCGGACGACAAATTTACCGGAAAATGGCTTGTCGGGAACGCGTCCGGATTTCGCGCAACTTTCAAGGTAGAAATCAACCGCCTCGCGGAAGGCATCTTTAAGTTCGGCCACCGTCTCGCCATGAAAGCCAACCGTGTCACGGATGCCGACGATATTGCCAAACAGAAGGTTGTCGTCGGGATCAAATTCGATTTTGGCTGTATAGCCCTTGTAACTGAGAGTGTTCATGGGGTGACTCCTGCTCTGGTTGGAAAATCCCTGGCGTTTCGCACTTGGTACCGCTTGGCGTCCTTGCCCGGATGAGGCCGGTGGAAGTCGGCCTTTTCGTTGTTGAGGATAAAAGAGACCCGTGATCCATCGCCCTCGATGAGCACTGAACCCAGTGCCATCAATAGCGCCTCAATCCTCCGCCATTCAATGGCGGCAGGGGTAGGCTGGGAAAAGATAGCGGCAAGGGTCTTGCGGTGTGTGCTGTTCATGTGAATAAATGATACTGACTTTTAGTATCACTGTCAAGGGCGGAAAATTAGAAAAGTTGGGAGGCTCTTCGGTTTTCTCGGCAGTTTTTTCGGTGCTCGGCTGCGGGCTAATGGGAAATCCCCCGTTCAGCCCCGCTCATGACCCAAGCAATGATGCACCGTCTTGATACAGCGGTCCATCACCACCACCAGCCCCGCCGCCTTCGCGGTCCGGGCCGCCTCGGCGTGGACCACCCCTTCCTGCATCCAGATCATCCTGGCGCCGATGGCAATGGCCTCGGCCACGATAGGCGGTACATCTTCGGAGCGGCGGAAAATATTCACGATATCCACCGGGGTGGGGATTGAGCCAAGGTCGGGGTAGCAGTCCAGGCCGAGGATTTTTTCCTGGCCCGGATTGACCGGGATTACGGTGTAGCCCGCCTCGATCAGGTAGCGGGCCACCATGTTACTGGGCCGGGATTCCTTGGGGGAGAGGCCGACCACTGCGATGGTTTTGGCCGTGGTCAGCAGTTTGTTTATGGCCGGGAGGTCGTCGAGGAGCATACGGGTGTCTCTTGCTATGGGTTCGTGGTTCTGCAAATCTGCATGATAAAGCAGGGAAAACGTATTATATTGGATTTTCACGCGCGGCAAAGCGAAAACACAACGAATGAGGCAGACCATGTGCCAGATGAGCATAGTTCTGGAGCAGGACGGCAAGGAAGAGGTGATTTTGGAAAACGCCTCGCTGCTTGAGGTTGTCGATGATGGGGTGAGGGTTTCCGCCCTTTTTGAAGAGCCGAGGCTCATCCTCCAAGCGTCGGTTCGCGCCATTGATTTTCTCCATGGCAAGGTAACCGTGACAAAAACAAAAGGAACAGCCTGAAATGGACCAGAAAACAACGATGGAAAAGCTGCGGATTCTTCTGCCCCACTGGATTGAGCATAACCACAACCACGAGGCCGAGTTCAAAAAATGGGTGGATTTGGTGCGCAGCGAGGGGCAGGCAGGGCTGGCGGATCTGTTGGATAAGGCCGTGGCCAGCATGGCTGAGACCGATACCATTTTGAAAAAGGCGTTGGCGGAGATCGGCGGCCCGGGCGAAGACCATCATCACGGGCATCATCACCATCATCATTACGATTGAGCCAAAATTCCCTCCCCCTTGGGGGGGGAGGGCTAGGAAGAGGGGGAAATAGCCAGGTAGGCCGGTTGCAACTTCACCCACCCCCCCGGCCCCCTCCCGTCGAGGGAGGGGGAGAATCATGATCGGTTGTCATTTCTCGACGGAGCGCAATCCCGCAATGGCGTGGTGCTCCAGCGACTCCAGGGTGGCCACCACCGTGACCAGCCAGAACTCTTCCGGGCTTGCCTCGATCTGCTTGCGCAGGCTTTCCCCCAGCCAGTGGGAATCCTCGGGCAGGCTGTAGAACTGGCTGTCGATGCCGAAAAAGCCGTCGAGCAGATGGGCCATGGTGTGGAAGATCTTGCTTTGAAACCCCTGCGGCATGGCGGGCAGGTCGTTGAACTCCTTGGTGCCAGCGGCTCGCAGTTCCCCAATCAATTGTGTCAGCACCCGGTGGTTGTCGGCCAGACCCTGTTCAAGACAGGGCCAGAAGCGCGGGTCCGTGCCGGAACAACACTGCTCCGTCACAACCCGCACTGCATCGTAGTGCACCAGGGTGGTGCGGTCGAGAAAGCGCAGGACATGGGCCGCGCCTTTTTCAAGGTCCGGCTCCATGGTCAGGATCTTGTGGGTTACTTCCAGTTTCATTTTCCCCCCTTTTGCAGCCTCGGCAAGGATGATGGACTCGTAACAACCCGGATTTTTTCAAACCGGTGCTTCGACAGGCTCAGCACGAACGGAATGTCGATATGTTGCGATACTGTCCGCTCGCCCTGATTCCTTCGGCAAGCCAGGAGAGCCCTGTTCAGGGCAGTTTGTCACGAGGCCCTCAAAATCGGCAGCCGGGTGATCTCCATGAAGCTGCTCACATGGTATTCCGCGGGCAGGGCCTGGTTTTTGAAGGCGATGAGCCGCATGCCCAGGGCGGCGGTGTGCTCCCGGTCCACCATGGA
>Ga0172380_10000926_pt1 | contig 52686 bp, 43 predicted proteins | sample Leawe162metaG_FD_119747 | JGI IMG/M metagenome (GOLD analysis project Ga0172380, IMG submission 119747) | Leachate microbial communities from a municipal landfill in Southern Ontario, Canada - Leachate well 162 metaG | ecosystem: Engineered > Solid waste > Landfill > Unclassified | place... | reverse complement strand
GGAACCTCTACTACATTTACACCAGGTTCTATTGTCTTTGCTGATGCAAGTGGAAACTATACACAAGATAATGCAAGCTTCTTCTGGGACAATTCGAACAACAGATTAGGAGTTGGGACGGCGAGTCCGGGGGCGCATTTGGATATTCGAAGAAGTGGAACGGGTGAAATTGCTTACTTCCTCGATTCTAGTCTTAATGGTGTTATCTACGGAACCGAAGCTTCTCTCGGGTACTTAACTTCAGCAAGTAGTGGCACTGCGCTCGGCTTTGGTATCAATGGTGGAACTGATGCTATTAGAATAGCAACTACTGGTAATGTGGGGATTGGTACAGTGGGTGCAACTGCACGATTACACTTACCCGCAGGTACAGCAACTGCTTCAACTGCACCACTTAAATTTACTTCTGGAACAAATCTCACCACAGCAGAAGCGGGGGCGGTGGAATACGATGGAACTCAACTTTATTTCTCTCCATCAAATAGTGATCGTAATATTCTCTTGCAAAATGCAACTGCTACAGCGTTTACGACGGGCTCAGTTTTGTTTGCAACGACCAGTGGATATGTCGCTGAAGACAATAGCAGTCTCTTCTGGGACGCATCCTCGAATTATCTAGGAATAGGTACTGCAACTCCTGCGTCGCCTCTCGACATCTATACAAATCAAAATATACAGCTATATCTGCGTTCGACAGGTTCTGTTTCGTATAATCAAATTCAAACAACTGATACTGGGTATAATTCAACTGCTGACGGGTTTACCTTTGGTGTGAATGGAGCTGATGCGTATTTTTATAATCGTGAGAATGCACGAATATATTTCGGAACTAATGATACAGCTCGAATGAATCTTAATGCAAATGGAAATTTTCGTATCGGTGATTCTGGTACGGCATCCGCACTTCTCCATATAAAAGCCGGCGATGGAAGTGCGAATTTTGCACCACTTAAACTTACGACGGGAACAAATATGGCAACGCCAGAAGCTGGGGCATTTGAATTTAGTAGTTCGACATTGTATTTCACCCCAGCTTCAATAAGAAATCAAATAGCACTCATTGCTGGTGAGACACAAACAGCATCGGGGTCACTCATGTTTGCTGATGCAAGTGGAAACCTAACTTCAGATACTACTAGTCTTTTCTTTGACAACACCAACAATCGTCTCGGTCTTGGCACAACATCGCCGACAGCGAATTTCCAAGTTACACAACCAACAGCAGGAACAGGTACTGTGACGATTACTGGCGGTGCGCCGACGACCGTTACTGGTTCGGGTACGCAATTTACAAATACATTCAAAGTGGGTGATACGATTACTGTAACAACTACTTCAGGATCTGAAACAAAAACCATATCTGTAATTACTTCAGATACTGATATTACTGTCTCGGTTGCGTTTTCAGGTACTGCATCGGGATCTTCATATACACTTGCCGGTGGTGATAGGTTAATCGTAAAAGGAAATGGAAATATTGGTATTCGAGAATCAAACCCAACAGCATACCTCCAGATTACAGGACAGACACTCTATGATTATCTCTTGAGAGTAAAAAACACAACAGGTGATACGATGCTTGAAATCCGTTCTGATATAAATACCTCTGAGGGGGTATTGTCAAAATGGGGCTACATGACGACGAATGCAGGAGTATTTGATATTGCAGGGGCAGGTACTCGTCTTAGAAATTATGGTTTGTTGATTAATACGGCTGGTATGATTCAATCTGACTCTAATACTGGTGGAGGTATTCTTATGGCAAACTTTATGACTGATTCAGCTAAATACTATAGTAATACAGGAGCTGTTCCTTCTGCGGTTTTTGAAATATATTCTACAACACAAGGATTTCTCCCTCCACGATTGAGTACAGGACAACGTGATGCAATAGCGTCTCCTGCGACAGGTCTCTTCCTTTATAACGCAAGTACAAATGTACCAAACTTTTATGATGGTTCAGGATGGCTTGCTTTTTCGAAACAGACTTTAACACTTTCAGATGCGAGTGGTTCTATTGTCTTTGTTGATGCCAGTGGGAACTTTGCTGGTGATAATACAAACTTTTTCTGGAATGATGCTTCAAATAATTTAGGTATTGGTACAAACGTTCCTTCGTACCGTCTTGATGTTCGAGCTGATGCCTCTTCAACCTACTCTGCTAATTTCTTCAACGATGGTAACAATGACAACCGTTACGGTATTGTCATCCAAGCAGGTGCCGATACACCAAGTGCAGGTAAATGGATTCAATTCAATGATGGAGATGGAGGCGATGTCGGATCTATTTGTTATACCGGTGGACAAGCAAATGTCTGTGCGCCATCTGACGAACGATTGAAAAATAATAACCCAATTACAGATACAACTATTGGTCTTACTGACTTGATGAGTATTAAAGTTAGAGACTTCTACTACAATGCAAATCCTGAAAATCTCGTGCATGGTTTCGTTGCACAAGAATTATACGAATCATATCCTGATGCGGTGTTTGCACCCACAAATCCAAATGAATACTGGAAGGTGAGTTATAGTCAACTCACTCCACTTATTGTGAAATCAATTCAAGATTTGAATATTAAGGTGGAGGGTGTCGCGTCGCTTGATCTCGAGAATCAAAATTCAGTAGCATCTCTTGTGAAAACATTCCTCGCTGATATTGATAATTCTCTTGAGGTTGTGTTCTTTGGGGAAGTCCGCACAAAGAAATTGTGTCTTTCTGGTGACGACGAAGCGGAAGAAGATGTCTGTGTGACACGAGAGGAGTTGAAAAAATTGAAAGAACTTTTAGGTGGAACTATTTCTGATGGGTCAAATGGTGGAGGTTCAGGTGGTGGAAGTGGATCCTCTGATGGATCTGGCGTGGTAGATGGCGGAGATGCTTCAGGAAATAGCGGGACAGATGGGAGCGATGCGTCAGGTATTGATGTAAGCGGTGGGGATGATTCATCTTCAGGTGACGATGTGACCGTAGACGAAGGAACAGGTGGATCACTTCCTCCGGTAACTGGTGATGGAGATGTAAATGTTCCGTCTGATCCCGTAAATTCTGATGCATCTTCTCTATCATCCAGTGAACCACAACCATAATATGAAAAACAATTTCTCAATCGTCGTTGCTTTGATGTTGATAGGCATGCCGTTGCATGTTGTGTATGCGGCGCTCTCGTGTTCACTTACTACTTCGGCGCTTTGTAGTGGTACCGTTGTTCTTCGTCTTTCGGGGAGTGATAATGCTCACGCTGAACTTCCAAGTCAAGCAACAGCCGTATATGACAGTAATGTGATTTGTTGTAGTGGCGTTACGGGACTCGGGAATTCATGTTCAGGGAATTATGGAGTGCTCGCAAAACTTTCAGGCGTGACGAACGCGCATGTTGAAGAAAATACTGAGTCAAATTATGGACAGAATGCCTGTCTCTCGAGTGTGTACGCTGGCGACATTATTACCATTGGGTATGAATCTGTTGATTGTACGGGGTACGATACAACAGTTGCGTCAATGTCTGGAACTCCAACAAATGCACAAGCGGGAGGGCCGAGTGCTTACACAAATAAAATCTGCGCGGATATTTTTTCTCAAGCAATTTCGTTTACCGTATCTGACAATACAATTGGTTTCGGTAGTTTGTCTTCTTCGGCACTTAGGTACGCAACCGGTGATGGAACGGGGAGTAGTACTCAAACTGAAGCATTTAATATGACAGTGAATACAAATGCTCCATACGGATATATTCTTACTGTGCAGGGAGATACTCTCACAAGCGGAGGAAATACTATTACTGCAATCGGTGGAACAAACACAACTCCAACAGCGGGAACGAACAGATTTGGTATTCGCGCAACAGCAACTGGGGGATCTGGTGCCGTATCATCTCCTTATTCAGCGTCTGGCTTTGCGTATGCTGGAACAACGACAACCGCTTCAACACTTGCAAGTGCAAGCACTGGAGATGATGTAACGACAACATACTCTGTCCGTTCAGTGGCGACGATTGAACAGGTGTTGCCTGCTGGGTCATACACAACCACACTTACTTTTGTCGCCACGCCAACATTTTAAAATATGACTATTCATTCTGTACAAACAAATAAAATAGTTACGCAACTTATATTTACCGTGTTTGTTTTTGTGTATACTTTTGGATTTTCATTCGTATCTTTTGTGCAAGCAGCATCGCTTACTAATCTTTCTGATGCTCTAAATACTCAATCGGCAAGCACAAGTGCAAATCATACACTTGTATTTACGACTCCGACAGGTGTTGCTTCTGGTGGAACTATTATCCTTACGTTTTCATCATCTGCTACCGCACCGACAATTCACTCCTCACTAACATATACAGATATTGATGTGCTTGATGATGGAGTTGATTTGACGCTTGCAAGCACTCCATCTGGTGCAACAGCGGGTGTAGTACGAACATCTGCAACCGTGATTACATTTACGAACGGATCATCTCCAATCACTGCTGGAAGCGTTGTTACTTTTAAGATCGGAACAAATGCAACCAACCAATCAACTGGTGTGTTTGGTATTACGAGTGGAACTGCTGGTACACTATATGTTTCGATAACTGGAAGTTTTGGAGATACCGGAGTTATGTCTGTTCCTATACTATCAAATAGTGCAGTCGCCGTATCTGCCACGGTTGACGAGACGCTCTCATTTTCTGTTTCTGATGCTACAATATTTTTCGGAAATCTATCGTCTTCATTTGCGTGTTTTGCACAAGGCTCTGATCCCGGAGACACAACCTGTCCAACCACAAGCGAAGCTGAAGCATTTTCGATGGCAGCACATACAAACAGCCCAACAGGGTATACACTCACCGTACAAGGTGCAACTCTCACTTCAGGATTAAATACTATTACTGCTCTTCCTGCGAACACAAACTCTTCAGCAGGTTCGGAACAATTCGGTATGCGCCTTACACAATCTGGTGGATCAGGTGCAGTTACTGCACCGTACGCTGCGTCGGGGTATGCATATACAGCTACGTCCTCAACGTCAGCCCAAGTAGCAAGTGCAACTGTGGCCACAACAACAGACACATATTCAGTTAGGTATATTACCAATATAAGCTCGTCGACTGAGGCAGGAAGTTATTCAACCACACAGACTTTTGTGGCAACCGCAAATTTTTAATATTATATGTATATAAATATGAAAAAAATAATATATTTCTTAGTAGTCATAATGTTCTTTGGTGTTTCAAGTAGCACAGTATATGCGCTAACTGTTTCTCCTGCACGGATTGAGTTGAGTGGAAAGCCCGGTGACACTATTCACAAAGACATTACTCTTTTGAATGAGAACAAAACAACATCACAAACATTTTTTATTTCCTTTGCTAATTTTGAGGCACAGGGTGAAACTGGTAGTCCTCATTTTATTGAACCTACAAATGATATTGGTACATGGATGAATGCCCCGAGTTCTATTACGGTGCCACCAGGTGGATCAAAAAACGTTTCGGTTTCTATTTCTATTCCCAAAGACGCTTCTTCTGGGGGGCACTTTGGAGCTATCTTTTTTGGAACTGCGCCAAGTGCTACTCGAGAAGGGCAGGTAGCTATTGCTGCAAAAACAGGTGTCCTCGTCCTACTTTCTGTTGTTGGTGATATTAATGAAGCGGGAGGATTACTTAGTTTTGCTACAAAAAATAAAAAGTTTTTTCATACATCATTGCCTGTTCATTTTGAGTATCGTTTTCGTAATGATGGAAATGATAGGGTAAAACCAGAAGGGAAGATTACAATTCGAAATACTGTATGGTATCCCACAAAACGTATTGATGCGAATCAATCTCTCGGTAATGTGTTGCCCGGGAGTACCAGATTGTTTGAAGTACAATGGCTCGAGTATTCTCATGATGATTCTGAGCCATTCTTTGGAGGGCGTACGGCTTCTTTCTTTCGAACGGTCCAGTATCAATGGAAGAATTTTGCACTTGGTCCGTATTTTGCGAAACTTTCCCTCGTGTATGGAAATCAACAACAGACCGATATTGAACATCTCGTATTTTTTGTATTTCCATGGCACCTTATGCTTGTAGTCGTATGTATTGGCGCAGTACTATTCTTAGGAGGTCGTCAATTACTCAAGAAATATAATACATATATTATTAAAAGGTCACGGGCACCTCTTTCGTAATGAATATTTTTTCGAGAAAACAACCATTATATGTGTCAGTTTGTATTGTTGCGATTGCGATTATTGTTTTACCTGGACTCGTCGTTTCTTTAACTGTTGATTCCGCCGTAACTATTTCTGCTACTGTTGTTTCCACGAGTAGTGGAGGTGGTGGAGGTGGTGGAGGTGGAGGAGGTGGCGGTGGAGGAGGCGGTGCCGGCGGAGGTGGAACAGGTGAAGGAACGGTGAATTTCTCCGGACTCGGATATCCGTCTTCCAAAATAACTATTTTGAAAAATGGCTCTATTGCTGCTACGACCGTGTCTGATCCCGGCGCGCGCTTTTCAGTTAGTGTGACCGGTCTTACCTCGGGTACATATAATTTCTCTGTATATGGAGAAGATGCGAATCGAGTTAAATCACTCACATTTTCATTCCCAATTTTTGTCACATCTGGTACGACGGTGAATATCGGAGGAATCTTTTTGTCTCCGACTATCTCAATTGATAAATCGGAAGTAAAACGCGGGGATACACTCCAGGTATTTGGACAAACAACACCTAACAGTAACGTGGATGTTGTATTCCACTCAGAAGAAGAAATCAGTCGCAAGGTTAAAACAGATAATACTGGAATATATAAATACGACATGGATACGTCACCTCTTGAATACGGTGGACACACAGTGAAATCAAAAACATTTCTTGAAGATCAAATCAGTGCCATCAGCCCAACGCTGTCATTCTTGGTCAGTTTGCTTTCCAAAAAGCTCGATGTTGGTGAATGTGGGAAATTGCGAGGTGACTTGAACTGTGATGATCGAGTGAATCTTGTAGACTTCTCAATCATGGCGTATTGGTACAAGCGACCGGCTCCACCAGCACGTGTTGACCTTAATAAAGATACAAAAATTACATTGGTTGACTTTAGTATTATGGCCTTTAATTGGACAGGATAATTATTATGATTAATATGAAATATATATATCGTGGATGTTTGTGTGCCGTGCTTCTTTTTTGTGCTTCTTCTGTGTATGCAGGTAGTCTCTCGTTTGTTCCTTCGAGCACAAGCGTTGCGATTGGAGAACAGTTTTATGTTGATGTTTTTCTTTCCCCTGAAAATGTTTCTTATAATGGAATTGAGGGTTCAATCTCATATTCAAAAGAGACGCTCACATTTATTCAGGCCGAGGAGGGGAGATCTATCGTGAACGCATGGATCGAAAAACCTCATGTCTCAACCGAAGGTGTAGTCTCTTTTGCGGGGATTATTCCAAATGGTTTTATGGGGGTGATTGATCCATTTAGTAATGGGAAGTCTTCACCAGGACGGGTGATGCGACTTGTGTTTGAGGGTCGTTCTCATGGAGCGAGTGAACTTTCGTTTATTTCTACAACAGCAACCGAGAATAATGGTGTTGGTACACTCCATACTCTTTCTACCTCTCCACAGAAAATTATTGTTAAAAATATCCAAGGGGAAACAAAATATGTTCCAGAAGGAGTTGAGAGTATTCCTGAGATTGAAGCATACGTGACAACAGATAAGGATGTGTATAAGGGCAAATTTGTTCTTATCTATAATGCTTCTGATGGTGGATCAGGAATTAGAGAAGTTCTCGTAAAAGAAGGTGATCGTGAGTGGAAAAAAGTTGAACAGAGTCCGTATGTGCTCGAAGATCAATCTCGGCACAAGCGTATTATTATTCAAGCGGTGAGTTTTAGTGACAAAAAAGCATTTGCCATGATTGAACCGCTTCCATCTCCTCTCTTCTCCGTGTATAATATACTCATACTATTCTTCGGACTCGTTGTAGTGTTGATTGCTATAAAATATGCTCGTCGTAAAAAATTATTTTAATCGTTTTATTTTTCTCTTCTGTTTAATTTTCGCAGGGTTATTTTCTTCGGCAGAAGTGTCCCACGCAGCATCATTGAACTTTGTTCCCTCAGTTTCGTCATATTCAGTTGGTGATGCCGTACGTATTCGTGTAGCAGTTTCAAGTGATGCGTCTATAAATGCTGTTTCTGCGAAAGTGAGTTATCCAAGTGAAATTCTTTCTCTCACATCAATTTCAAAAGCTGGCTCGATTATTAATCTCTGGGCACAGGAACCGTCGTATTCAAATAGTACAGGAACTGCAACTTTTGAAGGGGTAATTCTCAACGGTTATGCTGGTGGTGGCGGGACTGTAGTAACGCTAATCTTCAAAGCGAAAGCACCAGGTGTTGCAACGCTTAAATTCTTACAAGGAGCGGTTTTAGCAAATGATGGAAATGGAACGGAATTAAGTTCAACTAAAGGCATAAGTACTGTCACTGTGCTTCAGTCAACACAACGTGTACCAGCAAAAGCAGAACCGACGGAATCAAAACCATCTGCTAATAATGTTATTAAAATCGAAGAATTGAAAAAGAGCGGGGAACAGAATGCACCAAAGCGTTTTCTTATTACTCCACCACGTGCAGTAAAAGACCGTGCGTACATTGTGGCGATTGATTCTCTCGATGTTATTTCATGGATTGATGACGGTAGTCATATCTATGAGGCACCAGATTTGGCGCGAGGTATTCATACTATTAAAGTGACGGCGCGCGACCTTCTTGATGTCTCAATGAGTGGGTTTGCTGAATTTTCAACAACCGCTATTTCGACACCAGTTATTACTGATTATCCTACAACTGTGTATGTGAATGATTTTCTTATCATAAAAGGAACAGCGGATCCTCTCATGGATGTTGATGTGACTGTGACAAATGTTGAGACAACTGAATATTTCGTCGGACATATCCAATCAAACAATTCTGGTAAGTGGAGTTTCGTATCTGATGACAAGATGAAACTTGGAACGTATGCAGTAAATGCGAAAGCTATCACAAAAGATGGTATTGAAAGCAATCCAGGTAAGCCAATCCGTATTGAGGTTAAGAGAAATGCATGGGGAAATTTCTTTTCTAAATTAAATAATTATTTAACTATTGTTACTCCAGTTCTTGCGCTGTTACTCGTTCTTATCGCACTTATTATTTATGGAGTATATTATTTGCGAAAGATGCATGCGTATCTCAAGAAAAAACTTGTCACCACAGAATCAGTGATAACCCAGAGTTTTGAAACACTCGAAGAGGATATGGATATGCAGATAAATATCTTCCGTAAAATAAAGGCACACAAGCCACTTTCTGAAACTGAGCGAACATTCCTTGTGAAATTTAAGAAAGATATTGAATCCGCTGAAAAGGTTATCTTGAAGGAAATTAAAGATATCGAAAAAGAATAAAAAGCCCTTTTGCCATAAGCTCCAAAAGGGCTTTTTGGTGCTTTATTTTATTCTGTTTTCTTGCTATACTTGAGGCATGATATGAGAGCAATTCATGCTTTCTGTCTCTAATACTATGGCAAAAGACGATACAAAAAAGACAAAAAAAGAAGGTGGTTCATATGGCGCAGAAGCCATTTCTGTTCTTGAGGGACTCGAGCCAGTTCGTCGTCGTCCTGGTATGTATATTGGTTCAACTGGTATTGATGGACTCCATCATTTGGTGTGGGAAATTTTCGATAACTCTCGCGATGAGGCGATGGGGGGACACTGTAATCACATCGAAGTTGTTCTACTTCCAGGCAATTCTGTGCGAGTTGCTGATAACGGTCGTGGTATTCCAGTAGCTATTCATCCTAAAACAAAAGTTTCAGCGCTCGAAACTGTTATGACGACACTCCATGCCGGAGGTAAATTCGGTGGTGATGAGAGCGGATACAAAGTCTCTGGAGGTCTTCACGGTGTGGGTGCGTCTGTGGTGAATGCGCTCTCTATTTATACAAAAGCAGAAGTTCATCGTGAAGGAGGAAAGCATGTGCAAGAGTATTCTCAAGGTAAAAGAAAAGCTGCGGTGAAAAAAGTAGGTTCTTCAAAAATGAACGGAACGATTATTTCTTTTGAGCCAGATGAAGAGATTTTTAAACAAATAAGATTTGATTGGAATACAATTGTGAATCATTTGCGTCAGCAAGCGTATCTCGTGAAAGGTTTGCGTATTGATATCATTGATGCACGCGAATGGGATCCTCTCACAGGTGGGAAAGGAAAGGGTAATTTTGAAGATGCTTTTTGGTTTAGCGAGCTCGGACTTGAAGTTCCCTCAACAACATTCTATTTTGAGGGAGGTCTTGTTTCCCTTGTAAAGTTTTACAACAAATCACAGAAAGCCATACACCCAACTGTATTTTATACTGATAAAGAAGTAGACGATGTTGGCGTCGAAGTGGCACTTCAGTATGTGGATGATTTTTCTCCGAAAATTGTTCCGTTTGCTAACAATATTTATAACCCTGAAGGTGGTACTCATATTACAGGATTTAAAACTGCCCTTACTCGTATTTTAAATACATACGGCAAGAAAAATAATCTCATCAAAGAAGCTGATGGTGGATTTACAGGCGATGATGTCCTCGAAGGTCTCGTTGCGGTAGTGTCTGTAAAACTTCGTGAAATTCAATTCGAAGGTCAAACAAAAGCGAAGCTCGGTTCTACTGAGGCCCAAGGTGCTGTGGCGACTGCGTTTGGTGAAGCTTTTACAATGTTCCTCGAAGAAAATCCGGATGAAGCGAAATCAATGATTAATAAATCCTTGCTCGCGCTTCGCGCTCGCAAGGCCGCAAAAGCTGCAAAAGATTCTGTGCTCCGAAAGGGCGCGCTTGAGGGGATGACACTTCCTGGTAAACTCGCTGACTGTCAGGTTAAAGAGGCGTCACTTTCTGAGCTTTTCATCGTAGAGGGAGACTCGGCTGGTGGTACTGCAAAGATGGGGCGCGACCGAAAAACACAAGCGATCTTGCCACTTCGCGGTAAAATCTTGAACGTTGAGCGTGCTCGTCTTGATCGTATGCTTGGCTCAGAACAAATCAAAAATCTTGTTATTGCAATGGGAACATCGATTGGAGATACCTTTGATCTCGAAAAAATGCGCTATCACAAAATTATTATCGCAACCGATGCGGACGTTGACGGTGCACACATCCGTACACTTATTCTCACGCTCATGTACCGCTATTTCCGCGCAGTACTTGATGCGGGCTTTGTGTATATTGCACAACCACCACTTTTCAAAATAAAGAAAGGTAAGGAAATTATGTATGCGTACTCTGATGAGGAACGTGATAAATTGCTCGGCAAAGATGCTGTAAATCTCGCAGAATTACTTGCTGAAAGTGAGAATGCACCAGAGGGAGCAGAGCCAGAAGAAGAGGACGAAGAAGATGTAAAAGCAAAGCGTGCGAGCAAGATTCATGTTCAACGCTACAAAGGTCTTGGAGAAATGAACGCCGAGGAACTTTGGGAAACAACCATGGATCCAGCTCGTCGTATTCTCAAACAAGTTTCTGTGACTGATGCGCAGGAAGCTGACAAGGTGTTTGATATGCTCATGGGCTCTGAGGTTCCTCCACGTAAGGCCTTCATTCAATCTCATGCCAAAATGGCACGGTTGGATATATAAATAATTTACCACCAAACAAAACAACCCCATAAGGGTTGTTTTGTTTGGTGTATGTACCAACCTATTTACTTTTATTTGAAAACATTTAGAATAAGAAAAAACTAAAATAAATCAATACGATGAAGAAAATAGCTACAGCAGTTTATTGTGTGTCAGGTGGCACACATGTCGTGATGGCATATCAACAAGAGACTGTCATTGGCCTTAAGGGGTACGGTGGTGAACCTAAAGCAGGTGAATCATTAAAGGAATGCGCGAGAAGAGAATTAGATGAAGAATCTGGGGGTGTGCCTGAAAATCATGTAAATCACATGGAATCAGGTGGAATTACTATCGATCATCTTGATGACTTAGAACTTGTTGCGGTTATTGATTTCTATAATGGGACAGAAGAAGACGTTTCATTTGGGGGTCCATCATCTCAGGTTTTCTTTTATCGATGTGTAAAGTTTAAGGGAATGGCTATTTCAACTAAGGAAATGATTCATCCTCGGCTGTATCCTATTGGTAATTTGCCCTTTGATCAAATGATTATCGGAGATGAGTTGATTATTCCAGATGTTCTCGCAGGAAGACCTATTAGAGGATATCTCCGAAGAACGTCTGATTTCAAAAAGATTATTGATCATAAAATTAATCCGTGCGAATCCGAAGAGCTCCTTTTACTTGAGAAACAATACATGTCTTCACAGGTACAATAAAAAAATCCGCTATGCATTATATATGTACGGCGGATTTTTTTTGTAATTAAATTTTCTTTGTTTGGATTTCTTCTTCGATTTTAGAAATGAAATCAACAGCTCCGAGTTCAATTTTTGCATCGTCTCGCGTTTCTATAGTAAGCACTCCGGATTCTTTTTCTTTGTCACCAATCACAATCACATACGGTACCTTATCAGTTTTCGCTTTACGAATACGTTTGCCAAGGGAATCATCGCCGTCTAAAAGTGTGACACGAATATCCTTAGCTTTTAAAGTTTTGAAAATTTCATCTGCGTACGGTGTATGAGTTTCTCTCACTGGTACGATGGCTACTTGTGTTGGAGAAAGCCAGAGAGGGAAGTTGCCTGCTAAATGTTCGATAAGAGTCGACATGAAGCGTTCAATTGAACCCATCACGGCACAGTGAATCATCACCACTTGCTCCTTTTCACCTTTTTCGTTTGTGCAGGTAAGCCCAAAGTTTTTTGGTTGATTAAAGTCGAGTTGGATTGTTGCAACCTGAAGAACTCGTCCAATAGAATCGTGCGCGATAAAATCAATTTTAGGTCCATAGAACGCTGCTTCACCAAGACCATCAATCCATTGAACGTCCTTGTGTTCCATTAGTTTTTTGAGAGCATTCTCTGATTTTTCCCATACTTCTTTACCTCCAAGGTATTTCTCTGGTGTTTCTGGGTCGTGGCGAGAAAAACGGACTTCTAAATCAAAGCCAAATGTTTTGTAGAATGTTTCGATAATATCCCAGACAGCAAGTGCTTCTGTTTCGATTTGATTTTCGCGACAGAACACGTGTGCATCATCTTGAGTAATTGAGAGCACTCGTGAGAGGCCAGAAAGTTCACCTGATTGCTCATCTCGATAGACCATTGTTGTCTCGCAGTAGCGTTTTGGCATGTCACGATAACTTTTTGGTTCGGCATCAAAAATCTGTGTGTGATGCGGGCAATTCATTGGCTTCATCGCATAGAGGTGATCTTCGCGTGTGTGAATTTTGAATAGATCATCAGCATATTTTGCCCAGTGGCCTGATGTCTCGTAGAGTTCTTTTTTTGTAATATGAGGGATCGTTACTTTTTCATATCCATGTACTTTGCGTAGCTCCCATACATACTCGTTGAGTAATTCACGAATTACGGTACCTTTTGGAGTCCACAAAGGGAGTCCTCCCCCGATAAGTTCAGAGAAAACAAAGAGACCCATTTCTTTACCAATCTTACGATGGTCACGCTTCTTTGCTTCTTCTTGTTGGAGTATGTATGCATCAAGTTCTTCTTTAGTATCAAAAGCAAGTCCATAAATGCGGGTGAGCATTTTATTCTTCTCATCTCCTCGCCAGTATGCGCCGGCAACTCGGTCAAGCTTAAATGAAAGAGGGTTTATTTCTTCACTCGGATTTAGAGAGTGCCCTCCACGACAGAGGTCAGTAAACCCTCCACATGTGTAGAGTGTTATCGATTCTCCGCGACTACTGATTTCTTCAATAAGTTCTTCTTTATATTCATTACCAGAAAAAATATTCTTAGCTTCATCTTTTGTTGCAACGCTATGAGTGAATGCTGTCCAGTGGGGGAGTTGCGCGCGCATGGTGTTTTCGAACACTACAAGGTCTTCATCAGTTATTTTGTCTGACCCAAAATCAATATCGTAGTAGAATCCGTTATCGACTGCTGGCCCAAGTGTTAATTTTGCTTCTGGGTATTTTTCTTTTACAGATTGAGCGAGAAGGTGTGCAAGTGTATGGCGTTTGGGGGTAAGATTTTCAGTGTTTTTCATTTTTCTATAATAGCACAAAATGACCCTTTTGTAAGGGTCAAAGTTTCAGGTGGAGATGGGTCATTGTTTGCATTTTGGCGTAAAATCGGTATACTATTCTTTATGGTAACACGAATGCGACATACACGTTCCCACACAGGGAATCGTCGAAGCCACCATGCCCTCGAAGGCAAGCGTTTTGCAGTTTGTTCAAACTGTGAAGCTCCTAAAGAAACACACCTTGTTTGTAAGAAGTGTGGTTTTTATCGTGGACGCAAGGTTCTCGATGTGGTTAAAAAAGTAGAAAAAAAGCAAGCAAAGAAAAAAGCTAAGTAGTTTTTAGTTTTTAGTCCCTAGGTTCTAGTTCATAACTAGCTCCTAGCAACTAGAACCTAGCCACTATATATTTATGGCAAACAGGCACCTTTCAAGATCAATTGTTTTACAAACACTCTTTGAGTGGGATTTTGCAGTTGAAAAAGACACAACTCCAGAGGAAATGCTCGATCGAAATATTGAAGAGTTCGGTCCAGGGTTGAATGATTCTTCTTTTATGAAAGAGATTCTTTTGGGTGTTGTAAAAAAGCAAACAATTATTGATGAAATAATTGAAAAAGCAGCTCCTGATTGGCCTATTGCAAAAATCTCTGTTGTTGATCGTAACATTCTTCGTATTGGACTGTACGAGCTTCTTTTTGGTGACCGAACACAGGTTCCACCAAAAGTCGCAATCAATGAAGCGATTGAGCTATCAAAAAGCTTTGGTGGAGAGACTTCGAGTAAGTTCGTAAACGGCGTACTCGGTGGTGTCTATAAAGAAATCGGAGAACCTGGTAAAGAAGAGAGTGGTAAAAAGAAGGTAAAGCAATTTGAAACAGACCCTGCTAAATTTCCTATTGAGAAAAAAGCAGGTGCTGTTATTTTCGCCCGACATAATGACACTATCTCATTCTTGTTTGTTCATGACGTGTTTGGTTATTGGACACTCTCAAAAGGAGGTGTTGAAGAAGGAGAAGATGTCAAAGCAGGGGCGATTCGTGAAATCAAAGAAGAGCTCGGGATTACAATTACCATCAAGGACCAACTTGGACAGAATGAATATATCGCAACCCATCCCGAAAAAGGCAAGATTCGCAAACAGGTAACTTTTTTCCTTGCCGAGGCTCCATACGGAGAGGTAACTCTCTATAATCAATCTGGAGGACTTGATGGTGTGCAATGGTTTAGTATTGATGAAGTTCCTAGTTTAAAAATGTATGACAACATGGTCCCTTTGCTTACAAAAGCAATAGAAATAATAACAAAAGCAAGTGCTTAGCTTTTAGCAATTGGCCTCTAGCATTACGTGCTAAAAGTTAGTTGCTAAGAGCTAAGAGCTCAAATACAATGATTGAATTCTCAAAATTTGAACAGACAACAGGTATTGTCTTTAGTAATAAAAAATTACTCGAACAAGCTTTTATTCACCGTTCGTATATAAATGAAAATAGTGGTTCTAAATTTTCTCATAATGAACGTTTAGAGTTTCTTGGTGATGCTGTGCTTGAGCTTGTGGTAACGTCGTATCTTTATTTAAAATATCCTGATTGTGACGAGGGGGAACTTACCGCGTATCGTTCAGCGCTTGTGAACGCTGTTATTATTGGCGAAGTAGCACAAGCTCTCGGTATGAATGAATATCTTTTACTCTCAAAAGGTGAAGCAAAAGATATTGGCAAAGCACGCAGTTATATTCTTGCGAATACATATGAAGCATACGTGGGTGCTGTGTATCTTGATCAAGGGTATGATGTTGCCGAGAAATTTATTGCAGGAACACTTTTTGATAAAATCGATACTATTGTTGCGAAAAAGTTGTGGCGCGACGCAAAAAGTCTTGTTCAAGAAAAAGCACAAGAGTACGTGAATGTTACACCTTCCTATAAGGTTCTCAGTGAAGCTGGTCCTGATCATGATAAACACTTCACTATTGGAATCTTCTTTGGAGATGAAAAAATTGCCGAAGGAAAGGGTCATAGTAAGCAGGAAGCAGAACAATCTGCTGCTCGCTCTGCATTAGAATTAAAAAATTGGCTTGATTAATCTTCTATGACTTTAAAAACCTTAGAACTAAGTGGCTTCAAATCATTTGGCAAAAAAACGTCACTGTCACTTACAACACCGATTACGTGTATTGTAGGGCCAAATGGTTCTGGAAAATCAAATATCGTCGAGGCAATTCGTTTTGTTCTCGGGGAGCAGTCAATGAAATCACTTCGTGGAAAAGGTGGAGTAGATCTTATTTTTAAAGGTTCAAAAACATTGTCATCTCAGAATCGTGCATCGGTTTCAATGACATTTGATAATAGTAAAAAGATTTTTTCATTTACAAATAGTGACCTCGGTGTTTCTTTGGATTACGATGAAATCGTTATTAGTCGAGAAGTGTTTGCTGATGGTGCAAACCGCTATTCAATCAATGGTACAGAAGTACGCCTCAAAGATATTGTCGACTTACTCGCTTCAGTTAATATCGGGAGTTCTGGTCACCATATTATTTCTCAAGGAGAGGCGGACCGAGTTCTTAATGCATCAAGTAAAGACCGTCGAGCTATGATTGAAGATGCTCTCGGACTCAAGGTGTATCAATATCGTATTCGTGAAAGTGAACGTAAGCTCGAAAAGACGTTGGAGAACATTAAAGAAGTTCAATCTCTTCGTCGTGAAGTTGCGCCTCATCTTATTTTTTTAAAAAAACAGGTTCAGTTGATAGAAAAAGCTCGAGAACTTCGAGATGAAATCAGAGAACTGTATAAGATATATTTTAGTGCTGAGGCGACATATATTAATCGTGAAAGTGGTAGGCTTACTGAAAAACGCCGAATGTATGACGAGAAAATTCTTTCACTTGATGATCGAATCTCTCGACTTCCAAAGGGAGACACTACAACAGAATTATCCGAAGACGCGACACATGCTAAATTGCTCGAAGAAGAGCTCTCACGTGTTCGTAGTGCTAAAGATGATATTAGTCGTAAGCTTGGGCGCATCGAAGGTCTCGTTGAGCGAATCGAACGCGACCTTGCACGGGTTTCAGAAAAACCAGAAAAAATAATCAAAGAAACTGAGTGGCGTGAGATGCTCCATACAATTGAATCTCACATTGATGATGCGCTTTCGTCGAATGATTTTACTCATGTTTCAAGCATACTGCGTTCCCTAAAAGATCATATTCGTGTCCTCCATGAAGAAGGGAAATCTGCCCCTGTTCGAAACATAGAACTTGAGAATGAATTCAATTCGTTGTCCGAAGAACGAAGTGCTCTTGGGGTTCAGATGAACACACTCACTGAGAAAGAAAAAGAAATTACTTCACAAATAGAAGTGTTTCGACAAAAAGACGCTTTGTTGCAAAACCATGCTCGCGAGAGTGAACGGGTGAGGTATGAATTACTCAATGAAAGAAATGAAGTATCTTCGAGTATGCACTCACTTGTGTTTGAGGAGGAAAAATTATCAATGATAAAAACAATATTTGAGACGGACCTTGCTGAGGCCGGTGTGCTCATTGGACGAGAAGTGATTGACTATGCTCGAACCGAAATGGTGGGGGAAATTCTTCGTCAAAATCAAGATGAGCTTCGTCGCAAGATTGAGCGTATTAAGATAAAACTTGAAGATAGTGGAACAGGGAATAGTTCTGAAATAATGAAAGAATATGAAGACACCGAAGAACGAGACCGATTTCTTGCTCGCGAAATTGATGATTTAAATACAAGTATTCGAACACTTCGCGATGTGATCCTCGAATTAAAAGAAACTCTTGATCGTGAATTCAAAACTGGTGTTGAGAAAATCAATCGTCAGTTTCAAGAATTTTTCGCTCTTATGTTTGGAGGAGGATCAGCCTTTCTCTCTGTTGTAATGGAGCACAAGAAACCAAAAAAATCTGACGAAATGGAAGAAGGCAATGAAATGCTTGATGAGGAAACAGACAGCACTTTGGGATTTGAACGAGGTATAGAAATCCATGTGAGCTTGCCTCAGAAAAAAGTAAAAGATTTAAATATGCTCTCAGGTGGAGAGCGTTCACTTACTTCGATTGCACTTCTCTTTGCGATGTCACAGGTTAATCCACCACCATTTCTCGTACTTGATGAGACAGACGCTGCGCTTGATGAAGCGAACTCTCGTAAATATGGGAATATGCTTGAAAATCTCTCAAAATTCTCAGAACTTATTGTGGTAACACATAATCGAGAAACGATGTCTCGAGCTCAGATTCTCTACGGTGTGACCATGGGCGCTGAGGGCGCATCGAAACTACTCTCTATTCATCTTGAAGATGCGAGCATGTACGCAAAATAAGTCTTACAAAAATCGACTAGGGATATCCCTAGTCGATTTTTGTAAGACTGTGTGGATCAGCAAAGGAGTATCCCTTTTCTTCGATAGCAGTAAGGAGAGCGTCGAGATGTGTCGCTGACCACGGATACTCATGAATAAGGATAATTGACCCCGCGTGTATTTCATCCATAGCGTGTCTAATAAACACATCACGTTCTCTAGATTTTTTTTGCCAATCTTTTACTGATGCTGACCAGTCAATATACAGCATGCCTTTTTCTTTTATGTGTGTCCGTAAATCTAAGGTAATCATTCCATACGGAGCGCGAAAGAATTTCGGGAGTTCACCGGTCTCTTGCTCGATAAGGTTTGTAGTGGTATCTATTTCTGCGAGTGCGGTTTCTTTATTTTTCTCTTTTCGTAAATCACGATGACTCCATGTGTGATTACCTACTGCAAATCCGTTTTTGTGTAATTCTTTGATAACCAAAGGGTGTGTCGCATGGTGAATACCATTGATAAAGAAAATAGCTCCCGCATTGTGCGCTTTAAGTGTTTCCATTATCGAAAGAGTCCGTGCGGTTGGACCGTCGTCAATGGTCAAGAGAATCACTTTTTTGTTTCCCTGTGGGGAAACGGGAACGATTACCGCATCTTTTACTATTTTATATAACTCTTGGGTGTGTGCTCGAGGTGAGGTTTGCGTGATGTCCTCGGTTTGTACGGTAGGTTTCAGTGTCCCAGCTCGCAAAGTAAAAATACAAAAGAAAATTATGGCGATTAAAAATATTCCGATGATAATTAATTTCTTTTTGCGTGTCACGATTTATACCAATCGATAATCGATTGTTTTTTTATTTCTATCAGCGTTTTCGACTTTAAACCTAACTTTGTCTCCTAGTGTATATTTCTTTTTTGTTTTCGATCCCTTTATAGACATATATTTTTTGTCGAATGTATAGTAGTCATCAATAAGATCGCGCATACGGACCATACCTTCACATTTTGTTGTTTTTTCTTCGATATAGAGACCCCATTCAGTGACACCAGTGATAACACCTTCATATACCTCTCCAATTCGTGTCGACATGTATTCGACTTGTTTGTATTTAATAGAAGCACGTTCAGCTTCAGCTGCTTCTTTTTCGCGGAGTGATGCTTCTTGGCTCATCGTTTCGTATTCTTGCCAGCGTTCCTTTGGGATTGTTTTACCAGCAATAAAGTCAGCAAGTAAACGATGAACAATTACATCGGGGTATCTACGGATAGGTGAGGTGAAGTGTGTATAGAATTTAAACCCGAGACCATAGTGCCCGATATTTTTTGTAGAATAAATTGCTTTTGTCATAGTACGAATGATTGCTGTGTGTACAGTATCACGAAGGGGATTGTGTTCAAGTTTGCCAACGAGTGCGTTGATTTCTTCTGAGGGTATAATTCCATCTTTTAATTTCATATGGTATCCGAGTTTTCGGAGGAACATTACCAAGTCCTGCATTTTTTCTTTGTTCGGTAAATCGTGAATACGGTAGACAAATACTCCACCTTTTTTGCCTTTTTGAGACATGTATTCAGCGACACGGCGATTTGCAAGAAGCATAAACTCTTCGATGAGCTTATGAGTATCCCCACGAACTTTTGTGTATACCGAGGTTGGTACACCATTTGAATCTAGCTTGAATTTCACCTCTTCTTGTTCAAGTGAAATTGCCCCGTCGTTAAACCTCTTCTTTAAAAGTTTTTTCGCAATTGCATTAAGCGTTGAAAGCTCAGCATAAAATTCACCCTTTTTTTCATCGAGTACTGCCTGCGCATTTTCGTAGGTGAATCTTTTGTCTGAATGGATGACGGTTCGTCCAAACCACTCACTATGAACCACTCCACTGCTATCCATTTCAAAAATTGATGAAAAGGTTAATCGGTCGACGTTAGGGTTTAAACTACAAAGGCCATTAGAGAGCTCCTCGGGGAGCATTGGTATCGTTCTGTCTACGAGATAGACAGACGTCCCGCGTCTACGCGCTTCTTGACCGAGTGCTGTTGTTTCGCGGACATAGTGAGAAACATCAGCAATATGGATACCGATTTCATAATTTCCGTTCGGGAGTTTTTTAAATGAGAGTGCATCGTCGAAATCTTTTGCATCTTCTGGGTCAATGGTAAAGGTTGTTGTCTCTCGAATATCTCGGCGATTTTCAATGTCATCTTTTGTAATTCCACGCTCTGCTATTTTGCGAGCTTCTTCTGCTACAGAGGGAGGGAAGAGAGCGTCGAACCCTTTTTCAAGAGCAATCGCTTCCATTTCCGCATTGTGCTCCATTGGCGAACCGAGAATTTTTGTAACTTCACCGACAGGAGCTTTCTTTGGGTCATCCCACTGTGTGATTTCAACAAACACCTTCTGTCCTACCTTGGCACCAGCGAGTTTTTCTTCGGGGATGATAATATCTGTGTACATCTTGAGGTCGCTCGGAATAAGAAAGTACATATTATTTTCTTTTTCAATAACACCAGAGAATCCTTTGTTTGAACGACGAAGAATTGTTTCCACGCGTCCTGTTTGACCTCCGTCTTTCTTTTTTGCATGCAAAAGCACTCGGACAGTGTCGCCGTTACAGGCAGTATGGAGGAAGCTATGCTCGATTTCTATCATTTCATTCGTGTGGGGGATACGGACTGTTCCTGCTCCTTTGTGTGAAATATGTATGGTGCCTTCCATGTATCTATTTGTAGGGGTTTTTTCAATAGGTCCTTTTTTCATAAAGGCATTATAGCACAGGATTCTCTCATACTTGATTATGATATGGACTTGTGGTAGGATAGCCCTATGTTAATGATTCGACTACAACGAACAGGACGCAAGAATAATCCGGCTTTCCGGGTTGTTTTGACTGATTCAAAGAATGCCGCAAAGAGCGGTAAGTTTAATGAAATCCTCGGTTCATATAATGTGAAAGGAGGTGAAGCTATCTTTAAGGGTGACCGTATTAAATATTGGATAAGTGTTGGGGCGCAAGTTTCAGCAACTGTACATAATTTCCTCGTTGCGCAAAAGATTATCGAAGGAAAAAAGAAAAATGTACTCTCTAAAAAGAGTCCAACAAAAACTCGCAAAGAACTCAAGCAAGCATAAAAAAGAAAACCCCATGTCGGGGTTTTCTTTTTTATGCTTGTCTACAAAAAGTCCGTTTGGTATACTTTATACGAAGCAGGTTGTAGTCGATACACTGCGTGATTTTAAGAATAAAACGATAACGATTATGATGGCAGACGATAAAGCATTTCTTGAATATATTGTTAAGTCATTGGTTGATTTCCCGAATGATGTGAAAATCGACCGAACAGTTGATGAAATGGGTGTTCTTATTACTATGAGTGTTAATCCAGCAGATATGGGTAAAATTATCGGCAGGCAAGGTAACACTGCAAAAGCAATCCGTACACTCCTTCGTGTGATTGGTATGAAGAACAACGCTCGTGTTAACTTGAAGATTAATGAACCAGAAGGTGGTTCATATCAGGCGCCAGTTAGTGGAAGTGAAGCTTCGAAGTCAGTGGATGCTGCACTCGAAGACCTTAAGGGAATCTAAAATTAATTATCTAACATCATCTACTTCGTTACGGATTCCGGTTGCTCGGTCAATGTAGGTCAACTACATCTCTCTCGCAGTCCTCATCCGTGCCTCGTATTTGGTGTCATATATTTAATTTTTTGAATTTGAAATAGTAAATAAAGTAAAAACTCGGATAGCATCCGAGTTTTTACTTGCATTTTTTCTTACTACTTACTACTATCTACTTGTTACTAACTATATCTATGAATTTCCACATAATTACATTATTTCCTGAAATGTTCGACTCGTATCTTGGTGAGTCTATTTTAGGGCGGGCGATAAAGGAGAAGAAAATTTCTGTCTCGTTTGTAAATCCTCGAAAATTTGTCACAGGTAAATATAAGAAAGTATGGCCTGATGGCAATGTCTCACTTCAGGTTGATGACAGACCTTATGCTGGTGGTCCTGGTATGGTCATGCGCGCCGAACCTATCATCAAAGCCATTGAATCAATCAATAAGAAAATTTCCAAAAAGAAAAATACAAAAGTCCTTATTGTTAATTTTATTCCAAGCGCTGAGAAATTCACAACAGCTCTTGCAAAAAACTTTTCAAAAAAATATACCGATATTATCTTTATCTGTGGACGCTACGAGGGGATTGATGCCCGTGTGGACACCATCCTTAAAACAAAACAGATTTCAATTGGGGACTATGTGCTTACAGGAGGGGAATTACCAGCAATGATTCTTATTGATTCAATTTCTCGTCAAATAAATGGCGTGCTTGGAAACTTTGATTCTCGCGAAGAGGAACGTGTCTCCTCGAGTAAGGTATACACACGCCCAGAAATTTTTGAACACAAAGGTAAGAAATATAAGGTTCCAAAAGTATTGCTTTCAGGTAGTCATAAGGACATAGCAGAGTGGAAACAATCTCAAAAATAAGCTGATTTGACAGAACACAAAATAAATTATAGTGTAATCTTAACTATAATTCTTTGATAAACAATAATTTAATTAAATAATAAAAATATGGGAATGGGATTAGATTACGAGCTCGGGGCGATAAGCTTTAGAAAAAGACCCGACCGGTACCAAATTGATACCGAAAAATATCCTGAAACAAACTTTAATAAGCATAATCTGGTTATTGAAGTCCATCATTCTATTGGAACTATTGAATGGAATCCTAAAAAGTTCAAAATAGTTTCTGCTCTAGAAATTTTTAAAGATGTTCTTAATCAAAATGGTTCATTGAATCGCGAACTAGTACTTGAAAGGTTTAAGAAGCATAATCCTCTTAATGCTGCAGTCCTTGAATATGTACAATGGAATGGAACCTATTTTGAAAATGACAGACGTTGGGATGAAGATCAAATTAAACTTGGCAGTGATATTGCATACGGTGGAACTATCTACTTATTGGATAATAAACCAATCATTCGAGCTTCAGGAATCCTTTATGATGGCTTTTGGAATCCGAGTTCTCGTGCTATTTTTCTTGATAACACCAAAATCCTTTCAAGAGTTTATTGTCCTATTTTAGGTTAAATTATTAATCATCATTACATAAAAAGCCGCACATAATTTAGCATGTGCGGCTTTCATCTTGTGTGAAGAATTCTTCAATCAGGCAATTTGACATTTATCTATTTAGGATGTAAAATACAGTTAAATTTTCTAAAGTCAAACCCTAAATACAAATGAATCATGAACGAATCGCAAAGTGTTTTTTCTCAATCAACCCCATTGGGGAAGTTGGCCATTCTGAAGTTTTTATGTGAACAAAAAATTTCTGCCATTATTCAATTGAATAAAAACGGGAAGGAATTTTTAAAGGCAAAGTTAGAGCACCCATTTGCTCTAGATGAATATTCTGCCGGTTTAATAATAAAAATTGAGGAGGTTAATGCAACCCAATCTTCCCTTGAAGTTATCGAAGTTTCTCTATTGAAAAAATCAGAAGAACCAGGAAAAGGATATATTCCTTTCAACAGTGCTCTTTTGCCCGCAAAAATACACTTACCATTTGTGTATATCGAGGATATTTCCAGCGTGATTTTATCTGCTCAAAAAGGGGAGCCCGCTCATATTTAAGACTGTAACCATAAGCACAAAAGGACCTTCTACTCGGAGGTCCTTTAACTTGACTTTTATCTTCCATTATGCTATAATATACCCAAGAGTGATTCTGTTTTTAGGGATTAAGATTTTGAAAGTTATCAGAGGAAGTATGATTATTTTTTCTGATAACTTTCAAAATTATTTATTTAATCTCCTAACAAAATGGAAAAATCATTAAAATTTTTTGCAATGGCACTTGTTGTTATAGGTGCTATGATGTTCATCCCTAATGCGATTAGCTTTATCTTGGACGACCAGTTTTTGTCAGTCTTTTATTTTTTCTTAAGCAAAGGATTGATGGCTATTGGTCTTGGAGTGTATCTTTTAAAGCACAAGAACATTGATCGGAATGGACGCATCATCGGCTACTCAATCATAAGTTTAGGAGTAGTGGTGGTTGTATGTTTGCCCTTTTCTGGCTTCTAAATTTAAAAATAGTATTGAATCGCCACCTTCTCAAAAGAGGTGGCTTTTCTTTGGTGACTATATCGTATTTGACAAAAAGATAGAATTAAGATAGGATTATCCCCAGTGAACACCGATTGAGTTATGGCAGTACCGATCACTATTTATAAGCGTGTAATGGCACACTTGTGTTAAAAAACAATAAAACTGCCAATTATATAGAACCCCAGCAATAAGGTTTGGTCACCTTAGTGCTTTTTTGTGTTTAAAATTAAGTATGTAGCACCATGTATTTTGGTGTCGTATATTTGATTTTGATTTTCTTATCGATATGAAAAAAACAGCAACACGAGAGAAGAAGTATTTTTCACGGTACAAAAAACCGTTGGTCGAGTTTCCTAATTTGATTGAGAATCAGCTTGTCTCATTCAATTGGTTGGTTGAAAGTGGACTTAAGGAAGTGTTTAAAGAATTTTCTCCCATTAATGATTATTCAGAGAAAAAGTTTCAACTCGACTTCGCGTCATTCTCACTTGGTGAGCCAAAGTTTGATGAAGAGTATACAAAAATAAATAAATTGACATACGAAGGTCCGCTCAAGGCGCGCGTTCGTTTGCTCAACAAGAGTATCGGTACATCAAAAGAACAAGAAATTTTTATGGCAGATGTGCCACTCATGACAAAGCACGGTACATTCATCATCAATGGTGTTGAGCGTGTTATTGTCCCACAGCTTACTCGTTCATTCGGTGTATTTTTCACAGAACAAGAACAAAAGGGTAAGCGATATTTTGGTGCAAAAATTATTCCAGCTCGTGGAGTATGGATTGAAATAGAATCAGATGCGGATGGAGCAGTCTATGTTCGTATCGACAAAAAGCGCAAATTCTCTGTTGCGTCTCTTCTTCGTGTACTCGGACTTACAACTGATGAAGCTATGACCAAGGCTTTCGGTAAGAACGAGGAAGTTATCAAGGCACTTAAAATCTGTCTCGAAAAAGACCCTGCAAAAACTCTCTCTGACTCATATATTGAAATATACAAGCGACTTCGTGATGGCGACCTCGCAACACCTGATAACGCACGTGAATTTATCACCGCGCTTCTTTCTGGTGAACGTTACGACCTTTCTCCTGTTGGTCGTTTCCGATTCAACAAGCGTTTCGACAAGAGTATGGCAGACAAAGAAATGGAACGTCGCACTATCTCTGGTGATGATGTTGTCGCAATCGTTTCTCATATTATAGAGCTAAACAATACACCTCACGCAACAGCTGATGATATCGACCACTTGGGTCAGCGTCGTGTTCGTTATGTAGGTGAAATGCTCCAGCAGAAAGTTCGTATGGGTATGGCGCAGATTAAGCGTAATATTCAAGATCGCATGTCGACTATTGATGTCGGCACAACAATGCCTATTCAAATCATCAACCAGCGACCACTCCAAGCTCGTATTAAAGAATTCTTTACTGCGAACCAGCTTTCACAATTCATGAACCAAGAAAACGTGATGGCCGAAGTCGAACACCTTCGTACGCTCTCTGCGCTTGGACCAGGAGGTCTTACTCGTGAACGTGCAGGTCTCGAAGTTCGTGACGTGCATACATCGCACTATGGTCGTGTGTGTCCTATTCACACTCCAGAAGGTCCGAACATCGGTCTCATCCTTCACCTCTCAACATACGCGAAAATTAATTCATTCGGTATTATCGAAACACCATATATCAAGGTTAAGAACGGCAAGATCACTAGTGAAGTTGTCTACTTAAACGCGCTTGAGGAAGAGCGAGTAAACATCGCGCACGCGGGTACGAACTATGATGAGAAGGGTAATATCCTCGATGAAAAAGTTGAGGCACGTCTTTCTACAAACCCAGGACTTATCGACAAAAAAGATGTTGATTATATTGATGTTGCGACAAACCAAGCATTCTCTATTGCGACTTCAATGATTCCATTCCTTGAACACGATGATGCTCACCGAACACTCATGGGAAGTAACATGCAGAAGCAGGCCCTCCCATGTATTATTCCTGAAGCGCCACTTGTAGCGACAGGTATGGAAGAGCTTGCATCACGTGACTCAGGACGTCTTATTGTTGCCGAAGTTTCAGGTACGATTTCGTATGTTGATGCAAAGAAAATCACTATTAAGGACGACAAGAACAAAGATCATACATATCCATTGGTTACATTTTCTCGTACAAACAACTTCTCGATTTTGCACCAGCGACCAAGTGTGTCTCTCGGTGATCATGTGAAGAAGGGTCAAGTTATTGCTGATACATCAACAACCGACCGTGGACAAATTGCACTCGGGCAGAACGCGCTCGTGGCCTTTATGTCATGGGGTGGAGCAAACTACGAAGACGCGATTATTCTCTCAGAACGACTCGTAAAGCAGAGTAAATTTACAAGTATCTATGTAACTGAATTCGTATGTAATGTTCGTGACACAAAACTCGGTGCTGAAGTCACAACACGCGATATTCCAAACGTTGGTGAAAATAAATTAAAGGATCTCGATGAAGACGGTATTATTGTTGTCGGCGCAGAAGTTCGCGAGAATGATATTCTCGTTGGTAAAATTACACCAAAGGGCGAAACAGAACTCACTCCAGAAGAACGCCTTCTCCGATCAATCTTTACAGAAAAAGCACGTGATGTGAAAGATACATCACTTCGTCTTGAGCACGGCAAAAAAGGTCGTGTTGTTGGTGTGAAGATTTTCTCTCGAGACCAAGGACACAATCTTGAATCAGGAATCATCAAAAAGATTATTGTTGAAATCGCTCAAATCAGAAATATCTCTGTGGGTGACAAGCTTGCTGGTCGCCACGGTAACAAGGGTGTTATCTCTGTTATTCTTCCAGAAGAAGAAATGCCATTTATGGCTGACGGTACACCAATCGATATCATTCTTACTCCACTCGGTGTGCCATCTCGTATGAACCTTGGACAGATTCTTGAAATGCACTTGGGTTATGCTGCACATGTCCTCGGATATCAGGCAATCGTACCTCCATTTTCATCAGCAACTGTTCCAGAAATCAAAGCAGAGCTCGTTAAGGCGGGAATGCCAGAAAGTGGAAAGGTGACACTCTATGACGGACGAACAGGTGATGCTTTCGATCAGGATATCGCTATTTGATATATGTACATGTTGAAACTTCACCACATGGTGGAAGACAAATTGCACATGCGTTCAATCGGACCATACTCACTTATCACACAACAGCCACTCGGAGGTAAAGCTCAAGGTGGAGGACAGAGATTTGGAGAAATGGAGGTCTGGGCACTTGAAGGTCATGGTGCTGCACACACACTTCGCGAAATGCTTACAATCAAATCTGACGATATCATGGGTCGATCTCAGACATTCGATGCAATTATCAAAGGTCAGACAATCGGAGAGCCGAACGTACCAGCTTCATTCAATGTACTTCTCTCATATCTCCGCGGTCTCGCTCTTGATGTTGAACTTAAAAAGTCGAATAACCAATAATTACTCCTAAACTATCACAATCGTATGAAAACAATTGATACAACAGATTTTGATTCAATCACACTGTCTCTCGCATCTCCTGAGAGAATTGCTGAATGGTCATATGGTGAAGTCACCAAGCCAGAAACAATTAACTATCGAACTGGTCGCTCTGAGCGATCAGGGTTATTCGATGAACGTATTTTCGGTCCAGAAAAGGATTATGAATGTTACTGTGGAAAATACCGCCGAATCCGTTACAAGGATATTATCTGTGAAAAATGTGGCGTTGAAGTAACACGCTCAATCGTTCGACGTGAACGTATGGGTCACATCGACCTTGCGTCTCCTGTTGCACACATCTGGTTCCTTCGTGGTGTTCCATCACGAATGTCAGTTCTTCTTAACATCCCAGTAAATGATCTCGAAAAAGTGATTTATTTCGCTGGATATATAATCACTACTGTTCACAAAGATGAGAAAGAAGAAATCATCAAGAATCTCGAAAGTGAATTCAAGGCAAAAATCAAAAGTGCTGCTGATGAAGAAGGCAAAGAAAAACTAAAAGAACTTTTAACAAATACAAAGCGTGAAATTAATGAAATCGCTGTTGGTAAGGTTCTTAATGAAATTGCGTATCATCACTACGGATTGAAATACGGAAGTTGTTTTGAAGCATCAATCGGTGCTGAGGCAATTTATACACTTTTCAAAAATCTTGATCTCGAGAAACTCAAAGAAGAAACACTCGCACATATTCCAAAAGCAAGTTCTCTTGATAAGGAAAAGCTAGAGAAGCGAATGTCTCTCATTCGTTCAATGATTCATTCAGGTATCCGTCCTGAGTGGATGTTCCTTACTCGTATTCCTGTGATTCCACCAGCACTCCGCCCTATGGTTGCTCTTGATGGTGGTCGTCATGCGACATCTGACTTGAATGACTTGTATCGTCGCGTAATCAACCGTAATAACCGCTTGAAGAAATTGAAGGAAATCGGTGCACCTGATGTTATTCTCCGTAACGAAAAGCGTATTCTTCAGGAAGCATGTGACGCGCTTATTGATAACTCAATCGCAAAGCAAAACGATTCACAAGCTGTTTCAACATCACAGAAGCGTGCACTCAAATCACTTTCTGATAACTTGAAATCAAAACAAGGTCTCTTCCGTCAGAACTTGCTCGGTAAGCGTGTGGACTACTCTGGTCGTTCTGTTATTGTGGTTGGTCCAAACTTGAAACTCAATCAGTGTGGTCTTCCAAAGCACATGGCGCTCGAACTCTTCCGTCCATTCGTAATCTCAAAAATTCTTGAAACAGAACTCGCATTTAATATTCGTGGAGCAAACCGTCTTATTGAAGAAGGTATCCCAGAAGTATGGGCAATCCTCGAAGAAGTGATTCGCGGTAAGTACGTTCTCTTGAACCGTGCTCCTACGCTTCACCGTCTCGGTATTCAGGCGTTCAACCCAATTCTTATTGAAGGAAACGCTGTTCAGGTTCACCCACTCGTATGTACAGGATTCAACGCTGACTTCGACGGAGACCAAATGGCCGTGTATGTTCCACTTTCAGAAGAAGCTCAAGGTGAGGCACGCGACTATATGGCTGCAAACAAAAACTTGCTTAAGCCACAAGACGGTGCTCCTATTGTCATGCCAAAGATGGATATGATTCTTGGATGTTACTGGATGACAAAATCAGTTGACGGAGAAAAAGGTGAAGGTATGGCATTTGCAAACCCGAACCAAGCAATTACTGCGTTTGATCTCGGAGCGATTACATTCCGTGCAAAAATCAAAGTTCTCGGTAGTGAGAAGGAGCGCTATGCTCGATTTGAAGGCAAGCCATTTGAAACAACTGTTGGCCGACTATTCTTCAATAGTATTTTCCCAGATGATTTCCCATTCATGAACGAAGAAATCACTATCAAGCGTATGTCACTTCTCGTTGATGAACTCATCATGCATTACGGTATTGATGCAACTCCAAAGGTGCTCGACAAGATAAAGGAATTTGGTTTCCAATATGCGACGTATTCTGGTGTCACATGGGGTATTGATAACGTGACTGTTCCAGAAGGAAAAAAAGATATCGTTACTCGCGCACGCAAAGAAGAAGAAACTGTTCGTGGTCAATTCGATGACGGTCTTCTTTCTGAAGATGAACGGTACCAAAAGATTATTGAAATCTGGGAACATGCGAAGAAAGATATTGAAAAAATAATTCCTGATACACTTGATTCACGAAGTTCAACGTACGACCTCATCACTTCAGGAGCTCGAGGAAATATGGGGTCACTTGTTCAGATGTGTGGTATGAAAGGTTTGATTGTTAATACTTCAGGTGCGACACTCGATTTCCCAATTATTCCATCATACATTGAAGGATTGTCTCCTCTTGAATACTTCATTACAACGCACGGTTCTCGTAAGGGTACTGCTGACACCGCGCTTAACACTGCGAAGGCCGGATATCTCACTCGTCGTCTCGTTGATGTGGCTCAAGATGTCATCATCTCTGATGAGGATTGCGGAACAAAGAACGGCAAGAAAGTTGTTGCTGTTGATGGAACATTTGCAAAATTTATCAATGGACGTGTCCTCCTTGCTGATGTAAAAGACGCTGAAGGAAAGGTCTTGATGAAGAAGGGAACACTCGTGATGAAAGAAGACGCACGTATGCTCGAAAAAGCAGGTGTTACAGAAGCCCATGTTCGTACTCCGCTTTCATGTGATGTTACTCATGGTATCTGCCGAATGTGTTATGGTCTCGACCTCGGTCGAAACTGTCTCATTGAACGTGGTCAGGCTGTTGGTATTATTGCGGCGCAGGCGATTGGTGAACCAGGTACTCAGTTGACTCTTCGAACATTCCACGCCGGAGGTGTGGCAGGTGGATCTGATATTACACAAGGTCTCCCTCGTGTTGAAGAAATCTTCGAACGACGTATTCCAAAAAATCCAGCTATCGTCTCACAGACTGATGGTGAGGTCCTTGAGGTTACTGATAATGGTAAAGAAAAAGTTATCAAAGTACTCTCTGACTCAAAAGTTGATGGTAAATCAAATGAGATGGAGTATGTTGTACCATTCCGCCGACAACCTGTTGTGAAAGCTGGTGCAAAAATCATCAAAGGTGAATTACTTACTGATGGTTCTGCTGAGATTACAGAAATTGTTAAATACGGTGGTAAAGAAAAAGCTGAAGAATATATTATTGATGAAATCAACAAGGTGTATGACCTTCAGGGTGCATCAATTTCTCGTAAGCATATTGAAATCATTATTCGTCAGATGTTCTCTCGAAAGAAGATTAAAGATGCAGGTGATACAACATTCTCACCAAGTGAAATTGTTGAAACAATCGAACTTATCGAAGAAAACGCTCGTGTTGAAGATGAAAACGGCAAGCCAGCTGTGGCCGATACTATCGTACTTGGTATTACAGAAGTTTCTCTCACAACAAAAAGTTGGCTCTCTGCTGCGTCATTCCAGAACACAAACCGCGTGCTTATCAACAATGCAATTCGTGGTGGTGTCGACAATCTTCGAGGACTCAAGGAAAATGTTATCATCGGTAACTTGATTCCTGCGGGTACTGGTTTTGGTGTAAAGAAAGCTCGCAAGGTAGCTCCTTCAGACAACAGTGGTGCAGACGAAGCATAATCTCTCTTGTTCACAATTAAATATATGAATGGATCCGTACAAACAATTAAAGACCGACTTTCTATTGTTGATGTCATTTCATCATATCTTTCTGTGGAGCAAGCAGGGAGGAATTATAGAGCACGTTGCCCATTCCACAACGAGAAAACCCCATCATTCTTTATTTCACCTGACCGAGGTAGTTACTACTGCTTCGGTTGTGGTGCAAAAGGGGACATATTCTCATTTGTAGAACATTTTGAGGGAACGGATTTTCGTGGCGCTCTAAAACTTCTCGCTGATAAAGCGGGCGTAACGCTTGAAAATACTTCATTTTCAAAAGACACGCGTGACGAAAAAGAACGTCTCTACTCAATCATTGAAGATGCGACTCTTTTCTTTGAATCTCAATTTCTGGCGAACAAAGAAGCACGCGCATATCTGTTAGGTCGGGGACTCACTGATGCGACGATGCGTGCATTTCGAATCGGATTTGCTCCTGATGCGTGGCGAGCTGTGTCTGACCATTTAACAAAAAAAGGATATTCAAAAAAAGATATTGAAACTGTTGGACTCACAAAGCCATCAGCAAAACAAGCTGATCATTCCTATGACCGATTTCGTTCACGAATAATGTTTCCTATTTGTGATTCAAGCGGGAGAGTTATTGCATTTTCTGGAAGAATTTTCGGTAAAGATGACACAGAAGAAGCTAAATATCTCAATAGTCCCGAGACTCCGCTTTTTAACAAAGCCTCTGTTTTGTACGGCATAGATAAAGCCAAAACAGCAATACGTACTCGCGGGTACAGTATTATCGTTGAAGGACAAATGGATTTGCTCCTTTCTCATCAAGCTGGGTTTACGAATACTGTCGCAACATCTGGTACCGCATTTTCTGACACAACAGATAATACACAATCAAAAATTACAAACTTAGGGCTTATCCGTAGATTGTCTCCTAATATTATTTTTGCCTTTGATGGCGACAATGCTGGTATTCGTGCGACGAGTCGCGCGGCGATGATTGCTTTTTCTCTTGATATGCAAGTCAAAACAACATGTTTACCAGAGGGGAAAGATCCTGCTGATATTATTCATGAAAGCCAAGATGCGTGGAAAGAATATATTAAAACATCAGTAAATCTTGTTTCTTTTCATCTTGATCGTATTTGTGCGGAGACGACAGATGTACGTGTTCGAGGTAGAAAAATTCGTGAGATTGTGTTCCCATTTCTTTCTATGGTATCGAGTGCGATTGAACGTTCGGCATATGTCCATGATATCTATCTAAAAACAGGTATTGGAGAACAGGCAGTGATTGATGACTTCAGAGATTATGAAAAAACTCATACTTCTCTCGAGGTGAAACAACACTCATCAAGAGAAGTTCTGAATTCTTCTGGATTGTCTCGCCGGTCTCGACTTGAGGAACGATTGTTCGGGATTATTTTTTGGAATGAGAATGGAGGAGAAATACAAGAAACACAACAGGCCCTCATTGACGCGTTTAAAGTTCGTATCGGTACGGACGTATTTATGGAGATACATGAGCGTCATGTTCCAAACTCTGCGACGCTTTGTTTCGAGGCTGAAATGTGGTATGGTGAAAAAATCGCAACACTAGGGAATGATCTTGAAGAAATACTACTGAATCTTGAAGAAGAAATTTTACATGACAAAAAACGCGGATTACACCCGCTTGATACAGATGAAAAATTGGTCGCGCATACAAATATAAATAAACGTATTGAAGAGATTAAACATCATCGTTCGCAGAAATAGTGTATATGGGAAGAGTTCAGGCGGTATATATTAGAAAAAATATTCTTATCAATTTATAAAAATTTAGACGGACATATGACTACGAAAACAAAAAACAAAAAGAATCTTAAGAAGAAGGTGGTGAAAAAGCCCGTAAAGAAAGCAAAAAAAGCACCAGCTAAAAAGAAGCTTCCTGCAAAGAAAAAACCAGTTAAAAAGATTGCAAAAAAGGTTGCAAAGAAAAAAGCAGTCAAACCTGCAAAGAGGCCTGTAGCCAAGAAAGCTCCTAAGGTTCGTCCTGTTAAACAAAATGCCGCTGAACGCAAAGCAGCTGACCTTGTTGTGAAGGCTGACGAAATGATTGAAAAGGGCAAGAAACGTGGATTCGTAACATACGATGAGATTATTAAAGTTTTTCCTGATATCGAAAATAATATTCTTTTCTTAGATGAATTATATGAAAAACTTTCTGCGTCAGGTGTTGATGTTCTTGAGGGTGGAAATCTTCTTGATGTTGATGGTGATGTTGAAAAAGCAGCTCTTAAGTATACAAAAGATGCACCATCGTATGATTCAATTCAGATTTATTTAAAAGAAATTGGACAATACTCTCTTATCTCTGCAAACCAAGAAAAAGAACTTGCTCGACGTATTGAAAAAGGGGATGAAGAAGCCAAGAACTTACTTGCTCGTGCAAACTTACGTCTCGTAGTATCTATTGCAAAGAAATATGTTGGTCGTAGTTCTGATCTCACGCTTCTCGATTTGATCCAAGAAGGGAACTTAGGTCTCTTTAAAGCGGTTGAGAAATTTGATTGGACAAAAGGATACAAGTTCTCAACATACGCAACATGGTGGATTCGTCAGTCTATTACTCGTGCGCTTGCCGATCAGTCGCGCACTATCCGTATTCCTGTGCACATGGTGGAAACAATTTCAAAATACAAACAAGTTGTTCGTCGTCTTTCTCAAGATCTCGGGCGAGAACCTCTTGTAGAAGAAATTGCCACAGAAATGAATCTTGATGTTGAGAAAATTCATGTGATTGAACAAATCAATCAAGAAACAGTTTCTCTTGAACAGCCAATAGGTGATGACGATGAGAAATCAACTCGAGGGGAATTTATTGCTGATGACAAGATTCTTCGTCCTGACCAAGAAGCCGCTCGTCGCATCCTTTCTGACCAGATTAAAGAAGTTCTCGATACACTCTCTCCAAAGGAACGTAAAATTCTAGAGCTTCGCTATGGGCTCAATGATGGTATCCAACACACACTCGAAGAGGTAGGACAGGACTTTGGTGTCACTCGTGAGCGTATTCGTCAGATTGAAGCCAAGGTGCATGAGAAGCTTCGTAGTAATGAAAAGATCGCACGATTAAAGAATTATTTTGATTAAATAAAAAAGATGGCTACCATGTGGTAGCCATCTTTTTTATTTAACTATTATTTTTGATATTAAAAATAATAGCCAGGAATCTGCTGTAGGCCTCTTCGTCATCAATCTCATCGAGAATTGTTATTAGGTATTTTTTCGACAAGTTTAGCTTCAAAAGAGAGTCACATGCTTCTTTGTGTTCTTTCTTTAGTTTGTGAAATTCTTCAAATTGATCTTCATATTCATACCCTTCATGCTCTTGTCTCCAGAGCACAAGAGCTTGCTTTGTTTTTCTGAATTTAGAAAGAGCCACATCTCTCTTTGCCCATCTTTTTCTTATTCTATAAGTCACAAAAAAGGTAATAACAACAGCAGTCCATACACTGATTGGAAGTATATAATCCATAACAAATTGTTTTTATGTTTATAACACATTTGTATTTTTAAATCAAAAAAAAAAACAAAACACCCGCATATGCGGGTGTTTTGTTGAGGAATTATAACTGCTCTGTTACAGGTTCATCTCCAGTTTTAAGAAGCCCAAAGAGTAGATCACTGTATTTCCAGAAGGCATCATTGCCTTTTATTTGTGCCACACATTCTGCAGCAACTAATTTCTCAAATGAATGCTGGTGGAGTGGCCAGTGTCGGTATATCCAGTTCACGTTGCCGTTCGATTCATCGACAACCTTTTTGAGCGTACTATGAATTCTTTTACAGAACGGACATTCGTAGTCAGAGTATTCAATGATAGTTACCTGTGCATTTGGGTTGCCATAGATGTGATCAGTGGATTCGGGGAGAGGGATGTCACCTTTGTATGCTGTCGCAACTTTTCCAATGAGCGCTCCGTCAGTAACCGCCTTAATGTATTCGTATGATTCTGCTCCACGGATGTCGGTTTTTACTCCGTCTTTCCCAATAACGATACTGTAGGGAGTTCCACGTTCACCTTCAGGAACTGCCTTCATTGCTCGTGATACGCTTGTTTGGATGTTTGTATTGAGTGTCTGGGCATCGATATCTTTCAAGCACGCAGTAAGTTCATCTTTTGAAACACGAACTTGTTCAGAGAGTGTTTTTGATGAACCAGAAGAGGGGATACCTTTTTGAGTGACAAAAATTGCGATAGTAATCAAGATGCCTACGACGAGGATTGCTTGGGGTGTTGTTAATTGAAGTTTTTTTGTTTCGTTTTCCATCCCACCAGTATATCATAGCCAATCTATTGTCTACTACAGTGCATTCCATGGTATACTTGTAAGGTAAAGGTCTTATATTATTATTTAAGTACAAATAATTATTGCTCTATGTCATGTAATTGTCACGGTAAGTGTGGTACTTCGAAAATCGCGTGGTACCTCGTGCTCGTTGGCGGTCTTAACTGGGGTCTTGTTGGAGCAGGAATGCTCATGGGTTCATCATGGAACCTTGTAAACATGATTTTCGGTGGAATGCCTACAGTTGAAGCAATCGTATACCTCGTTGTAGGTATCTGTGCACTTGTGAGTGTCTTTGGATGCCCATGTAAAAAGTGTAAAGAAGGATGCGCTTCATGTTCTGTTGAAACAAAAACAATGTAATTGTTTTCAAAAACACCTCTCTCTGTTCTATCCAGAGGGAGGTGTTTTACGTTGAAAAATATGGCTTATTATGCTATAATCGATAAATTATTATGGATTCCCTCTATACTATCGTTTTTTACGTGCTCTCGTTCCTGTCAGTATATGTGCAGGTCTTTTTCTTGATTACATTCTTACAAAAGAGAAAACAAATAGTGTATCATGCTGACAATCTCGAGCTAGCATCATATCCAAGTGTGACCGTAACAGTTCCGTGTTTCAACGAAGAAAATACGATTGATAAAACAGTGAAGTCTCTTTTGGCACTCGATTATCCAAAAGATAAATTAACAATTTTTCTAGTTGATGATGGAAGTACAGATACGACATGGCAGAAAATTAAAGAATTTGAATCACACCCAAATATAAAAATTTTCCACAAGGAAAATGGGGGAAAGCACACCGCTTTGAATATCGGGTTGGTACATGCTGTATCTGAATTTGTTGGATGTCTCGATGCTGATTCTTTTGTGCATCCGCAGGCGCTTAAACGTATTATGAAGACATTTGAGAGTTATCCAAAAACAATGGCGATTGCCCCTTCGATTATTGTGTACAACCCAAAGAATATTCTCCAGACTGCTCAGAAAATTGAGTATGATATGGCTGTGTACACAAAAAAGATGCTTGGGTTTATGGGTGGTATCCATGTGACACCAGGGCCGTTTTCAATCTTCCGAAAGAAAGTTTTTGATGATCTCGGTCCATATCGCAAAGCGCATAATACCGAAGACCAAGAGATTGCTCTTCGTATGCAAGAACATGGCTATAAAATCGATCATTGCCCGGATGCCTATGTGTATACTGTTGCGCCTAATTCCGTACTGAAATTATACCGTCAACGTATTCGGTGGATTTACGGTTTTATAAAAAATCTCATTGATTATCGTCGTCTTATTTTTAAAAAGAAGTACGGCACAATTGCGCTCTTTACATTGCCTTCAGGTTTTATTTCAATCTTAGGAGCTATCTTTTTGTTTGGGACCGTTATTTATAATATTGGTAGTTATGCTTCACGTAAATTTGTGCAAATACAGACTGTAGGGATTGAAGGGACTCCCAGTTTCCATTTTGATTGGTTTTTCGTGAATACACAGGCCGCCTTGTTCTTCTCGGTAATTCTATATATACTAGTTATTGTATCTGTAGTACTCGGGAGACGCATGGCAGAGGGTAGGGCTGGGTTCTCACTGACTATCTTTTATTTCATTATAATTTACAGTATTATCGCGCCATTCTGGCTGTTACGGGCTATTTACAATGCAATTCGTTCCCACGAATCAAGTTGGACATTTGAACGACAATCAGCGACGGAGGCTAAATAACTTATGCAACATTTTGAACCAAATGATTGGAAGAAATATATAATCACATTCCTCGTTACAGGCGCACTTTTCTTGTCGGCGTTTTGGGTATCGAATTATTTTACTGGACGTAAGATTGATCAGGTAAAAATTGCTGAAGATAAAATTTCACTTGACCTCATGTCATCTGAAATTCAGTTCTCACTCTTACAGGAAATGTCATGTAAAGATGTCTCCACAAACGCGCTCTCATCTGAGCTTAATTCTTTGGCAGAGAAGATTTCATATAGTGAGAGTAATATTGGTACTGAGAATTCTAATGTTGTCAGTCTAAAGAAATACTATTCAATTCTTGAAATTAAAGATTATCTCTTGATGAAGCGTATTACTGAACGATGCGGACAGAAATCAGTGTTCGTCTTGTATTTTTATGACAATGATACCTGTGCAGATTGTACAAAGCAGGGGTATGTACTGACCAGTTTAAAAGAAAAGTATCCAGCACTTCGAGTGTATTCATTTGATTACAATCTTGATTTGTCTGCGATCAAAGCAATGATTTCTATTTATAATGTTCCAGACAAAATGCCAGCGCTTGTAATTAATGGCAAGGTGTACTCTGGTTTCCAAAGCATCGAAACTGTTGAGAAGAATTTCCCACAACTCAAAACTCTAAAGAAGAAAGAAATACCTGAATCAAAAGAAACAACTAAAAAGAGTGCGTAATAAGGAAATGTAAAACCCCCACAAGTCATACTTGTGGGGGTTTTACATTGGAGCCGCTTCTCAGACTTGAACTGAGGACCTTCGCTTTACAAAAGCGTTGCTCTACCAACTGAGCTAAAGCGGCATGTATTTTGTTTATAAACTACTGTTTCCTTATTCCGAATCTTTCTTGCCACCAAACAGCTAAAGCGACATGTATTTTGTTTTTTATTATAACCTATTCGTGTTCTTCTTTCACCTTCTCCTTGATTCGCTTGATTTTGGCTTTTGACTCAAGTACCGCTCGCTTTACGAATGATATCTTGGTTGGCGTAGGGGATTCTGATACCTTTGGTTCAAGGTACGAATGAATCTTTGGCCACTTGTCTGCAACCAGTTTCTTTACCTTTGTAACAAGGATAAACCAATGCTTCACAAGGAAGAGCACAATCCATTGGATAATATGCTTTGCCAAATATAGCATAGTCCGTTCAAATTGTCTAAAGGAGAATGAGGGAAGTGTATGTTCTTCAAAAACACCCTCCTTGACTCTTCCTGTGCGAAGTTCCCATGCTCGAAAAGTGAGCATTCCAAATGCTGTTGCGATAGCTATAACAAAAATGGTAATGGGAAGGATCATGGTTTAATTATTTAGCCAATCATTGCACGAGTAAATCGTACCAAAGAAGCACCTGCGTTGGCAAGAAGTGTGCCCACAGTAACATCCGGATTCTTAATGAATGATTGATCCATAAGTGTTTGCTCTTTGAAGTATGTACCAATCTTACCCTCGAGCATTTTCTTTTTAATTTCTTCTGGTTTATCACTTTCAGCAACTTCTTTTTCAATAACTTCTTGTACTTTTGCCTTGTCAGCGTCTGTGATATCAGCACTTGTTGTATAAACTGGCTTCATCGCTGCGATATGCATCGCGACGTCTTTTGCGAGCTCTTCAGTTCCACCAGTAAGAGAAACAACCACAGCACTCTTTCCAGCATGAACATACGCACCGATAGTTGTTCCTGTGATTTCTTCAACAGTCCCGAGTTCTATTTTTTCTCCAACTTTCTGAACAACCTCGTTGATCATGTTTGCCGATTCATCTTTCATTGCCTCTACGCCTTTTTCAAGTGCGATATGGGCGAGTTTATCTGCAAGTGTTGTAAAGTCACTATTCTTTGCTACGAAATCAGTTTCTGAGTGGAGAGTGAGGAGGATACTTTTTCCAGCCCCTGACGCAACAACAATAGTACCATCATGCGCTTCGCGGTCAGCTTTTTTCATTGCGATAGAACTTGATTTCTGTTTGAGGATAATAAGCGCTTTTTCCATGTCGCCGTCGGCTTCAGTAAGTGCATTTTTGCATTGCATAACTGAGACTCCTGTTGCGTCACGTAATTGTTTTACTAATTCTGCTGTGATTGGTGTAGACATAGTGTAATGTACAAAGTTGTAAATTATTTAATAAATAGAAATATTATTTTTTCTCACCAGTAAGACCACTTGTGTATGCGTCTTTTACTTGTGCGAGGAAGAATCCAATACTTGCAACTGACGCATCATTAGCCACAATAGGGAACTCAACTTGTTTTGTGTTTGAGTCAGTATTTAAGATACCGATAACAGGAATACCCATTTTGTGAGCTTCTGTAACTGCAATGTGTTCTTTCTTTGGATCAATGACAAAAATTGCGTCAGGTGCGCGGTTCATACCGACAATACCTTGGAAGTTTTTAGTCATATCATCCATTTCTCGATCGATAAGCAATCGTTCCTTTTTGGTGTACTTATCAAGTCCTCCTTCTTCTTTTTGCTTTCGAAGATCGAGGAGTTTTGTGATACGTTTTTTGATTTCAGGGAAGTTTGTGAGTGCACCGCCAACCCAACGTTCACTAACATAGGGCATGCCGAGCAATAATGCTGTTTCTGTAATTTGTTGTCGTGCTTCAGCTTTTGTTCCGACGAAAAGAATTGTTTTTCCACTTGCAGCTAATCTAGTGATTTCTGCCATTGCTGTCTCAAAAGGTGCAACTATCTTTTCAAGGTTGATAATATCGATACCATTCTTCGTGCTGAAGATGTAGGCACTTGTTGAAGGGTGACGACGGCTTTTTGAGTATCCGTAGTGTGCACCAGCTTCGAACATTTTGTCTATTTGTGTACTCATAGTGTTCTATGGTTAATTGATTGATTGATTCGCTTCGGGCGAATAGATAATAATTGCTCCGTTTTTAAGCATTCCAGCTTATCTACAAAGGGTCTTTAAATGAAAAAGCCCCTTCACGGAACTAGCAAAATAATAGCATGAAATTCTGGTTTTAGCTATGTTGACAAATGCTATATTTAAGCTATAATCAGAGCAAAACAACAGTACCATAAACAATTTAAACCCCCTTAATTCGTATGAGAACAGCAACTCAGGAGTCCCCACAAATTTCTGAAGAACAGAAAGAACGCATTGAACATTATTTTAAGCTACGTGATCGCAAAAGAGCACTTCAGGCTACTGAAGTTTCAGAAGCTGAGGAAAGTCAAATTCTTGAAATTAAAAAAGACTTCCCCTCACTTAGTAGCGTATTCATTGATGACAGTTTTTACTGGGCTACGCGTGGTGAAGCTATTCAGGTTTTACAAAAAGAGAAACCTTTGATGAGAGAGCTTTTTTCTGGGCGAAGGCCAGTCATGATTCTCTACCTCAGTGAATCAGGCACCAAAATGGCAAATGTCCTATTTGCTAAAGAAGGAAACGCGTCTATCGATGAGAAATCTGTGTTGTATCCCATTACTGTGAAGTATGCGATTTTCAAAGACGTATGCTATGCGTTACTTGTTCCACATGATGCACAAATTGTTTCAGAGAATTAAGTAAAGAAAAGAAAAAAGTGCCCGTCCAGTAGATTTTTACTGGCGGGTTTTCTTTTTGCCACAAAAGGGTTTTTAGGGTAGTATGAGGGATATGAAGCAATCACATCTATTTACAAAAACACGCAAAGAGGCACCAGCAGATGAGCAGGCACGCAACGCTGAATTGCTTATTCGTGGCGGATTTATTCATAAGGAAATGGCTGGTGTATATGCATTTTTACCGCTTGGGTTTCGCGTAATTGAAAAGATAAAAAACATCATTCGCGAAGAAATGAATGCTGTGGGGGGGCAGGAAGTTTATATGACAACCTTGCAACCTCGCGACATTTGGGAAAAGACCGACCGCTGGGATGATTCCAAGGTGGACAACTGGTTTAAGACAAAGCTGAAGAGTGGAGAAGAGCTCGGCGTTGGACTCACGCACGAAGAACCGATTGTGGATGCACTTAGTGAATACGTATCTTCATATCGTGATCTTCCAATTTCTATCTATCAAATCCAAAACAAATTTCGAAACGAACTTCGTGCAAAGAGTGGTATTTTGCGAGGTCGTGAATTTATCATGAAAGATATGTATTCTTTTGCGCGCACAGAAGAAGAGCATTTAAAAATTTATGAAGAAGTTGCACAGGCATATCATCGTGTGTACAAGCGCTTGGGCATCGGACATATTACGTACCGCACGCACGCCGACGGGGGAATTTTCACAAAGAAATTCAGTCATGAATTTCAGACACTCTCTGGTGTAGGTGAAGACACTATTTATCTTGATGAAGAAAAGAATATTGCTGTTAACAAGGAAATATATACTGATGAAAATTTGGCAAAGCTCGGTCTCGATAAGGAGAAGCTTGTAGAAAGACGATCAATCGAAGTGGGGAATATTTTTCCACTCGAAAGTAAATACACCGATGCTCTTAATGTGTACTATACTGACGAAAATGGAGAAAAGAAGTCTATCATTTCTGGTTGTTATGGAATTGGAGTGAGTCGAACTATGGGCGTTCTTGCGGAAATTTTTTCTGATGACAACGGTCTTATCTGGCCAGAATCAGTTGCCCCATTTCAAGTGCACCTCCTTGTACTTGGTGAAGACGATACTATTCGTGCTGAAGCCGAAAAACTTTACACTGAGTTAACTGAAAAGGGAATCGAAGTACTCTTTGATGACCGCCCTGATGTGAGTGCTGGTGAAAAATTTGCAGATGCAGATTTGATCGGTATCCCATACCGTGTTGTTGCTTCAAAGCGAAGCATTGCAGATGGTGGATATGAAGTAAAAAAACGTACAGAAGAGAATGGAAAAATTGTCGCTCTTGATGAATTATTGAATCTACTAAAAGCCAATGGCTAAGCACTAGAAGCTACCTTTATGTTTAAAAAACTCTACAGCATGTTCTCAAATGATATCGGTATCGACCTTGGCACAGCGAATACGCTCGTGTATTTGAAGGGTCACGGTATAGTTATCAATGAGCCATCAGTTGTAGTAGTAAATCAAAAAACAGGACAAATTGTTGCAGTCGGTGCAACTGCCAAGATGATGCTTGGTCGTACTCCGGGACATGTGCGTGCTGTCCGCCCGATTGTTGATGGTGTTATTTCTGATTTTGAAGTGACAGAAGAAATGCTTGCATACCTGATCAGTAAGGCAGAAAAAATGTCGAAGAAATTTATTCGCCCTCGTGTTCTTGTCGGCGTGCCGACAGGTATTACAAATGTGGAAATTCGTGCAGTTGAAGATGCTGCTCGTTCTGCGGGTGCACGCGAGGTGCATATTGTAGAGGAGCCAATGGCTGCTGCTGTAGGTATTCGTCTTCCTGTCAAAGAAGCAGTTGGTACTGTCATTGTCGATATTGGCGGAGGTACAACCGACGTTGCTGTGATCTCACTTTCTGGAGTTGTCCGTTCAAAGAATTTAAAAATTGCTGGTGATGTTTTGAATACTGACATCATGAATTACATGAAAGATGAATTTAAATTACTCATTGGTGAGAAGACAGCCGAGAACGTGAAAATCGCCATTGGCTCTGTCGCTGAAGGTGTTCCAATGGAAGCTGAAGTCAGGGGTCGTGACATGGTGACAGGACTTCCTCGACAGGTGATTGTAACTGATTCTGATATTCGTGAAGCAATTATGCCATCTATTATTTCTCTTGTTGATGGAATCAAAGAAGTACTTGAAACGACACCACCTGAGCTCCTTTCAGATATTATTCATCGCGGACTTATTATTACTGGAGGCGGGGCACTTCTTCGTGGGCTTGATACGCTTATACAAAGTGCGATTAAAATTCCTATTTATGTTGCGGAGGATCCACTTACTGCCGTCGCGCGTGGCACAGGTGTGATTCTTGATGATTTTGATAATTATGAGGAAGTATTAGTACACACCGATGATATCTCAGTTCCGCGATAAAAAATCAGTTCTTCGTCGTAGACGAATTATTCGTACCACGGTGTGGGCGAGTGTTTTTATTGTGATATTTATTTCGGGGTTCGTGTTGTGGTCGGGTGGTTTTTTTCATCAGCTTGGAATTCCTCTTTGGAAAGCACGTAATGGTATTACTGAGGTTACCACGGACTCACTTCATCTTGTTCGCACAAAAGTAAGTGTCTTTCGAGAGAATCAAAATTTAATTACAGAAAATACTGATTTAAAAATAAAAATGATTGACCATGAGCTTGTTGTTCGAGAGAACACAGAACTCAAGGAACTTCTCGGTCGGCTACCTGAAAATAGCTCGTTTATTCTCACGGCAATTCTCGCAAAGCCAAATCAATCTCCGTACGATACTGTTATTATTGACGCTGGTATGAATGTTGGTGTTAAAGAAGGTGAAAAAGTTTTTGTATATGGTGAAATTCCTGTCGGAGTCATTAGTAAGGTGTATGACACAACGTCTCTTGTGACATTGTATTCAAATCCAGGTCAGACGACAGAGGCAATACTCGACGGTTCGAATGCAACCGTCTCGCTTCTCGGTCGTGGTGGTGGAAATTTTGAAATGAGTATTCCAATTGATTTAGTTTCTGATAAGGGTGCTCATGTAGTGTTCCCAGGTTTATCATCGCATGTTATTGCTGTTGTAGAAGATATTATTTCTTCTCCGACTGACCCGCTCAAAAAAGTGTTACTTCGTTCCCCAGTAAATATTCAGAGTGTTAAATGGCTTCAAGTTAAAAAGTAAGTTATCTATAAAATTAAACTGAAATGTCTATACGTTTTACAATCGAAAAAAAGCTCGACGGCGCCCTTGGTCGTGCGGGAACACTTGAGACTTCGCATGGGGTGATTCATACTCCATCGTTTGTTGTGGTCGGCACAAAAGCAAGCGTTAAAGCACTTACTCCTGAGCAGGTGCGTGAGGCAGGGACACAAGTCGTACTCGCTAATACATACCATCTCTATCTACAGCCAGGAGATGAAATTATTCGTGACGCAGGTGGTCTTGGTGATTTTATGAAGTGGTCAGGCCCCACAATGACTGATTCGGGAGGTTTTCAAGTCTTCTCACTTGGTGCCGCATACGGAAAAGATATCTCAAAAGTTGTTTCTATTACTGATCCAAATTTTCTTATTCCTGAACGTTCATCAAGCGGTGAAGACCCTCTCGCAAAAATAGGGAATGATGGCGTATCATTTAAGTCTCATCTTGATGGTTCACTTCATTATATTACTCCCGAGAAATCAATCGAGATTCAGCATAATCTTGGTGCAGATATTATTTTTGCATTTGATGAATGTACCTCACCACAAGAAGATGACCGATACCAACGTGAAGCACTTGATCGAACACATGCATGGGCCAAGCGTTCGCTTGAGCATCATCAAAAGTTAAAGGCTGATAACCAAAAGCAAATTGCTTTATTTGGCATTGTTCAAGGTGGACGAAGCGAAGAATTACGCAAGAAGTCCGCACAAATTTTAAGAGATATGACCGTAGATGGACCTGTCCCGTTAGAAGCAGGTAATGGTACATTGCCGTCGCTTCGCACGGGATTTGATGGTTTCGGTATTGGCGGTTCATTTGCCAAAGAAGATATGAGCACCGCAGTGAAATGGGTAAATGAAGTATTACCTGAAGACAAACCTCGCCATCTCCTCGGTATCGGTGAACCAGAAGATTTATTTATGGGAGTTGAGAATGGTGTTGATTTGTTTGACTGCGTTGGACCGACACGTATTGCTCGTAATGGAACATTATTTACTAAAAAAGGAAAAATAAATCTTTTAAATGCGCAATTTGTGAATGATTTTACTTCTATTGATGAAGGATGTGAATGTTATAGTTGTATCAACTATACCCGTGCATATCTCTCGCATCTTTTCCGTGCCAAAGAAATGGAAGCAGGAACACTGGCAACAATTCACAATATTTATTTTATAAACAAACTCGTTGCCGATATGCGTGCGAGCATTTTAGACGGAACATTTTTTGAATTTAAGGAAAAATTTTTAAAAGAATATAATGTCAAAAATTAAAAAACTTCAAATTAATATCCTTGCCAATATTGTGGCATTTCTTCATGTAGTAATTGTCGGTGTTCTTTTGTTTGGATGGTCCTTTAGTCAACCATATATTCTAATATATCAAGTACTATTGGTAATTACACTTGTTACTGAACTTTACTTTCATTACTGCCTACTTACAAAATGGGAATTTTCCCTCAGAAAAAAATTACAACCAAATCTAGATTATGATTATTCTTTTTTAATTTATTATGTCTTTAGATATACAAGAATTAGAGTTAATTCTAAATTACTTGAGATTTTGTCTGTTACGTTTTTAATTCTTTCAATCTGTATTCAATTATTAATTATAAATAAATAATTTCATGAATATGCAACCAGAAATCGGAGCATTTTATTACCATTACAAACATACTGATGATTCGGTAAATAATTTCGCGTATGAAGTCGTAGGTATTGGTCATCATACTGAAATAGAAGGACTCGAGGAAAGTGCGATGGTCATCTATCGACCGCTTTATGAAAGTGCAGGAGTATATAAAATAGGGAAGCATTACGATGTTCGACCACTTGCGATGTTTATGGAGGAGGTTGCAAAAGATGGAAAAACCTTCCCACGATTTACAAAAATTACTGATGAGAAAATTATTGCCGAACTTGTGGAAATAAAAAATCAAATGTATACTAGTTCCCAAAGGTGAAAAATTTACCCTTGCGAGGTTCGCCTTTTATTTGTTCTTTGGCTTGTTATAAAAATCTGAAGGGATTATTGTCCTATTCTTACTAAGTAAGATTTTGTAAGCCGTGGTGAAAATCACGGCTTTTTTTATTTCCCAAAATAATGTACGCTACAAAGGTATATGTCTAATAAAGTATTTAATTTAAAGAGTGAATATAAACCAGCGGGAGATCAGCCGAAGGCGATTTCGGAGTTGCTGAAAGGATTGAAGAAGGGAATGATGAAGCAAACACTTCTCGGTGCCACAGGTACAGGAAAGACATTTACAATGGCTAATGTCATTGCCGAGCACAACAAACCAACGCTCGTTATTGCCCACAACAAAACACTCGCTGCTCAGCTTGCCCAAGAATTCCGTGAATTTTTCCCTGATGCTGCGGTACATTATTTCGTCTCGTATTACGACTACTATCAGCCAGAAGCATATATGCCAGCGAGTGATACGTATATAGAAAAGGATGCACAAATCAATAAAGAGATTGACCGTCTTCGTCATGCGACAACACAAGCACTTCTTACCCGAAAAGATGTGATTATTGTCGCTTCGGTTTCTTGTATTTATGGTTTGGGTAGTCCAGAAGAATACGAAAAGGTTAATTTGAAAATAACGAAAGATATGAAGATTGACCGTATCACCTTGATGAAGAAACTCATCGAAGTTCATTTTGAGCGTACGAATGCAGATATCAATCCCGGACAATTTCGTTCGATTGGTCCGAAAGTCGAAGTAATGCCAATCTCTGAAACATTTATATATCAAATAGAATTTGCTGGTGGAGTAATTTCTCGCATTGCAAAAGTTGATCCAGTATCATCACACGTTCTCGCTGAGGAAGAGGGAATTTTCCTTTTTCCTGCAAAGCACTTTATTACGGAAAAAGGGCAAGTGGAAAAGGCGGTGAAAAATATCAAAGCCGAGCTTGCCACACAGCTCAAAAAATTTGAAAAAGAAGGTAAACTTCTCGAAGCCGAACGTATCAAGCGTCGAACAAATTATGACCTCGCGATGATTCGTGAGATTGGATACTGTAATGGAATTGAAAACTATTCCAGGCATCTCTCTGGTAAAAAAGAAGGCGAAGCCCCAGAGACACTTCTTTCTTACTTTCCATCTGAAGCAAAAGGTGGTTTCCTGACTATTATCGATGAATCCCACGTAACACTTCCACAATTAAATGGAATGTACGCTGGAGATGCTTCTCGCAAGAGCACTCTTGTTGAATTCGGTTTTCGCTTGCCGAGTGCAAAAGATAATCGCCCGCTCAAATACCCTGAATTTGAAAAACGTATCGGACAGGTTGTATATGTGTCTGCGACACCATCGAAACTTGAACGGGAAGTCAGCGAACAAATCGTTGAGCAAATTATTCGCCCAACAGGACTTATTGATCCAGAAATAATCGTACGACCAGTGTCCGCAAAAAATGAATACAAGGGGCAAGTGCAAGATTTTATTATTGAAGCCGAAGCGACAATCAAGAAAGGATACCGTGTGCTCGCGACAACACTCACAAAGCGGATGGCAGAAGATCTCTCTATTTATTTAAAAGATAAAGGAATCAAAGCAGAGTATCTCCATAGTGAAATCAAGACAATTGAACGTATTCAGATTCTCACCGCATTCCGAAAAGGGCAGATGGATGTGCTTGTTGGTGTGAACCTACTTCGTGAAGGTTTGGACTTGCCTGAAGTGGCACTTATTGGAATTCTCGATGCTGACAAAGAGGGATTTCTTCGTTCAGAAACATCACTGATTCAAACGATTGGTCGTGCTGCACGTAACGTAAATGGAAAAGTGTTGCTATATGCTGACGTGATGACAGGTTCTCTTGAGCGGGCGATAGGTGAGACAAATCGTCGCCGTGCTATTCAGGTAGCGTACAACAAAGAACACGGTATCACTCCAAAAACTATTTTGAAAAAAATTAAAGATATTACCGAAGAACTTGAGAATAAACATGAGAAGGCTGTGAATGCCGAACTTGGTATTGATATTGAACTTTTCAAGAAAACGCTCGTGAAAGAAAAGAAAAAAGGGAAACTTGCAATGCTTTCTGATTCTGAATATGAAAATGCGATTTATGAAAAGATAATTAAAATGAAAGAAAAAGAAATGAATCGCGCAGTGAAAGAGTTGGATTTTGAAACAGCAGCTATTTTAAGAGACGAGATAATTGTACTAACTGACAAACTAATCAAAGAAAAGTAAAATAGCTAACTAAAAAAGTAGCCCCACAGGAGGCTACTTTTAGAATGATTGTGCACAAATGTTTTAAATGTCTTTTACTTTTAAGACAAAAACTACTTTCCATGCTTTTTTATCCGGAGTAGTTGTGTCTTTGACTGAGATACCTCCTTCTATTTTTGTGTTACTTAATGTAGCTATGAGGAATTTTAATTCAGCTACTTTTGCAACAACTCGAGGAAGGAACATGCGTTCGTTGTTGAAATACCTTTCCAGTCTTGCTACCTGTTGTGGTTCTGATAGTAATTTTTGCTTTCCTCTCCAGAATGTAATTTTTACTTTATAGAAGCCAGGTTTCAAGTTTCGTTTGGCTTCTATTTTAATCTCATCATCTTTTTGCAAAGAGGTGATTTTTTTTCTGAGTCGTAATTGTATCATGGCGTTTATCTTTTATTGGTGGCCATAAAAGAGAATTATTTCTCTCCTAGAGTCACCAATAAAAGACGGAACCTTTAAAAGAAAATTACTACTTTAAATCCTTTTTGTCAAACATGAGTTTTGTGTTACTATGTGTTTAGTTACATATTGATACACCCACCGTTAGAGCAAGCGGCGGGAATTTAACGCCTACTTCAAACGGGGCAAGCCCATATAAAAATGAGTAAGATAAACAAAAACGAATCAATCATAGTTAAAGGTGCTCGCACCCATAATCTGAAAAATATCAATGTTGAAATGCCACGAAATAAAATGGTGGTTATTACTGGCATGTCAGGATCAGGTAAATCATCCCTTGCCTTTGATACCATCTTTGCTGAAGGTCAGCGTCGATATGTCGAGTCACTCTCTGCGTACGCGCGACAATTCTTGAATCAAATGCCGAAGCCCGATGTTGATGAAATCACAGGCCTCTCTCCAGCAATTTCTATCGACCAGAAATCTCGTTCAAATAATCCGCGTTCAACAGTTGCAACTATTACAGAAATCTATGACTATCTCCGTGTGCTCTACGCGCGTATTGGGCGACCACATTGTCCTATTTGTGGTGATGAAATCAAGAAACTTTCAAATGAAGAAATCGTGGCTTTCGCTCTTGGGAAAATAAAGGCACGTGAAAAAGAAATGACGAAAGGTAAGGATTCTAAAAAAGTTCTCGGTGTCGAATGGGATGAGACACCTCTCACTATTTTTTCTCCTGTCGTTCGTGGACGAAAAGGTGAGTACTACCAGTTGCTCTACGATTTACTCAATAAGGGTTTTCAGAAAATTCGTCTTGATGGTGACATGAAGAATCTTCGTGAACGAATTGATATGAAGAAAACGGCAAAGCACGATATTGATGTGCTCGTCGATACATTTGCAGTTCACGAGTTCAAGGATAATCCGAATGATGCACGCATGCGTCTCGCTGAGGCAATCGAGCGTGGACTTGTCGAATCAGACGGCCTCGTTGTTATTAAAGTCGGTGACGAGGAATTTCTCCTCTCATCAAAATTTGCTTGTCCGAAAGATGGTTTCTCATTTCCTGAAGTTGAGCCACGTCTTTTCTCATTCAATTCACCAGCTGGTGCATGTCCAGAATGTAATGGTCTCGGTACAAAGTATTTTGGTGGCACAGAAGCCTGTGACGTATGTCAGGGTGCACGTTTGCGACCAGAAGCACTGAATGTATTCCTCGGGAAAGGTAAGAATCGCCACAATATCGTGACGGTTACTCATTTATCTATCTCTGGTGCGGCGGATTTTTTCATCGAGCTTGAATTAAATGAACAAGAAAAAGAAATTGCCAAAGTGGTGATAAAGGAAATCGAGGCCCGATTACAATTTCTGCTCAATGTCGGACTTGAGTATTTGTCGCTTGATCGCAAGGCGAATACACTTTCTGGTGGGGAATCACAGCGTATCCGCCTTGCTTCACAGCTTGGCTCACGTCTCGTTGGCGCGCTCTATGTGCTCGATGAGCCGACAATTGGACTTCATCAGCGCGACAACGAACGCCTGATTAAAACTCTCGAAGATTTACGTGACCTTGGTAACACGATTATCGTTGTTGAGCACGACGAGGATACTATCTTCGCGTCTGATTATATTGTTGATATTGGGCCGAAGGCAGGTGTGCACGGCGGGCAAGTAATCGTAGCTGACTATCTCGACCCTCTTCTTTCTGCAAAAACAAATCCGTCAAAATCACGCACACTTGCGTATTTGCGTAATGAAATACGAATTGAAATTCCAGAAAAACGCCGAACAAGCGAGAAGGGTTCACTCAAAATTGTTGGAGGAAAAGTATTTAATATCGACAACTTAAATGCTGAAGTGCCACTCGGTAAGCTCGTTACGATTACGGGTGTGTCTGGCTCAGGCAAGAGTTCATTTATGTATGAGATTTTGCATAAAAATTTGCAAGGTCGCTATGACCGCAAGTTTCGTACAGCAAAGATTTTCAACTGCGCGTCATTTACTGGTACAGAATATCTTTCTCGCGCGATCTTGATTGATCAATCTCCAATCGGCAGAACCCCACGCTCGAACATCGCTACCTATACAGGAGCATTCACACATATACGTGATTTATTTGCGTCGAGTGAAGAAGCGCGTTTGCGTGGATGGAAATCAAATCGTTTCTCTTTCAATGTAAAAGGCGGTCGCTGTGAAGCGTGTGAGGGTAACGGCGAGATTGCTGTTGAAATGCACTTCCTGCCAACTGTCTATGTGACTTGTGATGTATGTAATGGTAAACGTTTCGACAAAGAAACACTGACTGTTAAATATAAAAAGAAGAACGTGTACGAAGTGCTCCAGCTTACCATCGAAGAAGCCGTTGTATTCTTTGAGGAAATTCCAGCGATTTATGACCGATTGAAAACACTTATGGACGTTGGTCTCGGGTATATCACACTCGGTCAATCAGCAACGACACTCTCTGGTGGAGAAGCGCAACGTGTAAAAATATCTTCTGAACTCTATCGTCCGCATTTAGAAAAGACGATTTATCTTCTCGATGAACCGACAGTGGGACTGCACTATGATGACGTCGCGAAGCTTCTTGAAGTCCTCAATAAACTTGTCGATAAAGGCAATAGTGTGATTCTTATTGAACACAATATGGATATTATTAAATGCGCTGATTACATCATTGATATTGGGCCCGAGGGTGGAAAAGGTGGTGGTAAGATAGTGGCACGTGGTACGCCAGAGGAAGTTGCAAATACCCCCGCAAGTCATACAGGAAAGTATCTAAAGAAAGTATTACGTAAGAAATAAAAAAAGGCGCTCGAGGGAGCGCCTTTTTTGTTGCACATAGTATTTGTATTAGATGTGCGTGTACTCTTTTTGATGATTAGGAACGCAATGATTTTTTATGCTTTTTATTTTTCCAAGGGAATAGCTTGCTGGGTCATATCCTTCAGGAATAACAAAAAGCAGAGTGTCATTTTCGTTCGTGTAGATTGAGTAAAAGTGGGTGGGTGTTACTTTGTATGTTGCAAGGAAAAATAGTTGATGTCTCTCAGATGGAGAGCATTGATTTTCTCCTGCACGGAGCGCTAATGCTTCCACAAACTCATTTTTGAGATATTTCAACCGCTCTTTTCCTTCACTACTTCGGGCTCGGTATGTTTTGAGCTTTCCCCATATTTTAACAAGAACTTTAAGCTCTTTGGTAAAGTATGTATCCGTATTACTCAAATCAATATGAAAGTCACTTTCAAGCGTTTCAATCCAATAACAGTCTCGTGTTCTTGTTATCTTGGTTGGTTTTACTTGTGGGGGACTCCATCTGCCTCCATGTATTAAGGAGAGTGTTGGCAGGTGTTTGTGTACAATGTGAATGTCGTTTGGTAGACGCCACTGTACTCTAATCGATCTTGTCATGGTCATGTTTTTAAGGTTCAAATTTTATTTAATTACCACACTATCCCGTAGTGCAATAATCTATCAAAGTGGATAGGAAGAGGGGGCTTCGGATGCATTATCACTCTTTAATGCTCTTTTTGTCAATGCGC
>Ga0172380_10000925_pt1 | contig 52690 bp, 80 predicted proteins | sample Leawe162metaG_FD_119747 | JGI IMG/M metagenome (GOLD analysis project Ga0172380, IMG submission 119747) | Leachate microbial communities from a municipal landfill in Southern Ontario, Canada - Leachate well 162 metaG | ecosystem: Engineered > Solid waste > Landfill > Unclassified | place... | reverse complement strand
GCGCATCTTCGTAATCCCAAAGGCGCTGCATGTAATCATGGACGCGCGTCGATTGTTCACCTGACCCACCCAGGATATTTACATCGCATTTCAGTGTTGCGGCTTCAACTTGTCCTAAGAGCGCGAGGAGAAATGACTTACCTCCGAAACCGCGCGAGGCTTCCCATACCGAAACGGGCGATCTTCCAAAATAAGCATCACAAAAAGCGCGCCAAGGCGTTGAGTGATTAGGACATATTTGTTTATCGGGGATTTTTATTCCAAAGGCAATCAATACAAAATCTTTGAGGTCTTGTTCAGTTGCTATTGGTAAGACGAAATCATGTTGGGTCGCTGCTATCGCCATTGTGAACCACGACACTTATTACATTGGTCAAAGATTCTCCGTCACTGGTGACATTAATTGCCGCTTGCGGCTGTCCGTCTACCCGCAAGAACACCCACTTGATCAATTCCGCGGTTTCCCCGAATGAAAGATAGGTAAAAGTACCGTCCGCCAATTGCCATTTACCGGTGACAAGCGCGTCGATAACCCTCTTGGTAATAATGCGCTTCGCCGCTATCTTTTGTCCCGCATTATTCAGATATGTACGATTAAGATCCTTCCGTAAGAGTTCTGATAGTGCTTTGCTCTTGGGGGGTCTGCCAGCGAGATTGTTTGACTTTCCCTTTGGAGGAGCCATTTTCTAACTCGGTTTCCTTTTCTTTGATCGATTTGTTTATCAAAGGAATTGCAGTTATTTCTAAAACTGCATTTGCTTTATGGCATAAAACCAATTTCGCCATTGCCTCAATTTCGTTCTCTGATAAGTCCATCGTTATGCGGATACCACCATCGACAAGAGTTTGTACTTTGAATACAGTGGCTTGAAATTGGATATCCTTATCACTCATGCCCCCATTATACCAAATTAAACGCCACCACCCTACGGGTCAATAGGGTGGTGGCTAAGGAGAATATGACCAAAAAGCGATAGAGCAGCGCGTGCGAATAAATATTATCACTTATTATTCAGGTGTCAAGTCCCCACCCAGCTTGACTACTTCGCGCTCCAACACCGTCAAGCGATGTTCGACGGATGGAGGATCGATAGGATCGGGAGTGGGATCGGGGATTGGCGATGTTCCATAAAGCGCATCAAACTCCGCCCGCGTACCCATAAATCTGTCCATGCACACGCCTTTCGAACCTATCCCGAATCCAAGTTCTTGCCCGTTATTACCGACCTTCCATTGCCAGAAACGAGCTTGCTTTTTGTGCTTTGACCAATCTTTCGGGATTACCGGCTTTTGCGCGTTCGTTCCTGGCCATTGAGCATTCCAGAGAGGATGTTCATGCGCCCAGGTTGTAACGTGAGCATCATCCCAAAATCCTGGGCTGGTATAAATCATATTGATAACGCCAAGATTGACGTTTATCCGATTGTTGAATACCCAAATAGACGATAAAACTTGGTTGGCTGAAAGTTCGGCATCTTCTTCTGCATCACAAGACGGCTCGATCTTGAAACCATAATTGAATCCAGGCTTGAAGATATATTTCTCAATGAGCTTGCAATAAAAATCCGCTTGCAAAATACCGCTGAATTGAGGGCGGAAATACCAGTATGTCCCCATCGGTTTGCCGTAGGGTAATCCGCGTTGGGTGTTATTCTTGAATTGATAATCCTCATAACATTGCCCGGTAACGTTGTCAATCGATCCTGCCCGGATAATATAAAAATCGCCAAAGGTACTGAATACCGGCCAGTTTATCTCGCCCTGGTGTTTTGAAACATCATAACCGTTTACTTCAAATGTCATGATTTAATCCTCTCTTTTTTGAATTTAATCTTCTCTCCCCACTCGCCGCCCATTGTATCCGTGTTGTAGTGAAGCGCCTTGCCGTCCGGGTAAACGATAACACAATCCGACATTCCTTGCAATTCTTCGAGCACAATAGCGATCACTATTCTGCCGGTCGCATGCATTTTATAAGGGTAATATCCTGGCTTCATCAATCACCTCTGCAATTTAATAACTTCAACATCGCCCCTGAGTCTTTCGACTTCTTTATTTAATTTCTTCAATTCCTGCCATATTTCAAAAAGTAGTTGCGATTGTACCGCGTTGGAATCGGTGGTAAATCCCCTATCGCCATAATTGACTTGGATTCCACCGTTTTCGATTCTGACAATATCTTTTATTTTCATCATATCTCCATTCTCATTCCGTGCAATTTATTAGCATCAATTCTCTTTTCTTGACATCCTCAGGCATTTCGTCAATCTTCATCCAATATCTAACTTGATCCGCAATGTAATAAGGTCGTTCAAGATGATACACTTTTTCCACAGGCGCCCATTGTATCGGTTGGTTGGGCATAGTTGATTGAAACGCCCTCGCAATAGCCAACGATGCAGGCTGCCCCCATTCCTGAACAATAACCAATAAAGGCTCATTCATCGGCGGTCTTTCGTCAGCAACTTTTATCCAGCTCACGGATGCGCCAATCCTCTCGCCTGCATCCCTGGCAAAGCAATATCGTTATCCTTCGCTTTTTGATGAAAATCATAATCTTCAAATTTTATACCATTGAACCAACTAAGACGCGCCCAGTATCGCATATATTTGGCAAGCTCTTTTTTTGTCCAATGTTCTCCGATATATTCATTGCGTCTCTTGGTATCAATTGGCTGGTATCTCATAGGATTAGGAATTGCTCCTAAATCCCTTATTGTTTCAAGACGATAAAGAGTATCCTCGGGGGTATCTTTATATCCGAGCAAAACAAACACTTTTATCCTACTCTTGGGAATTCCTGCCTTAATTAATTTATCGAAGGCAATCATAAATTGATTTTCTGTTTTGATGTTATCCCATGCAAGACGAATTGTCGCACCTTTTAATTCTGCTAATCTTTTCGCGTGATCATCGTTTAACAATCGTGCATCTAATCCCTGGTTGAAGTCAATACCAACAATGTTATTTATGCGATCTATTACATGATTGAAATGAATTTCACTGGTTGCTAATAAATTGTTATCACAAATAACACGCTTTGGTTGCCATTGGTCATCTGGTAATTCCCTGATATTCCCCTCGATCTTTGGCACAAGGCAAAATGCACAATTGCGGATACATCCCCGACTAGTAAAAGTTGCCTCGGGATTATGGCGTGATAACGCATTGACTTCTCCGCCAATTTCCACAACTGATGATAAATAATCGGGTTGGACAATAACGGCGGGGCCTCCAGCGCGCACACGATAACCTTGCTGTTTATACCATACAGCGCGTTGATAAGCTAAATCAAGTTGCCATGAAAATACAACGGATATAAAAGCCGTGTTATCTTCAATCCAATCAACAAGACCGCCTGACCATGTCATGGGTATATTAATCCTTGATATCTCATCCCTGGCAAATACGCACCCGGGATCGACTGCCATATGAAATCCAGATCGTTGCTCATCACTTGGTTATCGTCATTCCCTGCGAATAGAAGTGCATCCATCAAATTATTCGTGACGATCTCGCTCCCGCTATCTCCCGGCGAGCTCTTGCCTTGCCATAATAATTGATGCACGAAAGTATATGTTTGCGGCAATTTCGACGCCCCGGTATAATATCCGACTTTCACGGTCGCGTCTAAGCCGATCAATGTCAAAACGGTGCAGCCTGAGGATCTTCCGCATTTCGTTGCTGTCATGCCGATAAATGGCTCTGGATAAACATCATTCACCGCGCCGATACCATAAATCTCGGAATAGACGGTAGACTCATCGCCGCAAGCAATAGCAACGTCTACCACGTTGTTTACATTCTTTCTTGGTGCAACTATCGCAACGATCTTGCCAATTTCATCGCCTGCTACGCCGCCGTCATGAGGTCCCGGCTGAAGGATAGGATCACCAATCTGCGCGCCGTTAAGCCCGCCCATAACGTGAGCGTTGCTTATAAAGCAGGAACAGTTTCCCTCGAAGCAAATACGACCGCCAAGAGTGCCCGCGGTCACTTTAGGATGTCCGATGCTTACTCCGCCCGGGGCTGGTCGCCAATAGCCTACACGCGATCGATCGGCCGGCCAATTCACGGATTGTTTTTTGATGATTATAGGTAGATAGGTGGGATTATCGGGAGGCGCATCGTAGGCGATAAAGGCGGAAGTTTCAACGATATCCCCCCGTTTGTTGAGACTCGCGTTTACATCCGCTTTATCCAGCACACCGATAATCTCTTGACCATTGGCTCCTGTTGCAATGTATACGACGTTAGGATTATTGTTGACAATTGTGGTAGGGGAATTTTGATAACTGTTTATGAGAGAAGAAACGGCAAGAATGATTGCCGTTCCTGCTGTTGCGAGTTTTGCTTTCGTTGATTTTTGCATCAGATCACATATGCGCCGGGAAATATATTGTAATCAGCCAAATAATTACCGCACCGATAACAGAAGCGGCGAGCGCCCAGAGAGCTTTTTGAACTCCTTTAAAGCTATCTTTTATGTCGTTGACGGCGGTTTTGAGCAATTCAATATCAGTTTTAGCGCCAATGCTGCCATTGCCGGTTATGAATGATTCGTGTCGGCATATATCATTTTCGATGGAGGTGATTCTTTGCTCATGACCAGCCAATGTTGGTTTTCTGTCGGCAATGGCGGCTGGCATAGACTCACCCCTTTTTGGTTATCAGATAAATCGACTGGTTGGCTATCAATGCCTTGATCAAAATGTCAACCACTTCCAAAAATCCAGCTTTGTCACAGGTGAAGTAATTGAATACCGCGGCGCATGATAGACCATATACAGCAAATGCTATAACCAAAAGTAATCCGCCCATGATTGCTTGCTTATATTTATTTTCAAGCGGATCAAACCAATCTTTGAGACCAGGAATGTAAGAAAAGCAGAGAGATAGAACCGCGCCTGCGATGAGCGCCAATTGTTCGGCGGTCATTTTTTCGGCTATTTGCATCGGTTTTGAAGCGGTGAGAAGTAGGATCAACAGAATTCCGAAAATAAAAGCGAACGTAAATTTAGATTTCATGACATTACTCCTTTTTTGTAATTATACAACAAAAATTGATTTATAAAACGCGGTATCCTCCGCGCATCACCTTGAATCAAGAGTGGCATTGTATATTTGCCTCGCATATCATTTTCCCAAACCATTCGATAATCTGTGGCACGACAGCATTTCCTAAACATCTAAGTCTGTCCACCCGGGAGGATATCCCATCAACCACTCGACCCAATTCGGGTTCAACTGTCCACCAATTGTTTCTGATAATGGTCTCGAATTCTTTTCCATTGTTTCCTGTGAGGCCTTCCCGCTTCTCCAATCTCTCGCGGTTGGGGTTGGTAGAGATTTCGCTATTCTGGATAATTTCATTACTTTCTTTCCGTGACTGTAATTGTAATCCCCCCGACTTGATACCGGGGTTGGTAATAATTTCACTGCTCCATCCAGACTTAAATGTTTTGCATCGATCGATGGCCCCGTATTGTTGCGCGGAGTAGGCCAATATAAATATTCTCTTTCTAATATGTGGGGCATTGAAGGCGCAAGCTGGAATATTAAATGTCCTAACGGTGTAGTTCTCACTTTCCAGGTCAGCATAAATATTGTCGAGAATAGTTGTTCTGATTCCAGGCACATTTTCACCAAATATCCAAGTTGGTCTGAGTTCTTTAACAATGCGGAAATATTCTGGCCAGAGGTCACGGTCGTCTTGTGCGCCTCTTCGCTTCCCGGCAACACTGTGCGGCTGGCAAGGAAATCCCCCGCAGATAAGATCAACTGTTTCGAGGTTGTGTTTTCCGACTTCTTTGACATCGTTATATCTTTTCACTCCTGGCCAATGTTTAGCTAATACTTTTTGGCAATAAGGATCAATCTCAACTTGCCACTTTACTTCCATCCCGGCGCGTTCTAATCCAAGATCAAACCCGCCGATTCCCGAAAATAAGCTACCGAACGTCATGGGCATAGACACGATTCCTTATCATAAAACCGGTTGCGCAACCGGTTTCTTCAAGCGTCATTTTTGAGTATGGTGTTGCAATCATTATTTCATCCTGGGTCATCGTAGCGCCTGTTTTCATAAATCACTATTCAAAATAGCGTGTATCGAATAACCGCCATTTTCCTCCGGCAAGAACGCCGCCTTGTCGTATTTGTATTTTTCGGGAAGCGCCAATATCACCTCTTCTAGTTCATTCGCGGTCGGTTTGATTATCTCGTTTCGCAGATAAATAAACGACAATACCGTGCCGCCCCAAATTTTGAGGCCGATTGTCCAGCTATCGTAGTCAACCTCGATCCAGTTATCCATAGCGAGAGAGGCATCGATCGAGAGCTTTTGCATCAGAGGGACGAGGGTTTGTTTGTCGAATGTCGCGGAGGTTATGAATGGCAGATAGGACTTGAATTTATAGAGGATACTCATACTACCTCCGCCGTCACAAACATCGTAGTGTGCTTTGTTGTCGGGTTGACGTATGAATATATCGCGGTTGGCTCTTTTCCGAACCGCGCCTTAAATTCGGCGGCTGCTTTTTCGGGAGAGATGCAACAGGTGTAATGGTCAAAGATAACATCGGGAAGCTCGCGGCAATTGTTGATGGGGATAGGTTGAGGGGTCATGGTGTTGCCTCTGGCTCCACTGCTTTCCTGGCAAGTTCCGTCAATTCGCGCATTCGCTCTTGTCCGTTCATCCATTTGCGATCATGCAATAATTGTTCGTGTAATTCCTGGTCAATTGTTTCGGGATAGTAATATGTTGTCATGCGTTTGCCTCTACACGATTCCACTTCACTTTATGCAACCATTTTTCATCCTGAAACCTAATCCATTCGTCAATATTCTCTTGATCTAAACTACCATCAGTAATATCTTTTTTCATTTCCTGGGATATCTCTGATTTCAATTCCGATAACCGCGGAAAATATTTGCTTTTATTGATAATGGCTTTTATCCCGGATTCCAATAATCCAAGAGGAATGTTTTGTAATTCAGATGCATAAACTTCAAATTGCTCATTTTGAATTGGTTTGTCAAAAGCAAACCAAAGTCGTCTAAGCGCCTTCAGCCATTCCTTTTTCATTTCTTCAAAATACATCAATTCAGAGTCGTTTTGCGAGTTCATCAATATACTCCTCATCGGATTGTTGAATTTTATTATTTGAATTTTGGCGCTTATCCGCTTGGCTACCTTGGGCGATCCATCGTTTCAAAATAGCATCAATGTAAGCCCAATTCCTGGCGTTATGTTCGGCGGCTATTCGGATTGCGTCGAGGATCCATTGGGGGTTTGTTTTGTCATCAAGGTAAGAAATAATTTTATCTGAGATTGTTTTAGTTACTAGACCGATTTCAGATTCATAAAATTTTATGATTTTTGATAATTCTGGCACCTGGGCCGCCTTTGTGTTTGTATCTGAATATGAATCTGTATTTGTTTCTGATTCTGATTCTGATTCTGACCGCGACTTGCTCTTACCTAAGTCAAGAGTTACTCCGGAGTTAGTTTGGAGTTGATCGGGGCAAGGGGGAAACAAACTCGCGGCTTCCTTTTCCAGTCCTCTTTGATGAGTTTTGAATGATGGAATATAAAAATAAGATAGGTTATTTGCCTCATAACGAATTATCATTTTTCTTTCTGATAGCCAATCAAATGAATTATTTATTTGGTCTAATTCTACATCTGTGCGCATTGGGAATAGTTTTGATCTCAACCAGGCTGGATTATCTATTCCCCTACCTTCTGAATCTACGACAACAATTAATAACATCCAAACAACCCTGGTGAAATCATCCGGCATAGCATTGAAGTCAAAAGAATCAATTATCTTGGTATGGATATTGCGATATTTTGGAGCCATCGAACCTCTTGATTAATTCAAAGTTTCTGATGAACATTCCGATTTGTTTTGTTGTATGAACTTCGATTCCATTGTCAAACATTCTTTGAGGATATCTGTAGTGATAATTTCTAGCATCAATTGAACTTTTATTCTTATGACATTCGCGGCAAAGTAATTGTAAATTATCGTCTTCGTTACTTCCGCCGTTCCATAAAGGAATTATATGATCTAATTCGAGATATAAATTTTCTCCACAATGATTGCAAATATTCCCCCTCTCTTCTATCAGTCTATTTTTAATTATTTGGCTATTTCCTCTATGATAATTAGATCGCATAATCACCTCAAATAAAAAATCACCTCTTGGCTTCGTCTGTGTCTGTGGCTTCCCTGAGCAGATAGGGGGACACAGACAAAGCCAATAGATGACTTTTTTCTGCTCTTTTACCGGAAGCCACTCCGTTGAATTACTATTATCATAATCTAAATTTCCGCCGTCGTCAAGCGTTTCATTCGCGCCCAATCACCGGCCGCGATATGCTCATCCTGGTGGCATCATCTACAAAGTATCTCGACGTTTTCCGGGGAATTGTTGGACCTATCCCGGTCGCGGTGGTGACGCTGAAGGAATATCCAAAATCCACAGCGATTACATTTCTTGCCGATGAGAGGGAATAGGCGCTGGCAACGCTTTTTGAGGGCATAGTCATTTTTGCTCATTTCAATCGCTCCCGTAATTTGTACACGCTTCATTCATTATTTCATCAATTGTATCGGCCTCCAAAGTAGATATGTGTTTTCCATATTGATTAATTTGGCATTTAAATCTATTATCTTCAAACCAAATAAAACCATAAAAATTCCATGCCGTATAACTAGAACAATATTTTCCTTCCCTTAATTTATTCTCTATTTCGCGATCAATTACGTGATCAAAATTTGACATGACCTCTGGGATGGGTTCTAGTTTTTGTGGACATTCTTCGATAACGTATTGCTCCATCTGTGCTTCTCCTCTCAAATATCCTTCCTTTTCACCTTTGCGCGCCCATTTACCTTCAACGTCCTGATCATCCTGAACTCATACTCAGGATGCAGGCGCTGGAATAGGTTTATCCTCAAAACTGCATCCCTGGTCATCATTCCCTTTACCTCCTCAATTACGTTCACATTGCCGTCGAGATAACGAAAATCGCCGGTGTAATCAATGGCATTCAATTTTTTGCCGTGGATATACTTTTGCGGGAATAGCACAAAATAGGGATGGATTTCCAAATTTGATATTTCCCCGGCATAGGCAAGCAGCTTCAATTCCGTGTATCTGTTGCCCTCAGCCAAACTGTCGAAGGTATACCCGTCTATTATTACCTTGCGCGCGTGGTACTTGTTGGTCATAATTGCTATCAAAAACTATCAGGATTCTTCGGGATCGCCGTCGTTATTGGGATCGGGATTTACATAAACGGAATTTATCACAAATTTCGCCTCATGCAATCCAGTTTTCTTACAGATAATATCGATAATCTCTTGGATAGAATAATTCTCATTTCCCTCAAGTGTATAAGTCAATTCTACAAAACCGTCACTTATTTGCACTTTATACATCACTCCTCCTATAAATTTGGGCGCGCCTCTCGACGCGCCCCATTGTCTCACGGATTAAATCGCTCGCCACACTTGGAATTACTTTACTCCTTTCTTTTTGGGATTAGCCTGCGAAGGCGTAACACGCAATAAAATCAAATTTCCCTGTATTTCGCATCAACGAATTCGGATTCCCCTGGCGGCAATAGATTATCCATCGTCGCGCCTTCCGTCCAAAGTTGTGTAAATGTTTTTTCAGATCCTTCTTGCAGCATCCAGGGAATTAATCCAGCATATCCTGGGGATAATTGCTGAAGAAACCACAATCCATCCATTGCGTTCCTAAACATAAAAAGCGCCATTTTTAAGGATTGTTCGCGCCGCTTCTCAATGTTTGATCTTGAACGTGGATCGTATTTGTTTGGCAGTGCCGCGATATCTACGCGTCCGTTGAATAATTTGCCGGTTGACGTTTCTATAAAATAAGATACCTGAAATCCCTCGCGTTCAGTTTTGCCAATTTGAAATTTACCACGCTTAAAACTTTGTACTGTTCCGCCAAGTCTCGAAATAGCCTGAACAATTTCGGATTTCAAGGTTTCAATTGATTTTGTTGTAGATTGTCCCTGCCAACCATCGGAGGCGGTGACATTTTCAAAATACGGAACGTCCGAAGCTTTCTTGGATTGCTCAGGTATAAAATTCATCCCTTACTCCTCGTTTTAAAAAGGGGCTTTTTGTCCCTTCTTCCACATGGTCGGTACCCTCGTCTCTTTCGCGTCTCTATATCCTGACTGTATGCGTTTTTGATCATCGTCAAAAATGTTTCCGCGTCTGCGAGGGCTGCTATTTGCATGGTCAAGAACTCCCTAATTTTCGGGCTGTTCTCTCTGGTCAAATCAAGTTCCATGTTTAGCCTTGCGTTGCGAATAGCTGATATCTGTTGATTGATAGTCGTTTTCATAATTGATCTGGCAGGCGACACGCCTACGCAAAGCCATTTGTGCAAATCGTGCCGCCTGCCTTATCCCGGCTTATCGTATATTTCAATTAGCAGTGTATGCATTCGCGAATAAGCTAGGATGGTCACAGTATAAAACAAATCTAGTAAATGTAAACAATTATGTTAAGGAGTCTTAACAATTCGGTTTACTTTTGGTGGTTTTCGCATAAAATGATAGCATGAATACAGAATCTATTGGCATTATAAAGCGAAATCTTATAAAACTTCTTGATGCATCCCGGTCTGAGGGATTTTACCAGGCGAGATCACTCGACACGAGTCTATCGGATAATGTGCTGCACACATACGATAATCTTCGTTATTTCGCTAACCAGGATCGCAATACCGCATTGATAAGAATCGAGAGGATATTGGAAATGGAAGAGGAGAAATCATGAGCAACCAGCCTAAGGATGATAAAAAGCCGCTGGATTATTACCAGCAAGAATCAAAAGACAATTACCGTTCTATGAATTATCTAAATTCAACTTACGAACAATCCGCGTCTGTCGCCGCGCTCATCTTTATCGGTGAGCAACTTGCCAGGATAGCGGACGCGATGGAAAAAGATGAAGTTTCACTTGATGAAGCTGTGAAGATTTGGGGTGCTCCCGGTGGCTAGAATTGAATGGGATAACGGCTTGCAATTGATAATTACCAGGGAGCATAAGTCATTGCGTCATTATCGCTGCCTGCGTTGTGGGTCTACCCGCGTCAATGAATACATTATGGAAACCAATTTCGGACACCGGGATAAAATCCGCTGCCTGAAATGTAAAAAGGTTTATATCTTTTCTCCCGGCGATTCGTTCGATAATCATGTGGCGCATTTTGAAGAAATCCCCGCCAGCGAAGTCGAACATATCGAACGTAAAAAGAAAAGCAAGCGCGTGGAATCGGATAACCAGCTTGCGCCGATGGAATTTACAGACATATGGGCGGCAATGGAATTTTGCAAATGGAATCGGTGCGCACTCTGCCAGTCAGAATTAAAAGTAACCAGGATTATTGAACCTCACAAAGATATTACAAAGGTGCATTGTCATATCGAATGCCCTGAACACGGATTATGTATCAAAGGTGGCACGGCAAGCGTAAAGACGGTCAATACAATCAATATGGATACTACGATCCGGGAGGTTATGGATCGCGTCGAAGAAAGTCTACCGATAAATAAACCGGCAAATAAAATATTAGAGTATTTAGGATTTTAGGAGAAACTATGACAGACAATAATCAGAACGGTAAAGCGATTACACCATACACTCAACTCAAAGCACTTGCGCTAGAAAATACAGAAACGCTCGAACGATTCGCAAACGCGTTTGGCGGAAACAAGCAGCGCGCCCGGTCTTTTCTTTCCAGCGTTTTGACCGTAGTGAGAATGGATTCGGCGCTTCAAGAGTGCCGACCATCAGACGTATTGAATGAGTGTATGCGCGCCGCGGTTTTGGGTTTGCCGATCAATAAAGAACTTGGGTTATCGTGCATCATTGCCTATGACGAAACCCAAAAAGATGGTTCCAAAAAGAAAACCCCTCACTTTCAAATTATGAAACAGGGATATATTGAACTTGCTCATTCAACCAAAGAATACCTCATCATTCATACCGGAGCAATTTATGCCAATCAAGATCATCGCATCAACCAAGTTACTGGCGTTTTGGAAATCTTTGGCGATCCCGATATCGAGCAGCCAATAACCCACTACTTCAATTATTTCAAAATGAAAAACGGTTTTGAATCGTCACTTTGCATGAGCATCGAAGAACTTGACGATCATGGAAAGAAATATTCAAAATCGTTTTTCAACAAAGCAGGTTTATGGCAGAAAGATCCTCCGGTTATGTATGCCAAAACTGTGACGAAACTGAACATCAAGCGCAACGGTAAACTCATCAAAGATAACGACACCGCCAAACTTGCTGCAATCAAAGACGATGACGAATATCTTGACCCAAGCGACGCAGAACCTCAACAATTTGACGATCAACGGTCGGAATTACCAATAGAACCGGCGACCGGCGAAGTTATTGACGGTCAATTCACTGACGCGGAAACTACCGAACCTGAACCCGTCACCGAACAACCTCCCGCGCCAGTCGAGACCACTCCGAAATCAAAGAAGGCAAAATCCGAAACCGATCCTCGCGTTGCGGCTCTACTCTCTGCAAATGTGGTTCCCGATGAAACCGAAGCCGCCGCGGTATTGGCAAAGATCAATATCAATGCGAATGTGCCAATCGAAGAAGTGGTCAAGATAGCGCGTGGCTTCAAGGGTTGGAAAGACATGGGCGCGAGTGATAAGCAGGCGATTGACGCACTCAACGACGGGAAGTATCCGAAATGAAAAAGATATTTGCGTACAAAGCAGCGCAACGGGCGATCAAGTCATCGAGGACATGCAAATCAAAATTAACGCAGCATTTCCTAATTTCAAGGAACTTTCAGAAGCGTTTGAATGTTTCACTGAAGAAGGAAGCAATCTCGAAACCGCCCTACATAATGCGCTTCCCGGTGGCACATACGATCAATTGTTGCGCGCTATGTTATTGCGTAAGGCGAGCCAATTTGTCGTACCGTTTGGTGTCGGAAATTAATAATATTTATCCCCCGGCGACTGCGCGGGCGACCAAAGAAAGGAAAATGAAATGGAATATGCAAAAATAACAGAGGAAAGAATCGAGACTATTGAACCGGGAACAAAAGTGAATTTTGGTCATGGCGAAATATGTGAAATTGTGAGCAAATCAGAACCAGAAGTACATGGAAAGGTTTATCGTGACGGCAAATTTGTAGATAATGTTATCAAAATGATTATCTATAAAAATGGATTAGGTGAAGAAAAAGAAATGTACTCGACATCATTATTGTCAGCAACAGAAGAAACCCTCGATCCAACTATTGAAAAATGTACTTATTGTGGCAAATTGCGCCCTAGAAACGAAATGAAATCAAGTGAGATTTTTGTTAATCGCGGCAGACAGACATACCGCTTTTGCCGCGACGGAGGTTGCTCTGGTTATTATCAAATGGGGTGCGAAGGATAGCACTTATCCTCTCCTCCTAATGCTCCCGCCTGCCCTACTTGTACGGGCGCGAGCGGGGAGGCAGCACTTTACGAATTGAATGGGCGGTTACCAAAGTGGATAAATGGGTCTGCCTGTAGAGCAGATGTACCTAGGACTACGGGAGTCCGAATCTCTCACCGCCCACTATGGCAGCACATCAGCAGGAAATGCTACCCTTAGGGATGTGTTGCCAGAACAAGCCCCGGACGAAAATCGGGTACACCCGTGTGATTGCGGCTCACGAGCTTAAGCGATCCTATATCCGGGGTAAAGTTTAAAAATGAAGGCGAATATGATTAACGGAATCAATAAAAAAGATTTTTGGGATTTGGTAAATATATCAAACAATAATGATTGTTGGGAATGGAGCGGAATAAAAAACGACTATGGATATGGCATATACAAAATCAATGGTAAATTATTTAGAGCGCATCGCATATCTTGGGAATTAACTCAAGGAATAATACCTAATGGCTTGTGTGTGTGTCATCATTGCGATAATCCTCCATGCGTGAATCCGAAACATTTATTTTTAGGGACAAGGAGTGAAAATGATTTAGATAGAGCAATAAAGGGACGAGGAACCGGGATATTTACCGCAAACGAGATAAGAAAATTGAGAGAATATCGACAAGAAGGGAAATCGTTTATGGAAATTGCGTCTATAACTAATAAAAAATATCAAACCATTCGTAATATATTTTATTGTAATAAATATAAATGGGTAATATGAACAAATTATCTTGATTTTACGAGAAAAAGGAAGTGAAACGATGAGCGAAGATTATAGCACGTGGAGCAACGAACAATTGTTGGCAAAGTTTGCATTATTTAGTCATCCATTGGGCGTTCAGGAAGTTATCGTAAAAGAACAAGTCCGCGCCGCCCTGCTCGCCAGGATGAAACCAGCGGCGGTAAAACCAGAAGCGGGAAGAAACGGAAACCCGCCCGATTATGTGGTAACTGTCGATGATGGTTATTGTATTTGCAAATTTGAACTCAATGGGACCAGAAGATATTCTATTGATAATTTGATTAGCTTCATTACCAGTAACACAGAATTGCATGTCGCCAACATAAAGGAGCTTTATCCAGCCCCTCTTATCCCAGAAACTGAAACTTCCGTCCCAGCGCAAGAGCCGCCAGCAGAGAAGCGGGAGGAGTGGGAGGAGGTGGAATTAGGCGATAAAGAAATAGTGCTTCCTGGCGACAATTATGTTGGTTCTTATGGTAAATACTATACTCTTACAGACAATTGTATTTCGGTAAAATTAAAACGCACCGTTGCAGAGGTGAAAACGAAAGACCATGGTGTTATTTCTATCACCCGCCGCGTGCGCAAGCAGCCACCCGCGCCAGCAGACCATTTCGTATGTCCCGATTGTGGCGCTGAAATGAACGTGCGCGAAGTCAAGATACAGCCCGACACCGCCGCCGCGTTGGAGGTTGCATGGACATCGTGCGCTATGCATGCGCTAACAATATGCAGAAATGCCATCGCCGAAATCGACAGGTTGGAGGTAAAGAGGTGTGAAATGAAACCTAAATTTGTGGCAGTAATTAACGGCAAAGAATATAAGGTCGGATATCCAAAGTGTCAAGGATGCGAACATTTGTGTTTTCCCGGGCCACTTACTTGCGATTATCCCGGCAAAGGTTGTGAATATCCCGAATTACGAATAAGAAGTGAGGAGATTCAAAATGACCACCCCCAAAATGACCCCGCTTGATTACCTGAAGTTATCCGCGTTGATACTAATCGTAATTCGTTTGGCGACTTTACCGCCATTGTGAATGAGGATGAAATGAAATATAAAATAATATATTTATTTATATTGGCGGCAATCATAGCCTGCGTCATGGGATTCGTATTAAACAAAGATGTACTATTGTATTTTATTTGGGCTAATACGTTTCTTATTTTAGCATACTTAAGTTTAATTATCGAAAAGAAATGAATAGGATAATAAATAATGCCCGAACCTAAACCCACCTACAAAGTCAACCCGGCGATCAATCCCAACGCTGCTATCTGGGCAGCCTGCGAGAACACCAAGCGATTGCTACTCGAAGCCGTACAAGCAATTGCGCCCGTTTGCTCAAAACAAGGTACGATAACCGTTGATTACACCAAATGGGACACGATGAATAATGTCCTGGGCGCGATTAATGAGAAATATATCGAATGGCAGAACACAACTCAAAATTTATATTGTTCAGCACGAATACTCAGCGAAATTTCAGACCTATTGAAGAAGGCAGGATATTAAGGAGAATTATTTCTATAAAAGTTGATACTATGTTGTTTGAATTGGCGAAGTTGCGTGAGAAACATCAAGAGGCGCAAGATGCAGCGAAGCGCGCTCAGGAAGTTCTTGAAACCGAACCACTCTGGCAGAAAGTGCAATCATTCAAAACAGATGCGGCAATGGTTGGCGAATTAGTCAGTAAGTTGGAAACCGAAATCCGCAATGAGGCTACGCTGGATTATCTCGATAACGGCATCAAAGACCTTGGCGGCGTTCAGATAAAAAACTTCACCGTTCTCGAATACGATGAGCAAGAAGCGGTGAATTACTGCCTTGAACATCAACACGCCACTCTTTTGAAGCTCGATAAACGCGGCTTCGAGAAGGTCGCCAAAGAATTGCGACCAGAATTCGTCAGGATTGAAGAAGTCGCCCGGGCGCAAATCGCAACTGACTTAAGTGATTATCTCGAAAAATAAGGAGGTGATCCAAGTCTGCTATTACGCAAGATGAAAGAGTGAACTATGGAAACTGTAATTAAAATGGAAGATGGAATTGCAAAGGTTATAACATTCAAAACTTATAATTGGTATCCAAAGGAGGATATAACCGCCTATGAATTAGCTTTATGCGTACCTTTCCTAAATTTGAATATTAGAGATTATTGCGACATTGAGGCAAGAATTAATAACTTGCCGCCGCAAGCGCGCCGTCATTTTGTCGAGGTTGAATGATATAATCACCGCAACCAGGAGAGTCGCCTATGATCTGACTTACAATACATAACCGCGTGATCAATGATGCACAGATATGAGACCCCTCAGCAATGAGGGGTCTATTTATTAAAAAGGGAGACCCTCGCGCCCACGAGGGTCTCAATAAGAGGGGACCGGATGACGAACAGTAGAAGAAAACTTTTGATAATCAAATTATAGCAAATATCACGTAGATGTCAATGCTTTTAGTTCTTCTTCGTAGGCAAGAATAGCCTGTTCGTTTTTCACCATGTTTTCAGATATTTGATGCAGAACATTATCGGGCGCTTCGATATTTTTGTTGACCTTGTAGCGAATTTCAAGGGTGTATTGGGCTTTTTTGAAATCTTGAATTTCCTGTTTGATTATCGCAATTTTATCCTCGGTTGATATTTCGTGATCGCTCATAATTCCGCCTTATCATACTTCAGAGCCTTCTCTGCCTTCTCTTTGCGTTGGTCGTTCACTATGGTATTGATATAATTGGTGATAATCCGGTCAAAATAATCCACTTCGCTTTCGGGATTGGGATAAGGTTCCCCGGTTGTCGGATTTCTCAATTCTTTTTCATATCCCTTTTTTGCACAGAAATCGCTGATGATCGTCGAATCTTTGATTAAACCGCTTACTTTTAGCATGAAATTGCTCCTTTCATGTAAATTATATCATTATGTATCGCCGGATTCAATCCCAACATGTGCTGTATTGTAGTGGAAAGTCATTTCTGATACAACAATATCGTCTACTTCGCTGGTATCAGTTTCAAGGTTTAATACAACGGAAATAAGATCACCTGCATCCACAACGTTACCGGCGTAATCGTAATCAATGGTAAAACTCACCCCAAATTGTTTATACCTCGCCGATTTACCCACAATCGTTGCAACCTCAACGACTTGGGATTTTGCCGCCGTGTCACCAATTCCCTTATAGTAAAAAGTCGCTTTTAGGTCAACAGTATCAGCATCCGCGCCCCCCGAATTATCCACGTTGACAGCAAAACGAATTTCGAATGTCATGTCGGACGCGCCGTCCCAATCGCTATGAATATCCGATGTGCCTCTCAATATATGACTCGCCGATGTAATATTCCAGCCGCCCGATGTAGTAGCACTTGGATTTATCCATGTAGCACCAGAGCCACCGGGGTTAGCCGATCCCAACGAAATATGATGATACCGTCTATAAGAGGCAGTCGTTGATCTGACAGTAGACGCGAAATTGGCTATCCCGCCCGCCGCCCGCAGTCCCAGGTTTGCTATTAAGGTATCAATGGCGGTGGTGTTGGCGGGTTGGACAATGGGTGCAACGGCAAAGAAACTCAGTTTTGCCGCAGCGTTGTTGCATAGATAGAGTTCATCATCACTGGAATCAGTTTGAATAAGCGCGTAGGTTGTGCCATTCAAAAGGAAGTCAGCGGCATCGGCTAGACCGGCGTTGAGGGTGATATTACCGGCGTTGGTATAAATAGAATATTCATTACCTCCTGCGCCAGACTGGTCAGCAATATATATTCCGTGAGTATCTCCGCTTATATTCGCGTGACCCTGGTTATTGATATAAACACCAGCAGCATTAACCATACTTTCTGTTCCGCCAGCTGCAAACCATTGCGGACTATCCGCCACTATTGCCTTACCGAATGCAATGGAAGCCGTAAATCCAGCCGCGGCAGAAACAAAAATCCTGCCGACAAATCCAGCGGCTTCTACGGATAGACTTGCAGGTGCAGTCGATGCTTGCACACCTGCCGCAAATTCCAAGCCCCTAACGCTAGTAGTGGCTGTGTTTACAGATCGCACTTTCATCGTTCCGGCATAAATTGGACCTCCGCTATTTCTAAAATCCCATTGAGTTCCATAAACCAATGAAGCTGAGTTGAACATATTATAAATATTTAAATAATAGGTAGCACTTGGGGCAGCACCAATCCCAAGTGTTGTGCCATCATCCCTAATTAAACTATTCGCCTGTGTATTGGTTGCAGACCACTTAGAGAGATAATTCGCCGTCCCTGTACCCGTAATAGCCGTACCTGTACCTGCAATTGTCAACGTCGCTCCGCCCGCGGGCCAGGTAAGCACGCCCGCGCCGGTATTATTGGTAAGAGCAGTGGTCAATGTCAGTGTTGCATCTCCGGCTAAAGTCGGGCTGCCTGTAACTGTCAGTGTCTTACCTTTAGTAATATCCAGCCACGACCATGTGTCATCGATCAACCAACCAGGCGCGTGAGTATCAGAGGCATAGCCCATACTTCCGGCTGTCAACCCTGCCAAAGCCTCGATATTTGCCTTGGTATCTGAATATGCTACCAGAGGTTTTCCGATACAGACATCATTCTCGATCATGATACTCTCCTGAAGAAATCGACAACCGCCATACCATAAGGGTCTCCAACCTGAGCTTTTGGTCTGCGAAATAACAATCCAATTTCATCACAAACCGCGGTGAAGTCTTTAGAGATAGTACCGACTTGCGTCCAGATAATACCATCACCTGAAGCATATGCATTATAAGTATGTGGTTGATCGTAATCCCCGCTGCCCGAACCGGTATATTTTTGTAATTTTATATAAACTTCTTGACCTGGTTGAATAACCGTTTCTCGATTAGTGGTCATCCCGGTAAATCCAGCAGAACCATTATCGGCCGCGCTTCCTGCACGTTGCCATACAAATGAAGCCGATGCACTGTCATTGAATGCTAAATCTGCGCCGACAAATTCGTCATTGGCTGAGTTGGCAAGATACAAAAACACTCCGCAATACTCTCCTCCTTCAGCAGCCAATCCCGTCATGCCTATATTTACCTTAGCAACAAATTCCCATGTTCCATCACCATCGTTCCATACCGGAGGCGCTTGATACATACGTATTTGATTATCGAATACCTCAGTTCCTGACTGTTCCGCTAATCCAACATGCAAGAATCCTGGGTGAACGGTTTGATTTAATGCATCCGTCAATGGATCGTTAACCTTAGTCCATTTGACATCGATCACGCCGCCACCCTCGAATTCATCATCCCATGCAGTTGGCGAAGAAGGATAGGCGTCGGGATCCTCGTTGTCCTCCAGGTAATCTTTGACTATCTCGCCAGTCAGTTGAGCATTTGCCGCGCCCACGATATATTTAGCATCGATCGGTGCCACAGAAATCGAAGCCCATTTGACCGCCAGGATGATTGAGATATCCGCCGCGCCGGTGGCAATTGCGTCAATGTCAAAAGTTAGAATATCACCCTCTTGTATAGCCGCTATATCAGGCGCGCCTGATTTATCATAACTATCTGCATCATTCCAGGCAAGAGTCGGGCGATTGCCCTGGTCGGTGAAGATCGTCACATCTGCATAAACGCCAGTACGAGTAATATGACAATCGACTATCGTGCTATTTGCCGTACCCAAAGTCTTGCAATAAATATACACCGCTAAAATCGTGCCGTCGCCAGGTGAGACGAATGCGCCGACGTTTGTACCTGTCGCCAGCGCGCCGTCGATATTAATCGCCCAGGCAGGCGCTTCCGCGAGAGGCACATAGGAATAAGAGCCTGCCCCGTCGTTGTAGAGATAACCTGTGCCATTGGCTAGATCATCTAGCGTAGCCGCGGCGGTGAATATGGCTAATGTGTTTGCGACCTCGGTACCGGCGCAAATCGGCACGCTGCCCGATGACGGGAATGTCAAAGATCGGTTATCGCTGCCTATGAGCGTCAATGTTTTACCGGCTGCGAACTGCATCGCCAGGGTCGTATTTGCGGCGGAATTGGTGAGGTTTAGCAGATTAGCGGCTGGTCCAACGAGGTTACTATCCTCTAATAGACCGCCCGTTCCATTCCATTGCGTAATCCGATTATCCGTACCCGTTCCAAGAGATAGATCACCTGGGTCTTTAGTGAGCGTACCCGCGCCGGTCGTCGAATCATATTGGCAGGCATAAACGTGGAAGTTGCAACCCACGTTGAGCAATACGTCTGCGGTCGTACCCTCGAATTTGCAACCCACGGCGTAGGCAGTACCCCAAACAGCAATGCCATAAGTTGAACCGGCTGCCACATTTTTACAGCCCATCATATAACCGGCATTATTGACTAATCCGTAGCGCGTTCCGCCGCCATCGCAATTCGCCTCGCCGTCGCAAGCAAATGCCTGAGCGCCAGTATTTACCTCAAAGCCAATAGCGGTAGAAGTTCCGGCCTGTCCTTTTCCGTGGCAACTATAACTTTCAACATTCATAGTGGTAAAAATTCCATATCCAATATTTCCACCCTGGGCATAGCCGTAACCATAGCAGTTATACATAAATATTGGGCCGCCACCAGCCACAGAGGCATATATTCCATAGGCATTAACGGAGGCGGTATTGCAATGGGCGTATCCATAAGTATTGCGTATATAGGCGTTGTGGCCAATTGTTGCCGCGGATAAACCAGTTCTTTGCCCCCCGTTTCCGTCGCAAACGAATATCGAATCTTCGATACAATCAAACGAACTATTTGTACCCGTCTTGAAGCACCATGCATCAGTGGCGACGGACGGATAAAAATACGCATAAACGCGGCGAACTATATTATCAGATGAGTTTGTCGCCGTCGCTATGCAATATGGAGAGGTTGCCGAAGTATAGTTAACGCCAAAATCCTCAATGCAGGTATCCGCGCCCAAAGTGATCAACGCGCCATAATTACCGTTAGCAACGATGAAGGTCGCGTACACGCCCGCGCCTTTTAGAGTGACTTCTGCTTTCAATGTAAACGCAGCCGTTAATCCAAGCGACCCAGCGGGAATGAATATCAAATCGCCGGCCGCGGAAGCGGCATTAGCGGCAACAAATCCGGCGCTTGAAAACGAGTAATCGAATATTTCCTCTTTGGAAACGTCAAATAACTGGATAACAATACCCTCGGTATCCTGTCCTTTACCCGAACCTGTTTTCTGGAATAACGAAGCGAAATCGTTTTTCAGGAATGGTTCTATTAACTGATAGGTCTCAGAGGCTTTTGTCATCCCTGCTCAACTCCGCCAATTTCGAATACATCATCCTGGTCGCGCACTTTGGTAATTTTATATTCGTTCTTGTCCGCGTTATATTCAGCCTCTTCGATGAAAAAAGGTGATGGATTAGCTAATTTCGATAAGTCAACCGAATCGGGGATGATATCTTTGTGGGCGCACCATACCCCAGCCTTGCATTCTGACGGATCGATAAGATTGCCGAATGGATCGTATAATCTATATTGGCGGTCAAGTTTATAAGCATCGACCATATCGGTGGGTTTGGTAGGTTCTTCGTATAACCTGAGATAGCGACTATCAGTCACATCGCACAAAAGACGACGGTCGTTAGTTGTGCCGCATTCCAGTAGCTTTTCGAATTCATCCAAGGCAATGCTATCCCCGTCGCGGTATTGGTTGGTAAATACCCCCGACGCGTCATCGATATGCGTACCTGCAAAGAATTGTCCGACATTGGTAATCAAATCCGATATTTGCGAGGTGGTTTCCTGACTGCCTTCGATTATGAAATTCATATCGCCTTTGAATTCACGGTCAACCCACGCCGATAATACGGTGCTATATAATTTCAAGCTGCCTCTCGGATATCCATTTTCGCGGTTGGTGTCCACCATGAAATAAGAATCAGCATCCACCGCCCCCGAACGCGAGACGACTATCCAATAGGTTGTACCAGGGTTGAGCGTTACCGCGACGCTCAGGGTGAATTTCACCCATTCGGCGTTCGTTTCTAAATCCGCCGCGGCAATCGAACCTGAAGCAAGCGAGACGCCAGGACTTCCAGCCACATCGCTATATATTGCGCATTGCAGATTATCAACCGGGGGGTCGTCTGACGGGTGTTTATAGGCGTGCAACCAAACATATACCGCATCCCAAGCCACAGTTGCCAATATCTGAAAACTCATCCCGGCGATTGGTCTATCATCTTCGCCGATTTCGCGTCCCCCGGTTCCAAGTTGGTCATAGAATTCCTTGCCGACGTTATTCAGGTAATAGCGCCAATCGAGAGTTTCCAACCATGATTTACATTTTATGATCGCCTTCGCTTCGTTTCCGCTATAAGGTTTCGTGATGCCAATCGGGTATTTACTGGATTGAAGTTGTGTATCTCGCGCCTGCAACGCCATGGATTCGGAAGTTTTGGATTTTGATAGAAGTAATTCCTTAATCCCATATTCCGCCGTGCTATCTGCGTCGCTTGACCATGCGGTAGTATAGCGAATATTATCGATGGTGTAAGCCACGGCGATCTTGTTTTTCATGCTATCGATTGAAACGCCAAATTGAACCGCGCCGCTTTGAACAGTAACCTCGCTTATCATCCCCCACCAGCGTTTATATTCATGATTATCATAAAGGACAACCGGGCAGCGAAGCAATTCCAGCAGACGGTATAGATTATTCTCATTGCCGGTCGCCTCGATATCGGCGGATTTCGGACCTCCAACCGCGGCGCGTGAATATTTCTTGATCTTGTAATCCAGGTCAAGCTGCAAAACATCAGCATAGGCGCGCGATTGATAAACGAACCTTTTCATAAAGTAAGCCTCCGCGGTCGCCAATAAGCCTTAACGGTTGATTTCCTGTTTATGTTTTGGGTATTGTCCTGCTCGTCAAACAGAATGAATATTCTTTGTGCAACGGTATTGGATAACATCAAGCGAGAGCCACGCGGTATCCAGGTCTGATATTGATTGGCAGAACCATCCACGCCATAGGTTATTTCAGGTTTACGCATATCGTCAACGTGGATACCTTCGCCGTTAGCTACCGCGTAATTTAATTGCTTCAGATTGCGATAGTTTGCCACCGGCATAAAATGAAGAAAGTCAAGATTGATCGTACCGCCTCCGGTTTGTTTGGCGCTCAAAGCTAAAGTTAAAGCCTTAGGAGCGGTCAAAGCCCATAGCGAGGGTGGCAATTGGATTATGCCTAATTCCTGCATATATTTACTCGCCGCGGCGGTCACTAATTGACCTTGCCAAATCGTTGTGGTTGAAAGTTTGATAGATAGCCTCAATTGCAGGGTAGTATTTATGGTTCCAGCCTGCAAGCGGATTATCCCCAAGAAGTCGCTGCCTCGCGCCGCGGCTAACATCGCGGCGGTCATAGTCCAGGTGCATAATTCTTTTTCAGTATCACCTGACCATACCAGAGCGTTGTAGTATCCCCCCGAACATGCTATGCTTTCAGTGGTAGTAGATGAATCTACCCCGCTTCCATCGGTTGCGTCTTCTCCCTCGAAGAAAAATGTAAAATTGGCAATATCCGGCATATGGGTCATGCCAATATGAATATCTTCATAGCTAATTGACGCGCCTTGCGCGTTGGTGATTTCAAGACGAACCGGCGCATCCACGACAGTACCGGCTTGATCGGCTGAGATACTCACGTAATTACAATTCAATCCAACGATAGTAACCACATCCCCGGCTATCTCAGTGGTCAGGTTTTCAATGGTTCTTATTTTTGACGCCGTGCTTCCATCGACATTATATTCACCGTCGTTACTCGTGGAACCAAACACTTGAATAACATCGGTTAGTTGAAATACCGCTAAACCATTGGCGGTGTCATTTATCGAATCATCTGAAGTATCAAAAGAAATAGTGTCGGCGGTATAGATAATAGTTGGATTGTAAATCGTCAATCCAGTAATATTGTCTACTTCTAAGTGATTATCCAATTCCAATTGAACTTCACTATTCGTTTCCCAGTAATAGCGCCGGGTAATATAAACGATAACGTGCTGAACGTCGCCGTCCCAATATCCAGTGCGCAATGTTTCCTCGTCTCTGTCTACGTACCCTGACATAATCTCTGAGCGGTAAACCGTCCCGGATGCTGAGTTTTTCATGGTAATGTAAACTTTAGCTAACGTCGGGTCGCCCTGTCCCTGCTTACCATTTACGTTTTGCGCCTGGTTGAATAGTTGCTCGATGTAATTTACCTCGATATTATTATCCATTGTCGAACCATCAGTTAATTCAAGCTCAATGGATTCTGTCACGGTAGCTTCATCTGAAATAGAATCAATCGAAGTCGGAGGGTTAGGCAAATATTTAATGATCTGAAACGGCGAAGAGGTTAGCGTTTCGGTTCTAACTCCATCAGTAATTGTTATGGCATAATCAATCGTTGTCACGATTAGCCTCCGTGTTGTTTGTCGTAGATTATTTCAGCTACGCGGTACGCCATGCGCTCGACATCGATATCGTTGGATATTTGATCGGCATAAACGTTAACTATTATTCCGCCCCCCGCGCCGCCGCCCGCGGGTGTTATATTCAGTCCTTCCCCGGAAGACAATCCAACCGTGAATGGATTATACGGCTCGCTATATCCGGGAGGCACGACAAAGTTTTCAACCCCTTGCGCGCCCAAAAGATCATAGGTCGGGTTTGCATCGTATACCCATTGTGTAGGTGTGCTGGTTTGAAATTCAAGTGAGTATGTTTTACTGGACATCTTATTAAGCTTGTCTTGAAGTTCCTCGACCTTAGTAATCACACCGTCAATTGCTCCCTCGGATTTATCGCCTGAAGTAACGAATGCATCACCAACTCGCGCACTGGCGGTTTCCGTTTCCGATAAAGTGGTATTTACATCGCCTGTTTGGGTATTTAATTCCATCATTGGCTCGCCGCCATTAATGGAGTTCATGGCATCCTCGACACCTTCAGCAGTCACAGAAGCGCCCTCGAGACCTTTTATATAATCCGCGATTGCGTTCCAGGCGTCTTGAGTTTCTTTGTCTATCAATCCCCATTTGCCGGCTACTGCGACCAATGAATCTGCCTCGGCTTGCGTGAGACCGTCCATCGCTAATTGCTGTTGGAGAATATCAAAAATGATTTTGCGCGTGGCTATGGCGTGTTCTTCGGCGATCCTTTTAATACTCGCCTCTTCTTCTACGTATTTATCATGTAATTCGCCATATTTTTTTACTTGTTCTTGAATTTGCTCTGTTATTCTCTCGCGTTCTTCAGGTGTATCAGCTTCGCCTTGTTCCTTTTTTAATTCAGCTACTTTTTCCCATGTCTCTTCCGCCTGCTCTTTTAAATCCGCTAAGTTCTCATCGACTTTTATGAGTTTTTCCGCGTAATTATCCATCTCATCGCCAAGACGACCGGCCATAACGGTAGATAATTCATCCATTGTTTCTTTGAGTTCTTGTTCGCGTTGTTTAAGCCAGCGTTCCTCATCGCCCAGCCCAGCCATTGCTTTTGCGTTAGCCTCGATAGATTGAACTCTATCATCAAGTGTTCTATCCGATTCGGCGACCGCGTCGGATGTTTCGCCCGTTTTCTGAGCTAACCATTGTTCTGCATCGGCAGCCGACATTGTTGTCCAGGTATATTCGTTAATAATTCTGTTAGCTTCTTGACGGGTAATCTTTCCGTCCTCAACAGCCTGATTAATTTTCAACTCCACATCAATTGCATAAACAAGACTGTTGACCCATTCAGCGACTTTATCAATTCCTTTTTGTAATTCAGGCAGGAATACAGAGCCAATTGTTTCAGCCAAATTACCAATAGAGGTTTTTAACTTATTTACCGATCCAGTATAAGTATCCCCCATTGCTTCAGCCGCGCCGCCAAATTCAGTTTCCAGTTCGCCAAGGATAAGCGCCTGAGCCTCGTACATCTTGTTTTGTTCAACGAGGACTTTTACCTGTTCTTTTTGTTGATCGGTAAGTCTCACCCCTACGCGTTGTAAAGCTGTGACCCCGGAAATTGGGTCATTGAGCGCCTTACCTATTTGAATTATGGATGATTGCAAATCCTGACCAAGAGCGGCTGAAAGATTAAGCGCCGCCTCCATAGCCTGTGGAAAAACATCTTTGCTCACGTTGGTAAAAGTGAGCATCACCGCCTCTTGCCTGACGATTAACTCATCATCCACCCCGGATAATTTTGATAGATTAGTAGCTAAATCATTTAATTCATCGGCGCTCATGCCAGCCGCGCCCGCGGTAGATTCTAATACCGCGTTTAGTTGTGCCTGAACAACTTCGGCTTCAGCCGCGGCATCGATGACGTAATCAATGGCTTTGACCGCAGCGCCTAATGTCAAATAGCCCGCTGCCAAACCAACAATACTTGACCCAAGTCCATCAAACATCCCCCCGGCTTCTTTCGCGGTTTTGCCGGTTTTGCCAAGTGATTTATCAACCTTCCCCAGTTCGGTAACGACTTGACCGCTATTCGATTTCAGGAGGATTTCAATCAGGTTCGCCATTATTTAGCCATTAATCCTTCTTTGGATAGCCACAAAATTAATTTCTGTTCATCCTGACTTGCCTTTCCGCGCTTCCATTTCAGGATAATAGAATAAACACGGTCAAGAAATTCATTCTCAATCGTGTCTTTGTAGTCTTGATCGTTCATTCCGCCTGGTTTTGGTGGCATATTCCACCTACGGCAACGATAGAAATGAGCTAATTTGGGAGGCAGGTTGCCTTTGCCCTTAGCGGCTAGTACCGCCTCCCTGATTAGTTTTTTGATACCAAATCAAGCTCAGTCCGCCATGTAATTGCGTGAGAGCCAACATATTCTACAATGCGGGCGATCTTGTTCATGTCGGTGTCTTCGCCTTGAATTGTATCCAGCGCAACTTTATAATCCGGGAATGACTCGCATTGCCAATCGGATATAATAGTTTTAGCGGTTTCCCAAAGTTTCAGGAATGTTGGCTTCCCGATCATTTCATTGAGTTTGCTATCAAATACCAATATCTGATAGACGGTCGGCTTGTCTGGAAAGGTAAAAGATAAACCTAATTTATCGTTTTCTAATTTTGCCATGATTAGGTTGCCACCGTGGACAAGGTTACTTCACCGGAAGGAACAAGGGTCGCAGTGACGGAAACAGGATCGGCGTTGCCAGAACTAAGCGTCCACTTCAAATCCTGCAACCGGAATTCTCCCGATAGCATATCCGAACCGATGTTCTTGTCTGGTGCATAAACCGTGCAAGTTCTCAGATTCGGGGCTGAAGAGAAGAACCAATTTTTTAAGATGTGCCAGGCTTCATCGGTTGTGGTTGAATAGACGATCATCAGAGTCCAGACGCAATCCTTGCCACATTCTTGACGCCGCGCCCAACGCGTTTGAAATGTGCGCAATTCGCCGATCACTTTCGAGAACGATAGATCGACGCTGTTCGAAGAGCCTGAAATATCTTTTGCGACACCGGCGAGATTATCCAGCCAAACACTCACATCGCAGGCAGTGATATCAGTTGTAGTTTGTGCCATTTTTTATCTCCTGACAGAAGATCAATTTTTACACCCTCAGCCTTCTTTTGGAGGGGTTGCCATCCAACGCAATATTTCAGCTTTCCAGGCCTCAATCGTGTCGGGTTTTGTTTTCATCTTGACCGCCAATTCATCGTTTGGTGCGTCAAGGAATTCCACAGTTGACATATTTTTTACTTTCGCCGCCCTTATTTTCCATCCTGGTATAACTTCAAGAGGAGGAAAAGAAACCTCTGCTATGCGTCCCATTTCGGCCAATATCGTTACCGCTTTGGGGGATAACCTGCTTTCTTTGAAAACGATACCATTGGCAATGATATTGTTATGACCTGCATTCAAATCTTCAAGCGCGCGATAGTAAGTCATTAGTACACCCTCAATACAATCGTGAACCTTGCGCCCATATACTTGACCGATTCATCGGCATAACCAAATACCACGCGTTGCCATGACCAGTGAAAATTCTTTATACCCACCAATCCAAATAGTGGTAAATGGTTTTGCGATTCAATAATATCTGTCAACTCATCAATCCCGGTTACTAATTGCGCCATGTCCTCATTGAGTTGCGATCTTTGGCGGGCATAATAATCAACAAAAATGGTTTGTGATGTTTGGCGACATCCACCCTGAAACGTTGTCCTATCTGTGGCGTATTGAGCATCGACATTCGCCCCATCGGGGTATACCTGCAAGCATGGTAGATCATTCATCCCCTCAGTCAATTGATTGTATGACTGAGAATTCTTTATCGAAGCCGCGGCGCTCAGGGTTGCTTCAACCGCGTTAAGCATTTGAGCGAGTGATATACTAGCCATTGGCTTTCTTCGCAACCTCATTGGCAGCGCGATCAAAGCGCCGAATGATGTAATCCATCGCCTGTTCGAGTGCGCGTTGCAGATACTTTCTCGGTTTCATAAATTTGGTTCCCAATTCAACGTAAGGCGCATATTTCACGTTGCTACCCACAATTCCGGTAACGGTCTCTTTCATCGATGCTACTGACGGGGTAATTGAAGCTCTCAGACGCCCTGTATCGACGGGCGCATTTATCTTTGCGTTGCGAGTAACCAATAATGTCGAATCTCGCATGGCGTTTAGGATAGGTTCGCCTTGAAGATCGCGCACCGCTCGTTCAAGATTTCTTTGCGCTTCTTTGAGTCCTCTTACTTCGAATTTTACAGATGCATTTGTCGGCATATTGTTAACCAAAAAGCCCGCTAGAATAAGCGGGCTATCTAAGGCAGCTAATTAATTTGCGTTCCCAAATGGGAAGGCTTTTAGGTTTGGTTTATTATACTATGATTTGAATTCATTGCTACGAGCCTGCCAACATCGGACGGTAATATCTTGATTCGAGTAACATCGTTTCGATGTCTGGGTCTAATTTCTTTGCAAACATCATCAAACCCATTTCTGTGCTTGCCAAAGTATCCGCCCATGCGGATTGTGCTTTCTTAAACCAGCGCGAAGCCTGGGCGATGTTAGCCTCTTTGATGAGTGTCGGGGCAGTAACGGAATACCCCCATTTGGCGGTTACTCGCACCATCGGCACATTGCGCACCGAATCATTATCTGGTCTAAATCCGCCACGAGTGGTAAATAACCCTGAATTAAACATCGAATGACTTCCATTGGGGTCAATCATAATTCCGGTATAAGGCAGGACGTTATAACTTGGATATTTTGGATCGCCCGCGAATGCAATCCAATCACCATCCCCGGCGAATGCAGTGGTTGGCGTTGTCCAGGCGGTGAATGTAGTATCAGAGGCGCTATCCTTGACCGCGACGGCTGTTATCTCGACGCATTCATCAATCCATTGAAAAGTCTTACCGCTTCCGGGGAAATAGCGCGCGGTGGCAACCGCGATCGCTTCAAAACCGTCTTTGTGATTGAGCAATTGATCAATCAACACTTTCGCCGCGTCGAGCATGTCACCAAGGACTGTATCTCTTGCTGCGTCAGCAGACTTAATGTCTGTTCTTGCTTTCAGTTCTGCGACAGTACCATAAGCCATGTCAACCTCCGCTTGTGCATTTCATGAAGTACATAAACGCAGGGATGGTTCCAAAGATTATACAAAGGAAATAAATAATACACATTACAAATAAAATGTTATCTAAAATAGTGATTGTTTTTTTATTCATGCCAGCCTCTTTCCTTGCAATTCCCTGAGTAATTCACCCGGGAATTTCCTCCAATCGTATTCACCTGGTCTTGTGCCATGTCCGCCAACTGCGTTTATATACTTCAAGGGCGGATTTTTGGTTCCAAGAATAAACCCGGTAAATTCTCCCGACTCTCTCGCGGCGATAACTCTCTTTGTGCCTTCTTTCTCGAATTGCCATGCATTCTCACCGGGGTCTAAAAATCTCAAAAGGAAATCCTTGCGCCAAATCGCGGCTTGTATTGATGTCTGCCAGGGTGTTTCATCGCCGCTCGTGATAAGTTGAGTCTTTCCAATTGTAGCATAATTTGAATGGTCATAATTCATCCGGTCAAAGCTAAGATCAATCTTTGCTACTTCCGGGTGAAGTTCCATGAATTCCCATAATGATTTTATCTCGTCGGTGTCAACCTTGTCAGTCAGGAAATAATCCTCAAGCATCAACATAATATAATCCGATGAGAAGTCTTTGAGAAATGACATTAATCCGGATGACCACGAGAAATCCGCCTGCTTACCAATCGAAGGTTTGTAGAAATTATCGGGCAATTTCGGAGGGCGAACATCGTAACGCATCACGGTTACAGGTTGCTTATCCGACCAGAATTTATTGAACAGGTAAGCAAATGGAACGAGGCAGTTCACGTAATCGTTGCTGGTCGGTACAACGATCTTGATATTAGCGCCAAGGATATATTTCTCAACCAATTCCTTTGCTTCGGGTGGCACGGCGATAATGACATCCTCATCGGTGGTAACGAAATAACCCTCTGCTTTGAGGCGGTTGATTAAGCGGTGGATATCCGGCCAGTTCTCGACCACTGCCCGACCTGGTAACTCATGCTTGAAACAATGCTCGTCGTCTATCAGAATGATGTGCTTTACGCCACAACGCTCTAGGGCAGTCAATTCTTCGATGATAGGGCATTCTCCCCATGTGCCGGCTGAATCTTCCACATTACCCAACCAGTGCGCATCCAGCCATATCAAAGCGGGTTTCTTGAGTTTTTGCAGGATTTTGGGAAGTTCCTCGCGGCTATCGCCAAACGTCAGGGTGATATTTTTGTGAGGGGCGCATTTCTCGACGGCTTTGTCGTAGTAAGGCTTGAAACCTTCGATTGAATAAACCTTTTTGAAGTTGCAAGCCGCCCATATGGTAGTACCGGCTTTGTATGTGCCGGTCTCGATCAACGTGGTTATGTTGAATTTATCGCGTAATTGAATTGCAAGTTCTGGGGGGATTCCAAGACGAATATTACCCATTTTTTAACCTCGCATAGATATCGCCCCACAGAAGCGGAGCGTTTGAATTTTTCAATGCATCCATTAATTTATCGACTGAATGATAGCCACTGTTATTGTTGGATTTGTAGAATGAAAAGGCGAATTCATAATCACCAATCTCTAATAATCTATTGGCGCATAATCGAACGTCGTCAATGAATTCCCCAGTGAACTCAAAGCATAATTCTTTGACCGGCTTCGATAATCCCTGCAATACCTGTAATTCGCAACCCTCAACATCGATCTTGATGAAGTCCGGCATTCCGAATTCGTCAATGAGTTTATCAAGGGTAGTGACCATAACTTTCTGTTCGTTATTCCATTGGTAGTTTGCAAAGCGACCTTGCCGCCATTTCTCAGGATTCATGGTTGCCAACCAAGGGACGGATGAAAGATAAATTATACCTATGCCTTCAAAATCGCTCACCGCTTTACCAATAACCGTTACCTCTGGATGAAGCATGTATTTACCGATAAGATTTCCCATGCGCCCAATCTGAGGTTCGACGGCAATAACCCGCGCGCCCATCGCAATATATTTATCGGTATATTCTCCGTCGAGAGCGCCAATGTCAAAAACGAGGTCATATTTGTTCATGGTAATTGACCCACTGATGCGGTAAAATCCTTGCTTATTTCCGCTGTAGTTACGGTTATAGTCAATTTCGTTTCTGGTATTGTTTGGAATTCGCCACAAATATGATCGCAATGAACATAAGGATTTCCGCCATTAATTACTGGCGGATATCTAAAACAATTTGCAATTTCATCATTGGGATTTCCGTAATATTTACAATTCTTGCATTTCTCATCCATGCTAAAATCCTTTCGGCAAGCAAACAAAGCAATTCCAACCCTCAACCTTGCTTACTTCGTGGTCTCTGAGGATTGTCTTTATCTCATCCAGTCTAATGAACTGTTTAGGATCGTGATCAAATTCAGGAGTTCCAATAAACCATTTTGCGTCATCAATGATGATAACATGCCCGATCTGAATTTGACGAATGGCAAGTAGCTCATCTTTCAATGGACATTGATCGTCATTTATCCACCCCTGTTTGGTATATCCGAAAAGATGAGCATCAAGGTAAATCAAAGCAGGCTTGCGAACATCGCGCAAGATGGTAAAGAGAAGGTCGCGGCTATCGCCCAAATGCAGTTTTATATTCTCGAATTTATAGGTTGCGCCCATGACTTTTTGATAACGGCGCGGATCCTTTTCAATGCTGATTACACTCTTGAATTTCTCAGCCGCCCATAGGCAAGATTCGCCGCGATAGGTTCCTGTTTCCAGGAAGGTTTCAAGGTTATATTTATCGCGTAGTTGTAAAGCGAGTTCTCGGTTTAGTCCAGTTTGATCTTCCATCACTCCTCCGGCATTTCTTGTGCTGCATGCATATTCGCCTCAACCATATCCTTCTCGTTGCGGCTATCAATTTCATGATTCCAACTTCCCCACTTCTCGCCCCATAATCGCCAATCGTTTTTAATCTTGCCTCGTATGGATGGGTCTTTATCTTTCACCGGCGAAGGCGCGTCATAGTGTTTTATGTATCCGCCAGTTTTGAGTTCCTCCACACGGTATCCCATTTTCCATATCGACATTGCCAGATGACTATCGCCGCAATAGTGATAGAAACCGTCAAACCAACCGGCGCGCTCGCCTAACTCACGACGCAAGACACCAAAACATGCAAAGAGATATTTCTTCGATGGACTTCCCGCTGTGCAATAGGCGACCATGCGAGGCATTCCTGGATTTTCGTAAGGAATAGCGACCATGCCGATGTTCGGGTTATTGTCCAGCATTTCGACGGACTGAGCGAGGGCATCGTTTTCTACTGTAACATCATCATTTAGGAATGCGACGTATTTCCCGCGGGCGCGCGCGAAGCCTTTATTATAAGCATCGACGCATCCCAAGAGACCGCCTTGGTCAATTAGAATGACATCCTTCAAGTCTCTCAGATAAGAAACAGTTCCATCAGTAGAACCGCCGTCCACGATAATATACTCAACATCAAGTTTACTTTTGTAAAGGTCAGCAATTGCTGTACTTTGCTCTAATATTCTCAAATAGAATAGCCGGTTATAAGTCCCGAATACTATGCTGAGGTCAATCATCTAATTTTCTCCATCTCGACTTTCGGAGGATATTTATCGGGATTTTCATGATCGTAATCATCTGGCTCCACGCATCTTATTTCTTCTGGCAATTTCAACATTTCTTCAAGTGATTGCCTTACAATTGCTAATTCGTTTTCTGAATAATCACCCTTATACAAATCGAAATTATCTAAGCACCATTGAATGCTTTCGGTATCAAAATTTTCATCCTCCCAAACTATATGCGCCGGCCCAAAATGAAGCGGAATAAAATCCCCGTTAAAGGCATTTGCGTGTTTTTTATATAATTCCGCAACCGGTTTAGACCATCCCCAATGACAATACCAACATATGCTCATTAGAATATTCCCAGGAATTTCTTGCGAGGCGGTAATAGAATTCTTTTTAATTCTTCCTCAATATCTTCATCCCGCAATAGCGGATAAGGCAAGTGATTTTCGTGTTTTGCATCTTGTCTGAATTGCCATAAATAAACCCATAATCCTCGACGCATTTCTGCATCATCCAAACATTGTTTTGCCTCATATTCATTCATTTGTACAAATTCTCCCTTGACCATTCAATAGTTTGCGTCAATCCTTCATCAATCCCGACCCATTCGCTTTTCGGGAATTCACTCTCGATCAATTCTGTGCTGAGTTGTAAATCATCAGGCGTACCAGCCACGCCGCCGCTATCATCTTCGGGAACGATAACCGGCACGTGCGCAATCTCGCCGATCTTTTCGGCTAATTCAAAGATGGATAAACTTGATTTCCCGGAAAGGTTGTAGACCTTCTGAGTGCCATAAAGCAGAACATTGAATAGCATTTCTATTCCATCGGTCATATAGCAGAATGTGCGCTTGACATTGCCGGCGTCCATCATTTTGATTTCGCCTTGCGTCAAAGCGCGTTCGATGAATTGCGCCCATGATCGTTTATCGCCGCGCTTTATTCCTGGGCCATAAGTGATACCAGGTCTAACCGCAACAGTTGAAATACCGCGATTGTTATAGAGATAAGTTATCGCCTCGCCAAATCGCTTGCCTTCGATGTAGCACGCCCGCGGGTGATAAGGCGAGATTGACCCGGTATCTTGTTCTCGATAAGGCGGGGTCGCTGGGCTATCGCAGTAGACCTCAGACGACGAGATATACAGAAAGCGCCCTCCGACGTTGCACTTTTCGAGTAGATTCATCAGCCCATAAGTCGAAGCGCGCAAAGCCATGAGTGGTTCGGACAAAAACCGCAATGGTTGAGCATAAGCCGCGGCGGAAATGATAATATCGGCATTGGGCAGCATGGCACAATCGTTATCGTTGGCAAGGTTGGCATAATGGACAACGGTCGGGGGATATTTATTTCCGCCTACGCCAATACCCAATTTACTTTTCACTTGAACATGAAGCTCGATATCAACGCCAAAGTCATCGCGTGCAAGTTGTAAAGCGGAAACGATATGAGTGCCAAGTAATCCAGACGCGCCAGTGACAAGAATGACCTTACCGTCGAGCGGACTCATGTCAACTTCGACATTAACATTGACGGCGATTTCGTTGATTATGTTATTTTTTGCATCCATCGATTATTTCCTTATAAAGATCACGATCATAAACACAAAACAGATAAAGTTTTTTAGATTTCAATCCCCAAGCGATATTTCTTAATATCTTAAAGAATAATCCACCACGAGTTTGCTTTACAAATCGAGGAATTAGATAACCGCCCTCTTTACTACCATCTGTTTCGGATGGAGGGTTATGCAATCGCCTCACCCATTGGAAATAATCATCCTTTGTCATTTAAAAACTCCTCAATCTGTTTGCGAATACCTTCCACGGATAATCCCGTTATCTGGTCTATATCTGATATTTTACCGTATTCATGGATAAATTGGCGGGGAACGCCGATATTTAGAATGCGAATGGGGTGATTAACCGCTTTGATAACTTCGTTGCAAAGGACAGGGTAATAAGGCTCGATGATAATAACATTTATTAGTTCCTCACCTAACTGAAAATTGAAATCATAATCAATTGGTATTATGTTTGAATAAAGAATATTAAATCTTTTATTATTAGCTTCTAGCGCCTTATCCAATATATTCCCGACAGCAATAATTATCGTTTTCCATTCGTCTGGATTTTGCATGAATAAATATATGGGTGTGCATGTGTCTGAATTTGATGTTTCTCCCAACCTGAAGTAATAAGGCTCATCATCATTAATCGCTTCTTTCAAAAGATAATCCAACTCCAACGGATGACCTGGTATGCAGATATTAATCCCAGGCACGTTATACATCAGCGCGACATCGGCGGGTGAATGATGAGTGGCGCCATAAGCCGCGTAGTCATACGAGCCACCACAACCCACCAAGATAACCTTGCGCCCTTGATATCCTATGTCTATCTTGATCTGTTCATAGGCGCGCTCAACAAGGAATGGGGATATCGTGTGAACGATAGGAATAAATCCCTCTTTCGCCAATCCAGCCGCCATGCTAATCATCGCCTGCTCACTTATCCCGACGTTGTAAATTCTCTTAGGATAGGCTTGAAATACATCCCGGAATGAATATTCCCCGATATCGCCAAGGATAACAACGATGCGGGGATCGGTTGCCATTATCGATTTTACAGTTTCGACAAATTGTTTACGCATTAATAGGGTATTCCTTCCCTCTCTATCTCGGTCATCAATTGCTTATGAAACTCTTTTATTTCTGCAGGCTCCAAATGAGACGTACCGACAAGCGCCTGAGTATCGTTGCGCGGCCCCTTGAACCAATATTCTTCCGGGAACGCCTCAGTCCAATAAACGTCGTAAGTTCCTTTTGGCGCTCTGGTTATCGGCGTACCCGGAAATGGGATAAGCGTATTGATATCGACTCTGTCCGGTCTATTTTCCAATATCCAGCGCCGCGTGGTTTCAAGCGTTTCGCGCGTCTCACCCGGTAAGCCAAGGATAATACTCGCCTTGAATTTGATACCCAATTGCTTGCACCAATTCAGTACCATGGTATCCTGCTCGATGGTCGTGCCTTTATTGATATTATCTTTGATCTGGTTATCAGCCGATTCGACGCCTGCCAATACTTCGATGAGACCCGATTGCGCCATTTCCTTGAGGTAATAAAAACCGCCTTGTTTGATAATGACATCCGTGCGCAAGAAGCAGCGATAAATGAGTTTGTATTTCCGGTGCAGTTTCAATATCTTCAGCGTTCGCTCTTTGTTGAGGGGAAATATATCGTCATAATACATAACGCCGGTGTGCCCGGTCTCGATAATATCCTGCATTTGCTTCTCGACTAATGCAACCGGATCGTATCGAACGAACTTATCCCAAATGACACCGGCGCGACCCGATTCGCAAATCGTACACGCCATTGGGCAGCCGCGAGAAGTGAATAGCGTTGTGGTTACATGCTTATTTCCGCTGTGATCTATGAGGTACGAATGATATTTATCGCTCCACCTACGAACGGGAGGCAATACCCAATCCAATGCTCCCGGCGTTGGCGGTTGATGAATTATCTTTGGGCTATCATGGCTTAGAAGAAATTCAACCGTTTTGGGATGATCGCCCTCGCCCGCGAATACCTGACTGAAACCCAATTGATCAACATCGCGAATACCAGACCATGGAGCCGCCCCTCCAAATATCGTCTTGGTTTTTTGCCAGTCTTTTACTTTCGCGGCGATTATGCGAACCTCATGCATTTGCGAACTGGTCGCACTTAACCACAATTGATCGTAATCCCCATCGTTTGGTAATTCGTCTACTGATAAATCGTAATAATCGCAATGATGACCTAACGCCTCTATTTGCGCCGCAAGATACCATAAGCCAAGAGGGGGATATACCATCGGGTCTATTAGAAATATCGAGCGGGGAAATACTAAGGCGATGTTCATTTGAATAACTTGCTCAATTCTTTGCAGGTTAATTCTAGAACTGGATTCAAAATTTGTCGCTTCACTTCTTGGGAGCATTCACTCAGATTTTCTAGCGCATCAATAAATTCCACTCCAATGATATGCGCTAAATTATCTGAGTAAATTAATAATACAAAACATACAAAGTAAATAAACAGCCACGAGAATACGAACGCTAACAAATATATTATCCAGCCCATGCCTCAATCTCCTCTCTTTCAAGGCGATTTTCTTCCCTATCCAATTGTTTAGAGACATTTATAAATGCCTCCGCTAATCCATCGAACTTCATTTCCTCCTCGATTGTCTCAAGTATCAATTCTTGCGCTTTCGCGTGTTGTTCTTCGCCCAATAATTGATTTATATAGTCAACTTGGTTTAGTGAAAAATTCACCCCCAACCGCGCCAATGGATGAACCTTATAAACCTTATGCTCACCCGTAAAACGATTAATTTGTTTGCGGTAATTGCCAATGCGTTTCTGCTTATAAATCAGGTGATACCAAAACATATGCCATTTCCAATAAATGATTTCCTTCAATCTGCCCATATCCCTATCTCCTCTTTTATCTTTTCCAATTCATCCCATTTCGGCGCGCGTCTATGCCATTCGCCAGGATTTTCCTCGAACGTCTTGCAACCTTTACCTTTGACCGTGTTGAATATAATCGCCATTGGACCGATCGGTGCATAAAACGCCTTATAAATCGCTTCATGATCGTGTCCGTCAGCCGTGCGCGTAAACCATCCAAACGCAAGGAATTTATCCAATAGATTGTCGTCTGGATGAGTCTTATTGTAGTCAACCATCAAGGTGATATTCAGACCGTAATCAGTAGCAATGCGCGATGCTTCCCAAACAGACCCCTCTTGGCATTCTCCGTCGCCAACTAGGATATAAATCCGCCCGTTACCGCCATTGATTTTATGCGCCAATGCCATGCCGCAACCTACAGCGACACCATGACCAAGCGATCCTGTTGACGCTTCAACGCCAGGAACCATTAGGCAATCGGGATGACCGCCTAATTTGCTTTGAGGCATAGCAAAATTATTTAGTTCGGCGAAACTGATTTTCCCTTTATGAGCAAGCACCGCATAGAGGGCAAGCGCGCCATGACCTTTACTGAGAATGAAATGGTCGCGAGGCTTCAGGACGCGGTCATACAAAACCCACAAGATATCGAGAATGGAGAAAGCTGAAGGTATATGACCTTCGCCGCTTTTGAGGGTGGCTTCAAGAATGTTGAGGCGCAATTCGGTTGTGTTCATTTTTCGATCATAGCCTTTCGAATCTCATTAGCCCAATTTTTAAAATTAGATTCATCTGAATTGGATATCGCCACGACTATATCAAAAATGGTTTGCTTATAACTTTGGATTACACAATATAAACGATTAGCGACAGAAATCCCAATGGCGGCTGCTAGTGTATATCCGATTATGAAACCAATTATCAAGGCGACCGTAATATCGAATCTAATCATATTATTTCACCTTAACTGGTTCAGAATAAAATACAATATTTGGCGAACTGATTATTTTTTTCAATGAAATGACGAAACTATCAATACCGATTTTTCCGCCCGATATTGTCTCTAAGTCTCTACCAGTTTTGATAATCTGCATAACATTTTCATCGGATAGACCAATTCCCATATTGCTTATAAAATCATTTTTGATAGATTCAATCAATTCGCTATCGTTCATTTTTCACCAATACCCAACTAACTCAAGCGCGATTACCGCTCCGGTAAGCATTCCTGCCAGGGCGATAAATAAAATTGCCAATAAGTTTTTAGTTTCTTCTGTCATATCCCAAACTCCTCTTTAAATACTCCTCTTAATTCTCGCGCCCGTATCGCCCAGGTGTGATTATTCACGACAAGATTATAACCTTCCTGGGCTATTCTTTGATATAAATCACCTATGAATAAATCCTCTATGATTCCCGGTAGTTCTTCCTTTGCCTCAAATTCTACATAATGCAAAAGAGACGATCTTTTATCGCTCTCGACACACGGCAAAGTACGCGTCACAACACATGCCCCGCAAGCCATAGCATCAAATATACGGTGTGTCTTATTTATCGGCGTGCGCGACCAATTCACAACGATCTTGGCGCGACCCATTCCTTCAGCGTATTCAGGCAATCCAGCAATGCCGCTCTTGTAAGATAATCCAGCCTGTTTGCAGTATTCGCCCAACATCACGCGGATTGCCGATCTTTCATCGCCTCCCGGAAGTCCACCAGTACCGCCGCCTGAACACATGAACGAGATATCCAAAGTCTTTTCAAGTGGCTTGAATACATGATCGTTCACGCAAGACGATGACTGCCTGACTGGTTTCCCGGTTGACTTGAAACGTTCTATTTTGTCGTGGTCAAGCAATACTAAATCGGCAACGCGGGCGCGCGCGAGTCGATCCTGATAATGCCTTTCTGTGAGCGTGCTATCAAACACGAGATAAACCACCGGCGCGCCGGGTCCAATGATTTCGAGCGGCTTGCCACCGTCCTCGATGAATATGACATCGAAGTTCTTGAATTTGTCGCGCTCGATATTATCACCAGCTACAAAATGCTCCCATTCGAATTCCGGTACGGCGTAGGAGAAATATCCCATATTGCGGTTTTCGCGCTCGAAGCAACCGGCGCGATTTTTTACAAAGAAGGCGACTCGTAAAGGTTTCAATTTATCCTCTTGGTTCGCAAGTATCGTGATGCTATTAAATTTTTCTCTTTACATTTTGCATTTATAACTTCAGCGGTTTTTCTTGCAATATTTTCCAATTCCAAATCAGTAAACGATGTATCGATATTCATGACAATATCATTTGGTTTGATATCCGTTACTGGAATATCATAAATAAATGACCTGACCGCGCCGCATGATTTACAAGTCTCATCGGCTTTCTTATTTGGGCGACCGCAAAAATCACATTTCCATTCGGAGGATGACTTCTTGTCTTTGGTGATTTCTAAATATTCGTTTCTTGTAGATTGCAACATCGCACTATTGCCAATCATTTCGATATCAACTTTTACCCGTTCGTTGAGCATCGTTTGAACATCTATTTGCGTAACACAAGACGAAATGTCGAAGGTTGTACCATCTTCGGCTTGAATAATACACTTTACCTTTTTACCCAATATTCCTATCATTATTTATCTTCTTCTTTCTTTCCTGGTATCGGCAATTCAATCTCAGTCCCCAATTCCTTCTGCAACTCATTCAGCGCGACCCAACACGCCATCATTTTCTTTTTTAGCTTTTCCTTCACAAAGTCAAACGCCGGGACAGGATTATCGTACTCATATCGCAATCTCGACAGTTTTTCTTCGAGAAGCGAGACGCATAATTTCATGGTGTTTTTGCTGGTCATATCTCTCCTAATATTCCTATCGGTTCAGGATAATTCTTCACTGGCACCAAAATGAATATGACTTTCAGAGTATCGGGAGGGATATCAAATCCCGATGACACTTCGATTTTATCCACAAAATATTCAATCCCTTCGACAGTGACAGGACTTCTCTTATAAAAAGCCTCTTTATATTCAAAGAGAATAGATTGATTATCTGGCGTGATAAATTCGGTTTTGGTAATCGTTTCGCGGTTTGTCATATTGCCTCAATTATAATTCTGTTCGCAGTGGCGCGCCGCATTGTTCACATGACTTTTCCCAACTATCAAACGGAGTTCCGCAGTGATCACAACTGCAAGGTTGTTTTGATGACTCTACTATCATAGATGGAAATACAAAGCCCTCTTCTCCTATATCTTCCTCTGGTATATATCTCCGATCATGTTTTGGCCATATATCAAAAGATTTCTGCAATCTTGAAGTATCCTTGAAATCAGGACACTCAAACCAATAAGCATATTTAGGCCTTCCAGTATTGATATTATATTGGCACAATACCTTCTCGACCTCTACAAGTTGCTTGCCGCAATGGGCACAATAAAATTTATTTTTAGTCATCTTTTATCATTCTCCTTTTTATTATATTCTCATTTGAGCGTTTTCTCAAATTCCTTCACCGCTTCCCATGCGCCGGGATCGTCTGAGCGATGGTGAATCATTCCGCGCCAACGTCGCGCCATTAATGGATAATGCAAAATCCCCGCCGAACGCTCCGCGGGATCGTAACGAGTTATCGTATTCCATTCATTCCCTAACACGTATATTTTCAATGGATGCATAAATAGCGCCCGGAGTAACGCCGCCTGGTCGCGCTTCCCGTATCTCTGCCATTCTTCATGCCATGCGTTGAAAAATGCCTTTGTTCGTTTATTCCTTTGAAATGCAAACACGCCGCCATTGAGTTGGATAAGTTCATCGGTTCCAATCTGCCTGAATGTATAATCGCATTCGTCTCTATTGTCCGATCTTGCCATTTCTCTCGCGGTGTGAAAACGCCCGGGATTTTTGCAGATAACCATATCCCAACCGTCTTCAAGCGCCTGATAAAGAAAAGAAATATCCGCAATGATTTCGGTATCCGAATCCAAGTATAAAATAAATTGCCAGTTTTTAGGCGCAAGATCATAGATATTCGTCTTTGCACTCCGCGCGCCGATATCTTCATCGGGGAATTCAATAAAGATATCCTCAACACCCAAAGTTTCAGACGATGCAAGCGCAACCGGGATATCACGCATATGTCCTTTGAAACTCTCGATAGCCGCCTTCGCGCAATCTCTTGCGGGTTTACCATAAGCCACATAGAACGCACCACGACCGCCGTGTCTGTCACTTTCAAGCCCTGTTTCCCCGGTCGCGGCTTTGGTTTGCGCTTTTCCATTCCCGAATAATCTCTCGAATCCCTTGATGTGCGAATCGCACCATGCTTCAGGAGTATACTTTGATACCGCGCCGCGAAGTTCTTCCCGGTCGTGTTTGCCAAAATCTTTCACGGATTGATTGACTGTTTTTAGAAGATCCATTTTATCGCCGCACTTGAAGCGATAGATACCCTTGATGTCTTCTAACTCATCCAACATTCCTACACCGCGCGGGACGATTATCGGTATTCCGCAGGCGAGAGCTTCGAGAGGTGGAATTGGGATACCCTCAATCAGGCTGGTACACAAATAAGCATCCAGGGAATTGTAAAACGCGGGCAATCCGTCAAGTTGGCGGTTGATGTGTCTGATAGGCCAGCCGTCGCCGGAAGCTACAAACTCTACTTCACCGTCAAGATCGTATGCGAGTTGCGCAAGTATCTTTTCTCCTTTGCGCCCTGTTTTGCGGTCTACAAATCCGCTCACTCCGATTATAGGCTTATCATGTTTTGGATTATCGCGAATGGTGAATACCCTCTGGTCAATCGGAGGGGTGACTTTTATCATTTCGCCGGTGATAAATTGAGTGTATTGATCGGCGGTGTACGTCTTGATGTCAATCAATGGTTCGGCTGTTTCCCACCAGAATTTTTTATAAGTGATATCCGGCTCGTAATGGCTGAAGTATGCCGCCAGTTTTGTCTTGCGCCAATCGGTGAAGTTTTGAGCGAAGTCAATATAGACGATGAAATAATTCAGGTTGGCTCCATCCCAGGGTTTATCAGATATTGACCAGCCCGTACCATCTGCCAACATTTGAGCGAGGCGGGGAAGTATGCGGTCTGTGCCTAAATCAGGGGTGATTATGTGGACTTTCATTGCCCTTTAATTCCTCGCCTTCGATTTTCTTCTTTGATATATTCAAATTGGTGGCGTTCCCAATCGTCAATTATTTTAAGAATAAGTTTTTGCGCTTTGAGAATCTTGCCACGTTTCAATAATTTTTTGATTTTCTTCTGTTGTTTATTTGTCGCATAAATTCCAATTCTCGATAAGGCGCGCCAATCAACCTCAAGCATTGGTTTTTGCTCAATCACAACACCTTCGATTTCACAGATAACTTTGTTTTTCATTTCGGCGTTTCGTTCAAGAAGGCTTTCATCTTATCCAATAAAGATTGCATCTCGTTGGTTCTGAATTTGGCTTCATAAAATGCCTGGATAGCGCCAAAGACGCCTGAGAAATTTATGGACAAATCAATTATCTCTCGATTTTCCCTTCCGAAATTCCAATGGATTTCCTGTTCTGTCTTTCCCTCCAACGAATAAGCCAAATTCTTTAATTCGATCCATTCTTCTCGGGTTAATTCAACGACACGACCCTCTTGAATTGTTGTAGATAATATTTTCATTCTTGCCTCATTTCCTTGACCAATCGCACAAATTCAAATAAATATTCCGTAGTCTTTCGTTCGGAATAGGCAGCATTTTTTGATTACCACAATAACGATATGAATACCACCACTGGAATTCAAATAGTAATCTCGAAACGATGTGCTTGAATAACTTCATCCTCTTATCTTCCTCAGCGCCTCTTTTGCAATAAGCGCCGGACAATTCTTAGAGCAGATTCCAGGGTGATTGTGAATTACCGAAATGCGGTCAAGGGCAGCGATTGCGATTATACAATGATCGAGATTTATCACTGGCGTTCCTTCTCCGGCGTATAGTCCCGATTCAGAACCTTGGGGCAATAACGTCGTTTTTAGACCTGTATCTTTACCCTCACCATCGATAACTACACCTTTGGGAATGTTTATCGGAAGCGCCTCATTGCTAAGATCAATTGTACCTGCTGGAAGATGCACAATATCACCCTCTCTTGCGTTCTCGATCTGTTCCTTGACTGTTTGTCTTGGTTTTCCTGCCATTAGTTATTCCTCAACTTCCCAAATATATGCGACACCAATCTACCCCCGTTGTAATCCTTACCTAATATCCACAACTTGACCGGCGCGCGCTTCAATGCTCTCAATAATGCCGCCTGGTCTTGATCTTGCCACCTAAGCCATTCCTCGCGCCAACACTCGAATAGCCTACGCGTTGCCTCGCATTTCCTGACGAACATTACACCGGCTTGTAATTGGATAGGTTGGCAGCAATAATCAAGCATGGTTTTTTCGCGTTCTTCTTCTCCAACATGCCAACACCAATCCTTGTCCTGGTTATCGGAGGCGGTTATAGCCATTTCCCAGCCGTCATCCAGGATATCAAAGCCATGTTGAAGGCTGCCACGAATGCGGGTGTCCGCGTCGAGGTATACAAACTGATCGAATTGAATAACATCCATTAAACTGACCTTTGAAAATCTGGATGTTTGCATCTTGTTATGAATAAAATCATTTTCTCCCTTATAAATCATTGTCTTGATATTGTTGAATTTCCTGAATGTCTCAATACTCATCCGCGCCTCTTCAAGCGCCTTCTCCCCAATTGCAATATAGACCGCGCCGCGATTATCTGTCATGATCTCTCGAATATGTGCCAAGTTAAGCTTTCGTATTCTTTTTCCTGGATAACGGTTGCTATGAACTTCAACCCATTAAACTGAAACGGTTGTCCAGTGCCTATTATTAAAAACTTTCTTAATTCATTAGGTTCGTCAACATCAACAATAGCAAAAATACAAAACGAATCATCTATAAATTGTGCGGATAAAATAACGGAATCTTTCGGTAGCATAACCTCGCGTTCGCCAACAGCATTAATCAATATCTTCATAATCTTTTTCATAATTTCTCCCTATCTGACATTTAAGTGTGTCCAACTTATCGGCAGCGCCAATATGAGCGGCTTGATTTTATACAGATTTCTCAGGAACGCCAGCTTTTCATCTGCCCCGTTGCGCATTTCCTCAGTCCACGATTCGATGAGATATTGCGTCTCGCGGGTAGTCTTAACGAACATCAGGCGAGTATCATACATAGGCACACGCAAATCACGAATGATCGCCGCTGTCTTGTTGCGTTCTTCTTCGCTGGCAACATTGGCGGCAAGCGTATCGTAATCGAATAAGGGAACCGCCATTTCCCATGTCTGCAAGAGAAGCAATCCGACCGCTATTTTCTCGACTGCAATAGTTAAGTCGGTATTCCAAATGACCGTATATTGAAATGGCAGATTTATAATCCCATAGATTATTTCAACTTCCGTTTTTATTGGCTCTAAGATTTTATGCCCTTTGTTTTCATCCCCTATCACGAGAATTCCCGATCCGGGCGATAGATCGAATTCCTTATACGCCGATTTACCCGGCAATATCGCATCCCCTTGAGATATCCATAATAATGCTTGTTGTTTCCCGACATTCACCCAGTCGCCGGGGTTTCTGGAAATTTCCTTACCATTTTCAAGAATACGTTTACAAGATTTTAATTGTATCCACATTGTCCCTTTCGCCTTCCTTTCCTAGAACCGAAATGGGGTAATGACATTATATCATTACCCCAATCGGAAAGGAAGGGATATTTGCGCCCCTAAGACGCCATAGTAGATTAGTCGGTTACAGAGTCGACTAATGTGGTTGGTACAGGTTTGAAGCGAGGCTCCAGACCCAAAACCAAAACGCTGAAGATATCGGAGGCTTGACCGGCTGGCGTGAGTTCGACATTGATGCAATCGTAATGATCGTCAACGTCGCATTCCTCGGTACGGATTTCGATAATTGAAACCGTGTTGTTATCCGTGGTTCCAACGAGAGCCAAATCCTTGCCGCCTGCATCGAACGTTTGCGCGCCCGCGCCCGCGGTTGTAGTGGCTTCCTCGATATCGATGTCCAGGTTTCCGGCGAGTGTGCCGCAATGGATTATGATCGCTGCTCGGTGATAGTTGGCGAGAGACACATAGCCGGTGTTTTGTTCAGTAGTGTAAGCAGCCGGGTTGATTACCGCCAATACTGCAGCGCCTTCAGAAAATCGTTGAGTGTATTCCATGAGATTACTCCTATCAATATCGGGCAGGTTTTTACGCCTGCCCTTTATTGTGATTAGATTCTGTTAACTTGACTTTGCGCCCAAAATCACGAAAGGACTTATCATTGTTGTACCATCTTCGTAATACAACGGCTGCGATAACCATGGTTGACCGTCTACACGATGGACAGCGCGCCATGAAGTTTTATCATAGCGCCAGAGGTCGTATTGAGTAGATTCAACCGTGGTGGCTTGCCGGTCACCAATCAGGTAGTAACGCCAATCGGCTAGAATGACATCGCCGGGATTGTTACGCAGTGGGCATTTCTCGGTGAACACAACGGGATAGCCAAGTAGAGTGTTTGGTACACCGGCAATTGCATTGCCCCAAATGTACGAAGGATTAGCAGCGGGGCCGTTCAATTGAAGCATTTCAGAGAACAGCGATTGCGAGATAAACCATACACCGCGACCGGAGGGCATGAAGTTTTCCACCATGTTGCACAGGTCGTTATAGGTTGGGTTAGTAGCATCCCGCGCGACTGAGATTGTTGCGCCTGCGTTGATCACGCCCAAAGGTTGACCGACTCCTGTTCCGCGGATGAACGAGTAATCTTCCATCCAGGCAATACCGCCCGCCATTCCAAGAGGTCCACTCAGGAAGTCAGCCAAAGAGATAGCGGAATCGGCAACAAGTTCGTCGGAAGCGGTGGTATAGCCGATTAGTTTGTGAGCGACCAATTGCACTTCACGGAATTTCGCATCGGTGATAGTCTTTAGTTCGGCTTCCTCCGCCCAGTAGAATTGCATACCACCGAACCAATGAGGGATACCCGCGGTTGTGGTGGTTTGATCGAGGACTGGAATCCCGATCTGGCGTCGGCGCATTCGGATTATGGAGGCACGCCCGCGTACCAATGCGAGTTCAGCGGTCACAGCCTGAAGAGTCGCCATGAATTCGGCGGGTACAAGAAAGCCACCTGAAGCGCCAACCGATTCAACCATGACTTTTTCTTCGTGGCCTTCCTCTTTCTCGTCTTTGAAATATTGAAGGCGGGGGTCAAGTTTTTGCATTGTGGGAATACGGTGGTTGGCATAAAAAGCGGCCTTCAAGAATTCCTGCCAGTCCTTGAATTGCTTAGGGTCTTTGCGCTCGCCCTTGGCTTTATCAGCCTCTTGCTTGACTTCCTCAGCCGCGAGATATTCTTTGCTGAAGGTATCGATTTCTTGGAGTTTGGCAGCCTCGGCTTTGAGAGCCTTAGCATCCTCCATCAGCTTTTCGACTTTGGCCGAATCCTCGGCGGTGCGCTCTGGATTAGTTAAAATCGCTTTTGCTTCGCCGAATAAAGTTTCGGCTCGCTTTAATTTTTCTTCAACAGTTACAGTATTCATGATTTCACCTCATGTATGAGATTTCAAGTTGTTCAATTTCGATTAATTTGAGTAGATCGTCTGAGGTGGGTGTCGGTGACGACCCGGCCTTTTTATCCCCGGCCTGCTCAGGTGGGGTATTTGATTTAGGAGTCTCTATTTCAGGTTCTTCGGATAATCCGCCGTCCTCTTCGATTTCCTGTAAGAGTTTGCGGATTGTTGCCAGACGTTCGGCGTTGCGTTTAGCGATGACGCGCCCGGATTTAGTCGATAAAGGTTTGATATCCGATTTCGCTCCAATAATGAAAAGGTAATTGCCTCCGACCCATTCCGGGAGTGGTTGGAATACAATCTTATTGGATTCGTCGCGCTTGAAGGAAACGTTGTACCAATCGAATTCTTTCATTTCCTGGTGACAAGCGATCACGTGATCGTCAAAGATTTCACGTGCGTACGCTTTCCAAATACGCCAGCCTTGTGCGTCAAAAGTATTATTGAATTGGTCATCAAATGCCTGATTTATTTCGCAAAGTAATTTCGTAACGTCAAGGGATTTATTCTCTTGATTCAACGATTCTTCTTTTCCTTCGTTGGCATAAAGCGCCTCAACCTGGGCACGCGCCTCTTCTTCTGTGTCGTGGGAACCAAGAGCCTCGCCAACTTTGTCGCCATTCTCGTCGACTTTGTAAACTACCCATTTATCGCCTTCGCGAAATATGTCCCAGGGTTTGCCTTCTTCTGGTGATTTTGATTTTGCATCAACGACATATGTTGCTTGATTCATCCCAAATACGACATTGGAATATTCCCAAAGACGAATTGTTTTAAGAACGCGGGTTGTAACCTCTTTGCCGGATAAATCTTTTTCCTTGACATATTCAACATCGAGGGCATCATAACCAATGCTGGATTCGGGCGCAAAGCCGCCCTCCACCAAATGGAAAACATCTGATCCGCGAGTTGTTTTCATTGCGTATTGAGTGGTAGCGAGTAATCCGCCCGTAGCATCGGGATACTTTGATAATATTTCGGGAGTTAATTCATTCCTGCTTGTTTCTCTGAGCGCAATCGGTTTACCAACAATCTTTGTCACCGAATCCATCTGGTGTTGATCGAGAACCTTGATTCTTATCCCCCGCTCTGAAATAGTTTTAGTAAAGGCTCCGCTGGCGATGCGGTCGCCGCCTTCGTCACGATTTCCAAGAATTGCAACAAAATGATTAACAATGCCTTGTGTTTCATCGACTGACTTGATGAACGTTTGGCATTGTTTATATTCGAAGCCTGGGAGTTTCTTGTAATCTTCTAATTTTTGATTCATGATTACGCCCTCAATAAAAAAACCCGCTTTGCAGCGGGCATAGGAGGCTGATAATATTTAGACGCGCCTATAAGGGGAGTCTGTTATTCGATTATTGCTTAGATTTTACCACATTTTGTATATCGTCATTTCCAATATCATCTTGCGGAGGATTAGTCAAGAGACTACCGACAAATTCTATCAAACGCTCCTGAGATTTAACTTGCGCAATCTGATGACGGCGTTGTTCCACGAGATACTTATAAAATGCCTGTAAAAACAATTGAATGCTCATAGCGGGGCAATGTCTGATTCGTTCGCTGTTTTGAATTCTGTTGGACCGATCGTTTTCTTTTCCCTCTGAAACACGAAGCGACTGTTACCGAAACTATCTACCAATTGCCAACCTTCTTTACCGCGTTCATCCAAGATATTTTGAAGTTGCGTGTTCGAAGGTGGTTTGATCGTGATTACGTCATATTCAAATTGTGGCATTTATTCAATCTCCTTTATGACTGGTATTAATGTGCATCTATCATTGCAGGTATTTTCTGGACTTCCCGCGGGGTCGGCTGGATACATCAACTTCTCGCCGCCAACATCGAATGGCTCGTCTAATTTTCTAACTTGACCATTAGCAGCCCAATGCTCAGGCCTTACTCTGCTATCATTTGTAGCTAGCCATTCGTTTTCTTCAACTTTGTTATCTCGAAATAGTTCCTTTGATCCTTTATTGCTCGCTCGAATAGTTTCGGATCTCGCAATATTCTCAGTCCGATAAGCAGGCATTCTTTCCGAATACCAGGTAAACTCTTCTGGTGTTAAATCACCTTTCATCCACTGGTCAAATGTCGTGGTGAGATTCTTTTGCATTTCCGGGATAGACCAGCCTTCGTTCATTGCCTGGTCAAGCATATTACTGAGTGTGGTGGAAGTGGTATCGTTTATCGGTTGCGCAAATTGCAGCATGTAATCCGTATACCATTCCCGCGCGTAGAAATTCACTACATCGAATTGAAAGCCAAAATCTGCAACCAGTGCCTTTGCCCGGTCAGTCATCACACCCTGGATAACCGGCATAAATATCTTGCGCCATTCATCCTCCCCCGCTTCTGAGAGATATTCGTCCCAATCTTTACCGACTAATTCCCAATCGATTGATTTGCGCTCTTTGAGTATCAGTGTTTTATGATCATTTAGGATCGCCAACAGTGCGCGCTTGTCATGTTCCATCGCCTTGATCGCACACGCCGAAAACCGACCTTCCCAACTTTGCGCTATCCGGTCATTGGTTTTCCATTGCGCCTCTTTTTGCTCCGGGGTCAGGCCTCCCCGTTTTATTTTTTTGAAGCTCTCTTGGATTTCTTTTTCCCTTCGTCTCGATCTTCATCTTCGCTCGAAGCCGCGCCGGTGTTGGTGGTAGCGGCTTCCTGAGCTTCAGAACCTACCGGCATAACGCTGATTGGAAGATAGCTGGTATCGGCTCCGGGTGTATCGCCGACAGGTTCAATACCTACGATAGCATAAGCATTCGCCCTGGTCTCGCCCATAGTCCATAATTGATAAGCCGCGGTAACTGCTTTTGGTATATCGCGTTTCAGCGCCGGGACATCTGAGTAATCCATCTTGACGAACGCGTTATCTTGGGTCAGATAATATTGATAATCATCTTCGAATAAACCGATTTCGGGCAGCATGATATCTTCCCAGAACATGCGCCGGTCGTTTTCCTTGTTGTTGAACGTGGAGGCTTTCAATCCCGAACGCGTGTCGAGTAGGGAAATAGGAACACCGAAGGGGCCGCATACACGAGTTTCATTCCTCTCGTCTTGCTCTGCAAAACTCATTTCTTGGAAGTTCATACCAATGCGTTCGTACTTTGTGCCTTTATCCATCACGCCAATATCATTCCAGTTCTTGTATCCGCGATAAACTTCGTTCCAGCGTTCTTTAAGCATGTTGGCGGTATCCGGATTGAGTATTTGCTCTGTGGACAACAAACCTGGCACAACCGCGCCCTTTTCAAAGAATATATTGATAAAGTCGGTGATCGCATTATCAACGTTCGCCGTTCTTGCGGCGGGGGAAATAGGAGAGAGACCGTATCCATTACCCTCCAATGGGTCGCCTGGATTAGGTAATTTCACATGGCTTACGTATTCTGGCAGCAACGGTATCCCTTCGCTTTTTGGCTTTCCTTCAGGCACGTACCAATAACCCATAATTTCCGATTTCTCTTTTTTAGGGATAATGTATACTCGCGTGGAATCCAATCCAATAAAAGAAGCACCCTCAAGATTATCTCTATTCGGTTTTATCAATAACGCAAATGCATCGCCGCTCAGGTTCAGGAATATCGTTTGCCGCATCTGGAATTCACGCCAGGATTGAGAAGGGTTGGGGCGTGAGACCAACTTGGATAATGGGTGATCCGGTTTGCATAAATCCGGTTTTTCCGGATCGCCTTCGTATGCCCTTAATTTAGGGATAACAGACGAGCGCGCCTTATACATGATTGCCGAATAGATAAGCGCATTGATGTTAAACCCCTCTTCGATATATGTCTGTATATCTACCATCTTGTATTGCGGTTGACCTAATCGGAATGAAGGCCAGATAAAAGGCGCTTGCTTATCCTCTCCCATGATTATGCTGCCTGAAGAAAATTGGCGCGACTGAGGAAATCCGTGCCGAAAGACATTAAGAGCGATTTTCGCCCGTTGTATAAGTGGTGGTTTTGAGTTCATATGAATATCACTCCAGTCGGCGCTGAAATCGCTTTATATGCTAACGCCATAGCTGATATTGTATCGGGCAAGTGACCGCTTCCGTAAACATCATCCACACTGGCTAATCTATGCTCTGTTTCCATAAATTGAATGAATGGCGATATTATTTCTTGTCTTTCCACGGCGTTGATATAGTTAGAGAGTAAATCCGTCCGTTCGCGTCCGACCATGATTATACCATTTGATGGAATAGTCAAATATCCGCTTACTACGTCACCAATACCAGTTGCATCATGGCACGATCTATTGCCATATCGCATCAATCTTTTTTGATATTTCTCAACCATGACCGGCCAAGGTTCGCGCCCCATTCTTTCAAATGCAACAACTTTCATCGGCTTGCAATCTGCTCGAATAGTTGGGATGATTGTCCAGTCTTGTTTACGCGCCCAGTCCGCCCCGGTGCCGTAAATCGCCATAGTCAATCTTATTCTTTCGCCTTTACGATCTGTGCATTGATTAGGGCATAATTCTTTGTTTTCCTCCTCGCCCTCTTTGATGATCTTCTCGTACCCACATTTTTTACATACTTGCATTGGAGGTTCTATCTCAATATATTCTCGATTGCCTCCCCTGAATTCTCCAAGTTCTTTCATGAACATCAATGCAACTTTATCGGTGGCTATCGCTCTATCCTCTGGCGATGGTTCCTGTAATTCATACTCATTATCCCACATTGCTTTAGTGACTTCGATCTTTTTACTCTCGACTTCCGATTCGGGTAACCAGCCGTGCGGCTCCAGGCATTCACGATAACACCACGTATAGACTGGCCATTCTTTCTCTTTGGCTCGCTTCAGGACTTCTGTCATCGTTCCGTCTGAGTATTGGTGAGTAGATGACATAACCGTTTGTTTTGGAACGCCATTTTTACTCATTGGTTGCCCCATAGCCGAATCGAGGATCTTCAAATCCATTTCGTCAATTTCATCAAGTCGAAGCCTGACAGGATGAGGACCGCGTACTGACGCTTGAGAAGCCATGAGGGCTTTGATCTTATTGCCCCATATCATTTTAGTCTCGATCTTGGAAGGATCGGAGGCGAGAAGATATCGCAGCGCATCTTCGTAATCCCAAAGGCGCTGCATGTAATCATGGACGCGCGTCGATTGTTCACCTGACCCACCCAGGATATTTACATCGCATTTCAGTGTTGCGGCTTCAACTTGTCCTAAGAGCG
>Ga0172380_10000924_pt1 | contig 52724 bp, 85 predicted proteins | sample Leawe162metaG_FD_119747 | JGI IMG/M metagenome (GOLD analysis project Ga0172380, IMG submission 119747) | Leachate microbial communities from a municipal landfill in Southern Ontario, Canada - Leachate well 162 metaG | ecosystem: Engineered > Solid waste > Landfill > Unclassified | place... | reverse complement strand
TAAACAGGAAAGAATATGGACAGATCCTATTCAAAAAATAGACCTTATAGCTGATGTAGATTCAGTAAAGGCTGTACTTGAAAATCAACAGGTAAATTTTACTGAGATACTCGGTAAAAAGAAAAGAATAATGAGTGTCGAGTGGCTAACGAAATGTGATGTCACTACGACTGCGTGTACCGATGACTGCGATATTACAGGCGAAGACGTCGAACCGGAATGCAAGGAATACGAAATCGAATGCTTGCGTGAATCTACGTTCCAAGTTTCGGATCGTGTTTACCGTGAACGTACTATCGAAAAGACCGAAGCTATTGCATTAAATATGCTTTATGCTAAAAAGGCTCTTGATGAGTGGCTGGCACAATACATCGTTACTGGTCTGGTCGCTGCCGGAGGTACGAACGTGTATGCCGGAGGTATAGGACACGTTGACGTTGCTGAAACTCATATCGCTGCCAACTTCTGGGATGACAATATCTGGGCTTACTTTAATCTTGTAAATGCTTACAATAAATTTAAATCCCCTTACTTACTAACTGGAGTAAATCTTCATCAGTATTTATTTAATCGTATGCACGAGTCGATGACTGAGGCTGGAAAGGCCGCAATGTCAAAGATTGGTACTATACGGAGGATTTATCAGGATATTGTAAACGTTGAGGCTATTGCTGCCGGTTATACATTCCTTATTCATAAGACTGCTGTTGCGTTCTTAAATAAGGCATGGAATCCACTCAATGCCGCTAATGCTATCAATCCGGCTGGTAATTACTGGTTATGGTCAGAACCTTCGATGAACATCCCCGGTATCTATTACGATATTGTGATGAAGGAAACCTGCTCGGATAATGATTTTGTTCAGGCTTACAAGGTTCAGCTTCATGGACTGTTTGCTGAAAATCCTTATCCCTGCGATGAGACCAACACTGGGGTACTTTCCTTTGTGTGCGGTGGTCAGTAATTTAAAACATTACATTTAATGAAATGATAAAAGGATATTCTATATTTGAGTATCCTTTTATTCTTTAAAATCATGGTAAAATCGGATATAATTTTTAAGTGCAATTGCGGTCAGAAGCGTAGAGTGATTACGCCTCCGCCCGTGAGTACGCGAGGACATATTAGGAGACCACCAAGAACAAAATAAAAAAGAAAAGAAATGTCAACTCTACCTCAGTGTCTCTCAACGATTGTGGGCTTCGCCCGCGAAGAGTGCGCCTGCGTTTCTGATTGGGATGACGATTATGCTATCTCTGACAGTGGTCTATTTTTGAGTGAATTGCAAGGCATGTCACTTCGAATACTTGATAGTCTCGGTGGTTGTCCTTTCATCTGGGAGAAGATGGAGAACGCTCGCCTGAATGCTATAAACGCATTTAAGACTGACATCATGATGGAAATCCTGAAGTACAAAGAACCTATCCGTGAACGTTTCACGGGTGATATAGGTTATAAGCAATTCACGAAGTTAGTATCAAACCTTCATACTTACTACGGTCTTCGGATGTATTCCGATGTTCGCGGCGGTACTTTTACTTTGAGAAGTATAACTGTTATCTTAAATTCGACCGAAGCGTTTAATTTGGAAATTTACGATGAATATGATTTACTTTATACTATCCCTATAACGTCTCAGGCCGATAGGCCAAAGACAACTACGATCACGCCGATTGAATTTAATCTTGACCGTAATTATTATTTTCTTTATAATCCTGTAGGTACGCCTTATGCAAATAAACTCACGTGCGGGTGTGGTACTTATCACTGGTGTTTTTGTCCTGACGAACCTTGTTACAAACCTTCGCGCGACAAGTGGACTGAATGGGCAATGATCGGTGGTGTATCAGGTGACGTTTTAGCTGATAGGGACGACTGGGGATGTTCTCGGGTTGCTAACGGATTAGTCCTTCATGGGAATTTTACTTGCAATGGATTAAATGCTTTGTGTAACGAGGATTCTGACTTTCTTAATAATGAATTGGATGTTTCAATAGCTTATGCAATTCTTTACAAGGCAGGTGAGTTTCTAACTAACTATGTTATGGATTCGGGTGAAGTTTCACGTTATACGCTTCTTGGAACTGAGGCACTGAATACTAATAGAATTTATTATAATGCGCGTTATGCGATTATGATTGATTTTATAGCACGAAGTTGGGACGATAACCGCGATGACTGTCTTAGGTGTCGTCCGCCGATGGGAATGGGTAAACGATCACACTTTATATGAACGTAGATCAGGCAGTACAACGGTTTATCAAAGTAGGTAAGGACTTTACTGAATTTGACAAGATTATGCCAAAAATCGGAATGTCTGCTAATGCTATGATTTATGACAGAATTTACAAAACAGGATACAACGCGCAAGGTGAGGCATTGAGAGATTATACCCCAAAATATAAGAAGAAGAAAGAAAAGGCAGGACATTACAGAGGTTTTGTGGATTTAACATATTCGGGAAGGTTATGGAGTAATATCAGCATCCCGGCGGTGAAAAGCACAGACGCAGACCATAAAGCAGGTGTTGTAATTGTCGGTGCTTCAGGTGACGAATATCGTAAAATACTCATGGGGCTTACTGACGGTAACGGACGCGGGTTACAGGGGCGCGGTGATATACTCGACTTGAATAAAGAAGAGATTGACGTTATTCAAGAAATGACTGATAAATGGGTTTCAGAAGTTATTAACGCAAACGGGTTATGAATAATAAAATAGCAAATATCATTGTTGATTACATCAAAGACTTGACGTGGATCGACAAACTCGCTGGCTTAACTCAGGTCGCAAAGATTAATCAGAACGGGGTTGAAAAGCGTTACCCGATTAGCTGCTCAATGGCATTTGACAATGTTTGCGTCGAGGGGTGTTATGATGAACTTGCTCCTAATTCAGCTTATCAGAGTGTGGTTTATTTTGAAGACGGCGGGTTTAGTTTTATAAAACAGGAACGCAACAAACTCTATTATGAAAGTACATTGAAATTGATCGCGTGGCTGAACTATAATAAACTCGGTGGCGGGTGCGGGTCGACAGGGAATTACATTATTGATATTATCCGTGCCTTGCCTTCGTATCCTGTAAGTATAGGGGACTTACTTGGTGCGAATATTCGTGTTATGTCGCAAGCAATACGATCAGATGACATATTTTCAAAGTATACATTTAATCAAACAGCCACGCAATTTTTGCTTTTACCCTATGATTTTTTTAGCTTAGAAATACGAACTTCATTTTATTTGATTCCTGAATGCGTTGAAGATACAAGCGGATGTTTGGAATGTACTTAGAAATATTAAAAATAGGTATAATTGCCTATGTGTTTGTCATCCTGACTTCACCTGGAATGATCTTTTACTTCTGGTACAAATGGATTGACCATTTACCGGATTGGGCTTTCAAACCTGCGGGTGGGTGCAACCTATGCCTATCAGGGCAAATTTCGTGCTGGTTTTATCTGATTAAATACTTTCATTCTTACAACTTCTTTGAACATATATTTTTCATCTCAGCGACTATTTTAACCGTTATGATACTTGATAAACTAATTGATTATGAAGCTACGGATAATTGACTTTTCAAAAGAAAAACAATTTGAATGTGGAGGCCGGACATTTATTAAAGATGACAGTCTTTCATTTAACCGATTTCGTGAACTCCAAAGAATAAGTATTGAGTTTGGGTTCTCGACTTCGTTTATTGACTTATTTAAAGAAGTTAAAAAAGCCTATGACCTGGTTCAGACAAATAAAAACTGGGCTGACTTAGCAGTTACACTTTATAATATTATCGCAGGTGTATCAAAACTTGACGAAAAGGATGATCCGGCACTGAGACTTTGTGCGTTATTTATTAATGAAGCAAATGAAGATGTAACAGAATTTAATGAAGCAAAAATTAAGGACAAAATAAACTGCTGGAGTAAGGAGCTTGATGTAAGCCCTTTCTTCCATTTGGCAGTCAACTTAGTCGACGGTTGGATGCCAGCTTACAAAGTCACTTCCCAGAGTATTTTAAACAAGGAGAACGAGCCGAAACGCGAAACATCTATAAAGAGTTAGTAGAAAATGAAAGATATTGGAACGACTTACTCTATACCGTCACCGAAGGCAAAGCATCGGAAATTGACCGCCTATGTCGTTTCGATGTATTCGAGTTCTTTTTCTTTCTCTCCAATACTGAAAAGAAAATAAGAGATGGCAACAATAGACTTAAAAATCATCGCAGATAGCACTCAGGCTGTTCAGGAGATCAACAAGGTCACTGAGACAACAAAGACTATGCAGCGCACTGTTCAGGAAGGCGACAAGCGGCAAAAGGGACTTATTGAGGACTTAACCGATGCGATTAAAAAAATGGAAATTGCCAGAAGTAAGGCAATGACTATAGAGGGTATTGAAAAGCAAAATAAAAAATTAGCAGAAGCCAGACAGACATTAAAAGAATACGAGAATACGGGCGTTCAGGCAAATCAGAAAATAGAGAAGTCAGGAAATTCACTTTTAAAAGGAATAGGTAAATGGGCTTTAGGATTTGCAACGGTTGCTACTGCTGTTAAATTATTTAAGTCTATTATTGCTTCGACGGAAACCGCTACACATAAATTTGAAGTTGTTGTTGAAAGTGCAAAATCTGGAATAGGATTTTTCTTTAAAGCAATAGCATCGGGTGATTGGAGTAATTTTAGTGCCGGACTTGAGAATGCTATTAAAGGTGCAAAAAGATTTGTTGATGAACTTGAAAGTATAACAAACCTCACAAACGAACAACTTATTAAGTCTGCTGAATATGATAAAGAGATTTCTGACTTAAGAGCTGATACATGGAATAGAGATGAAGAAAATATTGACAAACGTAAACAGGCATTAACTGAAATAATTGATCTTCAGAAAAAGAAATTCGATGAAGAGGCCGAACTATTGAGACGAGCTTATGAAAATAATCTCAAAAAAGCTGCTTCTGATGCAGGACTTTCAGAGGCAATGATTGAAAATTTTATTAAGGAATATTCATCACTTGAGGATTTAGTTAAAATAGGTGAAAAATATAATGAGATAACTAAGGCAATGCGTCAACCTGGAATGACAGGTGAAAATATTGCTCAATTTGATGCCGAAAGAAAAGCATTAGGAGAGAATGCAAAAGAAGCATCAAAATATGCAAAGCAAGTTGGTAAGGTAACAGAAGAAACACGCGCAGGATTAGCGAAGGGATTGACTGAGGCAATTCAAAAAGAAGCTCAATTTAATGCTACGAACCGGAGGGATAAGATGCAGCTTGCCGCTATTGAGGAAGAAGAAAGAAAGAAAAAAGAGGATGCTGAAAAAGATGCTTATGAAAAAAGATTAAAATTACAGGAGGAGTTTCAGAAAGCTGCCGAAAAACTTTTGGATGATTACGATAAGGCAAAATTAGATGAGTTTACCGGCAAAGAACGGATAGTTGCTGAACGTAACCTTAATCTAGCCTTAATTGATGAGCAACGTAAGTTCATGGAAGAGCGCGGCAAACTCACCGCTGAACAAACTGAACAATTCAAAGCACTTTACAATAATATATGGAATGAAGCAGAACTTGCTTTAGTTGATTTCGATATTGCCGAAATAGAAGAGAGACAAAAGACTGCCGATAAGGTTGCGAAGACTGCAAAGGATAACGCAGCTAATCTTTTAGACATTCAGCGCGAAACTCAGGAATTTGCACTTGAATTACTTGGTGATAATGAAGAGGCAAAACAAGACCTTCAGATTAAGTTTCTTGAAGAAGACAGGGCGGCAATATCAAAGAAGATATTAAATAATGAAGGCACAGAAGCCGAATTGCAGGAACTTACTGCTCTTTATACGCTTTATGGAATTAAAATAAATACGTTATTAAAGAAACAAGCTGATGAAGCAAAGGGATTTAGTATTAGTAAGGCACTCGGATTAACTGAAAAAGAAGGCGAAAAACTTACAGAAGGATTACAATTTATTGTTGAGAATATTTCAAGTGCTTTAAGTGACATCACGAGCGCGCGTGTAGAAGAGGCAACAAAAAATGTTTCACTTATTGAAGATCAGATTGCACAAACGCGCGCTGCACTTGATCAGGAACTTGAACTTGCTAAACAGGGATTTGCTAATAATGTTTCAGCGAAACAGCAGGAACTTGCTGAACTTGAAAAGGCACGTAAAAAAGCACTTGAGGATCAGAAAAAAGCATTAAAGGCACAGCAGCAAGTTGATACGGTAATTCAAACGATTAGTCTTATCACATCAGCAGCGCAGGTATTTAAAGATTTTTCAAAGATACCCGTCGTAGGTGTTCCACTTGCAATAGCAATGATAGCAACAATGTTTGCAGCATTTGCAGCAGCGAAAGTAAAAGCAGTCGCAGCCGCTAAACTTGCCGAAGGCGGAGTGGGTACTGAAACAGGAATTATTTCAGGTAAGCGTCACAGCGAAGGTGGTGAACCATTTCTTAATCATGTCGAGGTTGAACGTGGCGAAATGTGGGGTGTATTATCGAAGTCAGCAGCAGCAAAACATGGAAAAGAATTTTCTCAGATAGTGACTTCGTTCAATAAAGATAACTTAGTTGTTGAACGCATGGATGCTCCGAATAATTACATTAACGTTGATGTAAATCAAACTAATTCGAGATTGGATAAAGTTGAGAACCAGTTGATAAAGTTAAACCGTCATTTTGCTGGTCAAAAAGAGGTTCATGAGACCGCTGATATGAGAATAGAAAAGATCGGTAACAAAACAAGGATAATCCGGAAATGAATTATAGATTTTACTTGACCATAGGATCATCTGAGATTGAAGTTTTTCCGTTGAACTTCTTTAAAACATCGCTTGTTGATGCAAAGGAGGAGAGACAGATATTTTACCGGCGCAAGTTTTCGGGTACTTTACGTTTTTACAATGATGCAAAATTAGGCATAACAGACTTTACACTTATTAATCTTGTCGAAACATTAATATTAGCCGGTTCATTAGATTGTCAGGATTTACTATTAAGGATTGAACAGAAAAATAGTGGCGCAAATACTTATCACACTTACTGGGAGGGTCGCTTTGCAACTTCTGACGGGAAGTTTGATTTAGATAACTGCACATTTGAAGTTACACCACTTCCGTATGATGACTATACAAATTTTGACGAAAACGGAGATACGGAATACAACATTCTTGATATTACAACTGAATACACTACCAACTCTGATACTACCGCATATACCCATAACCGACTGATGTCAGATGTCATTGATTTTATTGTAAAGAAAATCGAACCTGCAGCTACGATAACAAGTTGGTTTCTTAATGACGAGTTCAATCCTGTTACTGGTGAACTCAATATGTACCGTTATTTAATGATCTCTCAAAAATCTGACTTTAAGCGACCTGAAGCAGCCGATCCGGCAACAATAGGTATGATGAGTTTTAATCAACTTATGGATATACTGCGGGGTATGTATAATCTTTATTGGAAATGGGACGGCACAACATTAAGAATAGAACATCAGAGTTACTGGGATAATACAGCAGGTTTGGATTTACGATTAAAGCAATTATCGCAGCGTTCAAATAAATATTCTCATAAGACGGAGGATTTATATCGTCAAGAGAAATTTTCATTTATGGAAGCTGGCGATAGTAACTATACTACACATATAATTTCTTATGATATTCATTGTACACCAAATACTATATTTGAATATTCTAATAACGTGACGACAGATGTTTCATATATAGAGAAATGTATTGAAGACAAACAAGATACAGGTCTTGAAAGCAATATCAGTGATAGTGGATGGGTTATTACTTCTAATTCGTATGATAGTATAGATTATTTCATTTATTTTGGCAAAGCATTTGAGAATACTGTTTCGTCAATTAATTATCCTAATTCATGGAGTTATCTTCTTAACGTACTTCATTTACATGATAGAATATTGATGACAGGTTACATTAATGAGAATTATATTGAATTTATCAGTGCAAAAAAGACAAAAGTACAACAAATAAATGCGATAATATGTTATGATGATGGCTATAACTCAAATGATTATATTACTACTGAACTAGGTGAGGATTATTTTTTGGGGCAAAAAGGTTACGTTGATAATGCAACAATACATCCAGACGGATTAATTGAATTTAAACTTTTATATGGTGAAGACAGAAATATAGATGTTATAATACCCACACCACCTAAATCTATTACTTGTGCATTTTATTCAAATACTCGTGATGATTGGGCTAATGCATGGGCCACAACAACATTATCAGAACCAAGTCCATATAATATATATTTCTGGATTTTATGGGATGATGGATTAGCTACTGAAGATTGCCAAGAAATATTTATCCCTGCTGGGACTTTAACTGTTGTGGATGATGTACCAGTTGGAGTTGCATCATATACATTTAGGTTTAATATTTCTGATACATCTATGAGTGGTTGGGATTTTATTGTTTATAATCGCGTTCATACTCGCAGGGGAGATCCTATTGCTGCCGACACGACAGTAACCGACGTTGAATGCGGAGGCTATGTTCCACCAGCAGCACCAGTAGCACCAGTATGTAACTTCCCGAACCAGTATATTGAATGTCAACCTGTTTATGTCATATGGGGTGCTGTGGCTGATGCAACTTCTTATCAAATATGGCGTAAGCCTAATACTGCATTAGAAGATGTGTGGGGAATAATAGAAACCACATGGAGAACTAATTATACTGATAGTCAAGCGGGAGAAAACCAAGATACATATAGTTATCGTATAAGGGCTTGTAATATCTCAGGATGTTCGCCTGACTCGAATAACGTATGGATAGTAACTGATTGTCCTCCCGAAATGTGATTATTATGATGAATATTGCTTATAGCTTCATATAAAAATTTATGTCATTATATAACTGTCATAAGCAACAGCCTCAACCGTGGATGAGTTACATAGCAAGTAACATGATTTGCTATGATAAGCACTGCTGTCCTGCGCTCGTAACAAATACAACTTCGCTACTGCCATTTCAGATTATCTCGAATGGTTCGTTTATGAAAATGGAGATCTCACCTTTCAAGGAGAATGACTGGAGTTTAATAACTATACCTTATACTGAAGTTTACATTGACGGGTTTTATTTTATTTCTTATAACGGGTCAGCTATTGACGAACTTGAATGTGGTGCTTATGATTTTAAATTAACTGCCGGTGAGACGTGGTATTTTGAACCAATCACAGTAAAGGATTTTATTATTACAGAAAATGCCTATACGATCCGTGACGATCTGATGCTCCCGTTTAAATTCTCAGAACAGCAATTTGAGACAAGTCCGATTATAGCGCCGTGTGATAGTTTTTTACCTTTTATGTTTTCAACAGAGAACGCAACTTCAGGAACTATTGCGGTTTATTTATATGATGCTGATTGTGTTGTTACTGAACTGACAGATATTGTTGTTACTGTTTTGACTATTTCAGGTAAGACTTACTATATTCACGAAGGAGAGTGTTTTTATCCTTTCCTTGAGTGTGGGACTTATAAACTCGAAATTGTTGATGGTACTCATTCTTATTTTTCTGTACCTTTTGATGCTGTTTGTGATATGAATGATATTCCTGACGGCTACCGTGTGATGCTCGACTTTAATAGATGTGTGATGCGTGATGAAGACGGAATTATACTTTATGAGGAATGTTCGGATATTCCAGTTATTGTTGATGCTTGTGATGATTTAATAATTGGTAGCAATGACGTAACTGGAGGTAATAGTTATGCGATTACTGATGAAATTTATATGGCGCAGGGCTTTATATTAGATAATTCATGTCATATTGATTATATAGAAATTACTAAAGGGGTAAAAATTGCTAATCCTAATTTTAATATAAGACTTTCTATATATAACTCATTAGGAGGATTACCAACTACAAAAATTATAGATTCAAGTAATTTAATTACTGCTACAAATTTTTGTTCAGGTGTGTCCCTAAATAGATTTTATTTTGATTACTTATTAACCAATGGAAATTATTGTATGGTTATTACCTATGAGGATGTTATCACGCATAACAGCACTAATTATATTAATGTTCGACTTACTGATGATGGAACTTATATAGACGGGGCAGCTTCTTATAGATTAAAATTGGGCGTAAATTGGAATTTCTATGTTGGTTATGACATTATATCTAAAATAGTTTCTAAGTCTTATACGATATGAATAAATATCTCAAATTCGAATATTGGAACACCTGCGACTTAGGTAATATCTATTATCAAGGCGGGCATCACTTTTGGTTCTTCCTTGACGGTGATGTTCTTGAACCGTTTCATGAAGATACTGAAGACGGGCAAGAAAATGGTGATGGCGATTTCGTGCCGACTTATCGCAGGCAGATGAAACGATATTGGATTAAGAGCTCATTAATCCCTGAGCATTTGATTGATGCAATTCAGCGAATGAAACTGCATGATAATATTGAACTGACGTTTAAAACAGGTGAGGTTGAACAGGTTTATAATTTAGATATTGAGGTTGAATGGCAGTTTGAAAAATATTGCTGGCAAGGTACGGTCACGATAACTTTTGATATGGATGAGAAAGTCGTTTTGGGTGCTTGTTGCGATAATCTTACAGTTGGTGAGGTTGTGCCACCTGAGCCTATCCCTGATCTTTACTGGGTTGCTGAAACAGGAAGCGACATATCAGGTGACGGTTCGTATGCTAATCCGTGGGCAACTTTAGGTTATGCTACAACTCAGGCAATAACTCCCGGTGATGTTATTCATGTTAAAGCAGGAACGATAACAGAAACTTTACGAAGCGATTTGGCTGTTGGTGTTTCGATTGTCGGGCAAGGTGATACATCAATTGTAAAAGCGAGTGCAGCACTTGACCCAATGTTTTCATTCTCAAGCGCAGTAGAGGGCACTAACGGCAATCAATCTATCAGTTATATTATGATGGATGGTGATTTAACGGCAGAACAAGCAATACTGGCAATCGGCAGGAGTAATATAGAGTTGCATCATGTTACGATTAAGAATTTTCTTGGTGAAACTGATAATGCTATAATCTTTGGTGGTCATGTATCAGGTGCACCTGCTCCTTATGTCTATGCAACCGGAATAGAAATACATGATTGTACTTTTACTAATAATGCTTGTGATTTTCTCTATGATGCAAATACATATTTTGCTTGGTCAGCGGTTGAGATACGTTGGGTCAGCGGAGCATTAGTATATAATAATATATTTGATAATGTAACCGGAGGTCGGCATGGCTATGGAATTAAATGTATAAACGGAAGTATAAGAGGAAGTAAGATTTATGATAATGACTTTAGCCTAAACTTCAGAGATGAAGCAGGTAAATCATCCTATGCCTTTGCTATTGAATTATGGAACGGCACGGGCGGCGTTGAGGTTTACAATAATACTTGTAATGGTGGTGGCATAGACCTTGCCGGGCGTGGGTGGGAAGATAACTACGGTTATGGATTTACGGCAAGAGTGCATCATAACACAGTAGAAATGGATACTCAGCCAGTAAATACTGCTGAGGCTGCATTATTATTTGAAAGTGGTTGTACTGGCGGAGTTTATTTCTACAACAATTATGTAAAGAGCTTCACAACAGGGTTTGCCCTGAGTTTGAGAAGTGATACAGATACTAATGTCTTGAATATTGATGGATTATATCTTCATTATAATATATTCGAGAATTTGGGCCGAAATAACAGCACTGCGCCTGGCTGGGGAATTACATTTAACATAGTCAATGACTCGGGTAGTCCGTATAGTCCTACAATCAATAATTTCAATGTCTTTAACAATGTAATATACCACTCAGTATTGACAGCTTACGGATTATATATGGCTGCTACTACTGGAGGGGCTGGAGCAACATGGACAGACATACAAATTGTTAATAATATATTTGCCAATATGTATTGGCCATGCCAATGGAAGGATCAGACACTGGATAATGTTATAGTTAAGAATAATATATTCTATAATCCTGATGATGCAACAATGTTTGTTACCTGCACAGTGACAAATGATGATGTTGTGGCTGGCACAGATGTCAATCCTTTGTTTGTAGGTGGTTCTCCATTTGATTTCCATTTACAGGCAGGCTCACCCGCTATCAATGCAGGGATTGTTGTAGGTGTTATTACTCATTATTATGATATGGATGATGTTCTTGTTAGTCCTGTGGTTGAGATTGGTGCTTATCAATACATACCATAAAAAAACATTATGTTTATATAAGAAAAGGAGATAAAAGATAATTTTGAATAATTATGTTAAACAATAAATGATAATTAATTTAACTATCTGAAAATGAGCGTATTAGTTCAACCCGTGTGTCCCAGCGACTGCACAGGATTACCTCTTGTGGATTTCGACGTTTGCGCGCCTGAGACACATTATGGGGAGGTATCAAAGATTTACATCGCGGCTGCCGATGCCGCACCTTTCACAAACATAGAGTTACTGGCTGAATGGACACCACGTTTGTCGGACACTTCGGTTGATCCTGACGCAATACGTGAGTTAATAGTTCTCGGAGACTTGCCTGTAGCTGAACAATCCGAATTGACAATCTCAGGAGATAGGACAGTTGTAGGTTACAAACAGTTCGTTCTGAACTTTGAGGTTGACGAAACAAACTCAGTGAACTACAATTTTCTTCTGACTGCCGAGTGTAACCTTTCATTTTTGATTTGGTTCGAAACATCTGATGGTGTTATCTACGGTGGTAACGAAGGGATTTTGGCAACCCTCAGACTGAGTCTTATGATCCCGCGCGAACGTACTGATATTGTAAAGTATATGGGTACGGCTAAATGGAAGGCAGTACATTCACCACTTCGTTCACATTCACCTGTATAATAATTACGACAATGGCAGATATTAATATAGCTGAAGTTTGCGGATACCCATTTCCGGTATCATTTGCGCAAATGCTTGCCTCAACATTGATGAAGAATGCGGCTGGTGATATACTCGGTTTTAACTATATGATTGAAACCCCTGATGCGTGTGATTGTGAACCAGTCATTGACTGCGATAACAATCACATCCCTCCTGAGAACCTTCTTGTTCTTGGTTTTGGTCTTGATGCCTGCGGACACTTGGCTCTGAAGTTAGTCAATTGTGACGGTGAAAGTAGATCACAATAATTATGGCCTGCAAACCCGGTTATCCTGATGGACTTAAAGATGTCTTAGGTAATTACATAGGCTTCTTTATAAACGGCACTGATGAGGATGTCGGAGTTGTTGACATGACCACCGAAGCAGATGATTATGTCGCGAATACTCTTAATCCTGACGGTACTTTCAGAGTGCTGATCGAGGCCGTTGGTACGCTCGAAGTGCAACTGGCTGATTTGACTGACTTTACAGTTACTTTGGTTCAGACGACTAAATACCTCGGAGACTGGCTACCGATGAACATTATAAAAGTTTATCAGTCGGGTTCAACCGCCACGTTCTCAGTAGGTTATTAAATTATGAATTATGGCAGGTGACGGACTATAAAATATTATCCGCACTTGCCATTTTTATTAAAAAGGAGGTATCATGTCACCGGGAATAAGTGTTTCAAAAATATGCGTGCCTTTTGGAGGTGGTATTTCGTGGGAAACGTACTGGACTACACAATATCAGGCAGTAATGGATGCAATGCCAACACGTCCAAATGATACTGATAGGATATTACAGGCAAAATTGATGAAGGAGTTGGTTGACGGAGGATACCTTGCTAAAGCAGAGTTAATTGATATATTTTGCGCTGATACTTCAGCCAATTCGTTGTTAAATTGGAGAGACCCTACTGGATTGCATAATCCGTCATTGGTAAATGCTCCGTCTTTTACTGCTTATGAGGGATTTACCGGAGCAGCGGCAGGCAGTAAATATGTAAGACTTAATTTCAATCTTTCAACTGATGGGACAATAATAGGGCAGGATAATGTTTGTGCTATTGTTGGTTATGGAACTGATGTAGAAAGTGCAAGTTATGATTTTGGAAGTCTAAATGCCGCTACATCATATTTTTTGTTACAAGCAAGTGCGGGAGGAGTAGTTAATTATTTTTGCAATGAAAAAACGAGTGGAACTAATACTAATGCAGATGGGGCTTGTCATTTATCAATGTCAAGAAGTGCCGGAGCAAATTATAAAAGAGGATTAAATGCCGTATTAACAGCTACGGCAGTTGCATCTGTTGCAGTATCAGATAAGGAGTTGTACGTCTGTGCAATGAATAATAACGGTACTGCGAACGTGTCGAATACACAGGTGCGTTATGTGTTCATATTCAGTTCTCTTACTGATAATGAGGTAAGAGATGTAATTTCAATAATGGAAGAATATTACGATGCTTATTCCAAAAGGGTAATAGATCATACATTTGCTTATCCGGTTAATTCAAGCAAGGTTCTTCTGGATATTCCAACATCTGTTGTTGGAAATAATGAAGTAATACATCCGGCTGTTGTTAATGTTGGAGCAGTATGGAATGGTTATCAGTATTGGATGGCATGTACTCCATACCCAACTGGGGATAACACTTATGAAGTACCTGAAATATTTGCATCAAGTGATGGAATAAACTGGGTTGTTCCGGCAGGAGGAGCTAATCCTATTCTACCGCATCCGGTTGCTAATACTTATTCTGATGTGGATTTATATTATGAAAGTGGTACTCTGTATCTATTTTACAGAAGTACGCAAACGGGAGTTTCGGAGATTAGATTATTGAAGTCTACCGATGGTATAACGTGGAATACCGGCAGTCCGCAGGTTTTGCATAATCAAACTGTTGCAGGTTATTTGATAGGATCAACGTCTTTGGTGAAGATTGCGGGTGTTTATTATATGTACTGTGAAACCAATGACGTAACCTATAATCCATGGCGAGTTATACGGGTTAGTTGTAATACAATAGATGGCACTTACGCAAACCCAGAAGCTATCGTAGCGGCTTATACATTGGTATCTAATCACCTAATGTGTAAGGAAATAGGAGGCAAATATTATTTGGTTACAGGGGAGAGTATTGCCGGAAATTTTCAGGTGCAATTAAGACGCAGTGATGACGGAGTGAATTTTACAAACGAGGGGGCAAATTATCCCTTAATATATAAAACAAAGAGCTGGGAGACTGCCGCACAAATATATAAAAGACCTTTCTTGTGCTACGTAGGGAGTAAGTTAATGTGTTATTATTCATTAGAGGATGCAACAGCAGCAACCTATATAGCAGTTCAGGAAATTAAATTAGTGTAGTCGCTGTCATTTGACATTAATAAGAAAAGATATGAATGCAAATTTAAAACATTTTCTTGAAGGCGCTTTAGTGTCATCACTGACATTGATAGGAATACTTATTTTAAAGGGTACAGATAAGAGCGCAACAGACCTTGCCATGCTCGGTGCGTTCGGGTCGGCTTTTCTGATAGGTCTGGCAAAAGAAATATCAGATCGCAAAACAACCGGATTTGATGTTGGTGACTTAGTTCTTACATGGTCAGGTTGCTTTGTGCCGATAGTTATTTGGGGGGTAATTCAAAACTATATATGAACCAACTGAAAGATGTCGTCGGAAGCATCGGAAGTTACAAATCACATCCGACATGAGCGAACTTGAGTACGAAGTAATTTTACAAGCTATTAATCAGACTTGTGATGCACATAAAGAGGGTATCAGGGGTATATTAGCCTCTATCGAGGCAAGTTCTTTTGTTACTAATACTGAATTAAAAGGAATAAAAACTCGACTGGGTAAGTTGAATGGTACGGTTGCCGACCTTCAATCAGAAAGTGATGCACGGGCTGTAGTGGTACAGGACTTTCGTAACCATCAGAAATTTGGCAAATGGGTACATAAAAACTGGTGGTTAGTAACTCTTATATTTATATGTTCAGTAACATTGATTTTTGTTATACTCGAAAGATTTGGATTGATTGGAGTTTTAGAGGCTGTAAAGGAGGTTAAAGATGTGCTTTAAACGTAAACCTATTATGTGGGAACATTCAACGAAGGTTGCTTTATTGTTTGCAATAAATGACTATCCAGGAACACAAAACGACCTTAATTTTTGTCTGAACGACCTTAATCGTTCTAAGTCCAATCTATTAAATAAAGGTTTTCAGATACGCGAATTTCGAGATAGTGCCTTTACTCGTCGGGCATGGACTGAACAATTAACTTATGCCTTTACAAATGCACAGATAGGAGACAGGATTTGGATTGATGATTCTTCACATGGCTCCTATCGAAAAGATATACATAATGATGAAGAAGATGGGTATGACGAAACTATTTGCGCTTATGACGGTGATATTTTAGACGATGAAACAAATGAACTATGCAAACTTATTCCTGAAGGCGTTACTGTTGTTTTCTTTCTTGACTGTTGTTTTTCGGGTTCAGCAACACGCAACCCGGGTAATATCGAGGGCCGAAAAGTAAGATTTAAACCTCCGAAGGGAAAATTCAGAGCATACAAAAGAATTAAACGCGCTGTAATTCCTGACTATAACCGAATAGTTATCTCTGCTTGTCTCGAAAATGAAAGTGCCGAAGAAGGGATTATAGATAATGTTGGTACTGGGATTGCACATTTTTATTTATGGTATACTTATTCGGATGGCATAACCTGGAATGATTGGTTTAAGAAATTGAGATTTATACTTCCAAATAAGAATTTTTCACAAACTCCTACACTCGAAATAAATGAAAATCGTTTAAATGACATTGCAATTCTATAATACAGAAATTATTAATTTTTCATTGTTAAATAAAATAGTTTAAATTTGTATAACCAAAAATAATAAAATTATGAAATTTAAAAGCATCAAAAGAGACTGGACTGAAACATGGCCATCAACTGCTGGCTATATTATTTCTTTGGTTTTTGTCATTCTCGCTGCTGTTGGCGTGATTACTAATGACCAGAGCACTCAGGGACTTCCGGCGTTTAATACGCTGTTTGGAGGTATTGCAACTGTGATTACATCAGTTATTACATTGATCGGCATATTCTTTAAAAAAGATACTCCGGTATAATGTTTGCCCTGCTTTCACGGTCGTACGGCGAAAAGCAAACTACGGGGTGTTTGTCAATTTATGATGAAGATACGGAGGTTTATCAGTGTCGAACGCTGGAGCTTCCGTATCTTGAAAATCATAAAAACATCTCGTGTATTCCACCTGGAGAGTACAAGTGTGAACGCATAACGTCTCAGAAGTTTGGCCTTTGTTTTTTGGTCAATGATGTAAAGGATCGTAGCGGCATACTTTTTCATTCAGGAAATTTTGCTTCTGAGAAAATTCTTTTAAGCAGGGCACTCGAAATGAATCTAAAGAAAATTGATACGCTGGGTTGCGTTTTGCCGGGACTTCGTTTTTATGATTTAAACGGTGATGGTAATCAAGATGTGGCTGACAGCACCCTTGCAATGGGAATGCTTTTGCATATTTTACCTTCGAAATTCACCTTAATTATACGCTAATGAAAAAACTATTTATCCTTTCAATCTTCGTGCTTCTACTTGGTGGCTGTACTTGCATCATGTCGCAAAGCATACCGCCGCAATACTTGTATATGGATAGCACTTGCGGGGCTGCACTACCGGATTATTTACCTATGTTCACTTATACTGATAATTGCGGTATTGATACAGTGTGGCAATCACCTACGCGGGGATCGTGGCTGACAGCACCTACGACAACGGTACTCATTCGAGCGATTGACAACTTCAATAACCATACTGATCTGATGTTTGATGTCACGCTTATTGATAATAAACCCCCGACGATAACTCTTAATGATAGTACACTAATAACCGACAACCTGACAAAGATTAACAATGCTTACAACTTAGCCGATAGGATGCTCGCTTATGATGAACTATGGTTTGATAGTGCATTTGATTATGATGCTGTTGGTGTGCCTGATAGTTTACAACCTTTACAGCAATACTTCAATAAAATTTTAGTGACATGGACAACCCCGGCACTTGCTTTTACTGGTAAAGGCGGACGCTGGCATACTTTCATTAACGAAAGTGACACGCTTTTGATTGTGCCTAAATTGGATAACTGGATAGGATTACTGAAATGAAAAGACTAATATTCTTATTTTTGCTGTTTTTGCCGCTTTTGGGGCAATCTCAAGGCTTTCTACATAAAGTAACCCCATTGACAATCAAAGATCGTGGGATAAAAGCAGAAACTAAAGGAACGTGGTTATTTCGTTATAATATGGGGATGACAGCTTCAACAATCAGACTTAAATTTAATGACGCCAATAAGTTCAGTGGCTTTTATGCACCAGAAGGACTATCTTCAAAACTTGTGGCCGGGGTATTTTATACTAAATTCAAACCTGATGCAACGGCGATTTGGGCTGCTGGTGCAATGATAACAATACCTGTAATAAACGAAGATCGTTACGGAATAGCCATTGCAGGTTCTTATTCAATATTTAAGGTTGGTATAGGCTATGATTTCGGATTGCCGTTTAAGACAGGTTTATACTTCATGCCTGGTATTACAATTGATATTTTCAATCTTAATTAGTATCTTTGTTTGCTGATCTTTTTGCATTTCTGATTTTTTTCATGTTTCGTTTTTCGGGGGTTGCCTTACAAGCAGCCCTCTTTCTTTTTATTTGATGGTTATTTGATTTCTTATTTAGAACCGTTCTAAATTACATAAATCTCTATATTTATGATATAAGTCATAAAAATTAATGTTTTTATGGTTTTACTTTGCCTTATAATTAAAAACGAAACAAAATGAAAAAAGGAGACAAAGTAAAGATCAAAGACGGTAGTTACATGATGACTATTAATGGTAATCAATTATCTCATGTTGGATCATATAAAAGCACTGAGGTAATCGGTTGGTGCAAAGATACGTTTACTATTATTGCGGTAGGAGGCAAATATCCAACAGGCGATAGGGCAAAACGCGCAAATGATATAATGATGGTAAATGATACCAATAGAGAGATTTGGTTTTGCAGTTATATTAATATCAAAAAGCCTGTTCGCGAACACACAATGCAGGAACTTTATGATATTCTTGGGTATCGTTTTGAACTCATAAACTAAAAATATAATGAAAGCAGAAACAAAATCAACGTGGTTAGCCGTAGGATTTATGGTTATCATGGCAATTGTCTCAACAATAATTCATAATCTAATAATGTCATGAGAAAGATACGAATTATTGATACCCGTGACGACATGGATTTTTTAAATGGGATGGAGGGTTACGCTTCAATAAATAACGCTGGTCTGTTTACGGTTTACTTCTTAAAGGGCATTGCACCGAACGGTATTCAAAAGACTTTGTTGCTTCATCCCGAAGTCCAGGATTTAGGGCGTGCAACTGTCAGACCGATTACAGAGATAATGTACCGCGAGATGCCAAACGAGTTCAACGGTGTTGACTTGTTCCGGCGTGTAGCCTCTGCTTTAGAGCGTGATGATATTTATGCTGATACTGTTTTTCGCAGGATGCGTGAACTGAAAGAACGGGGCGTTATTAACTTTGAATGTTTGAATGACAGCAAAAGTATTTATAAAAAACGGTAATCATGTTTTTAGATGAAGAATTATATCAGATAGGTTCTAAGTTTGACGGCTCAAATGATATTGAATTAATTAAAGACATGATTGGCGTATGTCTCGAAAGAACTTCAGCTGATTTAATATCAGAACAAAATGATGCGATATTAATTCCTGTATTTAAGAGAGTAAATTATTCGTGGAATTTGGCTATTGACAGACTTGCTAAAGAGAATAAAAAAATTACTGTTAAAGACGGGTTTTTATTATTCTTATTAAATAGCAATAAATTTGAGTGCGTTCATTCAATAGTCAATGAAGTATTTAAATCACTGTCTAATGACAGCAAATCAATATACAAAAAGAAATAGACTGTTCTTTTAGAACTTTAAACCTAAGCAGCGTGTATTTGACAACACATACTCGATTTTTCAGGCTGATCTATTGCAGCCCCAAGCAATGCGATGTTAATAGCAGCATTTTGATCTGCATCTATTATATCAACATTGCAGTTGTAATTGGTACAATTAAACATTTTGTTCGTTCTCTTTCCAATGTGATGACAAACATGACAAGTTTGAGATGTGTACCTCGGATCGACAACGATCATTTTAACACCATTCAATTTAGCTTTATAAGCAATGAATGTACGAAGTTGACGGAAATTCCATCTACCCAATTTTGTTTTAAACTTTTTATTCTTTCGTTTAGAGGTAAATCGAATATTTGTCAAATTCTCTACCGCAATTCCCTTACCCTCAGATTTAGCCAACATGACAATACGTTTTGCTATAGTGTGATTAATGATAGTTGCCGTAGTTCTTTCTTTGCCCGATATTCTTTTAAGCAGTTTTCTCGAATTACGAGTGCCTTTGCGCTGAATAGAACTCCTGATAAATTGGCGATGTTCACGGTAAGTATTAAGCCAATCGGCAGTATGCTTAATTCCGTCAGATGTAACAGCGATGTCGGTTATTCCCATATCGACACCAATAAATTCTTCAATGTCTTCTATTTCTTCTTCGGGAACTTCAATCGACTGAAAAATATAAAACTTACCTTTTTTATAAATAAGATCGGCTTCACCTTTTATATATGGAATATACTTGCGATTATGACAAACAAATGGGATTTTGGTGCGGCCTCCAATAGCCCAGAGCGAAATAATATTATCAGGTTTATAAGTAAGAATACGACTATCATATGTAATGCCGCCCAGCTCTCTAAAATGACGTTGTGTTTTCTTATCTATTTTATAAGAATCAGCAACCTTACTAATACACCGAATAAGCATTTGAGCAGAAAGCCTGAATGTCGCTTTGCAAGAATGATAAACGACATGGTGGAGATTAAATTGATTAAAAATCTTTTTATCCCATGCAACTTCAGAGATGGCATTACAGGTAGTATTAGCTTCCTTTATTGTTTCAACAAGAAGTGCCGACTGATCTTTGTCGGGGAGCAATTTTATTTTTAATGTTAACTTCATATTACAAATATAATTCATATATTTGAATTAAGAAAAATAAAGAAATGAAAACTACAGAGCAGATTAAATTAGAAGTAAAAGAACTTGAAAATCAAATTAAATTAAAGATTGACAAATTTATTGAAGTGAATGGAGAGTGCAGCGTGAATATATCAAGTTACGCAAACTTTATTCCTATTGAGGGTGGACGAAAAGTTTTTGCAGGACATGAGGTTGAGGTTACTATAACAATATGAAGAAATGAAAAAACAAGAATGGGATTTAATAAAGCAATACATTGATGCAAAAGTCATCTATGAAATTGAAAATCGTGTAGAAGATGAAGAGGGATATCATGGTAATGCTGACAAGAAAGAAGTAGAACAGGCAGAACAAAACATTGATACATATTTAACTGAAACTTTTATACCATTTAAAATAAGAAAATGAGTAAAAATCAACCAAACAATGTAATTCAGAACAACGTTTTTACGGGTGTTCAGTGGGACGGGCAGGCTATTGAGGCAGTAAACAATGTCGCAAAAGCACTTCTGAACCTAACAGAACTTTTCAATTCTCAGCACATTAAGATTGAAATGATAAAGATTAATGCTGACCAAACTGACCTTATGCAAAATACTCTTTTAGTAAACCATGACTAATATAAGACGAAATGAAAAAAATAATATCAATTATAATAATATCTATTGCAGCATTAATTATTATATTTTCTGGTTACATCATAATTAAATATGCCTCATTTGAACAAATTAAAGCAAGTCAGGTTTTGGTTTATCTTGTATTATGGGGTATTGTGATATTAACTATTTGGGCAATAGATAATTTAAAAAAACTTAAAAGGTGAAATATACGAATTACATACTTAATGGTCGTCCGCTGCAACCGGAGAGCCTGATTTGCGAAGGAACATTCAGGGTTAGTTCAATTTTATTGGTTCTCGTTCCTTCGCTTATTGGCGTGGTTGTCATCTCAGGGATGTTACCAGTTGCTATGGCCATGGACAGCGGGCGGCTTTTAAAACTACGTTACTACCAGCATCAAAGGTACGAACGCAAGGTACGGTATTTAAAGAGTGTGGTTATCTCATTAGACCATGATGTTAATGAGTGGATAATACTGAGAGCAGCATGACAAAAGAAGAATTTCTCAATGAGCATTGCGCCACGTTTGATAATACGGGCACATGGAGGGTATTTTCTAAAGATGAAAAACTTTCCGACCTCAACGAAGTGATAAGACAAGAACTAATAACGTTCTGTTGTGAAAAACTTTCTCCCGACATTATTGGTGATGAAGTAATATTTGTGGATGAATATTTATTAAAACAGCAGAAATGAAACCGACAGCAGAAGAAAGAAGTATTACCTGTCCTTCGTGTAAAGGACATAATGTTAATAAAAAGGAAACACGTAGGAACAATGGCATAATCGGTCCCGGCTATCGTTCATGGGTTGTCGACTCGTGGTATAGTTGTTTGGATTGTGGTACTCGATTTGATTTAGTTAATACTAATAAATCACAACAGAAATGAATCCAATGGAAATAATCAATAAATATTGTACTGAGGTAAATGGTGAGTTTGGTGAATATATAATCACTGACAAAAAGGGGTTTGCTAAAGACATAGCAGCCTACGCCGCAGCGGTCAAGTCAGAACCAATTGAGGGGGCAAATGCTAAACTTAGGCTGATAATGGGTAAAGTCCAAGATTGTATTGGAATGCAAAACGCAGCACTTGAAGACCAGTTAAAAATAATATGGGATGATCTTTCGATGCTATTACTGCAAAGCGAACAAAGACAGCCGTCAGCCGAGGGTGCAGAGGAGATAATTGAGTCCATTGTAGAAAGTCTTGGTGAGCCAATAAATATCCATAACCACGTTTTCGAGATACGTCCATATACGGTTGAACACAAAACGGAGTGGTGGATATTTCATAAAGAAGTAGGTTCGGGCGAACCACTTGCGCAATGGCTCAGCAAGTTTGCCGCCCTCCACGCCCAGCGTCCTGCCGCCCAGCAGGTAGCGGAGGAGATAAAGAAACTCACTCCCAGTAATGAGCAAATCCATGAGGCTGCTAAAGCATGGGCGAGGGATCACAGCGAAGCACCCGACAAGGACTGCCCTGAGTGGTTAATCCGGGACTATGAGGCGGGAGCTTATTTCGTCCGTCAGTGCTTTGGGTGTTGGAATAAAATAGACGATGAAAAGGCAACAAGAGAGATGCACTTAAACATGCAGTATTACATGGAGTATTGCCAAATACTGGGTTATGTAACCCCACAGGAATGGATTGAAAAGCATAAACATTTTTAACCTTAAAAGCAGAGAGTAATAACCAATAAAACAGAGAGATGAATAGCTTTTTAAGTGTTACAATAGGTGCTTGCGTATTTATATTACTCTACTCAGTAATGCTAATTGCAAGCCCCGATAATAGTATTTTTAATTTGGTTGTATCAACCATTTGTGGTTCGGCAATTAGGATAGGACTTGGAATAAATAAAAAGAAACAGCCATGACCAGAACCGAAGAACTTCTGAGAGAGTTCGTACAAAAATGTAGAGCGGATTTATATTATTCAGAACAAGATGGATTTATGATTACCGACCTCAACGCACTTCTCGACAAACTGATGCCAGCAGGGGAGGAGGTAGATAAGCAATACCCTACGAGTTATGACGGTCTTCGTATCCAACTTAGATTAGGAAATCTTATAACCCCGGAGTTGACAGATATTCTCCAAGGTTTAGCCGAATCAAACAAAAAAATAATTGCGGGTATTGAGTGGTTTCGCAGCCGAATGAAAGGAGAGAGCAAATGAACTTAACACCAATTACAGCTTTTTTGCTATTGATAGGAGCATTTATAAGTGGCTATTGTATCGGAATGGGTAATGGATTACATAAAAGAAAGAGCAAATGACATTATACATTTCCAATAAAGTCAAGGCGCAACTAAAAGAACTTTTGAAGCGAACGAAGAACTTTGAATTTTCGCATGGCGACGTGAGGTACGTTGCTGTCAATGGTAAACTAACAGCATGGGATATAAACAATAACCGCCCCTGCAAAATAGTTAATTGGAATGGATGAAACGCTGACACTGTCGTATATTTGTGAGGTTGAACAAGGCAATAGACTTCGCCCTAAAAAGTATAAACATTGCTGCGAGGTCAGTTATGAACTGTATTTTTATTTAACCGAATTTCACGTTATAGACGTTAATGAGTATGTCATCAGCGAAGGGGTGTTTTTTGTTGAACTTTACGACACTGTTCAGCTTTGGTTTTGTACGGCATGGATGGCTGATGACTTCGAAAGAAAGGTTCATTTGTTTATTTTGGGTTATCAGCCGGTAAAAAGGTTTGGTGAGTTCTTATGAAAAACGTTTTAATTAAAAATAATGTATAACTAAAAATCAGAAAGCTATGGCAAAACAAGCAACAATTAACAAGTATCGGAATTGTTTAAATACAATTCATGAAAGGGCAAATGAAGGGATAACAACACAAGAGTTATTTGAGAAATATAAACTCGATAAGAGTTTGATAACTGAAGGTCTAAAGTTTGGCTATTTAATAAAAGAAAATGGCAAAATTAAATCTCTAAACAATACAGTGTTCAGCACATACCAGGCTAAAAAAATTGCTGATAAAATTAATGCCAGGAAAGTAAAATCAGCTACAAAATCAGGTCAAGTAAATAATGATACTGTTAAGCCATTACTAAGTACGGATAACTATGAAGAAATACTACAATTTGTAGATGAAGGTACATATATTATTTCCGACGAGCTGTTATTTAATGAAATACGGAGAAGGGGTTATTTGGGTGATCTGATTAAAACCGTAAAAATTAAATTATAAAAATCAAATGTTCTTTGAAAATAATTTCTTATCTTTGTAATGGTTTGAACGCCGTTTGTATGATGAGAAATCTCAAAATTTTGCTCCCTGTGTTTTGGATGCACAATTATTCCGAAAGGCATCATGCGTGGCGTTCACATCCAAACATAGGGAGTTTTGACACAGTTTTCCCGAAGGTGATTATATCGACCTTAAAACAAAAACAGAGCAGTATAAGAAGCCTGGAGAGATAACAAAACCCAGGCACTGTCCTACACCTGACAACCTGGTCAGTCATAACTTCAAAATCAATTCCAGCCTTAACCGATGAGGATGTTTCTGACCTGAGTGCTGAAAGGCAATAGTCAAGTAATATGACCGATAAAGGTGCTATGCAAGTAATTAAACAGTCTTATGTAGAATGAATATAAATAACAAAAAAAGTGAAAAACATGACAAAAATCATGTTTTTTGAACAAATGTCTTTGTAAATTTACTTTGTAATCAAAAACGAAGACGATGAAAACGCAAAAACTTTACTCTGATCTTCAAACAACTGAAGATTTTATACAATATTATCATGATGCTGGCCGTAGAGAATTGAAGGCAGTATTAAAAAGTTTAAACACTCATCATAAGGGTACACAAAGAGAACGAAACGAAAAAGATGCAATTATAGCATTATTAGCATAACTTAAAAACGAAAAGCGATGAAAGAATTAGATGTTAAAAAGATTTACAGCGACAATCTGACGAGCGTTGGCGAATTGACCGCTCAACTCACAATCACCCAAAGTAAATTACTGAGCGCAATTATCATAATGCAGTTCGTAATTGAAAACCCTGACGACACTGAGGTAAATTTAAGAAGTATGCAAAAGTTTGTCGATCAATTCACGAAGTCATGAAAAGTGAAACGAAAGAGTATGCTGGCTTTATAGTATTGCTGGTATTTTTGATGGTTTGTTATTATGTAAGTGCAATTTAAAAACGAAATTATGAAAACAAAGATTGAGATTAAGTCATTATGGGGTAGTCTTTTATTTGAGTTTGAAAAAGAAAACAACTCAGTAAAAGACACTCTAATTGAGGCAGTTAAAAAGGGCGCATACCTCACGGGCGCAGACCTCAGGGGCGCATACCTCACGGGCGCATACCTCACGGGCGCAGACCTCAGGGGCGCAGACCTCAGGGGCGCAGACCTCAGGGGCGCATACCTCACGGGCGCAGACCTCAGGGGCGCATACCTCAGGGGCGCAGACCTCAGGGGCGCATACCTCACGGGCGCAGACCTCATAAGAATTGCCACGTTTTTTTCTATTATTCCCGATGGTGAAATCATTGCATGGAAAAAGCTAAAAGATGGGCTAATTGCAAAACTTTTAATACCATTAAAAGCGAAAAGAGTTAATGCTATAGGCTCCCGCAAATGTCGTTTTGAATATGCTAAAGTTATAGCTATTTATAACGGCAATAAACAAGTTAAGGAGAGCGCGGGTAAGTATGATAAAAACCTTATTTATAAAAAAGGCGAAGTTGTGAGGCCGGACGATTTTGATCCATCGCCGCTTATTGAGTGCTCAAAGGGTATTCATGCCTTTATTACCAGACTTGAGGCAGAAGAGTATTAATAATAAAAACGAAGACCATGAGTATAGATATGAAAAATTTGGCTTATATACCACCGCCACCTAAGTTTTTGGAATGGCAAAAGAAGTATATTAAAAAAAGAAACGCAAAGATTAGAAGATATGGGTTGTGGCAGTTTTTTAAATCCAAATTCAAAAGGAAATGAGTTTACCAAATTCAATGACAATAGGCCCGGCAGACGACTATAAGTTATACGCTGATAGGAGTAACGACGACATCCCTAAGTGGACAGAACTTGAGTGGGAATGTGGCGATCTGATTGACGAAGATGCCGAAGAACGTGCTGAATACTACATTATGACTGCCGAGAGTGACGGGAAGCAGTACCAGGGTACGGGCGTTTATTCGTGTGGTGAACTTATAGAAGTTGAAAATATTGAAATTATAAAATCATAAAAACGAAAAATGAAAAAACTAATAACGTTTGTAAAGTTCATCAAAGAAAAACCCGGTCAATATGGGACACAATATCTGTATGAGATATCTTACGATGAAAAGAAAGGTATTTACTATTCAAAGAAAAGTGATCAGAACTATTTTGTTGAAGGTCAGGAGGCTGAATTTACTGAGGAAGAACGTAGTTATACTGATAAAAACGGTAAGCCTGCATCGTTTTTTCTTATCAAACCCATTGCAACCGGCAAACAAAGTACCTACGGTAAGGCAATGAACAAAGAACAGGCCAGGTATTCCTCCTTCGCAGTTGCTTATGTTAAGGATTTGATTGTATCAGGTCGCGTTGACATAAAAGACTGGGAAGCAAAGAGCCGCGAGGTTTGTTCGTGGATGGTTTCAATAGATAAGGAGATAATGTCATGATTATCGTTAATATAGAACAGCGAAGTGAGGCATGGCACGATATCCGTTGCGGTAGGGTTACGGGTACACGATTTTCTGATCTTTGTGCAGGCGAAAATACAGACACTTATAAAAAACTTGTCACAAATATCGTTTGTGAGATTATAACAGGCAAGGCCGAAGATACATACTCAAATGCAATTATGGAGGCTGGTATTGAAAATGAACCGCTGGCACGAATGGCATACATTGACGCAACTGGTATTGACATAACTGAGGCGGGGTTTATTATTCCTGATGAAGATAATAAGTATCATGACTGGATCGGTATTAGTCCTGACGGACTGGAGGCTGAAAGCGGAGGTATTGAAGTTAAGTGTCCGTTCGCGCGTACACACATGAACTATATTAAAGCAAATAAACTACCCTCAGAATATCGTCACCAGGTACAGGGGCAACTTTATGTCACCGGACGTAAGTGGTGGGATTTTGTGAGCTACGCTGAAGGAATGAAATTGTTTATCGTTCGTGTTGAACCAGATATTGAACTATTTAAGATATTTGAAACACGACTTGATAAGTTAATTATTGATGTTCAAAATGAACTGAAGATTTATGAATTATATAACTTATACGACTAATATGACAAGAATAAACATAAAAGTAAATATTTCAAATCTGAAATGTGTTACGCAATGGCAAAAGGGCGAAACTGGCCCTGTGGAGTGTTTAATCATTCCGATTGATGCGAACTTTCTTTTTAAGGGTAAGAACGGCTATTGGTTGGATTTAACAGCCTTTCAAATACAACATCCGAAAGACAACCAAAAGGATACTCACATATTAAAGCAGAGTTTGCCGAAAGAGGTGTATGAAACTTTGACTGATGAAGAAAAAAAAGCAATGCCTATCATGGGTAACGCGATGGTCGTGGAAGTGCAGGGAACGAACCAGCCGAAACCACTTGAAATTGATGACACAATACCTTACTAATGGCAAAGCTCTACATCGGTGACAACGAGGCTCAGAAAACGAGCTACGAACACGCGATTGAGGACAAAGAAAAGGTTAAGAAGTTCGCATCGCATGAGATACGTGACAAGTGGGGACTGCGTTTCAGGGCTTTTACAACTTTGATCTTCTTTAAGACCGAGGAACTGATGAGAGAAAAACGAGAACATTACGAAATGTTATACGGAGAAAGCAAAATAATTAAACCGAAATTTAAGGTAAAATAAACTACTAATCATTACTAATTATTCATAAATTAGTAAATAATTCAAAACGAAATGAAAGTAACTTACGACGAAAAAACGAATAATGATTTCACTCCATTCAGACTTATATTGGAGTTTGAATCAAGAGAAGATTTGGTTACATTTAACGGAGTTTTATTTGATGCTGAATTAAGACTTGCAGAATTTATATTTGAACATAGAGAAAGACATTATGAATTAATAAATCATATTAAGGATGTTATAAATCTTAAAATTGAAAGGTGAAATATTACGCCACAAAGAAAGGCTCGTTTCGCATTCATAACCGCAAGGACTTTGAGACTGAACTAAACGCCCTGCCCGAAGGCCGGTACACTATTGAAGTTAAGAAGTACCGCAAAAACAAAAGCCAGGAACAGCTCGGTTATTATTTCTCATGCGTTTTGCCTATGTTTTTGAGTGCTGCCGTGGCACAAGGCTGGGAATTAACAACGATAGAAGAATGTGACGCATGGCTCAAAAGTATGTTTGCTGAACGCGATTTAATTAACAGAAATACGGCTGAAATTGTGAAGATACCTGCACTAAAACGAAATATGACTACGGTAGAATTTTCAACCTTCGTTGACCAAGTGCGTAACTACTGCGCTGAATACTTCGGGGTTTATATTCCTGAGCCAGAAAAAAATATTGAAATTAAATTTGACAAATGAAATAAATGATTTACATTTGCAATGTAAGTTAAAACATAGAGCGATATGAATAATGCCTTTAAATCATTTAAAATAATTGCCCTCACAGGCATACAAAAGCCGCAAAAGGTTCTTACGGGTCGCTCTGTTTTCCTTAGTGGTTTTTGCGTCTGTGAGGGTTTATATTATAGTTATGGGAAAAAGAAATAAAAAACGCGATGATTATTGGAGAGATACGTCTCTGATCGATTTTGATGGAGAAAAATGGATGGACTGCTATGGATTTGATGGAATTTATTCTATTTCAAATTATGGCAGAGTAAAGAGCGAGGAAAGATATGATAATCGAGGTCGAAAGATCAGGCAAAGAATACTAAAGCAATACAGCAAAGATAACCACGCTTGTCCTACGGTTGTTTTTTGTGTTGATAATGTACATTATACTAAATATATAGCGACATTAGTTGGTATTGCATTTCATGGATGGAAAGATGATGGTGAAGTATTTTGCCATTTAAATAAAATACAGACTGATAATCGTGTAAATAATATAGCAAGATTAAGTATGTCTATTTCTCAACAAATAAGTTGGGAAAGAGGCTGTTTGGTTGATTGGGGAATAGGCACTTACCAGAAGAACGAGACAGAAAAACTATTAAAGGAAATAAATGTTTATGAAGGCAATATATTAGTAAGAAGAGTTTGTGTTTCATGTAATAGAGAATTACCCATTAAGAATTTTTATGAGCGAAAAGATGGCACACAAAATAAGTTTAGAAATGAATGTAATGAATGCTGTTTAAAAAATGGCGGAGTTAAGGATATTGGAAAACTTAAAAATCGAATTGAATTAGCCGCAACGGGTTTAAGATATTGTACAATATGTAAAGAACTAAAACAATTAGATACAGATTTTTCAAATAGTAAAATAGGATATTTGGGGAAATCAAATACTTGTAAAAAATGTAGTTACGAGTTACATTCTAAATTTATCACAAATGAACGAAATACACTTGGAAGGTTTTATTTAAAGCAATATGCGATAAGACATAATATACCAATACCGGTAAATGATAATGATTATGACATAATAAGAAATATAATATTAGAAGATCGTAAACCTATTTTATTTATTGATGGTAAGGAGTTTTTAACAATTAGGGACTTTGCTAATTATATAAAAGATTATTATAATAATCCAATTACCATGACTGAGAAACGAATATACATGGGCAAAACAGAAGAGGAATGCAAACTATCGGAACATGACCTGAGAAGTCAATCTTATACAAAGGGGAAAATAAAAATTACTGATATAATAACAAAAGAAGAATACTTATTTTCTAATACGAGAGATCCTCAATTGATTAAAATATTTGGAGGTGTTGATATAGCAAAAAAATTAAAAAGAGGACAAGTGACAAGAATAACAAAATTGAGTAAATATAAAAATCCCTATAAAATAGAAAGAATATTAAATTAAAAGGTATTTTATTCTACAATCATGGCCAAAAGATTTACTGATACTAATAAATATAAAAAGCCTTTTATAAGGGGCTTACAAGGGGCTTATAAACTCCTTTGGGATTATCTGTATCACGACTGCGACCATGCCGGAATATGGATTATTGATTTTGAAATTGCCCAACTTTATATTGGATTTGATATGCCAGTAAATAAATCTGATGCTTTAAAATATTTTAATGCTGACGAGAAAAGAATAATTGAAATTGATGGCGGTAAAAAATGGTTTATAAAATCCTTTATAGAATTTCAGTACGGAATATTAAATCCAGAGAATAGGGTACATAATTCTATTTTACAAGAATTAAAAAAATACAAAGTTGATAAGGGGCTTGTAAGCTCCTTGCAAGGGGCTATGGATAAGGATAAAGACAAGGACTTGGATTTGGTTAAGGTCAAAGATAAAGAAAAGGTAAAAGATTATATTGACAGAATTGTTGAACAATTTGCAGAAGCACATGGAGATTATGAAATAATTAACCGTCCGAAAGAAAGAGAATTTGCAGGCAAGCTGCTAAAAATACATAAATCCAAATACCCTGACATGGATTCAGAAGAAACATTGAAATCTTTAAGGGAATATTTTAATGCCTGTATAAATATAAATGATACTTGGTTACATGATAACATGAGCCTTTCAATAATAATAAATAAGTTTAACGAAATAAATAATATTTTAAAACATGGAAAGTATAAAGGAGATAATGGCGCAACACCAGAACAAATTGCAGCCGCAGTTGCAAAGCATTTCGCCATTGATAGAGAACAATGAAATAAGCATTTATCATGGGGAACTGACAACTGAGACAATAAATAATTGTATGGTAAAGATTAAAAAGACATTTCCTTCTTTACCGGCTGGTTTTTATGATGTTTTTTCTGAAAGAATAAAAGCAAATAATTTTTGTGATGTAAAATTGATTGATGCTGTTAATTATGTTATTGATAATTCAACATATCCGACACCAACTATCGGACAGTTTATTTCTTATGATAAAAAAGTTAAATTTTATACTTATGAGGATATTTTAAAAATGGTTGATGAGCTCGGAGATGTTTGGAAAAATTATGCTGCAATTGATATCGGACTACCTAAAAAAGTCTGGTTTCATATTAACGACATTGCAAAATTTAATATAAAAGATAAATAAAAGGTAAAGATTTCAGACGCAAATAATTAATAATATGACTTATAAAGACTTTTTAGAAAAAAAACAAAAACGAGTAATTGAAAGCGGCTTTGAACCGATTAATTTAAACAATCATTTATTTCCTTTTCAGGAGTTCATTGTTCGACGGGCGTTAAAGGCCGGTAAGTATGCAATTTTTGCAGATACCGGACTGGGTAAAACAATCATGCAACTTGAATGGGCACATCAGGTTGTAGAACATACCGGTAAGCCGGTTCTGATATTAGCTCCTTTGGCAGTGAATACTCAGACGGTTGAGGAGGGTCAAAAGTTTGGTATTAAGGTTTGGCGTTGTCACGGCTCGACAATGAATGAAGATGCGTTTGACCATTTTAAGAAACGCATTTACATTACGAATTATGAGCAGTTAAAGAATATTAATATATCTGAGTTTATCGGAGTGGTATTGGATGAAAGCTCAATTCTCAAAAATGAGATGGGTAAATATCGTAATGATCTGATTGATATGTTTGCCGAAACTCCATATAAACTTTGCTGCACCGCGACCCCATCCCCTAATGATCCGATGGAACTTGGCAATCATTCTGAATTTTTGGATATAATGACTTACTTTGAGATGCTTGCAATGTACTTTGTGCATGATAGTTCCGATACGGGACAATGGAGATTAAAGGGTCATGCCATAGAGAGATTTTATGAATTTGTAAGTACATGGGCAATTATGCTGATGAGGCCGAGTGATATTGGATTTGAGCAAGTTGGATTTAACTTACCGCCTTTGAATATTAATCAGGTGACAATTGATACTGATGTACCAACCGGATTACTTTTTGGTGGCATTGCTGTGAATGCAACTGACTTCAATCGTACACTGAGAGAAACGGAAGATTTAAGGATTGCAGAAGTAGTAAGAATAGTTAAAAACATACCCGAAGATGAACAGATAATTATTTGGGCGAAACAGAACCAGGAAGCAGTAAATATAATGCGAGTTCTGAAAGATTATGATTGTCGTAATGTTCAGGGACTTGACAGTCCTGAAAAAAAAGAACGTGACTTAATTGATTTTGCTCATAAAAAATATAAAATACTTATTACGAAAACTCAGATCGCATCTTTTGGTATGAATTTTCAGAACTGCCATTATCAAATATTTGCCTCGCTGGATTTTTCATTTGAAAGTACATATCAGGCTATGCGCCGGAGCTGGAGGTTCGGACAGGGTAAAGAGGTCAATGTTTGGATGATAACAACCGACAGAATGATAAATGTAAGTACAACTATAAACGAAAAGGAAAAACAATTTAAGACTATGCAAGAGGAATTAACTAATGCCGTGAATAAGAATATCAGAGGTGAAATAACTACCTCAGTTGATAATTCAGAAGATGTAAAGACCGATAAATATTGGTGTATGAAAGGTGATTGTGTGCAGAGAATAAAAGAGATTGACGATAATTCAATTGATCTGATGGTATTTTCTCCTCCGTTTGCTGATCTTTATACTTATTCAAATTACGTTGAGGACATGGGCAACTCATCTGATTATGATGAGTTTGTTACTCACTTTACATTCCTGGTTAAAGAAATAGAGAGGGTATTAAAGTCGGGGCGACTGTGTGCAGTTCATTGCATGGATTTACCTACACTCAAGTCACGTGACGGGTATATGGGTATCCGACGGTTCAGTGCTAAAATAGCAGACATATTCGAGAGTAATGATATGTTTTTACATTCAGAGTTTACTGTTTGGAAAGACCCGCTTCTGGCGGCTGTAAGAACTAAGGCACTTGGATTGGCTCATAAGCAAGTGACAAAGGATATGAGCATGATACGCATGGGACTTGCTGATAAGGTAATGGTATTTAAAAAGAAGGGTGAAAATCAAGTTCCGATACAACTAACTGATAAAAGATTTTCATCTTATGTTCCGATGCACGAATACGATAACTTTCCACGTATACCAGAAGGGTTTAATGAGTTCTGGGGATATGATCCTGACAGCGATTATGATCGTATTACGCAATATTCTCATCAGGTTTGGCAACGTTACGCCTCTCCTGTTTGGATGGATATTGATGTTACTAATGTACTTCAATACACTACAGCAAGAGATCAGAACGATGAAAAACATATATGTCCGTTGCAATTGGATGTTATAGAACGCATCATTTTGCTTTATTCAAATGAAGGTGAAACTATTTTAAGTCCATTTGGGGGCATCGGATCGGAAGGTTATCAGGCAATTAAAATGGGACGTAAGTCTATTTCTATTGAACTGAAGGATAGTTATTTTGCTATCAATGCTCGAAATCACAGAGGGGCTGCTGAATTAAGTAATTCACTCGAATTATTCTAATTATGACACCGACTGAAAAACTTCGTTTTGTTATGCTTTACGGGCGAATTGCTAAGATTGACGGCTTATGGCAATGGTCTGCCGCACCTGACAAGGAATGTGCAATACGGCAGATGCGATCACCCAGCAGGTGGGATTTAGTTTTTTTTCTGTATGATAAAATAAAAGAATACAATGAAAACGGAATTAAGAAAAGTTTTTAAATGTGACCATTGCAGCAAGAAAATGTTTTCTGCTGGAGCAATGGGATATCATGAAAAATGGTGCAAAAAAAATCCAAATAACAGGCATAAATGTTTTGCTCTGTGCTGTCATCTGAAGCGTGACATAAATGTAATATGGTCAGACGGTGAGGGTAGCGGAGCATATAATTATGTATTTACCTGCCTAAAAACCGGACAAAAGATGTATTCATATAAACTTGAAAAACGCAGCCTATATGCTTATCGTAAATTACCTATTGATGCTGTGCGAATGCCTCTGGAATGTGAGTTGTTTCAGGAAATGAGTTATGATGAGCAATGTCAGAGATTTGGGTTATGAAGAAAAAAACGTTACCTCAGTTGAAGAAAAAAGCGCAATTACTTTTCAATGCTGCAATGAGAAAAAAGTTACCGTATTGTATTACTTGCGGAAGATCAGGAATTGAATTGCAAGCCGGTCATTACTACCCAACTTCAACGCATGATGGATTGAGATACGAAGAGGATAATTGCTGGCCTGAATGTATTTATGACAATAATTTCAATCAGGGTCATTTGATTTCTTACGGTGAAAATTTACGCGAATTACTTGGCCCTACACGATTTGCTGAATTAGTAAAAAAGGCGACTGATTATAAAATTAATGGTCACAAATGGAGTAGGACTGAACTTTTGGAAATAATTAAAAAATACTCAACATGATTAAAATTGTATTTATTGTAGTTGTTTGCACTTTTGTTGTAGCATTAGTAATAGGGGCACTATTTCTGATCCTTATTGTTTTAAATCAACCTGAAAATGAAACAGATTATCTTGAGGAGTTTCTGGACGTATGTATACCGAATGCGAAGAACAAAGAACTGGCCGGGCGTGAACTTGATATGCTAAAACCTAAGATAAGCAGAGAGCGTTATAATAAACTTTGTTTTAAGTTCTATGATAAATTTAAAGCAGAATGACCGCTGAAGAAGGTCGCGCGGCTTGTGGGGTATTCGGCTGTATTGAAGGTCGCGAAGAAAAGTATAAATATCCTATAAAAATGTACGGCACGGTTGTGGTTGTTGATAGTTATAACCTGCTTTTTTGCAATACCGAAGATGAGTTGGTTTTTTTCAGACTTCGTTACGTTGAAAAGTTTGCAATGAGAATAAAAGGAAAAAAGATGCTGAAAATACCTGTTAAGTTTAAAAAATATGTAAATTTGTTAAGTGAAAACAAAAGAAGCATGGCTCATGTTCTTTATGGTTCAGAGTATTCCGGACTGTCACGTTTTCCTACTCTCACAATCATTCTGGGCCAACTGATATGAAGATTGCAATACTTACACCCACCCGTGGACGGCCTTATGGACTTTTAAGGCTATACGAAAGCCTGGCAGCAACCATTTCCGGTAAGCATCAATTTATATTTGTTTATTATATTGACTTCGATGATGAAAAATTGGCAGAATATGAACAATTAATATTTCCTGTACACAATAATATTGAAATTATATGTTATCAAGGCCCCAGAATGATAATTGCTCAAACGTTCAATTATATGGCAGGTCAATTAAAAGATGATGACATCTATTTTATGAACGGAGCTGACGATATGGTATTTGATACAATGGCATGGGATGATATTTTAAGCACACGCATCGTTAATCATGCTTATGGTCTTTACTATTTTGATGATGGCATTCAACATGAGGGCATGGCTACGTTCGCTATTGTTTCGCAACACTGGATAAAAAAAATTGGATATTTCTTTCCCGAACATATCGTGCATAATTTTATTGATACTTATATCCACGATGTTGCTAAAAGAGCTGGCACTCTTGTTTATATCCCGGAAGTAAAACTAATACATCACCACTTCACGCTTAACAGTGCGCTTCTTGATAAGACATACCAGGATGCAGAACAATATTGGGGAAATGACCGCGAGGCTTTTGAGTCATCTGTCGAAAAGCGGATACAGGAAGCCGAGCTAATCAAAAGCCTTATTCAATGAAACTTTATGCCACCTGTCATAAGGAGTTTAGGAGTGTTGCCGTAGAGAAATTAACGCCAAGCGAAAGAGGCAGCGTGGTAAGCTATATTGTCAATGAGCATTATCCTAAAGACTGGTCACTATTCACTAACCTTATTGACAACGTAAAGGAATACGAACTTGAAAACTATAATCCGAAGTACCAGAGGAATAAGTATTTCGAGTACGGAACTATTGCTCATATATACCTCAATCCATGCTTGCATGACACTCATGTAGGATTATTACATAGCGACATTGTTTTTGAACTGCAAAGCGTAAGCGACATGATTGAGGAGTTTGATAAAAACCATGATACGATATTTTTTAATACTTTTTTCGGCCCGGATATTGATCCTGTGACACTGCACCCGCTTTACCTGACTGCTTTTGAAGTAAAGATGTTTGCAGATTACATGACTGAAAGACTTGGAATAAAGATTAATTCTGAGTTTATTTTGAATACGGGATGGATAGGTGCTATGTGCGCTGCACCAGTGGAGGTGTTTATTCGCTTCGGTGAGTTTATGGAACGTTATAGCGATGAAATAGAGAATATCCTTAACACTGATGCTTGGCATCTTCAAACGTGGCCCGGAAAACATACCATATGCGGCATAATAGAACGTATGTGGGGTTTTTATCTTGTTTCGCTCAATTACCCGATGAAGTATATGAGAATAATACACGATGGAATCACATACCAACATGACCGCTAACAAGATAATAAGTTTCTCGCTTTGGGGCAGCGATCCGAAGTACCTCGTTGGTGCTGTTGAGAACGTACGGCTTCAGAAAATACATTATCCCGACTGGAAGTGCCGATTTTATTTAGACCACAGTGTTACGCAGGAAATCGTAAACACATTGATGCAAGATGCGGAAGTTCATTTCATGCCTGAAAGTAAGGATAATTTTGGATTGTTCTGGCGTTTCTCCCCGCTGGATGACGGCACGGTTGACAGGTTTATCGTCAGGGATACGGATTCAAGGCTTAACGCAAGAGAAGCCGCCGCCGTAGCCGAGTGGGAGCAGTCGGGCAAGTGGTTTCACATAATGCGTGACCATCCTTATCACATGAGCATACCTATCTGCGGTGCTATGTGGGGAGCAACGAGCGAGTTTCGTCCGGGGTATTCGAACATGGTTAATGACTGGTTAGCAAGAAACGCGCAAAGGATTGAAAGCGGAGGATATTTTGGCACTGACCAGATGTTTCTCACCGAGTGCATTTACCCGTTGATAAAAGACAATCATATTGCACATGAAAGCATACCAAGCAACTACGGTAATGATAATCGTGTGTTTGCAGTAACCAACCCCGATAATATGTTTGTCGGGCAACAGATAAAAGAAAATGGGGAAGGTATTTGTTACTAAAGAGATCAAAATAATCGAAGGCGAGGCGGCATCTTCGTTAATAAACGAGAAGAACGAACTGCAATATTTCGAGGATGGCGTTGGGATAAAAAAGATTGACAGAGAGAGATGGGATGAGGCTCAGTATTATGAACGAAAGACATGGTGCGTTTCTTCTGTCGATGCGACAACAGACCGTAACGAAGAACACCTGAACAACTTCAATAACTATCAACTGCTTTATTATATTCTTGGCGATAACCTTTCTGTGATTGAACTGGGGTGCGGTGCTTTTACAAACCTGAGATACATCCTACCTATCATTAAAAAGAGGGTTTCATCCATTCATCTATTAGACCCTTTGATAAATGATTATATTCTCAACTCGCCGAACTGTACTTATAAGAATGGTGTTTTAATGAATTGTCCTGTCAAGATTTTTAATACTCCGATCGAAGAATTTATAGTCAGCCAGAAATATGACTTAGTGGTGATGATTAATGTCTTGGATCACTGTTACGATATAGACGTTATTTTTGAAAAGATATTTACTATGTTAAACAAAAGCGGGGTTTTAGTATTCAATGAAAGAGCCTATAAATCAGAGCAAATAAAAGAGTCAATCGAAACTATTTACGATGCCGGCCATCCTATACGGCTTACCGAAGAATACCTGAATAATAAATTAAGTCCTTACAAGTCTTTATATTTTAAGGAGTTTACAACTGATAACGTAATTGATAAATATTTAATTTTACAACATGAATGAGATATCCACACATCAGCCCGTACTTTTTGAAATGATCCGCTGGACTAAAGGTGCAATCCTTGAACTTGGTGCAGGAGAATATTCAACCTCACAAATACATGAATTAGCACCTGGCCGAAAGATTTTAACAGTTGATGACAACCAGCAATGGTCGGATAATTATAAAAATCTCGAAAACTCAAAGCATAGGTTTACTTTATTCAGTGAGGATTTATTTGATATTCACGGCCTGAACTGGTCACTTGCGCTTGTTGATCTTTCGACATGGGATCAGCGTATGTTTGCGATTAATAAACTTAGATTTTATGTTGATTATATGATTATTCATGATGCTGAAAATCGCGGGCTTGGCCAGTTGTTTGAGTTCTGGCGCGAATACCGTGTTACTGACTTTCCTATGCCAACAACACTGCTGGCAAGTAATATTTATCCGCTCGAAGATATTCACATCGAAGGCGCAACAATCGTAAATCATGGATAAGATGAAAAAGATAAAGAAGATAATTGGGTATTCAATTTTAGTATTACTGCTTATTGGACTTTTAGCAATACCAGCAATAGCAACAGGTTTATGGTGGACTTCATTTATTGTAATCGGTATTGGGGGAACAATATTAGGATTGATAATTTTAGCTTTACATTTAATAGATTAATAATGAAATACTTATTTTGTTATTTTGCTGAAATATTTCACCGTTATTGTTTTGATAAGTTATATGTACAGGATAGAAAACGAATTATCTGGTCATGGTTATGTTTTCGTTTGCTGGATTTTATTCAGTTTTCAATTTCTGATTACAGAAGATATTTAAAGACAAATGTTAAAAAATATCAAAGATATACGGCACAATGGGATTAAACGCTTCGAATGGTAATATGTATAGTTGGATTAATGCCACATGGAATACGGTCAAGGGTAAATGTCCTCACGGTTGTACTTACTGTTACATGAAACGATTTAGCAAACAAAAACCTATACGATTTGATTATAAAGAACTCAAAACAGATTTAGGGTCAGGAAACTTTATTTTTGTTGGTTCAAGTTGTGATTTATTTGCTGATGCAATTCCAGTGGAATGGATTAAAAAAACATTGAAGCATTGCGAAAAATTTGATAATAAATATTTATTTCAGAGTAAAAATCCGTGGCGAATTTTGGACTTTATTGATGCTTGCGTTATTTCAGATAAATCAGTTGTCTGTACTACAATGGAAACGAATAGATATTATCCTGAAATAATGGGTGGTTGTCCCGTTGTTAGTCAGCGAAGTTTTGCGATGCACGAAATTTCAAAGGTCATTAAAACATACATTACTATTGAACCGATAATGGATTTTGATTTAGAAGAATTTATTATAACTCTTAAAAATTGTAATCCTACTCAAGTCAATATCGGTGCGGATAGTGGCAATAATAATTTACCTGAACCATCAAAAGAAAAACTTTTGGATTTAATAGAAGCACTAAAAGAGTTTACCGTTATTGACCAGAAACGAAATTTAAACAGATTATTAAATGGATGAAATAAAATCAATTCACTATGTTCTTACAGAACTGATGCGGCGTTACAACGAAGGTTTTGCCGTTGCGAAGGATGACATCATGGAATTGTGTGTTGAATACGAGATTGACCGGCATTACGAAGCTATGGTAGCGATACTTGACAAGATGATGCCTATCGGAACTATCGGCACAGTTGAATATCCTTTCGGGGAAGTTGATATAACATGAAACATTTTGACGAAAATTGCGTAAATTTGTAAAATATGAAAAAGATTAAAGAAGACACATTTGAGTTAAGAACCGGAAAGATTATTCATCCTGATTGTGGACCTGCCGGTATTGGCAAAAGATGGGTTACTGGGTTTACTCTTTGTGAGATGGAAGATAATGCTTTTGCTTATGGTCTTATAAGGGGTAATGATGATGAACCTGACCTGACAAAAGAAGAGGCCATAGAAGTTGTTGATTACATGATTATGTCATGGACAATGTTTGCAATTAGTTTAAAAAAATGATACGTTGTAAAAAAGGTAAATGCACAGTTTATTCTAAAAAGGGCAAAAGACCGAGTAAGCCGATGTCAAAGAAAAAGGCAAGAAAACGTTTGCACGAAATTGAGGCATTTAAGCACATGAATAATTAATGGCTGAGGACGAAAACATAGAACTAACAGACAAACAAGAAAAATTTTGTTATGAATATTGTTTGGACTTGAATGCAACTCAGGCTGCAATAAGGGCGGGTTATTCAGAAAACACTGCTCGTTCTATGGGATGTCAGTTATTAACAAATATTAACATTAAGGCAAAAATTAAGCAATTTCAGGACAATCTCGCTGAAACAGCGGGGATTAGCAGGCTGAGAGTTTTGAATGAACACATGAAAATGGCCTTTTCGTCAATTGCTAATCTTCATAATACCTGGATAAAGCGAAAGGACTTCGAAACGCTTACAGATGACCAGAAGGCTTGTATTGCTGAGATTGACACAAAGATCAGGGTTGAATATCAATATAATTCTGAAAGTGACGAAAGAGAACCGATTTCAGTTGAATATGTAAGAATAAAACTTTACGACAAACAAAAGGCTCTTGATAGTATTTCAAAGATGCTCGGATTTGATGCTCCTACTGCTTTTATAGTAAATGTTCCTACATTACCAGATATTATTATTAAATAATGAAATCGCCGGGCATATATCAAATACAATCAATTAAGAAGCCCGAAAGGAGTTATATAGGATCATCATCAAATGTATATCGTAGATGGCAGGGCCATATTAGTCAGTTAAAACGTAATATACATCATGCTCAAAAACTCCAGCGACATTTTAATAAATACGGAGAAACCGATCTTCGTTTCTCGCTTTTATTAGGATGTGATAAAGATGACTTAATTAAATTGGAGCAGTATTTTCTTGATAGTTATAAACCATATTTCAATAATTTATTACAAGCAAAACCAGTCAAATATATTCCGCATCGTGAGGACGTGAAAGAAAAGATGAGGCAATCAAGGTTGGGCCATAAGTTAAGTGAAGAAACAAAGGCGAAAATAAGCAAATCACATATGGGAATTAAGCCTTCGGCTGAGACAATAGAAAAATTAAGAATAGCACAATTAGGTAAAATCAGGCCACATACAAAAGAACAAATTGAGAAAATAAGAGCATCAAATAAAGGACAAAAAAGAAGCGAGGAAACAAAAAGGAAACTATCTGAAATACATAAAGGGAAACCGGCATGGAATAAAGGCAGAAGGTTTATTGATGGTAAATATATTTTAGCAGATGCAAGTTGAACAAACCATATCTGAACCTCAACGTGCGATATTAAAAAGCACTAAAGCAATGAACTTGTTTCTCGGAGGTGTCGGCAGCGGGAAGACTTATTTACTGGGCATAAAGACGTATCAACTCATTCGTCACTTTCCTTTGATGCGGGGCTTTATTGGTGCTAATACAGCGATGCAGCTCACACAATCAACTTTATTTCGTATCAGAGAGTATTGGAAAAGCATAGGAATTGTTGAATACGATAAAATAGGTTGTCCTCATGGTCAATATGTAGTAAACAAACAGCCGCCGCCGCATTTTAAAAGTGATACACATTCATTTGACAGTTATTATAATATTATCTCATTTATAAACGGGTGTGTTATTTTTATCGGATCACTTGAGAATTCAGCCGCACATAGCGGAAAGGAAATGGCGTGGGCTGTATTGGACGAAACCTGGGACACGCGCGAAGAGGATGTTAAAGAAATAATCATTGCAAGGATACGACAAAGAGGTATCTATTTAGTTGACGGCGAGTTAAAGGGTGAAGGCAAACCCGAACAACAATATAATCCGTTGTTTATTGCAACGTCACCGGCAAAGGTTGAATGGATTAATCAGCTTTTTTCACTTGATAAGTACGTTGATGAAATAAACGCTAAAATATACTCGGACAAAACGTTCTTTTACAAAGAGTTTGATAATAAATGTGCTGTTATATCTTCTACGTTTCACAATGTTCACAACGTAGGTGAGGCTTATATAAAAAACATTCTTGACAACAACACTACTCAAAGAGGTTCAGCTTTGATTTACGCTTGTCCTTTCGTTGCGATTGGTGGCGAGTTCTATTCTTCATTTAACCGACTGAAACACGTTGATAAACTGATTTACGATCCTTCAAAGCCTTTGCACGTTTCATTTGACCAGAACTCAGTGCCTTATAATTCATGTTCTATTTGGCAGTTCGAGCAGAAGGAAAACATCTGGTATGCGAAATGTATTGATGAGATCACTTTAGAGAACCCGCGCAACTCTACTGAGGAGGTTTGTGAGGAGTTCATGTTGCGTTATGCTAATCATAAAGCAGGGCTTTACTATTATGGTGATGCTTCAGGGCGTTCACGCTCTACAATGAATAAGGAATTTAAACATCATTATGAAGTTGTTGAATGGAAGCTCAGAAAGTATCTTATCTCAGGATCGGACCGTACAGCAATTAAAAACCCTTTAGTTCTGAAACGTCGTGACTTTATTAATCGTATTTTTGAAGAAAAGTTACCGATAAGAATACTGATTGACGAAGGTTGCCGTAAAATGATCGCTGACCTGATGTACTGTAAACAGGCCGTTGACGGGACTAAGGACAAGCATATCGTTACGGATAAGGAAACCGGAGACCGTTATCAGAAATATGGCCATTTATCCGACGGAGCAGATTATTTTTTAACAGAGGCATTTAATAATTTTTATAATATGTAAAATAGGAGGAAATTAAAATGGGAGCACCAAAAGGGAACTGTAATGCTTGTAAAGGCGGAAGTCATAGCGTAAGTAAATCTAAAAAAACTTATAAAATGCCTTATTGGATGAAACGAAGATTAAGTAAAGAAAGACAAAAACAAAATTTTTGGCTTAAGGCAGGGAGGCGTTTCAAATCCGTTTCTTAATATTTTATAATTTATACACTGTTGAAGGTGCATAATTGAAAGTAAAAATGACAGTTGAATACAAAATAGTAAACGGAAAGTATGTTGAAGGTTATTTTCTGACATTTGAGGATATTGAAAAACTCATCCGTTCGTTTCAGACTTCCGATCCTTTGGACGAAAAGCACATGAATATTGAAAAAGCATTAGATGAATACTTAAGCCATGAATAAAGAACAAGGACTTGCACAGTTGACAAAGATTGTCACGGATAACATAACGCATCAGGACTATAAGCGTGTTACTGATCTGGCTGATATTTATTACAAGATGGTCAGCGGTGACGACATCTCTGAATTGTTACATAAGATAACACGAAGGGAAACAGATGAAGAATATGAGATGCGTAAACTCATTACAAACTCGGTCATACCTCCGACACTTGCCTCAACAAAGTTGCCGTTTCAAAAGACCGTGCGCACAAAGGCAAAGAAGCGAATTATCAAATGGGATAAGACAGATGATGAAGTGCGAAAGGCTGAGTTTGAGCAGTTCCTTTTTAATTACTGGGGTGATGCTTCACTCGAAAAGTTCCTTGAATATGCGTTTGTTGATTACAACTACATTGACCCTAATGCTTTTCTGATTACTGAGTTTGACAGCTTTGACGCTAAAAAAGAAAAGGCTAAACCTTATCCGTTTATTGCAACATCTGAACAATGTGTGATGTTTGAGATAAAAAATAATATTCTCGTTTACCTAGTTGTCAAACTTCCGATTAAATTTAAGGTTGCTGAATTGGACGAGAAGGAAAGTGACGGAGTTAAGTACACTATTTATTTGGGGATGGATACGATTACGTTTACTCAGGTATCGCGTAACGTTGTCACAGAAGGCGAGATCATTGACATTGGACCTGTTAATTACCTGATTGAATACTTTACACCAAAGAATGAAAAAGTTCCTGCACGAAGATTTGGATATAAAAGAGATGCTGAAACACAAGGACGGACATTTGTTTCAACGTTTCACGACATTTTGCCTTATCTGAATAAGACACTAAAGATCGACAGTGAACTTGATCTGACGGCTGCAATGTGCGCCTTCCCTCAAAGGTTTGCTTACGTTATGCCTTGTAGGAACTGTAACAAGGGCAAAATGCCTGATGGCAATCAGTGTCCGGTCTGTAATGGATCAGGTAAAGAGCCTTTTCATAATTCAACGATGGATGTTGTTACTTTGGATATGCCGCGCGATGCGATTGACATTATTGACCTTGAAAAGTTATTAGTTTATAAGTCACCTCCGGTTGAACTTCTGACTTGGCAAAAGGATTACATCAATGAACTTCGTGCGAATGTGTTTTTAATGATGTTCAACAAAGAACTCTACACTAAAGATGAAGTTGCTGCAACGGCTACCGAAAAGGTTTTGGAGATAGACAACCTGAATGATACTTTACGCCCGTTTGCTCAGGCCTTATCGACGATGTGGGAGTTTATAGTTCGAGATGTTGCAACGTTTACGGATTTTGGTAAAGGATTGTATGTTGAACATCTTTATCCGGAAGACTTCAAATTTAAGTCCCAAACAGAAATGATGAACGATCTTAAGGCTGCAAAAGATGCAAATGCCTCGACTTCTACGATTGCAAAGATTGAAGATGACATTAACGAAAAACTTTATGCTGATCAGCCCGAGGATCTGAAGATAATAAGGATTAAGAACTCATTCAATCCTTTCAGGGGCTACAAAGAAGAAACTATTGACTTACTGATTTCGCAGGGTCTGACAACGCGGTTTAACGCTGTGCTTTATGCTAACCTTGAAAGTATCTTCAATGAACTTGAGCAGGAAGTACCGGAACTTTACGAGTTGAATTATCAGTTAATTCTCGATAAGGTAAAAGAAAAGGTTGTTGAATATATGGCAACAATGGATGCAGAGAGTAAACCCGAGCCTCAGTTAAATTTGGGTGGTGAAACATTACCGGCTGAAGATCAGCAAATGGAAGGTGAAACTAATACAGAAACCAGATAATAATATGAAAATAAAAAAAATTATTGGATGGTCATTGTTAGTTATTACAGTAGTTTCCGCACTGGCCGCTATTACTTTAGGATTAATGATTAAATATGACTATACATTATTTGTGTCGCTTTTGATGGTTATTGGCGGAACTTCAGCTTTATTTTTATTAACTTGGGCACTTACGTGGGCAGTTGAAACAGTTTTGGAATAAAGTAAAACTAATACAACAACAGTATGACATTCGAGATCATTCACGCAAAAGTAATTAATAAGACATAATGCGTTTCACTGTAATTTTACCTTCATTTTTGGGGCAATACGCAAATTGTGCCTCACGTCGTCCTGAAAAGCTTTGTCGAGCAGTTGACAGTGTCATTGCTCAGACGTTTCAGGATTGGGAGTTACTTGTTATTGCCGATGGTTGTCAGGAAACAGTTGATATAATGCGAAGGTACACTGATAAACGTGTTCATTGTCATCTGATACCGAAAGCCCCGATGTGGGACGGCAAACCGCGAAATACAGGTATTGAAAAGGGCAAAGGCGAGTACATTGTTTACATTGACGGCGACGACTATTGGGGCGACGACCATCTTCAGGGAATTAATGATAACTTAGCGAATTATGATTGGGTTTACTTTAATGATTATGTGTGTAATCCTGACGGCTCAGTGGTAATGCGAAGCTGTAACATTAAACAACTCGGTGCAAACGGTACTTCAAATATCTGTCACCGCAGAAGTTTGGACGTTCGTTGGGGTCATCGTGGTTACGCGCACGACCATTATTTCAATCAAAAACTTTTATTTTATAAGAACCATGCAAAGATTAACGCAGGGGAATATATCGTTTTACATATGCCAAATGGACTTGATCTATGAGAGAAATAAAACTAACACCAATTATGCACGGAGATTGCATGAGAGTAGAGAATAGTTCTGCTAAAGCAAATAGTTATTATAAAATTATTGAAACTATAAATATTATTAATGGTCATCGCACGTCTTATATAGAGATTGACGGTAAAGTAGGCGTATTATTTGATGCTTATAGTAAATATGGAGTGATTTGGTATTTCCCTAATTAAAATAAATATTATGAAAGCAGAAATTGACGAACGTGGCAATTTAAAAATTGAAGCTGAAACGCCTTTAGAATGTTATGCTTTAGAAAGGTGGGTTAATCAGAATTTTGATTGTGGAAAAACTGAACGCATGGAATTTGATTGGAGTTATCCTAAAGTTGAATTAACATATACATCAATAGACGAATATGGCACACCCCACTAAAATTGCAGCAATAACAATCACTTACAATCGTCTTGACCTCACAAAGAGGACGATCAAGTCATTCTACGAAAAAACCGGCGTTGATTATCATTTGTTCATTGACAACGGTTCTACTGACGGAACGGTTGAGTGGCTTGAAGATTATAACCGCGTTTTGCTTGGTGAAAACCTGGGTATTGCAGCAGCGTTTTATTACGGTGTTAATCTCTTAAAGGATTACGATTATATTCTCAAACTTGACAATGACGTTGAAACTGTCACAGAAGACATGATCGCTAAGTTAGTGAGGTTTATTGAGATCGCTGGGCCTCATGCCGTTTCTCCGCCTGACCTTATGATTGACCCTGCTTTTTACCCTCAGATTTATTCACGTAAGAAAATCCAGGAATACGACGTGCAATATACTTCGCACACGGGCGGGGCGTTTCAACTTGCACCGACAAAATACTGCCTTCAAATGGTCAATCAATTCACTGCCCTCAAAGGTGGTGACATGACAATAGGATGGTATTATAAGTCAATTCATTGCCCTCCAGCTTACCTTTTGAATTTAGGGATGAACCATATAGGATTGAATAGAAGCACACCAGTTAAAGATTATATATTCTAATGGCAAGGTTACCGCGATATTATAAGATAATAGGATCAACAATCACTAATGAAGGTATTGAATTGAAACTTAAAATAAAATGGTGGGGTTATCCTATTATTTTCATAAAGCGATTAATTAATCGTATAAAATGAAGTATGATTTAATCATAGTCGCCGCCTCAAAGGACGCTGCTTTACAAAAGATGACGCAGGAGGCTATTGATAGTTGCTTGGCCGATCATGCTCAGGTAAACGTTATTCTTATCGAGACATTTAAAGAATTTCCATATCACAATGTAAACAAAACAATATTTTATAACGGTGAATTTAATTACAATCATTGTCTGAACCTGGGACTTAAATATCGTACAGGTGACGTTCAGATTTTGGCAAACAATGATATTATATTTCAAAAAGGCTGGTCAACAATCGGAGACACTATGCGTTCGCAGGGTTATCTCTCAGCCTCGGCACTGTCTAATCACCCGCGTCAAAGGATATTTAAAAGAGGTGACTTCGCCTACGAAGGATATGAGATTTGCCTTTACATGACAGGCTGGTGCATATTTTGTGATAGTAAACTATGGGATATTATCGGACTGTTAGATGAAAGTTACCAGTTTTGGTATTCAGATAACATGTATATCAATCAACTGTCTAAAAACAGAATACCTCACTATCTTATATGTAATGTTACAGTTTTGCATTATATCAGTCGCACACTTAACAAGCAGGATTATAAAACAAAAATGAAACTAACGAATGCCGAAAGAAAAACTGTTCACAAGTCTCATCGCGCGCATATATAAAAGGAATTATGAGGATATAGGGATGTTCTTTTTTGTCGAAGCGCAACGGATGATCGTACCGGCCGTAACAATTGAACAGGCTGTTGATAATTACTTTCGGTATTTGGGTATAAAAAATTTCAATCATGACAGCGCGGTTGCAACTTACAGTAAACTAAAACGTGAATATTACCAATCACTGAAAAATGATCCGTCTCCCGAAAAGAATAAATGATGTTTTGAAGCGCAAAGATGAGTTTCTGAGCAAGCGTGAAGTGATGCTTGACAAAACTTCTATGCGAATGCAGGAACAATTACTCGCGAAGGTTCTTTCGGATATTATCCCTAAACTTGACACAAAAGGTGGAAAGATATTGCGCACACTTCGGAACTATCAGCTTTTAGGGCAATTAGATAAAGTTTACAAAGATTTCGATAAAGTTCAAAGGGTTGCATTTGTCAAAGAGGTCGGTGACGCAACTAAAGGACTTGCATTACTTAATAAAGGTTATTTTGCAACAACTCTCGGTGCTTCACTTCCTGCGCTGTTTGAAAAGATCGCTGCGGATGCTTATGCGATAATGGATATGCGTGTAGGGCTAAAGGGCGGAGAGATTGTGTCAGGCGGTTTTCTTGAGGCACTGATTACAGATAATAGTTTGCTGACTGAGTTAAAGAACTTCATGGCAAAGTCAGTTGCGGCACAAACGAAAACAAAAGATTTTATTAAAGGTGTAAATGACATAATCGTAGGTGTTGAAGGCAAGCCAGGTGGCATACAGAAACAGATTGACCGTTTTGCGCATGATCTTTTTATGCAATATGATTCTGCAATGAATAACGAGATGGCTCAGGGATTAGGGATGAATTCGTTTCTGTATCAGGCTGGCATTATTGAGACAACACGCGACTTCTGTGCTGCAATGGATAGTAAGGTATGGACGCGCGAAGATGCTGCCGCTTGGCCTGACTGGACACCCTCACAAGGTGACTATCCTGTGGGTTATGTTATTAAACAGAAAGACCCTGATCAAATTCCGAGTTATATTGATTATCCCGGTTACGCGCCTTTGATTGACAGAGGTGGTTTTCGTTGCAGACACAGAATTGCATGGATTCCTGAAGAATTAGCATATGTTTATAGGGCAAAAGAAAAAAATATAGAAAAATAGTTTTTTATTCAAAATATTGTTTTATCTTTGACTTGTGTTCGTATGAGGAATACAAAAAGACATAAAGGTTATAACCTGAAGGCCCGGTTCTCATACGATCGGGCCTTTAAATTAAAAATAATGTAGTATGAAAATTGCGATTTGTAAACTGAAAAGTACAAGTCCTTATTCACAAGGCAGATTTCATGAAGCACCGGAATTGCCGAAAGAGTTGAAAAAGGACTATGAAGTGCGCACATGGAGAGAGAAACTTCATTATCTTCCCGAAACAGGACAGGTATTTATCCCTCCTATGTCATTTGCGGTGTCTCTCAAAGAGGCGGCAAAATATCTGAATATTCAGATACCCGGTAAAGGCAAATCAACTTATACCAAAAACTTCGATTCGGGAGTTATGGTAACTGAACCTGTTTTGCTTGATATCAGTAAAAATGATGTTGAGAGTGAAGTTGTTTTTGTACCTGCTGACGGCAGACGTGGAGGTACTACGAGAGTAATGAAAACTTTCCCTTTGATACGTTCATGGGATGGTACGGTAACTTATTTTATTCTTGATGACATTATCACTGAGGATGTTTTCAGGCGTGTACTCGAAGCATCGGGCAATCTTATTGGTGTTGGTCGATTCCGTCCCCGTAACTGTGGGTATTACGGCCGCTTCGAGATTATTGATATTAAATGGACTGAAAAATAAAATGCGTCCTGTCTCGTTTAGTCTGGTCATGTCTAGTCAAGGTTCGTCTGGTCGTGTCAAGTTGTGTCTCGTCAGGTCTGGTCTCGTCGGGTCGAGTCTCATCGCGTTTAGTCACGTCTCGTCAAGTCGCGTCAAGTCAAGGATTTTTTAACTAAAAACAAATAAACAAATGAAAACATTAGCAAAAATCTCAGAGGAAAGTTTAATACTCATCAAATACTTAGAGGGTATTGAACATGGTCAGATATTGAGCTATCAAAAAATTGAGCAAGATACTGGCGTTAAAATGGATACTCCGGCAGGTAAATCCTATCTGCGCACTGCCTGCAAGAAACTGCACCGTGAATATTCATGTTTGCGTGGTGTAGGTATTGAATTAGCAAGTACAAAGACTGCCACTACTTTAATAGTGGGAAGGCTTGTTAAAATAGACAATGCCGTCAAAAGAGGTGAACGCACTTATAATAACGTCAGCGTTGCGTTTTATAATGAACTTCCGGCACAAGAACAGAAGCAGATCAATTTCATTGGTGCTGCTTTTGGTGCTATTCGTGTGGCTGCTGAAAATGGTAAGTACTATCTTAAAAATACAGTCAGGGCAAATGGGTCAATTCCTGTTTTGCCTGAGAATATTAAATAAACACGTCGGGTTCAGTCGAGTCCTGTCGAGTCACGTCGCATTTAGTCGAGTCGAGTCAGGTCAAGTCAAGCAGAGCCTCAGTTTTTACTGGGGCTTTTTTTTGTGTCTATTTCTATAAATATGACGAATATCATGTGAGATATTGACCAAAATCATAGTTTATTATAAAAATTTTATTATGTGAACAAATAATTGTATTTTTGTAAAAACATTTTGAGATGGAAGACAAGATACCTCAAGATATAAAAATCATAACAGATTGTGCACTTCGATTAGGATGGAGTTTTGCTGTTCCCAAAGGTGGGGGAGTAGAAGATGATGGTGAAGTACATGGTATGATTATAGGTGAACTCGCATATATAAAATACATATTAAAACATCTTGAATAATGGCAAAAATAGAAAAGATTGAGTGTCTCGTTAAAGGCAAAGTTCTTAAACTTGCGCCCGAAGCGTTTAAAATAGCTGAACAGTATTTCGGTGCTGAAAAAATGGACGCACTGAAAATTAACAAACCGATTGAACTGTCAAAGCCTATCCTTATTCCAAAACCTATTCAGATCAATAAACCGGTGCTTGGCAAACCTATTGAAAAACCTGAAACACCGATTGAAAAGGTTGTAAAAACTGAGGTCGTGGATGAAAAGGTTGTCGAGCCTATTGCCAATATAGCTCCAAAGAAAAGGAAGATTGTTAAAAAGGCAAAGAAATGAAGGAGATAACCTCAAAGCGAAACGGGTTTACTCAGTTTGTCACAGACGAGGAGTGGCAATGGCTGGTTAAGCGTCACCGTGCGCGAGATTTCACAGTTGTCGAGATGAAACCTCCGAAAATGCTCACGTTACCGAAATTACTCACAAAAGAAATAATCAAACCGAAAATAGAAAAGCCTAAAACAAAAAAGAAATGACTGATATTGAACAAAAAAAATTGAATGGGTTCTTTTCCAAAACCTTAAAGATGGAAGCCGAGGACATGGCCAGCCTTTATAATGAAGCCGGGGAGCTTGTCTCCTTAACCGCAGCCGAAAAAGCAGATACCTCACGGGTTGCAAAACTCAAAGAGGACAACGACAGTCAATATAAGCGAGGCCAGAAGGAAGTGGCAAGCAAACTGGAGACAAAGCTGAAGGATAAGTATGACATAGAATCCGATTTGACAGGGGTCGAGCTGATTGACCATATTCTGAGCGAAGAAGTAAAAAAGGTAAAAGGGAATGGCGAAGATATTTCCGCACATCCTGAATACGTTAAACTGAAACTCGAAAACGATAAGGCTTTAAAGGCTAAAGATAAGGAATGGCAAAAGAAACTTGATGAAGTTGAGGTTACTCATTCGAAGCAACTAATATTCTCAAAGATCAAAGATCGTGCTTTTGCCGAGCTTGATAATTTAAAGCCTATTCTTCCAGAGGATAGCAGAAAAGCACAGAAGTGGCGTGAAAAGTTCATCGAAGAATTTAAAAACTTCGAATACCAGGAACAGGATGGAAAATTCATCATTATAAAAGACGGCAAACCATTGCAGGACAGTCACGGTTATACAAAGTCATTTGAGGATCATGTTAAAGAAACGGCCTCAGACTTCTTTGAATTTCAGACTGCCGAAGCGCGTTCGTCTGCTGGTAATAAACAGGCAGATGGTACAAATGGTAAAGTTGTCGTAAAAGATGGAGCAGATTATGTTCAAAAGACAAGGTTAGCAAAAACCCCGCAAGAGAGAATTGAACTATTGAATGCTTACGAACAACTAACTAAAACAAAATGAGTGAAATTGGACATATTGACTGCGGATACCTGCCGACTATTCAAGCTAAACAGGAAAGAATATGGACAGATCCTATTCAAAAAATAGACCTTATAGCTGATGTAGATTCAGTAAAGGCTGTACTTGAAAATCAACAGGTAAATTTTACTGAGATACTCG
>Ga0172380_10000923_pt1 | contig 52801 bp, 48 predicted proteins | sample Leawe162metaG_FD_119747 | JGI IMG/M metagenome (GOLD analysis project Ga0172380, IMG submission 119747) | Leachate microbial communities from a municipal landfill in Southern Ontario, Canada - Leachate well 162 metaG | ecosystem: Engineered > Solid waste > Landfill > Unclassified | place... | reverse complement strand
CCTGCAAAGCTGTTTGGAGTGAGGCCAAATAGCAGCAAAAGAGCTGCGGTTGCGCAGATGACCCCGCTGAAACCCGGGCGCTTCCGTATCTTCCATCGACTGCCAATCCTGTGGGACTTCATCATTAACCTCCTTTCAACTTGAGATTTTCGGGAGCAATCCGATTGCTGTCATCAGTGCCAGGAAATGGCGCCTGAAACTGCTGTCTATTTTTCAGATGGCTAGCACTAATAATGCCAAACAAACAAATTACCCCAAATCAATCCAATACATTGAAATTATGATATTTATTTTTACGAACAAGAATGATATCAATGGCCAGGAAGTCCGGCAAAACAGGACAAAATTTCCTTTGCCGGGGCATGTCTTGCCGAAAACCATGAATAATTGCTTTTAAAACAGCTGGTTATCAGAAATATCCGCGGCAGGTAAACCATATCCTGCCTAACAGGACCATTCTGGCAAAAAACTCGTATTTTTTTGCGGGACTTGCCCGTTATTCCTGAACAGCGCAACAGACATTTCTTGTCAATCGCCGCTGATTGGAGTAGATAATTTAAGGACTAAATCAACTTGTTAACAACAGGAGGAACAATGAGTAATACCGACAAAGACAAAGAATTCTACGAGATGGCGGACGCCTATATCGCCTTGGCCAACAAACAGGGTAAAAATATTAATCAGGGCAAGGTCAGTGCGACATTTTTGTATGCCGCGGCCCGGTTCAATATCTTTCTGGTTGCCTCCGGGGCCGCCTCGGCAGATGACTTTGCCGCAAAAAAAGAAGATGTGTTCGACTACTTCATGGCGGAATACAAAAAAATGCTGGAAGAGCATTTCGCCGATTACCATGACAATTTTGAAAAATATATGGGGAAAAAGAACTAGGGGCAGGGCTGATCTGGCAATTCGCATAATCAGATTTAACTGAATTTGAGCAGGTAGATACCGTCTTTCCCGTCAAGAATTGTGGATGGAATATCACGCATGTTGGATAACCAGTTTTCTGAGTAACATGCAATAACGCATGATAACCTGTTAAGAGTTAACATCGCAAAACTGTTTTTTGGATGTCAATGAGATTCTTTGGTGAATGATATCCAGAAACTGGATAATAAATAGTTAGGCCTCAGTCAACATGAAGTACGACGTCTTCATCTCACATGCTTCCGAAGACAAGGCCGCGTTCGTTCGGCCTCTCGCGGAGCTTCTCGCGTCTTGGCGAGTGACCGTCTGGTACGACGAGTTCACACTTCGGCCCGGTGATAGCTTGTCGGCGTCGATCGACCGCGGTCTCTCTGACTCTCGCTTCGGCGTCGTGGTTCTAAGTAAGGCGTTCCTGTCGAAGCACTGGCCCGAGTACGAGCTGAGAGGCCTCATCAGTCTTGGCGTGGGGCAGCCGAACCGGATCGTGCCCGTCTGGTACCAGGTCTCTCGTTCGGACGTCCTCGCGTTCAGCCCCACGCTCGCCGACAGGGTCGCCGTCGTCGCCGATGACCGAGCCGTCCCGCAGGCTGCCTACAGGCTCCTCGCGACGTTACGACCCGACCTACACGAGCACCTAACGCGATATCTGCTGTACCTGCGACAGGTCCGCGACGCGCCGTTGACCTTAGTCGAGGCCTCGGAGCTCAAGCCCAGCCCGATTCGTCACGAATCCCTGCCGCGTCCACTGTTGGCACGCGTGCAACTCGTTCACGCGGCGATCGGCGCGTTGCTCGGGCTCACGTACGACGAAATGGTCGACAACTTCAAACGGGATCTCCACCCTGCGCGCGAGCTCGAGATCTGGGAGGGTATGGCCGCAGCCTTCCAGCGCGAGACGCAGGGAAGGCGTCTTTCCCATGTCAAGAGGCGCGCCATCGCTCTCCACCTGCTGAAGCTGTCCATGACCGACGCGGGTGAAACGGCGCGCACCTGAAGGCCTAACCCGGCATGCAGCGGACTCGCTACGCTCGCCGCTGATGCCACGGTTAGGCAAGATCAAAAATACCCGAGTGAACATAATCCCCAAGCCAGGCCTCTCTCAAAAAGTGGCTGCAGAACCGACTACCTCGCCAAACCAGCTGATTAACCTTGCCGCGGAACGCCTCGGTTTTACCAGTTTTATTGCTCCAGGCCCGGCAATGCACCCCCCAAACTCAATCCAGATAGACGATCTCGCCGCCGTACTCAGTGACCACCACATCATCCTCCAGGAGCCTGAGCCTGAGGCCGCCGTCCTCCTCCAGGCCCAGCACCTCGGCCTCATACTGAGGACTTTGCTGCACGTCATAGCCGAACATCACCCGGCGGCCGGATGAGTCGCTGAGCGCGCGCCACCTGTTTAACAGAAATTGCTCTTTTTCCGGCAGTGCATTGTCCGGCTCAGCCAGCTGCAGCTCTTCCTGCAGATAGAGCAGCCCGATATTCCAGCAGAACTTGGCCAAGAGATCCGTGGCCACCAGACCCAGGTCCAGGCTATGGCCGCAGAGGCCGGCCATGGAGCCGGCCAGCCGGTCGAGCTCCGGCGGAAAGTTGGCGTTGTTGACATTGAGTCCCGCGCCGATGAGGATATACTCCTCGCCGGAGCGGCTGCCATACAGGGTTTCCATGAGAATACCGGCCACCTTGCGGCCCTGGACATGCACATCGTTGACCCATTTGACCCGGGCCGGCACCCCGAACTGCTGCGCCGTTTCGCAACAGGCAACGCCTGCGGCCAGGGGCAGCAGGCGGCTTATCTCCGGCAGCAGGTTATTGACAAAGACCATGGTCAGCCAGATCCCTCCCACCGGGGCATGCCAGGCACGCCGGAACCGGCCCTTGCCGCCGGTCAGTTCCTCGGCCAGGATAACCAGGCCGCTGGGAAAGGAGCGGCCCCACTGCTCATGGTCGGCAATGAGCTGCCTGGCCTCATCCATGCCCCGCGCCAGGCTGGCATAGGTCTGAATGCGGGAGCCGGCAATGGCCCCATAACGAAAAACCGTCTTCACCCGGTTTGCGGGCAACAGACGGCTTCGGCGTTCGATCTCGTGGGCGGTGATATAGTCTTGGACGGCAGCGGGATGCGGAAACGAATTTATTCCCATTCAGCTTTGACGCGGGTAATAATTTTTTCAATCAGCGGCATCTTGTCAGGCGGGCAGATGCCGATCAGCGGGTCGCCCTGGCTCACGGAAATGCCGGGCTGGAAATAGACGGAATGGATAATGCCGGGCGGGCCCTGGTAATAGACCGGGGTATCCCTTTTCATCAGCGACATGGTGAACAGTTCATCCCCCGGTTTGATGGACACCGACCGCTGTCCGAACTTTTCGATGCGGGCCTGAATCTCCATGGAGAAGAAATATTTGGCCCGTTCCGGGGCTGGAAACGGCAGCAGGACCTGGCGCAGGATCTGCTCGATGATCTCCCGTTTTTTGAGGGGATGCTTGATGGTGATGATTTTTTCGCAAGCCTCGACAAACTGGCCTTCCAGATCGTCCCGGATAAAGGAGACGACCCCGTTGGAGGTGGAATGTATCGATTTGTTGTTCCGTTCCCGGCGGAGGGTGAAGAGCTGGGTGCCCGGTATATGATGCCACTTGCCCGTGGTCCCCTCCACCTTATCGTCAAGCCGCACGTGAAAACGGATCTGCCCGGTATGGGATGAGAAAATATCCACATAGCCGTATGGGTCCGAGCGGTATTCGCGGAGGATATGTTCGTAATCTATTTCGTCGTCGTGCATTCTGTTAGTCTTATTGGTCTTATTGGTCCTACTAGTCTTACTGGTCTTACTTGTCTCACTGGTCTGACTTGTCTCACTGGTCTCACTGGTCTCACTGGTCTGACTAGTCTCACTGGTCTCACTGGTCCTACTAGTCCAACTAGTCTTACTGGTCCTGCTGGTCCTGCTGGTCCTGCTGGTCTCACTGGTCCGATTAGTCCAACTTGTCTCATGAGTCTGATCTGTATTGCCGTTGACCAGCAAGACCAGTTGGACCAGTGAGACCAGTCAGACTATCTGTAATATAAATTCCTGCCGCCCATGGTCAGCAGGGCCTTGTGCAGATTGCGGCGGAATTCCCGTCTGTCCCAGATGCCCTGGATATGGCCCCTTTTCAAGGCATTCTTGGCGCTGTGATAGCCGGGCGGGATATCCTCGCCGGTGGTGTCCCGGATCACCTTGGGGCCGGCAAAACCGACCCGGCTGGAACGGATGGCGAACTGATAGTGGGAACAGCCCAGGAAACTTGCCACCGGTCCGGCATAGGAATTGTTGTCATACACCACGATATAGAGTCCGCCGGAATCCACATACTGCCGCACCGCCATGGTGCATTTGGGCATCTGCACCACGCCCAGGGTGCCTTCCTGGATGCGGATGCCGCCGGTGGTATGCACATAGGCGAGCAGGGGCCGGCGTTTGAGTTTCGCCAGCTCGCAGGCCTGCACGAACTTCTCCCCCTCGGCGGAACCCACGGTGCCGTTTCTGAAATCGCTGTACAGCATGGCCACCACCAGATCCACGCCCACCACCCTGGCCTCGAAGGTAATGATGGCGCTACGCCGGCCGGTTTTGGCCTTGGCCGCCTCCAGCCGTTTTTCAAACCCCGCAACCGACAGCGGATTGCCCGAGGCGATTTCGCTGTTGAACTCCTTGATGGTATCCCGGTCAAAGAGATGCTTGAGATACCACTCATATTCCAGGGGGAAATGATGGCCGCAGGTTTCGCAGACGCCGCAGAACTCGCCGTACAGATCCGGCACCCAAAGGTCCTTGCAGCCATACTTTTCGGCATTGGGACAGCTGACGGTGCGGTCCTCATTGGCCAGGGGACTGGTGTAGGTGTCGCCGAACTCGGTGGCCATGGCCTGCTGGTTGCTCACCGACGGGCGGGCCTGCTTGCCGTCCTGTTGTTTGGAGGCGATAAAGTCATAGGCCGCGGCAATGGGGGCGGAAACCTGTTTGAGCAGCACGGACCCCTCGCCGGAAACATCCTTGATGACCTGCTTCACCTGTTTATGCTGGCTGCGCAGAACATCATAGCGGAAGGTATAATAGACCTTGCTTGATTTCTCTTTCATCCGCTGGCAGAAGGAGGAAAAGGCAGTAGGCTGGCCGGCGAACCCGCCCAGGGCCATCTCCCGGTATTTCCTATAGCGCAGCTGCAGCAGCCGCTTGATTTCGTCGTTATTGAGATCCCAGGAGATTTCGATCAGATGGTCTTCCGAATTGACCACCTCATTTTTCTTGAGTTTCAGCTCATAGGCCCGGAAGGCCCTGAGGCTTTTGGTCTTTAACACCACCTCATCCGTTGCCCGGATCATCTCGAACTTGACCCTTTTGAAAAAGGCGAAATCATCCCTTTTCGCGCCGAGCAGCGGTTCATCCACCACCCGGTCGATGGTGCCGAGTTTGAGATTATCGCTTGCGGTGATGCGCAGCCACTTGGCGCAATCCTCCAGCAGCTGCTTGGGGATCTTTTCGCCTTCCTGGATTTTTCCCTCGATGGCGCCCGCGCCTTCCGGCGAGATCACCGAATAATAGCCGTGGGAAAACATCATGCGGAAATCACTGAGGCCAATGGCCTCGGCCCCGCCTGAACCGCCTTCGGAAATAATGGAAATAAACGGCACCCGCAACTTGGCCATGGCGTAAATGTTTCTGGCGATCTGCTGGCCCGCGCCGGGATAATCCTCCACCGGAAAAGAGCCGGGGGTGAAGATATAGGAGTGGATGGGAATCCCCTCGGTCTGGGCCACCTGCATGAAACGTAGGGCCTTTTCATTGCCCCAGGGCTTGCAGGAGCCGCCGTTGCGGTATTCCTCGCCATGGCCCTTCTCCTGGCCGATGACCATCACCTGCTGGGTGATATTTTTGTTTTTCACCCGCCGGATAATGGTGGCCTTGGCGGCAACCATGGAGGGATCAATACTGGCCTCGTCCTGGCCGCCCAGTTCACTGAAATCCTCGTAGACGTTTTCCAGGATATCCTGCAGGGAAAAGCGCAGGGGACTGCGGACGATCCGCACCCGCTCCATGGGGGTGAGATTTTCCTCGCAGCGCTGCTCGAGAAAGGAAAGACTCTCCTCCAGGGTGCAGACCTGCTTATCCAGTTCTTCCTCAGAAACATCGTAAAACGAATTCCTGACAGTATCCAGTTTCTCCTGCAGCCCGGCAAGATTGCCCCAATCAATCCCATCCCGGATCTGGCTCAGGTAGGAGATGCGTTCCGTGCTTTTCAGGAGTCTTTTGCGTAAATCTTCCATTTAAAATTTCAACAGATTATCAATATTGTCTTTAAGGTAGGCGATATTGGTCATAATAGGATCACCCGCCCCGTTGGTTCCTTCAATGGCCACTTCGTTTAAAAACTGACGGCCCCGTTCTTTAGCCTCGTTAATGGAATCTCCCCACACAATGGCCAAAGCCAGGTTCGGATCATAATCACTGGGAATCACATAGGGACGATCAAAGGGAACATGGGTGTAAACAGCGGCCCATTCATATCTGGGAAAGTCAAACCGGGAAATGGTGCCGATCCAGGGGGCAAAGCCGCGGCGCGGGTCCTCCGCCACAATCCTGAATTCGATGCTGGCTCCTTTGCTATTTATTTTTTTCTGACTATAGCCGATTTTGTCTCCCAGGGCCAGCCGGATCTGCTCCCGGATCAGGTTCGGCTGTTTATTGTCGATGAAGCTGATGCGGGCGGAAACGTCATTTTCCACCTGGATGCGCGTATTGACCTCAAGCAGATAGGGCTTGCCGGAACGGGTGACGATCCATTCCCAGGTGCCGATATTGTCATAACGCACATGGGCCGCAAGCTTTAACGAATATTGCACTATTTTGTCAAGTACATCTTTGGCGTTGAACTCGTAGGAAAAACAGATTTCGTCAAATCCCGGCGCCGCCTCCAGCCGTTTCTGCCGGCCCGTGCTCTGGATGGTGCAGTTTCTGGTGCTGAAATGGACTCTTTCGCCATGCCTGCTGCAGAGCAGCTGCACCTCCAGATGATTGTAATCCCGCAGACACTGCTCGATCAGCACCCCGGCATCGCCGAACTGGCGCTTGGCATAGTTCTGCACCTGGCGGTAGGTCCGGCGGAATTCATCAATCCGCTTGACCTCCTCAATGCCCATGCCGCCGCCGCCCGCCGCCGCCTTGACCAGGATGGAGGGATCTTTGATTTTCTGGGCCCGCTGCTCATCCAGGAGGCGTTCGGCAATGTCCTCGGCCTCCATCTCGTTGTAAATCGGGCCGTCGGTGCCGGGGATGGTCGGGATGCCGAGCTTATTGGCCACGCGCTTGGTGTTGATCTTGTCGCCCAGGTCCCGGATCACCTCCCATTTCGGGCCGATAAAGATAATCGGCCGTTCACGGATGGTCACCCGCCTGGCAAAACGGAAATCCTCGGAGAAAAAGCCGTAACCCGGATGAATGGCGGTGCAATTGGTATGGTCGGCCACGGAAATGATATCATTGGGATCGGTATAGCTCGCTACTTTCCAGGCCCGCTTTTCCGTTCCCTGGTTCTGCAGGAATGGATAAACATGCTCGGAGTCCTTGTCCGCCTCGGTATAGACCATGACAAAATCAAGACCCAGATCTTGACAGGCCCTGGCAATCCTGATGGCAATTTCTCCCCTGTTGGCTATTAATACTTTTTCTTTCAAACCTTGAAACCTGAACCGGCAATGCCGTAAATTTAAATTAAATATGAAGATTTTTCGCGGTAGACGAAAAAATTTGACTTTAGCAAAAGACTTGAATTAAAGGAAATGAATTCATTGTTTGATCAAAGCAATTTTTTTGGTTAATATTGTTTTTTAAATCTTATCCCGTTGTAAAGCAAGATGCTTATAACGATTTCCCAACAACCAGTCAATTTTTTTTCTTGGCTGCAAATGGCCTTTGCCATGGCCAACTAGAGATAATAATGGAGTTTTTTCCCCATGACTGCCAGCTTTGCAGCCATACGGAAAAGCTATTAATTACGACAATGGATAAAGAACAGCCTCCTTCGGAACCGAATCATTCCCTCCTCCGCCGCCTCCTGCAATTTTCAAGGCTCTCCCCGCAACCGGACACATCTGAAGACCTGGAACAGGAAATCCAGGAACTCATCGAAGAAGGGGAAGAGCAGGGCCTCATCTCCAGCCATGAAGGCCAGATGATCAGCAGCATCTTTGAATTCCGCGACACCCTGATCAGAGAGGTCATGACGCCGGCCACCGACATTGTCAGCGCCTCCCTTGCCGCCACCCCCTGCGATGTCATCCAGCTGATCAAAAGCAAGGGGTTCAGCAGGATTCCCATGTATGACGGCAGCCCGGACAATATCGTCGGCTTTCTCCATGCCAAACAGCTGCTCACCTGTTCCACGGGTGCGCCGCTGCCGCCGCTGCGGGAACTGCTTAATCCCCCTTTCTTTGTCAGGGAAAACGACAAGATCGTGGCCCTGCTCCTGGAGTTCCAGTCCCAGAAGAAACATATGGCCATCGTTACCGATGAATTCGGCAGCATCCGCGGCCTGGTGACCATGGAGGATATCCTGGAAGAGATCGTCGGCGAGATCGCCGACGAAACGGACATGCAGGTGGATGAGTGGCAGGTCGTGGACGGCAACACCGTCATCACCTCGGCCAAGATGGATATTGAAAAAATAGAATCGTTCTTCGATCTGGAGTTTCCCGAAGGGACTTACGAATCCGTGGGCGGCTTCATCATCAACCAGCTGGACAAAATTCCCGAAACCGGGGAAAAGGTGGAATTCGGGCCGCTGACCTTTACCGTGCTTTCCGCCAGCAAGCGACGGGTCAAGAGCGTCAGGATCAGCCGGGAAAACGCATGACCGGTAGCGGAAAATGCGGACGCGGAGGGCTGCTGCCGCCCTTTTCCCTTCCCGCGTCACGGGCCTTGGCCTAAAATCCCATGCCTATTTTCCTGCTCTTTTTACTCAGCTCCCTGCTGCTCTGGCTTTCCTCCCCTGGTCCGGGTCTATCCTTCTGCGCCTGGTTCGCCCTGGTGCCGCTGCTTGCCGGCTGCGCCAAAGTCGCTCCGAAAAAGGCCGCCCTGCTCGGCTTTGTCAGCGGGCTGCTCTATTACCTGCTGCTCATCTACTGGGTGGTCATCTCGCTCGGCACATACGGCCATCTGCCCTGGTGGCTGTGCGGCCTGGCTCTGCTGCTGCTCTGCGCCTACATGAGCCTCTATCTCGCCTTTTTCTGCGCGGCCTGCAGCTGGAGCATGCGGGCCGTGGCCCCGGTCTGGAGCGCGCCCCTGCTCTGGGTGGCCCTTGATTTTGTCCGCGGCCTGCTTTTCTCCGGCTTTCCCTGGCAGGATCTGGGCTACTCCCAGTTCAGCACCCCACTGCTCATCCAGGCAGCCGATCTGGCCGGCCATCACGGCATTACCTTCCTGATTGTCATGGTCAACTGCCTGCTGGTTACGCTTATCCCCTGGCGCAAAGATGCGCCCTGGCAGCCGGGGCAGACCCGCAGGCAGACCATTGCCGGTTTTCTGCTTGTGGCCGCGGCCCTTGCCTATTGCCTGGTACAGCTCAAAGTTATCTCCCGGGATCTGGCAGCCGCCCCCGGTTACCGGGTGGCGGTGATCCAGGGCAATATCGAACAGGACCAGAAATGGGTGGCGGAAAAACAGCGGGAGGCCATGGACACCTATATCGGGCTGAGCACAGAGGCGGCCAAGAAAGAAGCACCCGAGCTGGTCATCTGGCCGGAAACCGCCATGCCCTTCTTTCCGCCCACCAGCCCGCTCTTCCCCCAGGTGCTGGCCCGCACCGTTTACAGCCACCACTATCTGCTCCTTGCCGGCGCCCCCTACTTTGTGGAAAAGAAAAAGGATTACGACCTTTACAACAGCGCCCTGCTCGCCCGGCCAGACGGCAGCCAGACCCTCTACTTCAAACAGCATCTGGTGCCCTTCGGCGAATACATCCCCTTCAGCGACATCCTGCCCCTGCCTGGTCCGGTGGTGGAATCGGTGGGCAACTTCTCCGCCGGAAAAAGTTCCCAGCCCCTGGCAGCCGGCAAGGCAAAGCTGGGGGTGCTCATCTGCTTTGAATCCATCTTTCCGGAGCTGGCCCGCCGGGAGGCGGCAAACGGGGCGAATCTGCTCGTCAACATCACCAATGACGCCTGGTTCGGCAGGTCTTCCGCCTCCATCCAGCACCTGGCCATGGTGGTGTTCCGCGCCGTGGAAAATCGCCGCAGCCTGGCCCGGGCCGCCAACACGGGCATCAGCTGCTTCATTGACCCGGTGGGCCGTATCAGCCAGGCAACCCCTCTTTTCACCACCTGTTCGATAAGCGGCAATCCCGTTCTTTTGGCGAAAAACAGCATATTCACCCGATTCGGCTATCTCTTCCCCCTGGCCTGTCTTATTTGCTTGATTCCTGCGGCGTTCTGGATCAGGATAAAAAAGACAGCTGTTTCGTAACCCTGCACAAGCCCGGAAATCCATTGAATTATCTTCATATATTCAGCCAGTTATGCTACTGAGCCCAGCAAAGAGAAACCAATGCGCCTAGGAATTCGCGGCAAGCTCATCACGATTTTCATTTTCATCAAGGTCATTCCCCTGATCCTGCTGGCCTGGCTGGCCATGAATGAGGTGAACAAACTCGGGGTCTCGGTCAGCAGCCAGTCGGCCCAGATGGCCAAGGACACCAAGGATATTGTCGGCCAGATCGGCGGGCTCGCCACCGCCAATTCGATCATCGCCCTTGATGAAAAATCCCGGGAAAGCATCGAAAGGCTGACCACGGATACCGCCAGGGAGGTGGCCTCCTTCCTCTATGAACGGGATGAGGACATCCTTACCGCAGCACACCTCCCGCCCTCCGCCGAAAACTATCAGAATTTTCTTGCCCCCCGCAGACACTCCACGGTTTTCCACGCCCCCTGGCAGCTGAGCGCCGACGGCGCAAGCTGGCTGCCGCCCCAGACGCATGCCGATTTCCTGCCGGTTTCCGCCAGCAACCCGGATAATAAAAAGGATTTCCACTACCGGCCCCCCGAGGCACAAGGCATAACCGTGGAAAAACCCCTTTACCTGGAAATGACCTTCATCGATCTGGACGGCAGGGAAAAAATCAAGGTGACCACCACGGACCTGCTCCCCCGGACCTTAGGGGACGTTTCCAGCCGGGAAAATACCTGGTGCCGGGCGGAGACCTATTTCTCCGAGCTGAAAAAACTGCGGCCCGGAGAAATTTATGTCTCCGAGGTGATCGGCCCCTATCTGCCCTCACCCATTATCGGACCCTACACCAAAAAACGCTGCGAGGAGATGGGCATCCCCTTTGAACCGGAAAAAGCCGGATACGCGGGCAAGGAAAACCCGGCGGGCAAACGCTTCCAGGGCCTCATCCGCTGGGCCGCGCCGGTGACCAGGGCCGGCAAGATCACCGGTTATGTCACCCTGGCCCTTGATCACACCCATATCATGGAATTCACCGATCATGTGGTTCCCACCGAAGAACGCTACTCGCCCATTTCCGACGCGGGCAGCGGCAATTACGCCTTCATGTGGGACTATAAGGGCCGCAATATTTCCCATCCCAGGGACTACTTTATCGTGGGTTACGACCCGGCCACCGGCGAACAAGCCGTACCCTGGCTCTCCAGTGAAATTTACGACATGTGGCAGCAAAGCGGGCTCAGCTTCGGCGAGTTTCAGAAAACCGCTCCGGTCTTTCTGGAACAGCGCCTGGCAAAAAAACCGGCCGCCTCCCTGACCAAGGCCGGCATGGTGGGGCTGGACGGCCGCTTTCTCAACTTCGCTCCCCAGTGCAGCGGCTGGCATACCCTGACCCAGCACGGCGGCTCCGGCTCCTTTGTCATCTTCTGGAGCAATCTGTGGAAACTCACCACGGCCGCCACCATTCCCTATTACACCGGCATGTACAAAAACAGTCCCAGGGGCTTCGGCTATGTGACCATCGGCGCCAATGTGGATGAATTCCACCATGCCGCAACCCAGACCGCCTCACAGATCGCCGCCATAGAAAAGGATTTTGAAGGGAAACTGCTGGCGAAAAACGCCGCCGACCAGAAATTCACGGCCGACGCCCTGGAGGAGACTGCCAAGAAACTGTCCATTTCCACCCTGATCATGATCGCGGTGGTGATCCTCGTCGCCATCTGGATGGCCTCAAGCCTTACCGGCAAAATCACCACCATGATCCAGGGCATCAAACGGTTCCAGGACGGCAACTACGAGCATCGCCTGGAAACCCGCAGCAGCGACGAGATGGGTCAACTGGCCCGGGCGTATAACAACATGTCCGATGTCATCCAGGAATCCCTCCGGCAGACCAGGATCGCCCGCCACAAGGCGGAAGAGTCCGATCGAGCCAAAAGCCTGTTTCTGGCCAACATGTCCCATGAAATCCGTACCCCCTTAAACGCCATCATGGGCCTGACCGACCTGCTGCTCACCTCGGACATCGACCCGACCCAGAAAAAATATCTCCATGCGGTGAAGACCTCCTCCGACCGCTTGCTGTCGGTTATCTCCGATATCCTGGATTTTTCTAAAATCGAGGCCGGCAAACTCGAACTCACCGCCATTCCCTTCAACCTCCATGAAACCCTGGCCAGCGTGCTGCAGATCCTCACCTTGAAGGCCCACGAAAAAAATCTGGTTCTGCAGCGCACGATCAGCTCCACGGTCCCGCCGATGCTGATCGGGGATCCGAACCGCCTGGTGCAAATCATTATCAACCTGGTGACTAACGGCATCAAATTCACTAATGCGGGCTCGGTGACCATTCACGTCAACAGGGAGCAGATGACCGAAGACGGCAGGCTCATGCTCAAATTCAGCGTCATCGATACGGGCATCGGCATCAGCCCGGAAAACCAGAAACTGATCTTCCGGGCCTTTTCCCAGGTTGATCCGTCCCACATCCGCCGATTCGGCGGCACCGGCCTCGGCCTGTCCATCTCCTCCGAACTCGCCGCCCTCATGGGTGGGACCATCGGGGTTTCCAGCGCGCCGGGCAAGGGCTCCACCTTCTGGTTTACCGCCTGCTTCGGATTGTCCGGCAACAATTCAGCCCAGGATGACCCTGGCGAAAACGGCCAGCTTTCCTTCCTGCTCGGCAATAACAAGGATGCCCTGCGCAATATCCGGGTGCTGCTGGCCGAAGACGAAATGATCAACAGCATGATGGCCAAGGAGATGCTGGAACGCAAAGCAATGATCGTCACCACGGTTGAAAACGGCGAGCAGGCGGTGGCGGCCTTTTCCGCCGGCACCTTTGACATCATTCTCATGGATGTGCAGATGCCCGCCATGGACGGCTTTGAGGCGACCAGGAGGATCCGGACCCTGGAACGCGGCACCGGGACCGGCAGCCATATCCCGATTATCGCCCTGACGGCCCATGCCATGAAAGATTACCGCAGCAAATGCCTGGAAAGCGGCATGGATGATTATATCACCAAGCCCATCCAGCTCAATGAACTCTATCTTGCCATCGAAAGGCTGGTTGGCCGCAAAGAGGAAAACGGCGGGAAAGCCCCTGCCGCGCACTGATATTTTGTTGGCGCATTTTTTTCTTTCGAGTATTATATCGGATTGTTTATAAGACGTTATCACTCTTCACCCTAACTTATAGAAAAACATATGTCTGCAGAACTGAAACAAAAACTCCAGGAAATTCAATTAAGGCTGCTGGCCTTGAAGGAGCATCTTTGAATTAGCCGACAAGACGGAAAAATTACGGGAACTGGAGCAGAAAACCACCCACCCCGCCTTCTGGAACGATGCGGAAACGGCTAAGAAAGTGCAGCAGGAAATCAGCCGGCTGCAGAATCCGATCGAGGGCTATGGGTCCCTGACCCGCCTGATGGAAGACGCCGAGGTGCTGCTGGAGCTTGCCATCAGCGAACAGGATGCGGAAACGGAGCAGGAGGCCAGGCAGACCATCAAGGTGCTGGATGAAAAAATTGCCGCCTTTGAACTGGAATGCATGTTTTCCGGCGAACATGACGGAAACAACGCCATGCTCACCATCCATGCCGGGGCAGGAGGCACGGAGGCCCAGGACTGGGCCAGCATCCTGCTGCGCATGTATATGCGCTGGGCGGAAGATAAAGGCTTTACAGTTGAAATACTTGATTGGCAGCCCGGCGATGAGGCTGGGGTGAAAAGCGCCACCCTCATGGTCAAGGGACGCTATGCCTACGGTTATCTCCGCTCGGAAATGGGCATTCACCGCCTGGTACGCATTTCCCCCTTTGATGCCGGGGGCAGGCGCCACACCTCCTTCGCCTCGGTGTTTATCTTCCCGGAACTTGATGACACCATCGTGGTTGATATCAACGAAAAGGATCTGCGCATCGACACCTACCGGGCCAGCGGCGCCGGCGGCCAGCATGTCAACAAGACCAGCTCAGCCATCCGCATCACCCATCTGCCGACCAACACGGTTGTCCAGTGCCAGAATGAACGCTCCCAGCACCGCAACAAGGACACGGCCATGAAGATGCTCAAGTCACGGCTGTATGAGCGGGAAAGGCTATTGCAACGGGAGCAGCGCGACGAAATGGGAGGCGAGAAAAAGGAAATCGCCTGGGGCAGCCAGATCAGATCCTATGTCATGCAGCCCTACCAGCTGATCAAGGATCATCGCACCAACCATGAAACCGGGAATGTGGATGCAGTCCTTGATGGCGTCCTCGATCCGTTCATCAAGGCATATCTCCTCTGGCAGAAGTGAAAAAAACCGATAAGCCGTTGTAAAAAAATAACATGGCCAGAGAAATGCGCGGAACGGCACTCTTTTCAGCACCCCCTTGAGGGGTATAAGGAGCCGGAACGAAATTGAAAAAACGGCCAGGTTATTTCGTAACGGCTCCTCATGAGCGGGCAGCAGGTGACCAATGCGCCAAATGCGGAGCATGCACCGCTGTCTGCCCGGTTTATCAGGTAACCGGCCGCGAATCCCTCACTGCCCGCGGCAGGCTGCATCTGTTGAACCGTCTCGCCAACCCCGCTTCCCCTGTCTACGGCAAAATCGTCTCCGCCTGCCTGCTGTGCGGCGCGTGCCTCGACGTCTGCCCCCGGAAAATCGACACCCTCACCCCGCTGATCAGGGCCCGTGAACAGTTGCCCCTGTCTGCCCGGTACCGGTTTCTGGAAAAGTTTGTTGCCAGAAAAACCCTTGCCTCCCCCCGGCTGCTGGACGGCCTTGCCAGCCTCAGACAGAAACTGCTGCACCACCTGCCCAAAACGAGCGGCCTGTGGCTGAAGCTTGCGCTGCTGCCCGAGGATTATGCCCCCGATGAGGCACCGCCCGCTTTGCCGGCCAGCCAGCCGGGCGGCGTCCCGCCTGTGGTCAGCTACTTCAGCGGCTGCCTGGCCCGTTATCTGAGTCCGGACATCGGTGCAGCCACCGATTTTCTCACCCGCCGGGTCACCGGCAGCCCCTTGCTGATCCCCGGAGAGCAGACCTGCTGCGGCCTGGCCTCTTTTGCCGGGGGCAGCAGAGAGGAGGCCCGGGACCTGGCCCGGAAAAATATCGCGGCCTTTGCCGGCCACGGCCTGCCGATCCTCACCTCCTGCGCCTCCTGTTACAGCCATCTGCGTAGCTACCCCGCCCTGCTGGCCGATGACCCGCGCTGGCGCAGCCACGCAGAGGATTTTGCCGGGCGGGTGCGGGAGTTTTCCCGCTTTTTCCTGGAGGCAGGTCTTGCCCCCCCCGCCGGCCCGCTGACCCTGGAGCAGGGGGATGCTGCCGGCATTTTCTACCACGATCCCTGCCATCTCCGCTTCGGCCCGGAAAAAATCATGGCCCAGCCGCGCCGTCTGCTTGCAAAGATCATGGGCGCGCCGCCGGTTGAGCTTGCCGGCGGGCCGCACTGCTGCGGTCAGGGCGGACTTTTCCATCTCGCCCATCCGCAGCTCTCCCAGCAGATTTTAGCCCTCCCCATGGCGCAATTGCTGGAACTATCGGCTTCACATGTTGTCACAACCTGCAGCGGTTGCCTGCTGCAATGGCAGCAGGGATTGCGCCAGACAGAATTTTCCGGCCGGGTATGCCACCTGGCGGTTTTGCTGGCCGGAATCATCCGGCAGAAAGGCGGCTAAGGATACCCTGCGTTTTGCCCTGACCACCTTTTTCCAATTCCTGGCAAAATAACAGTTGAAAATTATCCGCGGATCAAGAACAATTGTCGGCAAGCAAATACCTATTGCCGTAATCTCTCCCACTTATCTATCTGGAGGTTGTATGAGAATAAAAACGTTTTTCCTGATGACATTTTTCTGCGTCATGGGCATCTGCCTGACCGCCCAGGCCAAGGTTGACTCAGAGATGAGCAATTCCTTCAAGGCCGCCAATGCCCCTCTTGATCTTGCCAGTTCCGTTAACGGCAAATATGTTTTTGTGTTAAGCAAAGGCAGCGTGGGAATTTACACCAATGACGGCAAGCTGGTGGATGCCATCGCCGTTGATCCCTCCTTCAACCACATTTCCGTATCCGGGCTGGATCTGGCCAATATCGAAGACAAAATTTTCCTCAGCAGTGAATCCACCGGCAATGTCCAGGAACTCAGCTACTCCTTCATTGTCTCCATCGATACCACCAATGCTCCCTTCCTCGGCATGCCCAATGCACCGGTAAACATCGTCATCTTCAGCGATTTTCAATGCCCTTACTGCTCCAAACTCGGACCGACCTTTGATGCGCTTCTGAAAAAGAACCCGCAAACCGTCAAGATCTCCTACAAACACTTTCCCATCCGCGGCCATGCCCAGGCCATTCCCGCCGCCCTTGCCGCCATTGCCGCCCAGAAACAGGGCAAATTCTGGCAGTATCACGACCTGCTCTTTCAGAACATGCGCGATCTCAACCCGGAGAAATTGCTTGAATTGGCCACTTCCCTCGGCCTGAACATGGATCAGTTCAAAAAGGACATGGCCGATCCGCAGAGCATGGCCCAGGTCAGCAAAGACCAGCAGGATGGGGTCAGTGCCGGGGTGAAGGGGACGCCGTCCATTTTTATCAACGGCAGAATAGCCAAGGACCGGACCGATGCCGGCATGCAGAAACTCATTGACGAGGAACTGGCAAAAACCAGGAGCAATAAATAGTTTTCCCATGGTGAGCCCGGCGACACAGCAACAACTCTCTTTTACCGATAACGAAGCGGCCCGCCTCCTGTACGGCGACCTGAACCGCAATCTGCTGGCCATTGAAAAGGCGGTGGGGGTTACGGTCAAGGCCAGGGGTACAACCCTGACCATCTCCGGCCTTGATCACGTTGTAGCAACCACCGCCGCCACCCTCAATCAACTTTACGAGCTCATCGTCACCGGCTATCCGATCTATGCGGCGGATGTGGCCTACGCCCTGAGAATCATGGAGCGTTCGCCCCAGACCAACCTGAAGGAAATCTTTCTCGATCAGGTCTATATCACGGCCAAGCACAGGATTGTCTCGCCCAAGAGCATCAACCAGAAACTCTATATCGACGCCATCCGCAATAACGACATCGCCTTCGGCATCGGCCCGGCCGGCACCGGCAAAACCTATCTGGCCGTGGCCATGGCCATCGCCGCCTACAGCGCCAATCAGGTCAAATCCATCATTCTCACCCGGCCTGCGGTGGAGGCCGGGGAAAACCTGGGTTTTCTGCCGGGAGACCTGGTGGAAAAAATCAATCCCTACCTGCGGCCGCTGCATGACGCCCTGAACGACATGCTCGGCCGGGAACGGGCCAAGGAACTGGTGGAGCGGGAAATCATCGAGATCGCGCCCCTGGCCTTCATGCGGGGCCGCACCTTGAACAATGCCTTTGTTATTCTCGATGAGGCCCAGAACACCACCCCGGCGCAGATGAAGATGTTTCTCACCCGCCTGGGCTTCAGCTCCAAAGCAGTCATAACCGGTGACGTCACCCAGATAGACCTTCCCCAGGACCGGGGTTCAGGGCTGATCCACGCCGCCCGGATCCTGAAAAAAATAAAAGGGATTTCCTTCAGCTATTTCACTGATATTGATGTGGTTCGCCACCCACTGGTGCAACAGATCATCCGGGCCTATGAAAAACAAGGCCGCCTGAAAAAGGAGCAGGGAAATGCCCGTCCTGCTCAGAAGTGAAGTCAAGCCCCGGCCAGTCACCCTCGCCGGGTTGAAGAAAACCGCCACCGCACTGCTTGGCCATGCGGGCAGGAAGCATTACGAATTAAGCATCCTGCTGGTTGATGACAGCCGCATGACCGAGCTCAATACCACCTACCGGGGCATCAACAGACCCACCAATGTGCTGTCCTTTCCCATGGCTGAAGACCCGTCCTCTGCTGCGCCGCAACTGCTGGGAGATATCGTCATTTCCCTCGATACCGCTTCCCGCGAGGCCTTGGCTTGCGGCAAAACCCTGGAAGATTACCTCTGCATCCTGCTGGTCCATGGCCTGGTGCATTTACTCGGTTATGACCATGAGCGTGGAGAAGAGGAGGCCGCGGAGATGACGGCAAGGGAAAAAGAACTGCTGCAGAAGCTGAGCGCCGCCAAGGGCCTTGCCCCTTTGTCTGAATAGGGGTATTTTAGGATTCGGCAAAGCGCCTAAAGTACTTGAAATGCCCTTGTGCCCCTTGTGGGTATCTTGTGCCCCTTGTGGGTATAAAGTACTTCAAGTATCTCAGACACTTTTAGCAGTTAAACTTTAGTCATTTTAAGTTATTTTAAGTATTTCAAGCATTTTAAGTATTTTAAGTATTTCAAGTATTTCAGGCACTACAAGAGATTATCCTGAGGGGAAAAAATGGTAAAGCTTGCCATAAACGTCGATCACGTTGCCACCCTGCGGCAGGCCAGGGGCATTGACGAACCTGACCCGGTACTGGCCGCCGGCATTTGCGAACTGGCCGGGGCTGCGGGTATCGTCGTTCATCTGCGGGAAGACCGCCGGCATATCCAGGACCGGGATGTGATCCTCCTGCGCCAGACGGTGAAGACCAAGCTCAATCTGGAAATGGGAGCAGCCGAGGAAATCATCAAGATCGCCCTGAATCTGAAACCGGACATGGTGACCCTGGTCCCGGAAAAAAGAGCGGAACTGACCACTGAAGGCGGTCTTGACGTGGCCGGCCAGGAGCGGCATTTGACCAGCGTCATCGCCCAGATGAAGGGTGCCGGCATTCCGGTCAGCCTGTTTATCAATCCCGATGACGGGCAGATTAAGGCAGCCAAAAGGGTTGGCGCGACCTTTGTGGAAATACACACGGGCCGTTACAGCGATGCGGTAAGTGAGGAGGAAGAAGACCGGGAATTTGCCCTGATTGCGGCGGCCGTGAACGCCGCCCATGGGGAGGGCCTGCGGATCAATGCCGGACACGGCTTGAATTACCGCAATACGGCCAGGATTGCCGCGCTTGACAAGATTGCGGAACTCAGTATCGGCCATGCGGTGATGGCCAGGGCCATCTATGTGGGATTGGACCAGGCGGTGCGGGAGATGCTCGCCCTCTGCTGCTGAAAGGGTGATCCCCGTAAGCAAGGCATCTTCATCTGAAGCTTGAGCAGGTGCCGCCGCCGGCTACCAGAGGCGACACATAACATTCGCCCCGGCGTATCGTGTCAACCGCGATAAAAAGCTCCGTATCGGCATTTTCCTTGAGCAGATACCCTTCCGCCCCGGCGGCCAGGACATAATCCACGTATTCCTTTTCCCGGTGCATGGTCAGGATCAGAATTTTTACCTCCGGATAGACCAATTTTATCTCGCGGGTGGCGGCCAGCCCATGATGATTGGGCATGGAGATGCCCCAGATCACCATATCAGGCGGCTTATTTTGAAAAAAATCAAGAAGCCGCAGATCATCGCCCGCCTCCCCGATTACCTCCAATCCGCCTGCCCCTTCGAGAAGATCCTTCACGCACTGGCGGAACATGGCATGATCATCGGCCAATACAATACGATATGCGCCCACTATCGGTTCCCGTAGCCCATAACTCTCTATTGCCTTTACCTGCACCCGGTCAAAAAAACAGGCCCCCCGGCAAATCCGGGAGACCTGTTTCAGGCTGTCACTCGGGAGCCCTGAATGAACGTTGCGGAATCGTTGCTCGATTGTTGGCCTGCAAATTTCGGCAACACTGCTGGGCGCTCTATTTTTTAAGAGAAAAGCCTATCTGCTGTTCACTCAGGATCACCAGTGACCAAGGAGAGGCAATGACTGCTATCAGACATTGCCTTTGCAGTCCTTCAGTTTGTCTTTATCGTTATCTTTGTCACGATCCCGGCCGGCCAGAATCATATTGACACTGTCCGTGCTGTACGGCACGCAGGAGCCGTCTTTAAGCCGATCACGATCCCGGTCCCCGGCCAGAGTGAATGGGCCGTTCAGATCCGTGCTGTAATTCAGACAGGAGCCGTCCTGCAGCCTGTCCTGATCCGGGTCCTGAATTTTGTCGCGATCTCTATCCCCGGCCAAATTGAATCTGCCGTTCAGATCCGTGCTGTAATTCAGACAGGAGCCATCCTGAAGCCTCTCCTGATCCGGGTCCTGAATTTTGTCGCGATCTCTATCCCCGGCCAAATTGAATCTGCCGTTCAGATCCGTGCTGTACGGCACGCAGGAGCCGTCTTTGATCCGATCACGATCCCGGTCACCGGCCAGAGTGAATGCGCCGTTCAGATCCGTGCTGTAATTCAGACAGGAGCCGTCCTGCAGCCTGTCCTGATCCGGGTCCTGAATTTTGTCGCGATCTCTATCGCCGGCCAGAGTGAATGCGCCGCTCAGATCCGTGCTGTAATCCAGGCAGGAACCGTCTCTCAACCGATCCGGAATCCCATCCCCTGTTCCGTCGCGCAGCTGATCTTTACCGCCGGCCAGATTGAATCTGCCACTCAGATCCCTACTGTAATTCAGACAGGAGCCATCCTGCAGCCTGTCCTGATCCGGGTCCTGAATTTTGTCGCGATCTCTATCGCCGGCCAGGGTGAATCTGCCACTCAGATCCTTACTGTGATTCAGACAGGAGCCATCCTGCAGCCTGTCCTGATCCGGAATCCCGTCCCCTGTTCCGTCGCGCAGCTGATCTTTACCGTCAGCTACAATGAATCCGCCCGTAACATTCGTGCCGTGATGCTGGCAGGAGCCGTCCTGCAGATTGAGCATTTCTTTGATTTGGTCCATGTCCTGATCTTTATCGCCGGCCAGATTGAATCTGCCGCTCAGATCCGTGCTGTACGGCAAGCAGGAGCCGTCTTTCTGTTGTTTTTGATCCCGGTCCTGGTCACCAGCAACCGCAGCACCTGGGAGAGTTACGAACATGAATGCCGTTGTCATGAGAATAGTTGTACGTTTAATCATCTGTTTATCCGCCTTAAAATTGTCTTAGGTTAATTATTTCTTTGTGTTGCCAGAACCAAATCCAGGTGCCCTTTCCGGGGCCTCCCTTACTGCCTTTAACACCCAACTACCTCAATTCCCGTATCTCCCCCATACGATACTTCCGAGTGCCAAGGCAGGACTCAAAAACTCAAAACCGGACTCATCTCTTTTTTTTACCTCACCTCCCCACCGAATTTTTTGTCCGCTTCTCCTCATCAGGCTCCACTGAAGGGAAACGCAAACCGCGGAGTTTTTTGTTGCCGTCCAAATAGCAGGATCTCTGGAGCCGCAGGTAAATACGAAGCCATCATTTTTGGCAAACCCGAAAAGATCCTCGTTTTATGTAACAATACGCGGTTAAGACCAGGGAAACAATCCGGCGAACTACTCAAGACTTCATCAGGTTAACTACTTAGTGAGGGGGGGGTATTACTACCTAGCGGCAAACTAAAGGCTTGGTTTCACGTAATTATTCTTTATTTGGTGGGCAGGATGTAGCCTTTGTTAAGGGCATATTTTACCAGATTGGCCGTTTGTTTGATGTTGAGCTTGCGCATGATATTGGCGCGGTGATTTTCCACGGTGCGGCTGCTGATAAAGAGCAGATCGGCAATCTCCTTGTTGGAGATCCCCTCGGCAATCAGTTTCAGAATTTCCCGTTCGCGGATGGTCAGGGGATCGGACAGGGAAGACATGTCCCCCTTGTGGGAGGCCTGCACCAGATCCAGGGCAAATTCCCCGGATAGGAGCGGCGAGATATAGCAGCCATTGTCCCGGATCTTTTCAATGGCGGCAAAGAGCTCCGTATCCGCATCCTCCTTGAGCAGATATCCTTCCGCGCCGGCTGACAGGGCGGAATAAACGTAATCCTTGTCCTTGTGCATGGTCAGGATCAACACCTTCACCTCAGGCGAGAGCATTTTGATCTCCCGGGTTGCTTCAAGCCCGCGGAGATGGGGCATGGAGATATCCAGAATCACCAGATCAGGGGTTCCCTGGCGCAAGAGCTCAAGCAGCATGAGGCCATCGCTCGCCTCCCCGACCACCTCAAGGCCCTCCACGGTTTCGAGAATATTCTTGATCCCCTGGCGGAACATGGCATGATCATCGGCCAATACAATACGATACGAATTTCCCATCGGTTTCCTCATTCATTATAATGGCAGGGTAAAGCTGATACTGGTACCTTGTTCTTTGCGGCTCTCCACCTTGAGAGCTCCTCCCAGCATGCGGACCCGCTCGTGCATGGCGGACAGTCCCAACCCGTAATGAGCGTGATCCCGGCCAAAGGCATCCTGTACATCAAAGCCCTGGCCGTCATCCTTTACCTCAAAGAAAAAACTGTCTTCCTGCCTTCTCAGGGTGATCGCTACATGACTGGCCAGGGAGTGCTTGGCAATGTTGGTAAGACACTCCTGCACGATCCGGTACACGGTAATCTTCTGATCACGGGAAAAAAGGGCGTCAAGCTCGGTCATATCGAGAACGCAGTCAATATTGTAAAGCTTGCCGGATGATTCCACCAGCCGGCGAACGGCGATGGTCAGCCCCAGATCCTCCAGAATGGAGGGGCTCAGATCCCGGGACAGGCGGCGGACGTTTTCCGTGACCTCATTAATATAATTGATCACGGCATCACACTCCTTTTTCAGGCCGGCCTCGGCGCCCCAGGCCCTCTGGATGGCCCGCACCTTGAGTTTCAAGACCATCAGCGACTGTCCCAGTTCATCATGGAGCTCCACCGAAAGGCGCCGGCGTTCCTCTTCCTGGGCGGTGAGCAGCTGGGCGGACAGTTTACGCAGCTCCCACTCCGACTGCCGGAGCGCCTCCTCCGCCTTCCTGCGTTCGGTGATGTCGCGGGCAATACCCACGACTCCCTCAATTCTCCCCTCTTTATCTTTGAGAACCGTGGCAGAAAAAAGCATGGGAACCCTGGTGCCCTCCTTGGCCAGATAGTCTATTTCCAGATTGATGATTTTTTCTCCGGCAAGCACCCGCTGAAATCCCGAGTCACTGAAAAGGGTCTCTTCCATGGGCAGAATTTTATGCATATCCCGGTCGATCAGTTCCTCCTCCCCATAGCCGAGAAGCTCACAGGTCGCCTTGTTCACGCTGCTGATCCTGGCATCCGGCTCAAGCACCACCAGGGTATCGTTCATGCTGCCGATGATGTTGTCAACATAATCCCTGGAGATGGTCGTTTTCCGCAGATTCTCGGTCATCTCATTAAAGGAATTGGCCAAAATGCCGATCTCATCGTTTCTGCGGATCGTCAAGCGGGTAATGAGATCCCCTGCAGCCACCTTGCCGGTGGCATCGGTTATCTTTTTGATCGGCAAAGAGATAAAGGCAGCCAGCAGATAGGCGGAAATACCGCCGATGAGAATGGTTATCATCCCAATCACGAAAATCTGCCGCCGGGCGCTGGCAATCTCCTTTTCAACCGCCATATAGGAATATCCCAGCCGGACCGTGCCCAGCCGGGCATCTTCCAGGGAGATGGGGGTATAGATATCGTAGTAGTGTTCCCCATTTTCCGGCAGGGATGCCCGGAAACTGCCATGCTTCTCGGACTTCATCGCCACGGCGGTCATACTGTCCCGGTAGATTTTGCCGACTTCTTTCAGGTTACTGTGCATCACCACCTTACCCTGCGGGTCAAGCAGGATGACGTAGCGGACATAATCCTGCTCCATGGAGTGATTGACAAAACGGCGGAGAGTCGGCAGGTCGTTGCTTAACATGGGGCTGGTGGTAAATTTGGCCACATCGGCAGCCAGCGCCAGTCCGCGTTTGCGCAGCTCGCTTTCCAGACTTTCCTTTTCCCGCATGGTGGTGATAATACCGGTGACCACGACAATAATCACCACCAGGCTTTCAATCAGCAGGGTCAGCTTGATGCGTAAGCTGAATTTCAACCATTGTTGCGGACAGAGTCCCATGCGCAGCCCTCTTTATCAAACTTGCCGGAAGCAGGGTTCTACCTGGCCTTTTTTTCCCCGATGAGGGCCCGCATCTCGTCATAATCCTCATCCTTTGCCTGCTGAAATCCGCCGACCTCGGCGGAATAAAGAATTTTGGCATGTTCGGGGTTACTGCTGTTAAGTTTCAGCAAGGCCCGGTCAAAACTGCTGACAATTTTACCGTCCACGTCCTTGCGGGCGGAAAAGACCCTGGTCGGCACCCATCTGGTGGTGGCAATGACATGGAGTTCCTGGGCATTGACCCCAAGTTCCCGCTGTTTTTTGGCATGTTCGTCAAGAAAATGGTCGCACACCACCCCGGCATCAAAGGCCTTGAGAAATACGTTAAAGAGGATATCCTCGCAGCAGCCGCCATTGGCATACATTGCTAAGTCCTTGTCAATGTCGATGCCGTTTTCTTCAAACAGCATCTTTGCCACCACCCATTTGGAGGCTGAGAGTTTGGACCCGAACATGACGGACTTGCCGACCAGATCCTTCATGGTCTTGATGTTGCTGTCCTTCCTGGTGACCACCGCGCCGGACTGCAAGACGCCCCCTTTCAGGCTCAAAGCCTTCAGCAGGGTATTTTGGTCATAAAGCGGGGCAAATTTCACGTACACATTGGGGTCCTGGAAAGCAAAATCGATATCCTTATTTTTGATCTGGGCCTCGAATTCCGCGGCATCAGGCGGGAACACCAGCTTGATTTCCATCCCGGTTTCCGCCTGCAGATAAGTGACCAGCGGATGGAACTTTTTAAAGCTCAGCACCACATCACTGCAGGGGGAAACGGCGATGACAATCTTCTTTCCCCCCTCTTCGGCAGAGCTTAGGCCGGCCAGCAGGCAGAAAAAAAACAGGAACGCCACAATCCCATTACCCAATTCCCGGATACTCATATTCAACCTCACTCAGATGATACAGCAGATTATCCTTACAGCTTTACTTACAAAAAATCTGTCTCCATCAATAACACGCATTTTTCGCCCGCATTGTTGCGCAAAGCAAAAAAAATTCCAATTTTGCGGGCTTGGTATTTCTGCCCCTTGCGGGTAAGAAAAGTTTTTTTGCCCCACAAAACACCCAGCAATCGCAGAGAACGTTTTTATTGCAGCCAGTTAGCTCTGTGGGCTCCGCACTCTTCGTGGTAAATTTTCAGCGGTCACGAAACCAGCAATTTTAATGTAACACAAAATTTCCCGAAGCTGTCCCTTTTTCGCGGTTCTCCCCTCTGCACCGCATATCGCGGTTTTCTTCCCCCAGTCCCACCAAAATGAAAAATCGCCTTCATTTTTGTCACGTTTGCTGCAAAATTGGCCGGCGGCAGTCTCCTCACCTCAGCTGAGGAATCCACCGCAAACACATTTAATAAGTTGATATTATGATAAATTTATAAAAAATCACCGCAGTGGCACCAGCTTTGCTTTTTAGCTGTTTTAACCCGGCCGGCTCAATTTTTTTTGAGCCGTCTCCGGGAGTTAAGGTATGCTGCGCCGAATTTTGCGGCTGCTTCCGTGCTCTTGCTCTACTTTAGCAAAGCCAACCGCAGAAAGGTTTCAGCTTGTCATCCGTTATGTATTTTATTATATATCGACAAAGGGGAGAAAGAGATGAAGAGGGCCTGCATGAAACCGCCAAGCTGCTGTGTTGTTGTTGAACTGGAACAGGGTGTATTTCTGGGATACCGCAGGGCCGTGCTGCTGGATGAGATCCGCAGCCGGGGATCACTGGCACAGGCGGCCGAGGCGGCAAAGATCCATCACGAACATGCCCTGCATCTCCTGACCGAGATGAACGATTCCTTCCATGCGCCGCTGGTCCATTTCCACGAAAACAGCATGGAAACCGACAGCGCCCGGCTTACCGAGACGGGTGAAGAAATGGTTCGTTCCTACTGGAGCAAATTTGCCACCGTCTGGACATCCATTGCCGAGGAACGCAGCAAACATTATTAACGCTTCATCCACCACTCACTCTTAAGGAGACCGCGGTGAACCCAGAACAGAAATCCAGCAACAAACAATCCCGGACCGGTGAGGATTACGCACTCCGCATCTGCGGCAGGGTGACCGCCCCTCTGGTGCTTGATATCGAAGAGCTGCGCGCCATGGATCCCGTGGTAACGGACGGCCTGCCCATGATCTGCGGTAACGGCGACCCCAAGGGCTGCCTGGGCCGCTGCCGGGGTGTTCTGCTGGCAGACATCATCAACCGGGCCGGGATTTTGATAACAGGCCACAATGATACGCGCAAAATGTTCCTCATCGCCGCATCAGATGATGGCTACCAGGTGGTCTTTTCCTGGCAGGAGATCTTTAATACGCCGACAGGCGATGGCATCATGGTCCTGCTGGAAAAAGACGGCAGATCCCTTTATGACGAGTATGGTGCGGTTGACCTGGTTTCGGCCCGGGACTTTCTGACCGGACCGCGTTATGTCAGACGGCTCAGGTCCGTGGAAATCGTAAAGGTGTGAAAAGTAATATTTCATGGATAATACAATTCAGCAGAAAATAATTGATTACCTGAAACCTGTATCCGAAGGTCTCTGTGTAGCTGATGTGCGCATGGGACTTGGCTATACCAGTGTGCGGCTCGATAACGGCAATATCGGGCTTGCCTGGACAGCCAAGAGCAACTCTGGAAGCTGCACCCATGAGATTAAAGCCGGGACTCTTGCCGGAAGTTCTGCTTTGGAACTTTTGGAGATGCTGGCCAGCGACAGAAGCGCTTTATCAAGGTCACTGGGCCTTGCAGCAGCCAATGCCTTGACTGCTGGGCTTCCGCGTCCGAGATCGACAGAGGAAGACGTGTTGAATATCATTAACATCCATGCCTCGGACCATGTTGTAATGGTAGGATTTTTCGGTCCGCTGATTCCAAGGCTGCGGCAAACCGGATGCAGACTTGACATTCTTGAACTGGAAGCCGATAGGCCAGGTACCATGTCGCCGGAGGAGGGACGGTCGTCCCTTGCTTCATGCAGTGTTGCCATCATCACGGCCACTTCCATCATCACAGGCACACTGGATAAATTGTTGGCAGGCCTGGGTAAGCCGCGCGCTGTTATTATCCTTGGGCCTTCGTCCTTGATGTGTCCCCAGATATTTGCAGGAACTCCGGTGAATTATATCGCTGGTGCTTGGGTGCGCAATGCATCAGCCGTTGAAAAAATTGTCTCCGAGGGCGGAGGCACTATGATCCTGAAACAGTATCTGAACTTTGAAGCAATCTGTCTATAATATCAAACTCAATTTAACATGATTTCAGGCTAGGCGAAAAACAAAATATACCAGACAAGGTTTCGGCCGGACTCGGTATTTTTCAATTTTTATTATGTAGCGTTATATAAAAATATACACAACGTATTGGAGGTTGCGGGATGAGATGCACTATTATGGAAAAATACCCTGTTTCCGCGGGTGTCATACTGACGCTGCTGGCCATGCCTTTGCCGGGAAGAGCGGATGAGACAGGGAGTACGGAACAGAACGTCTTCACCCTCGGCGAGATCGAGGTGAGCGGCAAGGCAGAGGAAAACAAAAATATCACCATCGAAAAAATCAGCGCCGAGGAACTGCGCGATTTTGACCGCAACACCGTGGCCGACGCAGTAAACCTGCTGCCCGGCGTGACCTCGGCGGTAACCGGGGCGCGCAACGAGCAGACCATCTATATGCGGGGCTTTGACCTCAAGCATGTACCGATCTTTCTCGACGGCATCCCGATTTACGTACCCTATGACGGCTATCCCGACCTCGCCCGCTTTACCACTTTTGATCTGTCGGAGATCATCGTTTCCAAAGGATTTACCTCCGTGCTGTACGGCCCCAACACCATGGGCGGGGCCATCAATATGGTCTCCCGCCGGCCGGAAAAGGCCTTTGAAGGCAACGCGGGCGCCGGATACGGTTCGGGCAACTCCTATAACGGCTTTATGAACCTGGGCACCAACCAGAACAGCTGGTATGTGCAGACCGGGGCCTCTTATCAGAGCAGCGATTACTTTAATCTTTCCGATGATTTCAAACCTGCCGCAGCCGAGGACGGCAGTCACCGGGAGAATTCCTACCAGCGGGACGAAAAGGTCAATATGAAGGTTGGTTTCACCCCGAACAAGGATGACGAATACGCCTTCAGCTACATTTACCAGCATGGGGTCAAGGGCACCCCGCCCTATGCCGGCACCGACCCGGATGAGAGGGCGCGTTACTGGAAATGGCCCTATTGGGACAAACAGAGCTACTATTTCACCTCCAAGACCGATTTCGCCGGCAAGGCCTATCTGAAAACCAGGGCCTTCTATGATATATTCAAGAACTCCCTGTGGAGTTATGACGACGACACCTACACCACCATCTCCAGGCCTTATGCCTTCAGGAGCCACTATGACGACTATACGGACGGCGGCTCGCTGGAGGTGGGCACAGCGGCCCTGGCCAATCATCTGCTGAAACTCGCCCTGCACTACAAACTCGATGTGCATAAAGAGCAGAATGACAATGATCCGGTCCAGGCCTTCCGCGACCAGATGCTGTCCGCCGGACTGGAAGACACCATTACCCTTTCCAAGAGTCTCTATGCCATCGCCGGTGCCAGCTACGATACCCTGGACACCCTGGTGGCCGAGGACCTGACCTCCGCCGGGCAGCTTGCCGATTTCCCCAAGGGCAGCACCTCGGGTTTCAACCCCCAGCTCGGCCTCTTTTATCTGCCGTCTGAGGCCTGCACGCTGCACGCCTCCATAGCGCAGAAAACAAGACTGCCTTCCATCAAGGACCGTTATTCCTACCGGCTCGACACCGCCATTCCCAACCCTGATCTGGACCCGGAGAGATCGGTCAACTATGAGATCGGCGTTGATGACCGGCACCTGGAAAATCTGCGCTTAAAAAGCACCGTCTTTTACAACGACGTCAGCGATTACATCCAGCTGACCACCATCCCGGACCCGGACAATCCGGGGGCCACCACCACCCAGAACCGCAACATCGGCGAGGTGGATCTGTACGGCCTGGAACTGGAACTCTCGGGCTACCTGCTCACTTCGCTGGAAATCGGCTGCAACTACACCTACACCTATGCGGAAAACAAGACGGATGCAAGCGAGCTGATCAACATCCCAGAGCATAAGGTGGTGGCCTATCTGCGCTATACCCTGACTGACAACCTAAGTACCCTGGTGGACGCGGAATACGACTCCAAACGCTACAGTTCAACGGACGGCGACCAAGTCGCCCAGGGATTTACCGTGGCCAATGCTAAATTAAGCTACGCCTTGGGCAACGGCATGGTAACCGAGGCCGGGGTAAAAAACATTTTTGACCGGGACTACGAGCTGCAGGAAGGTTATCCCGAAGCAGGGAGAACCCTGTTTGCCAATCTGCGCTATACATTCTAAAAAGGAGGCATGATGATGGAAAGATATCAGGAATTTACCCAGCTACTGGATAAGGCGGCGGCATTTCACGGTCACCTCTGCGCCGGTCAGGTCATCGGCGTGCGCATTGCCATGCTCGGCCTGCGCGAGATCGGCATCACCGATCCCCTGGGCGCGGATCGTAAAAAGCTCATTGTCTTTGTCGAGATCGACCGCTGCGCCACAGACGCGATCATGACCGTCACCGGCAGCAGGGTGGGCAGGCGGAGCCTCAAAGTCGTGGATAACGGCAAGATGGCGGCCACCTTCATCAACATCGAGACCGATAAGGCGGTGCGGATCGTCTCGCTGCGCGACGCCCGGGAAAAGGCGGCTGCCAGATACCCGGAACTCAGCGACAGCGCGGCGCAGATGAAGGCCTACCGGGAGATGCCGGACAGCGACCTGTTCAGCGTGCAGGATGTATGGGTGGCGCTGAAGCCAGAGGATATGCCGGGCAGCCCCACCGGCAGAGTCCGCTGCGCCATCTGCGGGGAAACGATCCTCGACAAACGTGACGTCCTGCAAAACGGCAGGGCTCTCTGCCGGCCATGCGCCACAGGCAACACCTACTACACCGTGCAATCCCCGCTCAGGCCACCGCTGCAGGAGGGCGTTCCCCTATGAATACCGCCCACCCATCGACCATGGACATGAAAAAGGTGAACTGGAATATGGTCTGGCGTGAAGCCCGGCGGCAGCGCAAACACGACCGCAGCGACAATGCCTACTGGAACCGCCGCGCCCCGTCATTTGCCAGACATACCAGGACCAGCGGCTACGCCCGGAATTTTCTGCGCCTCATGAATCCGAACCCGGAGTGGACCGTGCTTGATGTCGGCTGCGGCGCCGGAACCCTGGCCATTCCGCTGGCCGGTCTGGTGCAGGCGGTGACGGCGATTGATTTTTCGGATGTGATGATCTCCATTCTGGGCGAGCAGTGCTGGGAACAGGCTATTACCAACGTGACACCCCGGGTCATCGGCTGGGAGGATGACTGGGACCGGGCCGGCATCGGTATGCATGATGTGGCCATTGCCTCACGCTCCCTGGTGGTTGAGGATCTGCACGGCGCCCTGATCAAGCTTGACGCGAAGGCCCGCCGGCAAGTCTTCATCTCCTCGCTGGTGGGCGACGGTCCTTTTGACCGCAGGATTTTCGAGGCCATAGGCCGGGAGCTTGACCGGGGGCCGGATTATATCTGCGTTTACAACCTGCTGCACCAGATGGGCATCTTCGCCGATGTCACCTTTGTGATGAACGGCGACAGCGGCAAGATTTACAGTAATATCGATGAGGCCGTGCAAGGCTTCCGCTGGATGATCGACGACATGACCGCCGATGAGGAGGCCCGCCTGAGAATCTACCTTGAAGGCCATCTCGTTAAAAAGGAGAAAGGCTGGGCCCTTTCCTACCGGCATGAAGTCCGCTGGGCCATCATCTCGTGGAACAGGTCATGACCACTCATGCCCAGAGACTTCCCGCAGGTCTGGCCCGTAAGGCAAAAAAGGCGGAGAGAGCCATGAAGGTGAAGCTCCTTTGCGGTATTTTGTTATGCCTGTTTATCTTTCCCCTGGCCGCCCATAGCCGGGAGATTATCGACATGAGCGGCAGAAAGGTGACGATCCCGGATACCATCTCCAAGGTGGTGGCCGTGTCGCCGCCAGGTACCTACCTGCTGTATGCCATTGATCCCGGGGTTATCGCCGGCCTGAACTTCCCCTTGTGGGAAAACGAGAAGCAGTTCACCTTGCCCGGCCTGAAAAAACTGCCGGTCATCGGCGGCCTGGTGGGCCAGGGCAGGACCCTCAATCAGGAGGTGCTGCTGCAGGTCAAACCGGATTTCGTGCTGTTCTGGGCCTGGCGGGACGATGCGATCAACCGGCAGTTCGAGGCCACCTTGGCCAAGCTTGGTCTGCCTCGGGTTTCCGTGCGGCTCGACAGCATTGACGACTATCCGGCGGCCCTGCTCTTTCTGGCCGAGGTGCTTGGCAAAAAAGAGCGGGGACAGCTGCTTTACCGCTATGCCATGGACACCCTGCGCGAGGCAAAGGCAGCGGCGGCGCAAATTCCCGCGGCCGACCGGGTAACGGTCTATTATGCCGATGGTCTGGACGGCCTCGGCACGGAGAGGGCGGCATCACTGCATGCCGAGCTTATCCCGCTGGCCGGAGGCGTGAATGTGCATCAGGGTGAGGTGCTCGATCACTACGGCAAGGAGACAATCTCCATGGAGCAGCTTCTCCTGTATGATCCCCAGGTTATCCTGGTCAAGGAAAAGTCCTTTTTCGATACCGTGTTCCGTGACCCGCGCTGGGGCAACATCCGGGCCGTCCGGGACCGGCGTGTTTACCTTATTCCCCATGTCCCCTTCAACTGGTTCGACCGGCCCCCCTCCTTCATGCGATTGCTCGGGATCAAGTGGCTCATGCACACCCTGCATCCCGATCTCTACCGGATCGATATGGTGGCTGAGACCAGGTCCTTCTATAAACTCTTTCTCGGGGTGGACCTGAACGAAAAAGAGGCACGGGAGGTGCTGACCCCATGAAACGCCTGACCCTGCCGCTGCTCGGCCTGCTCCTCGGGCTCGTAATGCTGGCTTCGCTTTCCCTCGGCAAGTACCGGGTGCCGGTGGCGGACCTGCTGGGCTTTGCCGGCTGGCAACTCTTTGATCTGCCCGGCCTGTCCGCAGAGAAAAAGGCCCTGCTGGAAAACATCCTGCTGCATATCAGGCTGCCCCGCATTCTGGCGGCGGCCATGATCGGCGCTTCACTGTCGGTTTCCGGCGCCGCCTTCCAGGCCCTGTTCATCAATCCCCTGGTCTCCCCGGATCTGCTCGGGGTGCTGGCCGGCGCCTCTTTCGGCGCGGCCCTGGGCATGGTGCTGTCAAAAAGCTGGGCCATGGTCCAGTTCTCCACCCTGCTGTTCGGCTTTGCCGCCGTGGGCGTGGCCGTGGGCATTACCAAGGCGTACCGGATCAATTCCGTCATCATGCTGGTGCTGGGCGGCATTATCAGCGGTTCCTTTTTCACCGCGCTGCTCTCCATCGTCAAGTATGCGGCTGATCCCACCAACCAGCTGCCGGCCATCGTCTACTGGCTGATGGGCAGCCTTTCATCCGTGGACGGCCATACCGTACTGATCATGAGCCTGCCCGCCGCAGCCGGCATTGCTGCCATCATCCTCCACGCCCGGCAGCTCAATGTGCTCAGCATGGGCGAGGAAGAGGCAAAATCCCTGGGAATCAATGTCGGGCGGGTGCGGCTGGTGGTGATCTTCTCCGCCACCCTGATCAGCGCCCTGACCGTGATGGCCGGCGGCATGATCGGCTGGGTGGGCCTGATCATTCCCCACATCTGCCGCATGATCGTGGGGCCGAACAATCAGGTGCTGCTGCCTGCCGCGGCGCTCATCGGTGCCGCCTATCTGGTGCTGGTGGATGATGTCTCGCGGCTGCTTTTTTCCTATGAAATACCGACCGGCATCGTGACATCGCTGATCGGCATTCCCTTTTTTGCCCTGGTCCTGAAAAATGCCCAGCGGGGGTGGCGATGACGGATCTGCTGCAAGTTACGCGGGCAGGCTTTGCCTACCGGAGCAGGCAGGTGCTGAGTGAGGTGAGCCTCGCCTTCAAGCGGGGCGAGGTGGTCTCTTTTCTCGGACCGAACGGCAGCGGCAAAACCACGCTGCTGAAAATCATGCTCGGCATCCTGCAGCCGCAAACCGGAACCGTGCTCTTTGAAGGCCGGCCGCTGAAAACGATCCCCCGCCGGGATTTTGCCCGGCTGGTGGCCTATGTGCCGCAGGTGCATCGGGAGGCCTTTGCCTACACCGTGGAAGAGGTGGTGCTGATGGGCAGAATGCCGTACCACTCCTTTTTTTCCGCTTACTCCCGCAAGGACCGGGATATTGCCGCCGCGGCCTTGGAACGGCTCGATATTTTCCATTTACGCGAAAGGCCCTACACGGAGATCAGCGGCGGCGAGCGCCAGCTTGCCCTCATTGCACGGGCACTGGCCCAGGGGGCGGGGGTTTTCATCATGGATGAGCCGGTGAACGGCCTGGATTACGGCAACCAGATGCGGCTGCTGAGCGGCATCAAGGTCCTGGCGGATGAGGGGCTGACCTTCATCATGACCACCCATTTTCCCGACCATGCCCTGATGACCGCCGACCGCGTCATCTTGCTCAAGGCCGGTTCGGTCATTGCCGACGGACCGCCCGCCCAGACCATCACCCGGGAGGCCATTTTTGAACTCTACCGTATTGAGGTCAATGTCGTGTCCATGAACGGCAGCGGCAGGGTGTGCATCCCGGTGTGGGCAAGTTGAGGACAGCATTATGGAAAGGGTGATTTTCGCGGATGTGACTGGCCTGATCAGCAACCCGGATGCACAAAGTAAACCTGCCGGCCAAGCAGAGAATATGCATCACCGGGCCAAGGCCGTCAAACTGTCATTTCTTCTGCACGCCCTGCTGATCGGCAGTGCCGTCATCATGCACGGCCAGGCGGTTCCGGTACCAGAGCAGCTGGTCATCGATTTTACGGTTGAAAGAGCCGAAGCGATCATGGAAAAACCGGCGGAGCCGGACCGGGCGCAGCCGGCCCTGCAGCAGCAGGCAACCCCTCCGGCAGCCATCCTCCCTGCCGCGCCGCTTCAGCCCGGCAAAAATAAGGCTGAGGCCGCCAGAGACAGGGCTGCGAAGCATCAACGCCAGAAAACGGCACAGCAGGAGAGGGTAAGAGCTGTCGCAAGACCGGCGGACAATATGGAAAAACCGGCGGAGCCGGACCGTTCCCCGCCGCCTGCCGGGGAGCAGGCAACTGCCGGGGCAGCCTTAGCCGCGGCTTTACCAGCCGGCCCCGAAAAAAATGAAGGCCTCCAGGCCATTACCCCGGCTGCCGGCAACCAGGCAGACACGGCACAGGGCCTGGTCGCGGCTGATAATGGCGCCGGCGGCCCGGCAAACGAAGAAAGGCAATACCTGCGGCAAAACTTCGATCACATCCGCAGCCTCATTATGCGCAACCTGTCTTTCCCGGCTGGGGCCCGCAAGCTGGGTTGGACCGGGAAAATGCGGGTATCGTTTATCATCAGGGAAGACGGCGGGGTGGAGGGTATCACTATTGTTTCCGGTTCAGGGCATGAAGTGCTCGATATGAACGTCATTACCGCCATCCGCCGGACCGCCCCGTTTCCCCAACCGCCGGTAAAGGCCCAATTCATTCTGCCCATTGCCTACAGCCTGAAATAACCCGCCATGGCCCTGCAGCCATCGGGTTTGCATTTGACCCGCCGCAGGCTCCATGCTAGTATGTCAGGATGAAAGATCAACGCGAGCGCTGCATTGAAAAAGCGGAACACCAAGGCTACAGCTTTAAGGGCCGGATCTGGATCGAGGTGGAAGGGGCGACGTTTCTCGGGTACGGGCGGGTCACCCTGCTGGAAAGAATACGCCAGTACGGTTCCATAAGCCAGGCCGCCAAATCCATGGACATGTCCTACCGCCATGCCTGGGATCTGGTTGACTCAATGAACCGCCAGTCGCCTAAGCCGCTGGTGGAGACCACCACCGGCGGCAGAGGCGGGGGAGGCGCGAAAATTACCGCAACAGGCGAAGAGGCGATCGCCCATTTCTGGAACCTTTACAAACGCTTTAAAAAATTCCTCGCCAAGGAAGCCAAAACATTCGCCTTGTAATGGCTGCTGAAGGTGGTGCATTCAACCGGCATCCGGCTTATCTGACAACGGTTAAGCACCTATCTCTTTTTCTTCGGGGGTCATGGCGCGCACATGGATCTGCAGGGTGCTCTTCTGCAGTTCCACCACCACCTGTTGTTCCAGCTTGTCAATCACCCGGACGGCCTTGCCGATGGTTACGATGATTCCGGGATAGAGGCTGCCATAAACATAGATTGACTCACTGGACGCCAGCTCAAGTTCCTTATCGAGCTGCATCTGCATTTCGGTCAGCTGGTTATTTTTCTCCATCACCTCGGGCATCATCGTGTTGAGTTCAGCCAGCACATTGGCCTTCTCGCCGCCGAAGCCTTTTCCCTCGGCCTTTTTCATCTCATTGAGGGTGCTGATATTTTTAAGAATCTCGTTCATCCGGTCGGGCCAGTATTCCTTTGCCGCCTCAACCTGTCGTTTGCGTTTTTCCAGTTCAGGCTTTAAGCCCACGGTAACCTCCGTGACGACCTCCGCATCTGAGCCGAGATCCTTGACATGCAGGCTGCCGCCGATGACATACTTGCCGCCGATAACCGTGCCCTTGCCGCCGATAACCGTCATGCTGCCGCCTGTTTTGACGTTGCCCTGCACCACAAAATTTTCAGCCCGCAAAGCCCCTCTGGTTTCGATGAGGCCGAAATTCTCACAGAAATCAAGATGGATATCGCCTTTTGCCCGTATTTCGGTGTCCTGGCCCACCAGGCCGCCGGTTATGCGCACATTCCCTCCGGCCAGCACCTGGGCATTATTCACCCCTTTGCCGATGACCACATCACCCTTGCACTTGATCTTGAAACCAGGCAGCACTTCACCGGTAATCTCCAGCCTGGTGCCGCAAAAGGCGATGTTGCCCACTGCCAGGTCCACATCACCGGTGATGACATGCTCCTCATAAACAGAGGGTTTGCCGTCGCCCATGACGAACTTGCCATCGACAATGGCAGTGACCTGCAGGCCGTCTTCACTTAAGACCGCGCCCGGCCCGCATTTGATGTTCACATCCTTGCCCGGCTTGCAGTTGATCTCCTCGCCCAGCACATTTTTCCCCGGCGTCCCGGCCGTGGCAGGTATTTTTTTGAGCAGCAACTGCCCCTTGGGCACATTAACGATATGGCCCAGTTCACGAAAATCAACCCTGTCTTTACCCGGCTGCAGTGACTTTGCCCGGGAAACAATGACCGGTTTGACCACCGGTTTGACCTTGGCGTTTTCCCCCGGTACCGGCGGATTGCCGTGGGCAATAACGGTTTTTCCCTCCCTTGCCGGGGGAAGCTTGGGTACAAAACCGAAACTTACCCCATGACTCTGCACCTCTTTGAGGATCTCCTCAAAGGGGACATTATCAAAATGATCCTCCTCGCTGACCAGCAGAAGAACCGCCTTCAGTTTATCCTTGGTCAGCTTCAGCAGGAAACGGTCATTGCAGATTTTAACAGGTTTTTTCGAGAGATCTTCCATTGCCTTCCTTCACATGCCAGGGCAATTGCCGACAGGGGAAACGGGAAGCGAACTATGCGGAAATAATTACAATTCGCGCGGGGTCCTTTGATTGTAGCACAGACTTTCCGCAATCGATTAAATAATTTTTTCCAGCTGCTTGATTTTCTCATACTCGCCGAGCACCACCAGGGTATCCCCGCTCAGGATACTGGTCCCCAGGTTGGGGTTGAACTGCATCTCCCCCTGACTGCGCTTGATGGCAACGACGATCAGGTCGAAGTCCCTGCGGATATTGGATTCCAGCAGGGTTTTATTGGTCATCTGCCCTTTCTCGGAAACCCGCAGCTCCTCCAGACGAAGCCCGAGTTCCCCCCCGGACACGGTGAGATCGATAAAATCAGTCACCGTGGGCCGCAGGACATGATGGGCCATACGGGTGGCGCCGATATAATAGGGGGAAAGAACCTTATTGGCTCCGGCCCGGAGCAGCTTGATCTCCACGCCCTCCACGCCGCTGGAACGGGCCATGATATAAAGATCCGCATTCAGGCCTCTGGCGGAAAGGACGATATAGACATTATCGGCATCGGACGAGACAACGGCAATAAGACCGCTGGCCTTATCCACCCCGGCCTTGAGAAGCATATCGTCATTGGAGGCCTCGCCATCGAGGAAAAGATATCCCAGCTCACTGAGCTTGGTGATGACCTGGGGATCATTTTCGATAACCACAAATTGTTTCTTTTCCGCACTGAGCAGCTTGGTGATGACCTGGCCGATACGGCCGAAACCGCAGACAATGTAATGGCCGCTCAGCTCAGACACCTTCTTCTTCATATTCAACCTCCCGTAAACAGCCTGAAGCCTGCCTTCAACCACGGCCTCGGTAATCTTGGTGAAAACCAGCATCATGAATCCCACCCCCACCAGGATGAGGACCATGGTAAAGATGCGGCCGCCGGGGCTGAGGCGCACAACCTCGCCGTAACCCACGGTGGTAATGGTGATGAGGGTCATATACAGACCGTCCAGAAAGGTGCTGCCCTCCAGCACCATATAGCCGAATGCCCCGAAAAGCAGGATAAGTGAGAGCATCAGCAGCGCTCTGACAGATTTTGGCATAATAGAAGGAGTTTTGAGTTGAGGGTTTCGGGTTCTTCTTGCCGGTGCCGTGAATGTCTTTAAATTCCCTTAAAAACAGGCCATCAAGGTCATCTTGAATGGGCCGGGTTCATTTTACTCTGGAATCCGCCCCATTCCTACTGGATATTTTTCCATCGCCCAAGATCTCTTACCGGTAAAACCACCAAAGGCATAAAGAATCAAGTTCCCCTGACAAATGCCGATAAGTTTATTAAAGACAATCAAGCCAGGAAAAGACATATCTAGACAGGAAGGAACCGCCATGACACGCCAGGAAGCGATCAGAATTCTGATGTTGAGCCCCATTTACTTTCGCATGACCCTTATTGACCGCAAAGAACTTATCCGGGAATTCTGCTTCCTGCACGGTAAAAACGACAAATAGCTGCGCAGCGCCGTTTCCCCTCTTTTCGCCCCTCCTTTCTCTGCAGCATCGCAGACAATTCATCCTCTTTTTTATTTTTTATGGCATAGTTTTGCAACATGGGCTATAGTCCTTTGCCAGTTACAGTAAAAGCACCGCAATTACTACATGTTACCTCAATTCTAGGAGAGGAATTTCACACCAAACTTTGCACAAGGAGAGACGGGATGAACATCTTAATTTTCGGTCCGAACGGCAGTGGTAAGGGAACCCAGGGCGCCAAGGTTCAAGAGAAATACAAAATTGCGCATATTGAGTCCGGCGGCATCTTCCGTAAAAATATCAAAGGCGGCACGGAACTGGGCAAGAAGGCGAAAGAGTATATCGACAGAGGTGACCTGGTTCCCGATAATATCACCATTCCGATGATCCTCGACAGACTGAAAGAGGATGACTGCAAAAAAGGATGGCTGCTTGACGGTTTCCCCCGCAATAAGGTGCAGGCTGAAACCCTGGCCAAGGCATTGAAAGATGCCGGCATTGAACTCAATTACGTGATTGAAATCATGCTCGACCGCCAGATCGCCAAGGAAAGAATCATGGGCCGCCGCCTGTGCGCCAACGACAACAACCACCCCAACCACATCGCCTTTGAGGCCATCAAACCGGTAATGAAAGACGGCAAGCTCGTCTGCCGTGTCTGCGGCGGCGACTTAAGCGCCCGTGCCGACGACCAGGATGAGGTTGCCATCGGCAAACGCCACGATATTTACTATGACACCAAGACCGGCACCATGGCTGCGGTAAACTTCTTCAAGACCCTTAAAGGACCGAAGGTTATTTCCGTGGACGGCTCCGCCGGCATCAAGGAAGTTCTCGATGCCATCATGAAGCAGCTCGATTAATGGTAACTTCTTTAGATTGATGAGTCTTTTGGGCTGTAGTCTGTCAGCAATCAACGGTTGAAGCCGAGGTGTAACAGCGGACCTCATCCGGTTATTTTCCGTTGCTGACAGACTAACGCACTTCAGACTAGTTACCTAAAAAAGGGGATGCTGGCGGCCAGCCGCGATCATCCCCTTTTTTAATGCTGCTGCCTGCCGAACTCCCCCCATGATTTTTCATACAGCTCATTAAGCGCCTGCTCCAGCCTGAGGCGGTACTCCTCCAGCTCCGCGCTCTGCACCCCCTGGGGCACCGATATGGGCTCGCCATGCCACAAAACAACCCTGGCAAACGGCAGAGGGATAGCGGTCCGGTCCCAGCTGCGGAAGGTTTTGCAGCGGTCCGCCGCCCACCCCACCGGCAGAATGGGCGCCCCGGTCTTGCTGGCCAGCAGGATCGTACCGGCCTGGGCCTTACGGGCAGGGCCCTGGGAGCCATCCGCCACCAGCACCGCGCTCTTGCTCTTGGCCATCTCCTTCATCAATCCCTTCAAGGCGCCGACCGCTCCCCTGTTGCGCGACCCGCGCACCGTGGCAAACCCCTTGCTCTGGAGAATGCGGGACACGTATTCTCCGTCCCTGCTGGCGCTGACCATGGCCACAAAAGGAATCTTTTTGGCCTGATAAACAATATAAATAACCCCGTAATGCCAGAAGGAAACGATAAACGGCGAACCTGTCCCGGCAAGCCTGGTTAAATGCTCCTGGCCCCGCCGCTGCACCCGGCAGGTGGAAAACAGCACAAAGGAGAGCAGCCGGAAAAAAAACGGCACAACCCACAGGGAAAACCGGTAGAAAAGACCTTCCCGCCCATTGCCGGCGCCTTTCTTCCGGCTGCTGTCGTCCGACTCCTCACTCCTCATTGCATCCTCACCTTTGACTCCTCACTGGGCGGGCACAAGGCCAGCCCCGACACATCGCCCCGCACAGGGCGGGCACAAGACCCAGCCCCTACATCGTCCCTCCCAGGGCGGTTCGCGAACCGCCCCTACTCCTCACTCCTCACTCCTCACTCCTTACTTCTCACAGCCATTGCAGCTCCTGCTCCTTGAGAAGGACCAACCGGTCACGCAGCTCGGCCGCCTCCTCAAAGGCCAGTTCCTTGGCCTTGTCCATCATCTGTTTCTCCAGTTTTTTGATCTCTTTGCGCAGATCCTTCAGACTGCGGAACTCCGGCTGTTCTTCCGCCGCCTGGAGCAGCGGGCCATGCTCCGCCTGCTCATACCCGGTTTCCATCGCATTTTTGATGGAGGAGCGGATGGTTTCCGGGGTGATGCCGTGCCGGCTGTTATGCTCCTGCTGCAGAATCCGCCTGCGGTTGGTTTCGTCAATGGTGCGCTGCATGGAACCGGTCACCTTGTCTCCGTAAAGAATGACCATTCCCACGGCATTGCGGGCCGCCCGGCCGCAGGTCTGGATAAGCGAGCGCTCGCTGCGCAGAAAACCTTCCTTGTCCGCGTCCAGGACCGCCACCAGGGACACCTCGGGGATATCAAGCCCTTCGCGCAGCAGGTTGATGCCGATGAGCACATCATATTCCCCCTGGCGCAGCTGGCGCACCAGTTCGATGCGCTCCAGGGTCTTGATGTCTGAATGAAGGTAGCGCACCCGCACTCCCAGCTTCTCGTAATAATCGGTGAGGTCTTCCGCCATGCGCTTGGTCAGGGTGGTGACCAGCACCGCCTCGTGCCGGGCCGCCCGCTGCCGCACCTCCTCCAGCAGATCATCCACCTGGCTTACGGCCGGACGCACCTCGATGGCCGGGTCGAGCAGCCCGGTGGGCCGGATGATCTGCTCCACCACCCGTCCCCTGGCCCGGTCGATTTCAAAGTTGCCGGGGGTGGCCGAGACATAAACCGCCTGGTTGATGCGGCGGTCAAACTCATCAAACTGCAGGGGACGGTTGTCCAGGGCCGAGGGCAGCCGGAAACCGAAATTCACCAGGGTCTCCTTGCGGGAGCGGTCCCCCCGGTACATGCCGCCTATCTGGGGGATGGTGATATGGCTTTCATCGGCAAACAGGATGAAATCAGGGGGAAAGTAATCAAGCAGGGTGGGCGGCGGCTCGCCGGGACTTCTGCCGGTGAGATGCCGGCTGTAGTTCTCAATGCCGTTGCAGTAGCCCAGCTCACTGATCATCTCCAGGTCGAACATGGTGCGCTGCTCCAGCCGCTGGGCCTCCACCAGGCGGCGCTCTTTTTCGAAAAAGGCCAGCCGCTCCTGCAGCTCCTCCCTGATGGTGTTCATGGCCCGGTCCAGGATCTCCCTGGAGGTGACAAAATGGCTGCCCGGGAAAATGGTCACCTCCTCCATGGTGGCCAGCACTTGGCCCCGCAGCGGATCAACCAGGGAGATGCTGTCAATGGTATCGCCGAAGAGCTGTACCCGCACGGCATGCTCCTCCTCGTAGGCCGGGAAGATATCGACCACATCACCGCGCACCCGGAAGGTGCCGCGATGAAAGGAAAAATCATTGCGCTCATAGAGCATGTAGACCAGCCGCCGCTGCATCTCCTGCAGGGGATAATCCTCCCCCCGTTTGAGCAAGAGGTGCATATTCTTATACTCATCCGGCGAGCCGAGCCCGTAAATGCAGGAGACGCTGGCGACGATCACAACGTCTCGACGGGTGAGCAGCGACCGGGTGGCCGAGTGGCGCATCTTGTCAATGGCGTCATTGATCGCCGAGTCCTTTTCAATATAGGTGTCGGACTGGGGGATATAGGCCTCGGGCTGGTAGTAATCGTAATAGCTGACGAAATACTCCACCGCATTTTCCGGAAAGAGATCCTTGAATTCGGCATAAAGCTGGGCCGCCAGGGTCTTGTTGGGGGCCATCACCAGGGCCGGCCGCTGGGTTTGGGCGATGACATGGGCCATGGTGAAGGTCTTGCCGGAGCCGGTGACGCCGAGCAGCACCTGTTCCCGCTCGCCCCGTTCGATTCCCCGGCTCAGGGCCTCGATGGCCCCGGGCTGGTCCCCGGCGGGCAGAAAGGGGGAATGGATCTTAAAACCTGTGCTCATAGCCCTGGAAAGAGATGTCCCGTCCGGCCCCGTCCTGCAGGAGCATGACCCCCTGCCCGGCCACAATCCGGCCCAGGCAGGTAATGTCCGTTCCGGCCTGCCGGCTAAGGTTGCGCAGCGGCTCACTGTTTTGCTCCGGGGCGCTGAAGACCAGCTGGTAGTCTTCCCCGCCCTGCAGGGCCAGCTGCAGGGGGGAAAGCTCCAGAACTGCGGCGGCTTTCCGCAGCTCGGCCGCCAGGGGCACCTCCTGGGCCAGGATCTCGGCCCCCACCCCGCTCTCTTTGCAGATATGGGCCAGGTCCGTGGCCAGGCCATCGGAAATATCCATCATGGCGTGCACGAGCCCGCTTTGGGCCAGCAACCGGCCCAGTCTGACCTGGGGCTGCGGGTCCAGATGGGCGCGGCAGAGCGGAGCGTACTCCTGCTGCCCCTGCAGCCCGCGGCGGCACAGCTCCAGACCGCAGGCCGCATTGCCGAGACAGCCGCTCACCCAGACCAGGTCCCCGGGCCGGGCGGCGGAGCGGTAACAGACCTGCCTTTCCGCCATCTCCCCGCAGACCGTGATGGACAGCATGAGGCGCTCGCCGGCATAGACCGTATCGCCCCCCACCAGCACCATGTCATGCTCAGCCAGCACCTGGAGAAAACCGGCCACCATTTTGTCCACAAACTCCCTGCCGCAGGCGGCGGAAAGACCGAGGGCGAACAGGGCAAAACGCGGCCTGCCCCCCATGGCCCCGATATCACTGATATTGACGCTGGCCGCCTTTCTGCCCAGCAGTCCGGGAGGATGCCAGGCCAGATCAAAATGCACTCCCTCCACCAGGGCATCGGTGGTCCACAGGTCAACCAGCCCGCCGGCCTTGCGCACCACCGCACAGTCATCACCGATGCCCCGCACCAGATCAGCCGCCGTACTGGCCTGCTGCCGGGCGATGGCCGCTATGATATTTCTTTCCGCTAAGTGCTCCACCTGACCTACCCTTCTCAACCAATAAAAAGACCACCAAAGAAGTCAGAATTGTCTTCTGACTCCCACCAAAGCAAACAAAGGGCAATGAGAAACGGTAACCTTTCACAAACCCAACGAGATACAGCAAACCAGAAAGTTGCGATCCTGGCTGGCCTGGCATGAGGATAGGCCGGGCATTAATCAGAACGGCAGTGGTTATCCGCTGGAAACGAATCAGGATAATGACGGGACAGGTAGAGTTGCAGCGCTTCGCGAATCTCCTTTGCCGAGGCGCAGGCCAGCAGACGCCCGGCCAGCCTCTCCACCGACGCGGCCCGGCTTTGCCGGATCATCCTTTTGATATAAGGGATGGCCGGGGGATGCATGCTGAAGGAATCAACACCAAGGCCGAGCAGCACCGGCAGATACTTCTCCTCGCCGGCCATTTCCCCGCAGATTCCCACCTCAATCCCCGCCCGGTGGGCCGAATCCGCCACATACTTGATCATCTTTAATACCGCCGGATGCAGGGGCTCGTACATATGCGCCACCTGCTCGTTGCCCCGGTCGATGGCCAGGGAATACTGGATCAGGTCATTGGTGCCGATGCTGAAAAAATCGACCTCCCGGGCCAGGGTATCGGCCACGGCAACGGCACTGGGCACCTCGATCATCACCCCCAACTCCACCCGCTCAGCAAAGGGGATGCCGTCAGAGCGGAGCTTTTCCTGCACCCTGGCGACCATCTCTTTCACCTCCTGCAATTCACAGTAGGACGAAATCATGGGAAACAGGATCCGCAGACAACCATAAGAGCTGGCCCGCAACATGGCGCGCAGCTGGGTGGCAAACATGGCGGGCTCATGCAGACAATAGCGGATAGCCCGCAGCCCCAGAGCGGGATTCGCCTCGGTGGACCACTGTTTTTCCATTTTACGGCGGAACCCGGAAGGCTTGCCCGTTTTAGCAATGAACTGTTTGTCGCCGCCGATATCAAAGGTCCGGATGGTCACCGGAAACGGGGCTGCCCCGGACAGCAGATCTTTATAGGTGGCAAACAGCAGCTCCTCATCCGGATTATCCAGGGCGCTCAGATAAAGATACTCGCTGCGAAAAAGTCCGATGCCGCCGGCGCCGTAGGCAAAGGCCTGGCCCACCTCATCGGCGCTTTCCAGGTTGGCCTCCACCCTGACCTGCAGCCCATCGGAGGTCTCAGCCCGCAGATGGGTATACTGGGCCACCTCCAGATGCAGCTGCTGATACTGCCGCTGCCTGTCCTGATAGTACTCCAGGAGTTCTTCCTGGGGGTTGATAAAGACCCGGCCGGTGGCGCCGTCCAGAATAATCAGATCATTGCTGTTTATCCGGCCGTTCACCTCTTTCAAGCCGACCACCGCCGGAATTCCCAGGGTCTTGGCCACAATGGCCGAATGGGATGTTTCGCCGCCCATCTCAGTAAGAAACCCGGCCCGTCCGGACATGTGCAGAATATCCTCGGGCGAAAAATCCCGTGCTACGAGAATCACCTTCCCGTCAATTTCCTCCGGCAGCATCTCCGTGCCGGACAGCTCGCAGAAGATGCGGTCCGCCACCTGCCTGACATCAAGAAAACGGTCGCGGATATAGGCGTCATCAACCTTGGCAAAGGCGGCCTCCACCTGGCCCAGGGCCTTATCCAGCGCCCATTCGGCATTGATCTTTTCAGCAACGATTATTTCCAGGGTGCGGTCAAAAATCATCCTGTCCCGCAGCATGAGGATATGGGTATCGATGATGGTGGCATAGTCCGCCATCACCGCGGCAAACTGCTCCCGCACCTGCCGGAGTTTTTCCTCGGTCCGGGCCACGGCGGCGCGGAAACGGCTTTGCTCCTGGGCAAGATAGCCCTCGCCGCTGATCCTTCTTTTTTTGAAAGTGCCACCCGGTTCAACGAGCAAGGCCCTGGCGATAACGATACCGGGCGAAACCCCGATGCCCTGCATGGCGATCTCGGTGGCAACGGAGGCGCGGCCGGTCATTCTTCACCAAATTTATCGGCAATCAGCCGGGCCAGAGCGGCAAGGGCCGCTTCGGCATCCGCGCCAGCCGCCTTGATGGAAACGGGTGTCCCTTGAGTGCAGGCCATGGACATCACATCAAGAATGCTTTTGCAGTCCGCCTCCACCCCATCGCGGCTGAGCCGGATGTCGGCATCGAATCGTTTCGCCGTCTCCACCAGCATGGCGGATGCGCGGCCATGCAGGCCGAAGGCATTGGCGATAACCAGCTCCTTTCTGCACTCGGGCATCTCTATTTCACCACGCGCAGGACAGCCGGCTTGCCCTTTTCCTGCGGCTTCTGCCCTTTTTTCGGCGCTCCCTCCGGACCTGAGAAATCCACCGCTTTGATATATCTTTTTTCGCCACCCATGGTAAAAATTTCCCGGCCGGTAAACTGCTCGGTCCGCAAGGTCCAGACCACCTTCTGCGGGGGAACCGAGAGAAGCTGCATGCTTACCTGCCACCACTCATCCCGCCGGGTGGTATCCCTTGCAAAACCGGTGACCAGGGCATAGCTGAGGGTCTGGGGGTTTTCCGTGACAATGATGACGATATCCCCTGTGTCGGTGGAATCTTTCAAGCGAAAGATTCTATGAAGTTCTTCGACGATTTTATCCATTTTTCATGAGAGTGAGATGATTATTGAAAATAAACGGCATAGGAAGCCCGTTAAGGAACGGTGAGCAGTGTACAACTCATTTCGTAACGGCTTCTAAGTTAAAGCATGAACCTCTATTACGCAAGAGGGACAGGTCATATGAACCGCCCGGCTCTTTTTTTGCCGCAGGAGCGGGCCATCACATCTCTTACAATTCATACAATGGGGCAGACAAAAAAACAACCTTAAGCCGCCTTCATTTCCCGCATTGATATTTTGCAGGAAAATGGTATGTGTTAGTCCTTAAGCTGTTGTAATAAAATAATGTCCTCCTCTGGCTTGCAAACGGCACAGGGAGCCGTAACGAAATAGTTCAGAAAGCCGAGGTTGTTTCGTAGCGGCTCCTAAAAGAGGATAATGGCCCCAACGACATATCATCTTGCCAGCCGCCGCAATGATGCGTAATATAATTTTTACCAATGGCTTGTTTCCAGCCAATTCAGCATACAGGAGCCAAAAGTTACAACAAAACGTAATAAAATCAGCATGCTGAATTCCAGCTCCTGACTCCTGAATGGCAATACGGAGGTCAGGGCGATAACCATGTCATAAAAATACTGCTATTTCGGCAAAATAGGCCAAGTCAGAAAGTTAAATTTTAAAGAGAGCCTTCCCCATTTACCGGGAAGGAGAAAACGTCAGCGACTCCACCAAAAATATATGGAACCTTTTCAAACAGGGATTTGTCTAGCCTGCAAAGAACAAATTTTATTGCTCCTGAGCATTTCGAGCAGGTCTTTGACAGAAAAGATCCCTTCTTGCCGGCCAGAAAACACCCGGTTGCAAAAGTTTCCGCCCCGGGTGTTTCATGAATAAAGACGAATCAAAAACGGAGACTGAGCAGCTCGTTCAGGATTTTCTTGACGGCGATGCCCAGGCATTTAACCGTTTGGTCATGCTCTACCAGACCAAAATCTACAACCTGGCCCTGAATTATGTCAAAAGCCAGGAAGAGGCAAAGGACCTGGCCCAGGATATTTTCGTCACCGTGTATCGTTCCCTGCCGAAACTGCGGGAGAAAGAAAAATTTACTTCCTGGCTGTATCAGATTGCCATCAATCATTGCCGCAACCGCTATAAAAAGCTGAGCAGACGCGGTTATTTCAGCAATGTTTCCCTTGATGATGAAGAATCGTTTCTGCAGATTGCGGGTGATGAGGGGCCGGAAAAATTACTGCAGCGGAAAAATACCATCAATCTTGTCCGTGCAACCATAGATTCCATGGCGGAAGCGGAAAAAGAAATCATACTTTTACGGGATATCCAGGAACTTGCCTACGAAGAAATAAGCGACATTCTTCATATCCCGTTGGGAACGGTCAAATCAAAGCTGAACAGGGCGCGGACTTCGTTAAAAGACCGCTTGAAAAAACATTATCAGGATTTGTGAGCCACCTTATGCGATGCCAGGATTGTCAAGAATTATTCTCTCTCTATTTGGACGGGGAAATTGACCAGATCAGCAGGTCCAACGTGGATTCTCATTTCGCTAGCTGCCCCCAGTGCAAAACGGAATGGCAGGCCTTCAAGAACAGCATTGATTTCCTGCGGGGCATGCCCATGGCCAGTGTGCCGCCGGACTTTCTGACAGGCATCCACCAGAAACTTGAACCCCGGACCCCCTGGCAGACGGTGAAAGAATTTCTTACCGGCAAAGGCGAGAAAAAATGGGCATTATCGACCGCCTTTGCCATGCTGGTCATCGGCTTTGTCACCGCCTCGCTCATTCAGCTGATCCCTTTTACCCCAACGGACCGGGACAGCAAAACCCCGTCCGCTCTCCAATCCGGCCAGATGGCCGAAAACAACCGCAACACCGCGCAGTCCCCGCTTGTGCTGGCAGAAAACGAGGGCGGCAAGGGCGGGCAACAGGACTTTTATCCGGGGGTTCCCCTGCTTTCCGAATACGAGGGGAAAGATTCTCCGGTGATGCAGCAGTTGGCCATGGTTCCCCGCCGTAAAACCGAGCAGCATATTCCGACGGTTGATTTTGTTTCCACCGGCGCTGGCCATGCTTCCTCCCCCTATCTGGACGCACCGTTCGGATCCTTTGCCTCCCAGCAGCAGATCCCGGCCATCAAACCCGACCTGCAGATTACCATCCACGCAGCGCCCAGGGCCGAGCAGATGGCCATTGTCAAACAGATCGTCCAATCGCCTCTCTGGCGGGCAGAGCTTTACGATCACAGCACGCTGCTGCTGTCTGTCCCGGCCAGCAGTTATGACCAGCTGCTGCAGATCTGCTGCGCCGAAAAAACATCATTGTCCCCTGAGTATGCCCGCAATACCCGGTACATCTCCCTGAAACGATTTTTAACCGTTGCGGTCAAACTCGACTGATCTTTCATCTTTTTTACAAAATAAAGCCTAACAGAAAAAAATATTCTTTACTGTCAACCATGTCCTCTCTATTATGATATGAAATGATATGAGGACGAATCGGATAAACATAGACAAGGAATTACCGTAATGAAGACACATCACCGGAGAACTTCGCTAATTGCGCTGCTCGTATGTGCAGCCTTCCTACTTCTGACCTTGCCCGCCTTGGCCGGAGGTCCCGACACCTTTGCCCCCCTGGTTGAAAAATATGGGGACACGGTGGTCAACATTTACACCACCCAGACGGTCAAAGAACCGCCCATCCCCTATTTTCCTTTCCAGGAGCATCAAGGGGTGCCTGAATTTTTCAAGAAGTTCTTTGAACAGCAGGGGCAAGGCTACCACGGCCAGGTCATCCCCCAGAAACGGACCAGTCTGGGGTCAGGCGTGCTCATCTCAGCCGACGGCTATATCATCACCAACAATCATGTCATTGATGAAGCGGATGAAATCAATGTGCGCTTTGCCAATCATGAAGAGTACGAGGCGAAAATCATCGGCCGCGATGCCAAAACCGACGTGGCCCTCATCAAGATTGACCCCAAGGAGACGCTGCCCTTTGCCACCTTCGGGGATTCGGAGAAACTGCGGGTCGGTGACTGGGTAATCGCCATCGGCAACCCCTTCGGCTTTGAACAGACGGTTACGGCCGGTATTGTCAGCGGCAAGGGCAGGACGCTCGGCAGCGGCAACTATGAAAATTTCATCCAGACCGACGCCTCCATCAATCCCGGCAACTCAGGCGGCCCGCTTTTCAATATGGATGGACAAATGGTCGGCATCAACACCGCCATTTACAGCCGCAGCGGCGGCAATATCGGCATCGGTTTCGCCATTCCCATCAATATGGCCAAAAACGTCATTGAGCAGTTGAAAACAACCGGCAAAGTGACCCGCGGCTGGCTGGGCGTGATGATCCAGAACGTCAGCCAGGATCTCGCCAAACAGTTCGGTCTCGAAAGACCCATCGGCGCCCTGGTCGGCGAGGTTTCTCCCGGCGGCCCGGCAGAGAAGGCCGGCATTCTTCCCGGTGACATTATCGTTGAGTACAAAGGCAAGGAAATAACCCAGATGAATATGCTGCCCGCCATGGTGGCCCAGACCCCGGTTGGCGAAACAGTCAATGTTGCCCTGTTCAGAAACGGCAAGAAGAAAAATGTTTCGGTTACCGTGGCCAAGCTTGAAGAGGATGAAGCGACCGCTGAAACCGGGCAGGAGAGCGTTCTCGGCCTGACCGTCCAGCAGCTGACCCCTGAACTGGCCCAGTCGCTGAAAATCAAGGACAAAGAGGGAATCATTGTTGCCAATGTCGAGCCCGGTTCTGCGGCGGAAGAGGCTGGCCTGCGGCCCGGCGACCTTATTCTTGAAGTCAATCGTCAGGAAGTCAAGAATATGGAGGAATACAATAAGGCTTTAGCAAACCTCGACAAAAAGGAAAGCATTCTCCTGCTTGTAAAGCGTGACACGCACACCCGCTTTGTGGTGCTTGAAGCGAAACAACAATAATCAACTTTAAAAAGTTGAGGCAACCGCTTCAACCAGTCTGCTGATGAGAACCGGGTCCTTGCGGCCCGGTTCTGTTTCAATGGCGGAATTGACATCCACCGCAAAAGGTCTTACCTCGGCGATGGCCTGGGCCACATTAGCCGGTCCCAGGCCTCCTGCCAGAATCACCGGCTTGCCCGGCTGCAGATTACGGACAAGAGACCAGTCAAAGGTCTTTCCCGTACCCCCGGCCTGTTTTTTGTCATAGGTATCCAGCAGAAAACCGGAAACCACCGCCTCATAGGATTGCAGATCCAGGGCTGTGAGTCCTGCATGCACCTGAAAGGCCTTCACCACCCTGGTCTGAAACCGCCGGCAGTAGCCAGGTGATTCGGCCCCATGCAGCTGGATGACGCTAAGCTGGCAATATTGTGCAATTTCCGCCACCAGCTCCGCCTCCTCATTAACAAACACCCCCACCGCGGCCACAAAGGGGGGCAGGGTGCTGATAATGACCCTGGCCCGTTCCGGATCGATATATCTGGGGCTGGCCTTGGCAAAAATAAACCCCAGGGCGTCCACCCCGGCGGCCACCGCGTGCTGCACTTCCGCCAGATCCGTCATGCCGCAGATCTTGATCCGGGTTCTGGATCCCATTGATAGCTCCTTTGCCTGCTAAACCCCTGATGCCGTAACGTAAGGTACTCTTCGCGAACCGCAATCCGTGTATCAAAGTTAAATCTGCCGAGGCAGGTCGCCTGACCTATTACTCTGTCGAAAAGCAGGCCTGCGGGAGGGTTGCCTTCACCTTCCCATCAACTCATGCACCGCCAGTTCCCTGCCGCCCGCCCGCATCAGCGTTTCGCCGACCAGGACCGCGGCAATGCCGGCGGCAGCCAGGCGTCTGATATCCTCCACGGTGCGGATGCCGGATTCACTGACCACGGGAATTTCTTGGGGAATCTCGCGCTTGAGCCGGAAGGTTGTTTCCAGATCCATGGAGAAGTCCTGCAGGTTGCGGTTATTGATGCCGATCAAGGGGCTGCCGGCCGCCAGGGCCTTGTTCAGCTCCGCCTGGTCATGGACTTCCACCAGGGCGTCCATGCCCAGCTCCCGGCTCTGGGCCAGGAAATCCTTGATCTGCCCTGTTTCCAGGATGGCGGCAATGAGCAGAATGGCATCCGCCCCGAATCGTGCCGCCTGGGCAATCTGCACCTCATGGATCAGGAAATCCTTGCGCAGCACCGGCAGCCCCACCGCAGCCCGTACCTGCGGGATATAGGCCAGGCTGCCCTGGAAGAATTTTTCATCGGTCAGCACCGACAGGGCCTGGGCCCCGCCTGCCTGGTATTGCCGGGCAATGGCCACCGGATCAAAATCCGCGCAGATGACCCCTTTGGAAGGCGAGGCCTTTTTTGCCTCGGCGATCAGCGCCACGCCGGCAAAAGCGGTGAGCGCCCGCTGAAACCCCCGGGGCGGGGCTACCTCCTGCCGCGGCTCAGCGATGCCTTTAGTCAGCAGCTCTTTGACCTCCAGGCGTTTCTGTTCAACAATGGTATCAAGAATCACCCTTGCCCCCCGCTTCCCGGCAGAACCGCACCAGGGCCTCCAGCTTGGCCATGGCTGCGCCCGACGCAATGGTCTGCCGGGCCAAGGCGACCCCCCCCGGCAGGTCCGGGGTAAGTCCTGCCGCCATCAAGGCCGCGCCGCTGTTCATCAGCACCATATCCAGGCAGGGACCTGCCTCGCCGCGCAGCACCGAGCGCAGCTGGCCCGCGGAGATCTCGGCGGTCAAACCGCCTTTGATATCCGCCAGGGTGGCCCGGGAAAGCCCCACATCCTCGGGAGAGATGGTGTAGCAGGTCACCTTGCCGTCATGCAGATCAGCCACCTCGGTTTCGCCGGTTATGGTGATCTCGTCGATATTGCCCGCCCCGCAGACCACCAGGGCGCGCTTTACGGAAAATCTGCCCATGACATGGGCAAGCTTTTCCACCAGCACGGGGGTATAGACGCCCAGCACATAGACATTGGCCTTGGCCGGATTGGTAAGCGGCCCCAGCACGTTGAACACGGTCCTGATGCCGATCTCCCGCCGCGGCCCGATAGCATACTTCATGGCCCCGTGCAGCATGGGGGCAAACATGAACCCGATGCCCACCGTGCGGATGCACTGGCCGATCTTTTCCGCGCTCAGGTTCAGATCAACGCCCAGGGCCTCCAGGACATCGGCGCTGCCGCAATGGCTGGAAACGGACCGGTTGCCGTGCTTGGCCACCTTGAGCCCGGCCCCGGCCACCACAAAGGAGGTGGTGGTGGAGACATTGAAGGTGCCGGAGGCGTCCCCGCCGGTGCCCACCGTATCGACCAGGATCTCGCCGGGATCAGCGGCATCCACCGGGGTGGCCTTGTCCCGCATCACCCTGGCGGCCCCGGCAATCTCATCAATGGTTTCCCCCTTCATCCGCAGGGCGGTGATAAAGGCGCCGATCTGGGCCTGGGTGGCCTCGCCGCCCATGATTTCGTTCATCACCGCGACCATTTCCCTTTCGGAAAGATCGATGCCCGCCACCACCTTGCCAATGGCTTCCTTGATCATAATCTATACCCCCATTTAAATTGCGGATTGCGGAATGCGGATTGCGGATTTTTCAATGCGGCCATTCCGTATTCACCAATCCGCAATCCGCGATCGAATAATCCCCAATCAATACATCATCTCATAATCCGGGCTGACAAAATTCTTCAGCAGCTGCACCCCGTGCGGGGTCATGATGGACTCCGGATGAAACTGCACCCCTTCCACCAGGAGCGTCTTATGGCGCACGGCCATCAGCTCGCCCTGGTCGGTGCGGGCCGTCACCAGCAGGCAATCGGGCAGATCGGCATCGGCAACCACCAGT